>Ga0194130_10000209_pt1 | contig 117787 bp, 107 predicted proteins | sample TA2KigsurfametaG_FD_160084 | JGI IMG/M metagenome (GOLD analysis project Ga0194130, IMG submission 160084) | Freshwater microbial communities from Lake Tanganyika, Tanzania - TA2015050 Kigoma 12 surface | ecosystem: Environmental > Aquatic > Freshwater > Lake | place: Tanzania: Lake... | reverse complement strand
TCAGGGATTATTAACAAACAGGAGAAAAATGTTATGGCTTAAAACGGATTATTTTTTATAACGCTGTATCAATTTTTAACCGGCGGATATAAAAAATCTGTATCAGTTTTCACCCGGTGTTGACACTAAAGTAGTATTTTGGGTTTGCAGTGAATCATTTTCTATTGCTAAACTCGCAATAATTTGATACAAATTTTTTACTTTGAGTGGTAAGTTTTTAAAATCTATTTTCATAGATAATTTATATCATAAACCCTTTGCAGTATTAAGGTTTGTTGCAATAAATCATCTAAAAATACAGTCAGGAATAGATATATTTTATCCACTATATTTAGGAGGCTGTGACCATTTTGGACTCCTCCAATCAATGCCTTCCAGTAACATTGATAATTGTGCCCTGGTTATCCCTAATGTTCCTTGATCTTACTCTTAGGACAAGTGAACTTGCCTCTATCCAAACATTTGTAAAATGTCATTGTCAACTAAAAAGATACCGTGTTTAGGTGTCAACAATTTTTATAAGAATTTTTTAACAGCTTCTCATTTTTACTAGTAATAATTTCAATATCAGGATTAAAATAAGTTTTAGTTTTTAATACTCCATAAATTATATGCAATAATTTACGCATAGCAGCAATAATAACAACCATTTTAACTTTTCCCTCTCTACCTAGACGCTCTGAGAAAACTTTAATTATCGGGTTAAATTTAATAGCAGTTAAAGCAGGCCAATAGAAGGCCTTACGTAAATCTGCGTCTCCTTGTATGATAAAATTGTCTTAGCACTGACAGTAAAACAGGTAAAAGCCTTGCCCGTCCCACCATAACAGCTTTACCTTATCTGCCTGCTTGCCATGAAAGATAAACATTCCTCCACTGGCAAAAGCTTCTGACAATAACCTTTGTGCTAATACCGATAAACCGTTAATTCCCTTGCGCATGTCGGTACAACCAGTGCAAAGGTATATCTTAATATCACGGGGAGTATTCAGCATACTTCCTCTAATGTCTTGACCACAGATATTAAAACAGAGCTCTTGATTTGCCCCTGCATGGATATTGAGAGATTACTAAATTTTAAAGTAACTTCCTGTAAATTTAGTGATTGCTCCGGTTCATTAATAGATAATTCTATAAACTGGCCGCTTAATCCGGATGTTGCTGCCGGCAGTTCGGGTATAACTGAGGGTAGCGTTGATTTATTATACCTACTGCGCCAGCCATATATGGTATTTTTGGAAATTCCGTACCGCCTTGCTAACCCAGCTACCACACAGCCTGGTTGCAACGATTCCTCAATTATCATGTTTTTTAATTCTAACCTTACCTTCTTGCCTGGCATATAGCGTCTCCTACTTTTTCAATTGTAAAAAAAGAGTAGTTTATCCCAGCTTCCTAATATTCGCTAGACCACCTTCGCCGTGGCATTACCCTTGTTATTTAGTGCATAGTTTATTGCCTTGGCAGTCGGAGATTTTGCTGGCAAGTCCTTTTTGTATTTTCTAAAATCGTTAAATAATTTTTCTACTAATTCTTGTGATTTTTGATAAGGCAATGCGATAGTAAAAAATTGACATAAAGTCTGTTAACTTCACACTTTATATAGGTGGTTTGTTACATAAGTTAATAATATCTTTTATTAAATTAAAAGTTAAAAAATCTTTATCTAAACTGGGATTATACTCTACAATTTCTAAAGCTGTAAATGTATTGAGTAAATTTATTTTATCTAAGGTCATAATAAAATCATGTGGTAGTAACCCATTTTTTTCACGGCACCCTGTACCTGGAGCAAATTTAGGATCAAAAGCATCGATATCAATACTTAACCCTATAAAAGAAGTTAAGTTCGTAAGATAATCTAAAGCATTATTAAACACATTTTCAAAACCTTTAGCGAACACCTCTTCTATATAATAAACTTTAACGCCCAACATCTTTAGTAATTGTTTTTCTTCTTCTTCAAAACTTCTAATTCCAATTAAAGTAACATATTCAGGATTTATTATAGTTTTATTATTAAATAATACACTACGAATTTTCTGGCTACCATAATTCATAAGCAGGGCAAGTGGCATACCATGTATAGCTTGTGATAAACTAGTATTCGGAGTGTGAGCATCCATATGAGCATCAATCCATATTAACCCCAATTTTTCGTGACAATTATTAGCTTGTACAACGCCACTCCAAGTACCAATCGCAATAGAATGATCCCCTCCTAAAATTAGTGGAAAATTTTTATCGTTTAAACAGCTAATCACTTCTTCTGATAAATTTATAGAAAAATTCAATATTAGATCTTCTATTTCTTCAAAAGACAAGTCTGATGAAGTACTTTCCCTAAATGTTTTTTTAGGATTTAACGTCCTTCTCCAAGTAATACTATTATCAAAAAAATTTTGTTTTATAAGGCGATAATGTTTTTTAAGAAAAATAGGCCCCTCTTCTGTTAACTTATTTTGTGCTCCCCAACCTGATGCTGCACCTATTAGTGAAACTTTAGAGTATTTTTTCATAATTTTTAGTTATTTCATAACAATATTAAAGTTATCTAGAACTAGTTAGTACAATCAAAAAAACATACCATAAATCTATGAATGCAACGATACCTAGGTGCTATCGCTAATTTATTCTGTATGAGATTTATATTCTAATATTTTTTTCTTAAAAAGATATCATAACCTTTCAATCATAGAGTGTACAACCAGAAAATAAATAATTAACTAATTTTTATTATAAAAATTAAACAAATTTACTTTTAACACATTACAGATTGTAGCGGCCTGAGTGCAAGTTATATTACCCTGAATCTCCAGAATATCAAGATAAATGTGTTATAGAAATGCAAGAAATAAGAGGATATGAAGATAAAATGTTATCATTCATCCAAGAGCAAGAAAAAAGTAAAGATTGACCAAGGACCGTCAAAGGAACTTTATATTTGAAAAAGCTATATGGTAATGAAATAGTAAATAAAGCTTTTATGAGAGCTTTGCACTATGGAATCAGTATTTAATATACTAAAGCCATATGAACTTAGAACATTTAAGACATAGCCTGTTAATTTTTTGGCCAGATCTTAGCCAGTGTTACTGGTTATGCTCTTGAAAACCTTTTAAGACATGCTATAATAGTTTTTTTGCTCTGGCTATAATTTTAAATATTATAAACAGTCTTTAAAAAATTACTCAACTTATTCATTGAAGTTTGAGACTTTAATATGGCAACAGTAATTCCAGTAGGCTGCCAAGCAAGTTCAAGAACTTTAATTTTTTCATCATAGCTTAATTTGCTATATATATTATTTATCTCCTCGTCCCTATAAATATCTTTAAATTTGAGAAAACTTTTTTCATTGCTTGCATTGTTAAAATCAATAATTTTACTCGAACCTTGTTTATTAAATCCTAAGCAAAAAGTTTTATAGAAATGTGCCTGCGATGACATATTTTTAATTTCAATGTAACGATATGTTTTTACTATAGGATGTAAATAAGCATCAACGTCAAGACTTTGTTGGTTTAAGTCGTTATCTTCGTGTTGACTTGTCTTATTTCCATATTGTTCTTGAGCTAATTTTATATTTAGCTTTTGTAAAATATTAGTATTTAAATAATAAGGACTTGATAAACAGGCCTTAGAAAAAATTTGTACTAGATCACGGTTAATCATCCTATAATATTCACCAATGGTATGGTATAACCATGTAATAGCTATACCATCAACTTTTAAGGCTTTATTAATCATAGTAAACCCTTTTACTGGGTCTTCCATATGGTGTAAAACTCCTGTTGAAACAATAAGGTCATATTCATCTTTAACATTAAATTCCTCTATTCTGTCATTGATAAAACTTATATTATTTAGTTTATGAAAGTTAGCTAGTTCTTTTGCTATCTGTAAGGATTCTTGTGTCATATCTAATCCTACAAACTTTGATTGTGGATAACACAAAGCAAGACCTATCAATCTATGACCAGTACCACAACCCACGTCTAATACTTTTGCGTTATTCATTTTTTCTATATCTATAGCTATACCAATAATGGCAGCTAAATCGTAAATTAAATTGTTACCAATTTTGTTACTTGGATAAGGATACTTCTCATACATTTTTTTTACATCTTCAGATGTAACACTTTTATACATTTGAACCTCTATTTGTAGAGTTAATATGTTGTTAGTATAAATAAATCCAAAGTTTTATTCACATATAAATTGCTAAACTTATATATTGAAACTAGCTAAAGCAACTACACTTACAAAAAAGCTATAGCTAAAAAACACTTAATTATATAAAAAAGACCTAATGACCATCAAGAAACCACTCTTTTTTGCCAAAAAGCCGCTCTGACACTAGGTTTTGGGCAACGCATTTTGTAACAAATTTATCCGATTCAGTTATTTGTATAGAGTCAGGAGAATAGCTCAATGCCATTACATGGTTTAACCATGGTTCTTGGCCCATTGCATAAACATATACATGCTGACATTTTAATTTTTGAACAATTAGCCAAGCTTTATTACAGTCCGAACCAGATAAAGTTCTACTTTGATCAAAGGCCCTGCTTAGTGGATTAGTAAGTAAAGGACCATATGTCCATGTTAATGGTGCACCTACACATTCCATACCTAGGAACAACATATCTATTGGTCCGGTAATGCTAAAAATATTGTCGTATAGAAATTCTGATAAGTTATTGGAATCAGCAGCAAGCAGAAACTTTTTGCCTTTGATACTCACGCAGTAAGAAAGTTTTGATTGGATATTTAGATCACAATGTTCGCCGAAAAAAGGCAAAGCTAAAATCTCTCCGTCTTTAAACTCAATTCTTTCTAATTCATTTAGATCTAATAAAGAATTAAAACCTAGATTTTTTAAAACAAGCTTTATTGAAGGATCAGCTAAACTACCTTTTTGATTACTTGGAAAAATTATGTGACGAATTTTATACCTTAACTGTAAAAGGGTTTCAAACATTATATGATCTGCATGGCAGTGTGTAATTACTACATAATCAATTTTGTCTGGAAGATCAGCAAAGGTATATCTTGGAATATCGTTACTAATTTCGTAACTGATTACAGGATCAAAAAGAATAGACGTGGAGTCAGTTTCAATTAATATACATGCATGACCAAAGTATCTAAGTCTAATACCTGCACCTTTATAATTATTATCGTTAGGTTGTCTAGGATTATTAGAAGTAAAAAATGATTTGAATAATTTTTGATTTGTTTTAGGTATATTAAATAAGTTTATAAGGTCTCTCAACTCACATGCTTCTTGTTTGCTTTTAAAAAGGATATCTAATCTTTTATCTGAAAAAGGAGTTTGCAAATATATTTCATTTTCTTGGTTGAGCCTTGGAGTGCTAAAAACAAATTTTCTAAAATCACTCGTAACCTCGCCAAGTGCAATTTCTTGATAATGATTGGTATAGTAAGTTTTATATAAAAAAGGTTCAATAAGCCTTATGGACGGATGATTATTTAAATCATACACAAGTTCTACAAAGCCTTTTAGCATATCTGGAATGTTTGCATAAATAAGTTCCAAAGATCCACCTTTTCCCTTAGCTAAGATTATTTTATCCAGTTCTTTTAAAGCAGCACATAAAGCAATTAATACTTTACAATTTTGTTGTGTATCATTAATCAGAGCTTTTATTTCATTAGTCTTTTTGCCATCTAAATCAATAAAAGGGCCGCCTAGCATTTTAGGATCTTTTACTGCTTGGGCATGGATCTTAGGATTTTGTACGTAAGATTGCATTATTTTAAGGTGTCTTTCTACAATATTACAAGCTGCAGTTGCTGGTGATATAAGATGAGGCCATGCATACCAACGCCAAATTAGTGGTTCTGCTTTAATAGTTGGTTTTAAATAGTACATAGAGAGCCTTATGATTCAACAATTTTTAATTGATATCTTTAAACAACATTTAATACACTATATTATCTAGTTTAACTGATAACAAACCAAATCTACGCCTCTTAAGTGGTTTTAACTTAAAACTTCTATAATCATAGAATTATACTAAAACTGGTTCACTTAAGACAATTGAGTAACTTGGGAAACCAATACTAAAAACTTAGTTTGTATCAGCTATAAATATTTATTTTGTGTTAAAAAACTATGTAACCCATTCTTTTTTACCATATAGTCTTTCTGCTTTAATACTTGATTCGTGGCACTTTCTAACTAAAAGGTCGGATTCTATAAGTTGGATTGAATCAGGAGTATACTTTAATGCCATAACATAATTTAACCATGGTTCTAACCCCATAGCGTAAACATATACTTCTTTACATTTTGATTCCTTAACAATCGCCCAAGCATTTTTAAAATCTGAACCTGATAAAGTTCTAGAGTTATCATAAGATCTCTTGATAGGATTTGTAAGTAAGGGGCCATATAACCAAGTAAGAGGAGCTCCATCACATTCCATACCTAAAAATAACGTATCAATAGGGCCAATATACTTAAATATATTTATATATAAATTATGATCTAAGTTATTTGAATCGGCAGCGAAAACAAATTTTCTACCTTTAAGAGTGATAAAATGAGCAATTTTTGAATGTATATTTAAATCTGAGTGTTCCCCCAAGAAAGGAAGTCCTATAATTTCTCCTTCGGGAATAGGCATACTTTCAAAATTATTTAGTTGACAAACAGATTCAAAACCTAGTTTTTCTAAAATTAATTTTAATGATGGATCAGCTAGAAAACCTTGATTATTCGAAGGGCAAACAATGTTTTTTATTTTATATCTTAGTCGTAATAAAGTTTCAAATAACACATGATCTTGATGATTATGAGTTAGAACTACGTAATCAATTACATCAGGTAAATCTTCTATAGTAAATCTTGGAACTTGACTTGGAACATTGTAACTCACAACAGGATCTATCAAAATAGATACTTTATCTGTTTGAATTAGAACACAGGCATGGCCCAAATATCTTATACGAACCATGTCAGAGTTATAATTTCTATCTGAGTTAATATTAGGTTTTTTTTCACTGAAAAATGACAAAAATAAATTTTTATAGTTATCTTCAATATCAAATAAATTTTCAATCTCTTTTCTAGATCTAGGCTCATTCTGCATAGAAAATAGCAGATCTAATCTCTTATCGTTGAATGGAAGATTCAGAGTAACTTGATTATTCTTCTTAAGGTTAGGAGTACTTAACATAAAAGGTCTATAATCTCCTAATGACTCTGAGAGAGTTATGGACTGGTAAGTTGTGGTGTAATATTTTTTATAAAGTAAAGGTTCTATTAACTTTATTGAAGCGTTATTATTTAAATCATAAACTAACTCAACTAAACCTTGAAGATTTTCTGGTAATTTTTGATAATAATTTTCTAGTGAATTACCATCCTCACTTTGAAGAAATCTACTAAAGTCTTTTATAGATTTTGACAATCCTAGAAGTACCTTACATTGTTCTTGAGTATCTTCAATTAACTTTTTAATCTCATCAACTTTTTCACCGTTTAGGTCAATAAATGGGCCACCTAAAAGTTCAGGATTGTTTATTGCTTGAGCATGAATTTGGGGCGCCTGTACATAAGACTGCATTATCTTTAGATACCTATCTGAAAGGTAACACCCAGCAGTTGTAGGTGGTATTAAATAAGACCAAGCATACCATCCCCATATTAGTGGTTCTGCTATTATTGTAGGTTTTAGATAAAAAAGTTGCATTTTAACCTCTACATTTTAACCTATATAAATATATGATTTTTGTTCTTTTTTATGATTAAAACCTTATATCGATATAAATATGTTATACAAATATAAAATAACTATATAAATATAATATTATTTTTAAATTGACATAATTAACACAATTTTTGTTTTGGAATTACTACAGAACTTTTTCGATATAGAAAGCATAATACTATAAGAGTTAAGTACTGAATATGGATTAAATTGAATTTGTTAGTACCTAAACGTTTCGCATTAGAAATTAAAAATCTTGCAATTGTAATAGAGATTTAATAGATGATTTATTGTATGATAGTTGATTACTGATAAGAGCACAACCATATGGATAAAAGCATTTGTAACCGACTTATGTAATGCTCGAAATTACCTAGCAATTTGATTTTGTAAAACACTGACCGTTATTAATGTTCCTTTGAGTTAGTTTAGGTCTATTAATAGTTGACATTGACAATAAAATTAGATAATAATCTACTAAGTTTTCTGATTTATTTAAACAAATATAAAAAGCTACTTAATTTTAGTAAATCCTAATTTTATGATTAGATTTTCATGAAACCTACCGTTAAATTGTTAGCAGATACAAACAGTTTGAGATCTATCTTTATTTATAATAATGTGTGTATTTCTCAACAAGACACTCATGAGTCATTTAGTAATAAAGAGTAAAATAAAGTATGAAAGATTTTAGTTTTTCTTTCAAATCTTCTATAGTTGCCATTTTAAGGCAATTTAAGTGGATTTTTATTGCTCAATTTTTAATAGCCATATTTTGGGCAATAGATATGTCATTACGTCCATATCTAGTTAAAAAAATTGTTGATAAAATTATTTTAATTCCATCTTTACAAGTTTTTAGTTCACTAATACCGATTATTATTTTATATATTTTTACATCCATTATCATAGTTGCAAGTTTCAGACTTTACGATTGGATCATCTTTTGTTTTCAACCTGTTGTAAAAAAACATATAAGTACTGTTCTTGTACAACATATGATAAAACACTCCCCTAGCTTTTATCATAATCATTTTTCAGGCAGTGTAGCAAATAAGATTAATGATATAACTAATTCTGTTCCTAGTATAATTAATATTATTATTGATAGATTATTTAGCTCCACACTAGCTCTTCTAATAGCTATATATACAGTGTGGTCTGTTAATATAAAATTTGCTATTGGTCTGACTATATGGATTGTGGTATTTTTATTTTTCTCAATAACAATGGCTTATAAAGCTAAGCATTTATCAGATAAAGCCGCCGAGGTACGCTCTACTATTGCTGGTCACATTATTGATATATTTACCAATATTGTTAATGTATGTTTTTTTGCAAAAATGGACTATGAACACAAACGTTTGTGTTCTATGTATGAAAAAAGCATCAAAGCTGAACAAGCAAAAGGATGGTTCTTAATAAAAATCCATACATTTCAAGAAGGATCTTTTATTATTTTTCAATCAATTTGTTTTTGGTGGTTAATGTTAGGTATAAGTAATCAAACCAATACTTCTGGTGATTTTGCTTTAATTCTGATTTTAAATATATCAATAATTAATTGTTTACATAATATTTCTCATGAAATTGGAGAATTTAGTACTTCAATAGGAAACTTAACTCAAGGGTTACGTATTGTTACTACCCCTTTAGAGATCAAAGATATACCAGGAGCCAAAGATATTAAGGTTAATCAAGGAGAAATTGTTTTTGAGAATGTAAAATTTTATTATTATAAGAATAAACCTCTTTTTGAAAATATATGTTTAAAAATCCCTTCTGGCCAAAAAGTAGGATTAGTTGGATATTCAGGAAGTGGTAAATCTACTTTTGTTAACCTGATTTTAAGGGTATTCGATCTCAAAGAAGGTAGAATAATAATTGACAATCAAGATATTAAAGAAATTTCACAAGTATCACTAAGAAGAGCCATAGGAATTATCTCACAAGATCCATTGTTATTTCATCGTACTGTAGCAGAAAATATTCGATACGGAAAAGAAGATGCTTTAGATGAAGAAATAATAAAAATCGCTAAACAAGCACATGCCCATAACTTTATCTGTAAACTTGTACAATCTTATAACACTTTACTGGGAGAAAGAGGAGTAAAACTTTCTGGAGGTGAACGCCAACGTATTGCTATTGCTAGGATATTACTCAAGAATCCTCCAATATTGATTTTAGATGAGGCTACTAGCCATTTAGATTCTATTACAGAATCTATGATTCAAAAAAGCTTACTGGACCTGATGAAAGAAAAAACTACAATAGTTATTGCGCACCGTTTGTCTACACTATTAGAAATGGATCGTATTCTAGTATTTGATAAAGGCAAAATAGTACAAGATGGAACGCATAAACACCTAATAACTGTAGAAGGGCTTTATAAAAAATTATGGGACACTCAGTTAGATGGTTTTCTCCCATTTCAAAAAAAATTGTAAAGTACTAGTAAAAATATAGTAATAATTTAACAAACCTAAGCAGGTGTAATAAGAGTTTAGAAAAATACAAAGTTATAAACTATTATTTCGATAGTAAAAAAATATAGAGCGAATTTAGGATTAGATAATATGACACAGTCTTAAAATTAATTATTTATCAGCCTTCAATAATTAGCGACTTTATAAAAATTTTACTTTACGTGTTATTTAAGTACTAGAATTGTATGGTGTTACTAAATGATATTTATAATAATCCAAGCTAAGATTACTTAATATGTACTAATTTTTATCACTAAATATATTTATGGGCAATAGATTAGATAAGAAAATAGCTTTAGTTACAGGAGGAGCTCGAGGTATTGGAAAAGCTATCACAAAGCTTTTTATTAAACATGGAGCACAAGTGATAGTTGTTGATGTACTTGATAGACTATATAATGATAGAAATCATAATAATAATTGCGATTATTTAAAGCTAGATGTAAGCAAGCAGAGTAGCTGGAAGGAAATACATAATCATATTAAAGCTAAATATTACACTATAGATATATTAGTTAATAATGCAGCTATTAGTGGAATTGATATGATTCAAGATCCAGAAAACATGAATATTGAAACCTGGAATTATATTCATTCAGTAAATTTAACAAGTGTATTTTTAGGATGCAAGTTTGGTATAAATACTATGAAAAATAATCAACAGCAATCTTCTATAGTAAACATAGCTTCAAGGTCGGGAGTAATTGCTACACCAAATCTAGCTGCTTATTCTTCAACAAAAGCAGCTATTAGAAATTATAGTAAGGCAGTAGCTATTTATTGCGCTCAGAAAGGATACCCTATAAGGTGTAATACAGTAAGTCCTGCTGCAATAGATACTGATATGTGGAATCATTATAAGGAAGATAGTAATATTTTTAATGCGTTCCTTACTTCCCTACCTCTAAAAAGAATGGGAACTGTTCAAGAAGTGGCTAATGCAGTTTTATATTTAGCATCAGATGAATCATTATATACAACTGGTTCTGAGATAATAGTTGATGGAGGTGTGCTATCTGTTTGTGGAAATTCTCCAAAATAAAAAAATGTATAACTTCTTTTATTAATATTTAAATAATGAGAATTGGAAATGTTACTTAACGAGATAGCCTATATAGAGTTTTACGTGTTTAATGCTTTTCAAGCTGCCAATTTTTATAGGTATGTATTAGGGTTTGATATAATTGGCTATGGTGGACCTGAAACTGGATTACAGGATAAGATATCTTATATACTAATTCAAGGAAAAATAAAGATTATTATTAGTTCTGCAATTTCTAATAATACTAATTCTACTTTATCAGAGCATGTCTATTTACATAATGATAGTGTAAAAGATATTGCATTTTTGTGTGAAAACGTTAGAGAGACTTTTGAGATGTGTACAAGATCTGGAGCTATTCCTGTTCTTAAACCTGTAGAAATTAATGATAATAAACAAAAAATTATTAAAGCTTCTGTCCTTACTTTTGGAAGTACTGTACATTCTTTTATTGAACAGGAGGCAACTGCTAGCATTTTGCCATTCTATACCTCCATTCCTCAGAAATCAAAACCTCTTAACTTCGGGTTAAAAAAGATTGACCATCTTGCTATAGCCTTGGAAGCTGGAACTCTAAAGCTTTGGCAGGAATTTTATGAAAAAGTATTTGGTTTTCATGTTTTTTATTCTGAAAATATATATCTTGGTAATAGCGGTATGCTATCTACAGTAGTAGCTAATAAAGAAGAGAATATAAAGTTTGTGTTAATTGAACCAGTTTCAAATGGAGAAACCTCTCAAATAGAGGCTTTTCTTAATTATAATAAAGGCCCAGGTGTACAACATTTAGCTTTCTTATGTAAAGATATTATCAATTCAGTCCGATTATTAAAGCAACAAGGATTAAATTTTTTGGATGTACCAGTAGATTATTACATTGAACTTAAGCAAAATATAAAACATAAATTAAATAATGACTTAATCCAATCCCTTATGGAACACAAGGTATTGATAGATGAAGATCAAAACGGCTATTTAATGCAGGTTTTTAGTAAACCTATACAAAGTATTCCCACATTTTTTATAGAATTAATACAGCGAGAGAAAGCAACAGGATTTGGTAGTAGGAACATCAAAGCATTATATGCCGCTGTTCAAAAGTCTCAGAAATCATCACAACTATTTAACAATGCGTAAACAGTATTTATCAACATTAGCAAAAACATTAAAAAAATCAGCTATTCAACAAGCACTTGAAAAATCTGTTGATACTGATATTATATCATTTTCCTTAGGAATGCCTGATACTAGTATATTACCCCTGACCGAATATAAAAATGCCTTTCAGAGCATTAATTCTCCTAGTATTCTACAATATTCTTCTCCTTTATTTTCTTTAAAAATTCATATTGCCAACCTTATGAAAGAAAGGCAGATAAAATGTAAACCTGAGCAAATTTTGCTTACATCTGGTGCTCAACAAGCAATGACATTAATATGTAAACTATTAATAGATAAAGGTGATAGTGTTATAATTGAAGAAATCAGTTACCCAGGATTTATACAAATTGCTAAATCTGCACATGCTAATCTTATATCTACTCCTGTTGATTATAAGAACGGTATAATAACAGAGCAATTAAAAAAACTTTTAATGAAAAATAAAACTCCTAAATTGCTTTATACTATCCCTGAGGGACATAATCCTTCAGGAATAAGTTTAAGCAATGAAAAGCGTTTGGAAATTGTCAATATAGCTAGTTCTTGGCAACTTCCTATTGTAGAAGATGATGCTTATGGGTTTATTAACTATGGTAAGATAAATCCTCCACTTTACTCTTACTCTAGTGGGTTAGTATTTTATATAGGCTCTTTCTCTAAAATACTTTCGCCTGCTGCTAGGCTAGGTTGGATTATTGCTCCGGAATATTTAATACAAAAACTGGAAATATTAAAAGAAGGTATGGACATCAATACGTCAACCTTATCACAATACATAATTAATAATTATCTTAACCAAGGTTGTCTAAATGAACATCTTCAGTTTCTTAAAAACCACTATAAGAAAAAAAGAGATATAATGGTGGAAGCAATTAAACATTATATTCCAGAGATGGATTTTTCCATACCTAACAGTGGATTTTTTATATGGGGAAGACTTCCCGATATTAATACAAATAAGCTTTTTGTTCAGGCCCTAGAAAACAATAAAGTATCTTTTTTACCTGGATCAGCTTTTGGAGTTAAACATAATAGTTCTTTATCAAGTTGTTTACGTTTAAGCTTTGCATTGTGTGATATTAACATGATTGAGATAGGAATAAAACGTTTAAAACAAGCTTTAAAAGAATATAAAACTAGATCTTAAATTAACTACAGGTTTTACTATGAGTATATATAATTTTATAGAGTTAGGTATAGCGTACTTATTAGCAGCAATGATGCCTGGGCCATCTATTGCATTAATTATTAGAAATGCTCTTATAAATTCTCGTTTGTCAAGTATACAAGCTGCATTAGGTACAATATTAGGAACAGCATTACAATTTGGTTTAGTACTGACTATTTTAGTTTTTATAGAAAATAACTTAGTCCTTTTTAAAACATTAAAAATTTTATGCTCTATTTATTTAATATACTTAGGAATAAGGATGTTATTTGCTGGACAGCAAGAAAAATTAAGTTTAGATGAACAGAAACCTAAAAAATCATGTTTGAGTAATAACCAAAATTATCTTTTAGAAGCTTTATCTGTTGAATTCTTAAATCCGTTAGCTTTTACATTTTTTATAAGTATAATTGCTGTCTTTGTAGATCAGTTAGAGTCTTTTAGAGTTAAGTTTATATGCTGGTTAGAGATTGTAAGTCTAAGTTCCATATGGTTTGTTACAGTTTCACTAGTTATCTCTTCTGAAAAAATTACTTTTTATACTAGAAATTTTAATAGAGTATTAGAAGTATCAGCTGGATGCATATTTATATTATTTGGCAGTAAGATATTGTTGGTGTAGAATTGATATGGTGATAGTTTTCTCTCAAATTATTGTCATGTTTCCATTAGTGAGATATTGATAATTTCAAGCCTATGATTCTGGTTTAGGGTTCGCAATGTGTTCCATATTACCCGCCCCATGTGATACAATTATTGACTTTTCCAAATTCTGAGAACGTGAAAGCTAATGTATAACATAGCTTACGGCCTTTTAGTTCGAGGTTCGCAAATATAAAATTCAGTAATTCGCTTTTTTCATTTACTATCGAATTTTTGAAGGTTTCATAAGCTTTAGAGCTAATATTTATAAGGCCTATAAGTTTTTTTTAAAATTTATCACCTGAGTTAAATCACTTAATTCATATTAACGCTTTTTGATTTATTTTTATGTAAAAAATTCTTTCCTTGTTAAAACTTGATCAGCTACCAGAGCTATTAAATTATCAAGTCTATTTTAAATTGATGTATGTTCCTGTTTTAATATATTAGGATTCTATGTTCATTGCAATATCTATTCCTATTGTGGTAACTTTCATATGGTCCTTACTTTTTGTCATTTAGGATTTATTTCCGTGCGTTCACGAAAACGCATATATTACTTGTGGCTGAAAGTGCTACTAAAGAAGCGCTACCCAGCATACTTTATATCCGAGCCTTGGAGCGAAGCTGGTGACAGTTAGTTTAAGTGTAGGTAGGAGAATCAACAGGCCGTGAATAGGTGATGAGTCTATTTTACTATTGAGCTTCGTAAAATCCATAATCGGAGTGGCTGATGGTGTGGAAATCCCAGAAAGCAATATCGGTAATCTTGAGATGGGTAGAGATTACTGGCACTTCCGGAGTCAAAGGGCGGGGCATGTTGAGAAAGTATATATGAGGACGTGGGAGATCTTTATCTCTTTCAAGATTTACTTCTGTAAAAGAGAGTGACTCTCGAGTATTGGCCTACAAGGATAAAACCAAGGAAGCCGAAAGGGATATAAAGAAGTCGGATCAGGGTGTAGTAGCTGCATAAGGTAGCAAAGACCCGTGGGTAAGTTCAACTTTTGACAAGGATAACATCATGAGTACAACAGAAACTCAAGTGTGGATGGACACTAGACTTCAAAGGGTAGCCTGGCTATCGAGGCAAGATTCCAAGAAAGAGACTCAACTCAAAGACAGACAAACTAAACAAGCTAAAGCAGTGCAGGAAGCAGAGAGTAATAGATATACTACACGTCTTGCCGGTAGAAAATTACCGAAAGAGTAAGAGTTTTATTTACGCATCCGGTGGTAAATATTGCTTATCAAATAACTATGTGATGGAGAATAATGTAGTTCTTTATTTAAATCACTGCCAGTTGGGGTATGAGAAATTTTTTTATCGTTTGGAGTAAACAGAACCTCATAATAATCCCAGGCTTTGGCATTAAAGAAAGCAGAGACGGGGATGCTATTTTTAATAAAGTATGACATCGGTAAACCAAGGAAAATAAATAGAACAATGTTACCAGTCACTCTATCAGGATGAAATATATTAATTATCAAAGGCATAATAATTATGACGAAAATTAAACAACTTTTAACATAATCAAATTCAAAAGGTAAGTGCATGGAAAGCGATTCTCCCCGTTTATTAAAAACTTTTACTTCCGTTAAAGGAGTATCTTCTTTGCTAGAAGGATCAAAATATATGTTATTAAATTTAGCTAGTATATACGGTACTAAGGTAAAGGAGCTAATAAGACCCCAAATAACACCATTCTCACAAATATTATTACCGTATTCCAAAGATATGTATACAGACACGGGCATAGCAATCCAGGTCAGGACATTCCAGAAATTATCGATTGATATTATTGATCTTTTTGGAGAATCACTCATAAGCGCCTTCCGTTACTTTAGGTTTGAATTGCATCATTGTATTATCTCAAAATTTCTAATGTTTTGCAAAGGGATTAAGTTTACCTGCATGGGTTTTTTAGTCCTATTGTGTGCCCACCACGCTAATGCGGATGAGACTGAGCTTATACCCTTAAAAAATGAGCTTAAAGCGTTAATTACCGAGCAGGAAGAACTACACAAGATACCTTCAGGATTACTGCTTGCAATTGCTACGGTAGAATCGGGTAGCAAGCCCTATGCCTTAAACATTCAAGGCAAATCAGTAATCGAAAGGAATAAGAGAGAAGCAGTAGATTTAATCCACGAGGCCATAGCTCAAGGCATAACGAATATTGACGTGGGAGTAATGCAGTTAAATGTCAAATGGCACCGGGAGAATTTCAAGTCGATAGAAGGAATGCTGGAGCCAAAAAGAATATAGAATATGCGGCCGGTTTTCTTTTAAAACTCTATAAGAAATACGGTGATTGGCATAAGGCGGTAAGATTCTATCATTCAAGCACTGCGGAGTATTACAGGAAATATTCAAGAAAAATAACTTTAGCATGGATAGGAGCATGAGAATTTAAATGTCAAATAGCAAAAATATAATAATAACTTGGATTATATTCCGAAATTATAATATAATTACGGAATATAACTTTATTGTGGGATTTTACGGCATGTATAAATATAAAAGATACCTCAGATTGAATATTGAACCGCACCAGTCAATTTTTTTATGGGGAGCCAGAAAAACCGGTAAGTCTACATATCTAAAAAATTTATATCATGATTCAACATATTATGATTTATTAAAAACTGATCTATTTCTACGTTATATCAAAACTCCATCTTTATTCAGAGAAGAAATACTTGCTTTACCTTCTGAAAAGCTAAGCTTACCCGTCATTATTGACGAAGTACAGAAAGTACCTGCATTACTTGATGAAATCTATTGGCTTATTGAAAATACAGAAACAACATTTATTTTGTGTGGATCAAGTGCCAGAAAACTGAAGAAGCAGGGAACCAATTTACTCGGCGGGAGAGCTATCAAGTATAATTTTTATCCCTTGGTTTATCCCGAATATAAAGAAGATTTTGATCTTTTAAGGATATTTAATCATGGTCTCATTCCTTCCCATTTTCTAAGTTCAAATCCTCGCAAACTGTTACAGGCATATATAGAAGATTATCTAACAAATGAGATCCGATCTGAAGGATATGTGCGCAATGTTCCTGCCTTTAGCCGTTTTTTAGATAGTACTATGTTTTCACACGGGGAGATGATCAATTATTCCAATATTGCCAGGGATTGCGGGATCGATTCTAAAACCGTTAAAGAATACTATCAAATATTGGTTGATACTTTAGTCGGATATTTGATCTACCCGTATACGAAGAAAGTAAATCGTAATATAATCGCTCACACTCCCAAATTCTATTATTTTGATGTTGGGGTTGCAAATCGTATAAGTAAAAGGCAATTCGAAACTTTAGCCGGAGCGGAAGCCGGGAAATCTTTCGAACACTTTATTTTAACCGAGTTAATAGCTTTTCTCAATTTAACTGATTCAGATTATAATCTTTACTATTGGCGGACTAATACAAGACTGGAAATAGATTTTATATTAGCCGATCATTTTTCCATGCCTATTCCGATAGAGGTAAAAAGCTCTGTACTTGTTCATAAAACTGAGTTGAAAGCAATGAAGGCTTTTATGGAAGAGCATAGGGTAAGTAAGGGCTATGTGGTTTGCCTTGAAAATAGTATGAGGAAAATTTCAATTAATAACGATAAGGAAATACTGATAATGCCGGTAAAGGAATTTCTTGGTTATTTATGGGAACAGAATATTAAATAGAATACGGGGTAATTTAATTATATAGATAATGCAGTAGGGAATAAAAACGGTTATGAGTAAAGTAGTTGGAAACCTGATCAGCGGCGGTCAAATATTCATCCACCAGATTGCCATGTTCAAGCAGATAGCAAACAAGGCGGTAAGCGTATCGTTTTTATTATCTCTGGTCTTAAGCAGCTGGTTTATCCTGGATCAGTTCAATAGTGTTTCATGGCATCCTGCTCTAACATACTGGCGGGGTATTATCATGTATGAAACAGACAAGGCTGTTGATATGCTATTTCCGGGTAGGCCGATTGGCAAAATCGATATCAGTACCGATCATCGTCAGATAAGAGAGGTAAGGCTTGATTATTTTGTAAGGGATGGATACTACATCAGACATGGAGAGGCATTAAAATCCCTGGTAATAACCTTTGTTATTTACAACCTGATAGGAATAAAGTGTTTTCTGATAATAATTTTCATTGGCTGGGGGAGAATAGGAAAATCAACCAAGAAAACCCTGCAGCTAAGCGGTAGTACAATCAAAACGGCTCAGGAAATAGCTAATTATTTACAAAGTAAGAAAAAGGCAAGTGACATAATAATTGCCGGTATGCCATTGCTGAAGGATTCTGAAACTAAAGGAATATTGATTACCGGTGCCAACGGTTCAGGTAAGACCAACTATTTACACGAGATATTGCCGCAAATCAGAAAAAGGAAACAACCTGCTATGGTAATTGATCTGGAAGGAGGGATGATTGCTCGATATTACCGTCCGGGATACGATATTATTATCAATCCTTTTGATGAGAGAACACATTGCTGGGATTTTCAGAAAGAGGTGCTAGAAAAGGAAGATCTTGAAGCAATTGCTCATTCATTATTTGCCGGTGCCGGCAAGGATTCATCGGAAGTAAATAAATTATTTGCCAACTGGTCTACGGATTTATTTATCTGTAGCGTAGAGCATTTAAAAAATAATTCCAGACTGACTACTAAAAATCTTTATGAAATGATTTACCTTGATACATCTTCGGCACTCATGAAAAAACTGAAGGGAACATCTGCTGCTACCATAATGGATTTAAATAATGAGAAGAACGTCACTGCTCATAATATCAGAAGTACGGCTATGGCCTATACCAGGTGGCTTGAACTTGTTGATGAGAATGTAACGCCCGATAGAAAGATATGTTTCAGGGATTATTTCAGGAACCTTGATAGGGAAGGTGAACGCTGGATATTCTTAACTGCCGGTACAAAGCATGCAAGGGTATTACTTCCTTTGATTTCGTTACTATTTGATGTAGCTGTAATGTCCCTTATGGAACAAGGAAAAAAGTAAAAAGTGAAGGAAGACAACTAGCTTGTATAAAGACATGTTACAAATAGAGAGGTAACAGAAGAGAATAAAATAATTATTCTTAATAAAAAGAATACTGGGTTTATGAACCTATTCAAGCATAGATATTTGAAATACGACCCAATAATCTGGGCAATAAGAGGTAAATCAGAAATAGTATGATTAAAGAAAATACCGCCATATTTGGAGATTATCTGAATATCGTGCCCAAAATATCATCGAAAAGTATAGACAGGGCACTTTGTAACCTTCCGTATCGTATTACCAAAATAGTTGGGATAGGGTTATTTCTCCTGATTTATTATGTCAGAAATATGGAAGAATAGTTAAAGACCATTAAATAGCAGTTCTGATGGCAAACCAACCTAATATACTTGCAGAACAGATTCTAAACCTATATAAATAGGTTTGCAGGAGGATTTAAACTAAAAGTTTTAGTTTAATCGAAAGGGAATTAAAATCATATACGTCACCAATTCTGTTACAATATTTCATCGCTCTAAATAAAATTCCAAGGAAGTTTTCGATAATTAATCAGGATTGCTGGAATCAGTGTAAAGAATTTTTTAATTCTATGCGAGTTATTGATCATATGACCAAGGAACCGGATGAAACGTTTCTGAATCTCTCTAGTGGACTATAAAAATAGAAACTTAACAATAAAGAATTATAGAGGTAAATTATGCCTGAAAGAAAGAAGGTTACCAAAGCAATAGCGATTTCCAGAGTATCTTCAAAGGAACAGGAGGAAGGCTATTCAATTGCTGCCCAAAAACGTCGTATACAGGAATATTGTACTCGTAGAGGTCTGGAATTGATCAAGGTTTTTGAGTTGGTGGAATCTTCTACCGTTGGAAACCGCACGCAATTCATGGAAGCCATCAGGTATGCTAAAGATCATAAAGAAATAATAGCAGTAATTACCGATAAAGTTGATCGCTTACAAAGAGGTTTTAAAGAATCGGCATTACTTAATGATCTAGTTGAAAAAGAAAAAATAGAACTACACTTTCATATGGAAAACTGTGTAATTCATAAATACTCCACTTCGAATGAAAAGCTAATTTGGAATATGAATGTAGTAATGGCGCAATCTTTTGTTGATAGTTTAAGAGATAATGTAAATCGTAGTATAGAGCAGAAACTGCTTGGCGGAGAATGGATTAGTACTGCTCCGATCGGTTATTTACATGTCAAGGGCGGTAGAAGGCAAGGTACGATAATTATAGATCAGGAAAGAGCACCTTTTATTAAAAGGATTTTTGAAGAATATGCTACAGGTACTTACACTATACCACAGATGCTGGCCAAAACTATAGAATGGGGACTGACTAATTCAAGAGGCAATCAGGGTTATTTGTGCCGTTCTCATATCCATTCAATAATGACTAATCCATTCTATTATGGAGTAATGCATTACCGAAAAGGTAAAAAGTTGTATCCACATATTTATCAACTGATAATCTCAAAAAGATCTTTTTGATGATTGTACGGCAGTGCTTAAAGGTTGGAATAAAAAACCATTTAAATGGGGAGAAAAAGACTATATATTTAGGGGTATAATAACTTGTGCAGTTACAGGCAGGTTAGTATCATCAGAAACCAAGAAAAGGAAGCGTGCAGATGGTTCAGATTATGAGATAACTTACCTTGGTGCATGAAGTCCTGAAAACCAAAATAAGAAGGTATTTGTGAACGAAGAAATATTATTGGAAGAAGTTGAACAGATTTTTAAGTCGATGTACTTAGAGCCTGAGATGCTGGAAAAGGTTATAGGATATGTAAAAAGCTCAGCGGTAAACGAAAGAGATTATTATAAGACTCGTATATTAGAGCTGAATAAGGAGCTAAACAACGTAAAAAGCAAACTTGACAAATTAATGGACTTTTATTTGGAGGATAAGCTTAGTGAAGCCGAATATGATGAGAAGAGGGGACAATTAATTATTACTCGTGACAAGATCATAAGGGAATTGGAAGTCAATAATAATGCAGACGATAATTTTAATGAAAGAATGATTGATGTACTTCAAATAGCTGCAAATGCTCATAAAGTTTTTCTTCTGTCGACAAATGAGAAAAAAAGAAGATTAATAAATTTAGTCTTATCGACAGTAAAATTGAACAGCCGTAAGCTAGAGTATACCTTGCGTCCACCGTTTGATATGTTTGTAAAATTACCTGAAAATGAAGAATGGCGCACCCGAGAGGAGTCGAACCCCTAACCTCTTGATCCGTAGTCAAGTGCTCTATCCAATTGAGCTACGGGTGCGTATAAAGTAAATTCCATAGACCCTGTTACTTATAGGATCAAACATATCAATTGTCAAGGATATCTCAGGAAAAGGCGTTTATAAAAGAATATGCATAAGGATCACTAAATACCTTTCTTAAAAATTGATTATTCAAATGATGGCTAGTTTTATAACCATTGATTGTACCAATAAAATGTGCACCTGTGGTGTATAAATCACCCATTAGGTCAAGCATCTTATGGCGGGCAAATTCATTTTCATGACGAAGCCCTTCATGGTTAAGAATTGTATCTTTATCAATCCCAATAGCGTTATCGAGAGAGGCTCCTCTAGCTAAACCTTTACTTTGTAGGTAATTAAGATCCTGAAGGAAACCAAAGGTTCGTGAATTAGCTATTTCCTCTTTAAAATTATTTTTGGCACAAAAAATGTGTTTCTGTTTTCCAATTACCTTACTTGCAAAATCAATTGTTAGATCAATTACTATACTATCTGAAGGAGAGGCAAAAATTTCAGTACCAGAATCTTCAATTTTTATTTCTTTAAGTAATTTTAAATATTTTTTACGAGCATTCAAAACTCTTAAACCGGCACATTCTAGCATGAACACAAATGGTTTACTACTGCCATCCATTATCGGTACCTCGGAACCGTCAATTTCGACAATTAAGTTATCGATACCACATCCCCAAATCGCTGCCATTAAATGCTCAATCGTTGAAACAGAAACATTAGCGCTATTTTTTATAGAGGTAGATAAAGAAGTATCGAATACACTAGAATAATTTGCTAGAATTTTATTGTCTACAGAGGAGACATCGGTTCTAATAAAAATAATACCTACATTTTCGCTAGCAGGTCTTAATGTTACTTGCGTCTTATTGCCGGAGTGTACCCCTATACCGAAACAGCTTATGGGGTTCTCAATAGTCAATTGGTTCATCACTTGTTAATTAATGTACAAATATTTAACGCCTGAATTTTAGTTGCTGCCGTATATAAATGGCAAATAAAATTTTATTACGTAATGTTTCATATATAAAAGCTAGCGGCTAAAATTAAAATACTGAAATGATTAATCTATAATTTTGCTGTTAAGCAGAATAAAAAGCTAGGTTTTGCTCTGGAATCTGTTATTATTCTGTTGAGTTTTAGAGGGCAGCAGATCTATCTTCCCTAGTATTATTAACTTTTTAAGGTACCACATAATTAAAATAAATTTATGCAAAGACAAATTGTTATTTTAGCCGCCGGAAAAGGTAGTAGGATGAAATCAAATCTACCAAAAGTAATGCACAAAATAGGCGATAAGACAATGCTTCAGATGGTAGTAGACAATGCATATGCCGTTACTAAAGATATTGTATTGGTATACTCAGATCACATAGCTAAATATTTATCTTTTTTTGAAAATAAGTGTAAGTTTGCGCTGCAAGATGAACAACTCGGTACTGCTCATGCAGTCTGGGTTGCTAGCGCTTTAATCAATAATAATATCCAAAATGCGGTTATTTATGGGGACAACCCGCTTATTACTCCGGAAATAATTACAGAATTATTTAATTATCTTGAGACCTCTAGATCTGCGATAGTAACATTAGCATTTGAGCACGAAGAACCAAATGCTTATGGTAGAATAATTCTGGATGAAGAGGGTAATTTCAAAAAGATAGTTGAATTTAAAGTAGCTACTGAACCGGAAAAGAAAATAAAATTATGCAATTCCGGAATAATGGCTTTTGCCCCAGGTATTTTACAAAAATATTTACCTGATTGTATTAATAGGTCTCGGAATGCTCATAATAGTGAGTTATACTTAACTGAAATAATAGAAATCTGTAGCAGCGCCGGTGAAAAAGTAAGTTATTACACTTCTAAAAATCATCATTTAGTTATAGGGATAAATACACAAGAAGAACTTCAGGCAGCTAACGAGATTATCAAGAATAACAAATTCTCTCAGGAAAGCACAATAACTAAGTAAAACTTTATCCGGTATCTTCTATTAATCCTATACTCCTATCTATTTTTTTATTAATTACCGGTTGATAAGGATTATGCTTCCTCTTTTTCTGCTATATCGCTTATCTCATTAGATATTCTTGTTAAAGGAATAACAGTTGCTAAATCTTGGAAATGAGGTTTTGAAGACCAGAGGTTATAGTTACCAATAACAAAAAATTTATATTTAGCTCGAGTAAGCGCAACATTTAGTATATTAGGAGTATCCGATGCCCAGTTTATTGCTCCTGGTTTGGAAGGATCACCGCCTAAAAGCAATATAACTCCTTCCGATTGTTTACCTTGAAAAGCATGAATTGTCCCCACTGATTTATATATCCAGTTGGTCAGCATTGGCTTTTCTGTAGGTTTTAATTTACTGTTCAAATATTCGGATTTATCTTTTAATAGCTTCTTTAACTTATCAGCTACAGCCTTAAAAGGGGTGATGATATACAAATCTGGTAAAGAATGATTTTGCTCTATGATACGTTGAATAATTTTAAAAGCTTCCGTGCCTTCTTGTTCGCACCAATGACCATTAAATTCATTACTTTGCACGTCGAACCATTGGCTTGTAGGGTATATTGGGTCGAAATTAGAGCTTTTTTGTTTAGTTGCTTGTATCATCAAATTATCATAAGCGATCTTATTCGCAATACTAAACATCGGTTCGATACATCTCCTATGAACACGAAGGGGACACCCAACCCACTGGCTGTTAGCATATTTAATAATCTCTGTTCCATATACATTTACTCTGTCAGATAGTGTTTGAACGGATTCTTCCAAAACACTCCAAGTTTTATCTACGTGGTAATATTCTAATAAGGTGTCATTCATTGCTGATGGCATTGTAGCAACTGGCCGTACTTGGAGTGGATCACCAACTATTATTGCCTTTTTTGCACGATAAATTGCTCCTAACGCTTCCTGGGGACAAGATTGTCCAGCTTCGTCAACTAGTAGCCAACCTAAAGATTCAGCTTCATTAAGACCTTTAAACAATTTGCTAAATGAAGCAAATGTAGTCGAGACTGAAGGCACAACGAGAAAAAATACAGCCCAGATATGTTTTAACAAATATTGTAAATCTGAGGGCCATTTACCTGAAGTAAGAACCCGCTTTATGGCTTTTAAATTATTACTTATACAATCCGATGAATTAATAATAAAAGAATAATGTAGTTTCATGGCGTCAACAAAAAGCCTAGCTCGGACGTCCTGTAATTCGGTATGAATCCATGGTGAGGATAACTGTATCTCCTGATCTGATAATTGCCAAAAATTTTTATTTGGTATCGCAGAAGACCACGAATACTTATTCTGTATTAAATTTATATACTGATAATTTCTTTCTGTTGACGCAATCAATTCCTCCCTCTTTTTTATAAGATCAGAAACTTTGCTTTCTAGCTTGGATATTACCTTCCGTAAATCCCCTATAACCAGCTTTAATTCTTGAGTTTTTTCAAATAATTTGGATATTTCCTCGATAATACTTAAACATTTATCTGACCATTTTTGATGGGAAGATTCTTTTTTAAAAAACTCAAAGAGCATTAAATACCATTTAGGTTCCAATTTTTTAATTTCCTCAAGTTGAAATTTTTTCTGTTGAGTAATTGTATAAATTTGGGCGAGTTCATTTTCGTAGCTTTCGAGTTTTTCCTGAGAAATTTTTAGTTCATCATTAGCCTTATTAATTTGGTTAAAAATTTTGTCCTCTTCCTCATCAAAAGACTCATATTCCTTAAGCTTATTTTTAAACTCTATAAGTTCTAGTTTTAATTCCGTAAACTCTGCTAAAGTGGATAAAAACTGCTTTCTATTTTCGTTCCAATCAGATTTGGGCTTTGCGGTGTCCAATAGATAATGCAACCCATAACTATTACCGAGTTCATTATTTTTACTAGGCTGCTTACTCCAAAATTTGTCAAAAAAAGCAGAACGGTTTGATTTATTACCAAGAACAGCCGATCCAATTCCCCAACATTTCTCATTGTTAACATAAGTAGCAATTTCAGAAAAATATTCTAAGCCATAATTTTTATCAACCTCAGCTAGTCTAGGTATTTCTTTGGAAATATTTTCAACTGCAGTGTTATTACTACTAGCTATAACTATTTCGTGACCAAGTAACCTAGAATCTACATTCCAAATTTTATAGTTATATCCCTCAATTGATATACTTTCTGGATTATTAAATGCATCTTTAGGATTTGCAAAATCAGCAAGAATTTTTGCTTTAGTGGTAATTATTTCGCTGATTATATCTCGCAACAAAGTTGTTTTACCAGTACCTGGTGGTCCATTGACCGAAAAAAGACCGCTAGTCTCACTAATAGCAAGGTTAACAGCTACTTGTTGCGCAATTGACAAAGCTAGTTTATTACCAACAGGCCACCTAGAACTCGGTAAAAACTCAGGGTTTGATAATTGTTCTAACTGAAATCTGTCTTTCCGAAGATCATGTTTTTTACCTTTAGGAGTTAGCCCTAAATAATCTTTTAATGCGTTGCCAATAGTTTCTTTATCGTTATTTAAAACGTTATTAACCATTTTAATATCATCTAGATAAAAGCTATTGAGAATATTTAAATCCGGAGCTGTAATTGTCTCTAATATTTCTTCATAATATTTAATATCCGAAAATTTTTCTTCACCTTTTTCTTTATCATCTTTAAATCTATTAGGGACTGGAATACAGCTAGAATAAATAATAGCATGATTTCTAATAAGATTATGAAAATCAGAAACCTCCGAGACGTTAATTATGTCAGCTAGTAATCCTCTTAAATCTTCAAACTTTACAGTACGATTAGGTCTGTTGCTTAATACACCTACCCAATTTTTATAAGCATCTTCAACTCGCTGCTGTATTTTAGGTGCCAAATCAAGCCAAGTTTTTGGGTAGCTATTTTTCTTATTAAGGCAAGCTATAGAGATGAAATATTCAGGGATTGCAAACGTATCTTTTAGTATTTCTCCATAATTGTTTAATTGAAATGTACATAGGTAACTGACATTATTATTACTCTGTAAATTATAATCCTCTTTATTATTTACCAACATGGTTTTTAATAGCTTTGTAATATCAGAAGAGTTTACAATACCTAAAAACACATTATACACCCATGTTTCATTTGGAGTTTTGTTATAACTATAGTCTTCTCGGCTTTTCCACCGAATATCTTCCTCTCTTAAAATTCCTCGTTGAATCTCTTCTACATAGCCTAATTTATTTTTTGTGTCTAAATGATGAGGAGTAAATCTTTCTACTGCATTCCAGTAGTTAACGATATTCTTACACGGTTTATTATTCATATTGGTAGGTTGATGTATTTATTCCTAAATTAAATTAAAAATAGATAAGCATGTCAAATTATTCAACCAAATTTAAGACCGCTTTTATATTTCTGCTTACTGTTTAAGAATATATTGTGGCTTAATATTTTTTATTGACTCACAATATACTATTAGATAACACTATAAATTGATTAACAACAACAATTAATAACCTTAAGTTTTGTTGCTAATTGTTATTTTTGAGATAATTAGCTACTTAATTATCTTGAAGCCAAATTTGTTTTTCGACGAGTATTCTAATTTGCATCCTAGCAATTTCTAGGTTAATTTCTTTTTTCAGTTCATGATATTAACTTTTTAGGGAGGGGGATTTTAGATAGAAATTTATTATTTTGACTTGATTAGCTTTAGTAATATTGTTATATCTCTTTGAATACTGGATTTGTTTCTACAGGAGTAATTTAGGTTAATTTTATGTAGTAAGTATGGTAGCGAGGGAGGGACTTGAACCCCCGACACGCGGATTATGATTCCGCTGCTCTAACCAGCTGAGCTACCCCGCCATTTTAGGAATAAAATCAAACGTTAGTATCAGTTATTTACTAGAAGCTTCTTAAATACAATTACCATATATATATTTAAATCATGTACCTAGCAATCCCTGTGATTAAATACTATCCAATAATTGGTACACATTTATAGGAGTGCGATATTAATATACAATTGCTGTCAACCAAATATTCATGCACCCCAAGTGTCAGGCTAGGAAAAATACTTTAAAAATATAATTTTAACGTTTGGAGAATTGAGTACTTCTACGCGCTTTACGTTTACCATATTTTTTACGTTCTACAACTCTTGAGTCTCTTGTTAAAAACCCATTTTTGCGTAATACTGAATGGAAATCGTCGGAAATACAGTCTAAAGCTCTAGCAATTCCATGGATAATAGCACCAGCCTGTCCCGTTGTTCCACCTCCTTTTATTGTACAAACTACATCATACTGCCCCGAAGTGTTAGTATCAACAAAAGGCTGCAATATTAGCTTTCTGTATGATTCACGAGAAAAATAATCAGATACGTCTCTTTTGTTAACTGTTACAGTCCCTTTTCCAGGTTTTACCCAAACACGCGCTACAGAGTTTTTTCTTCTTCCTGTACCGTATGCTCCTCCTTCAGGAAGTGTTTTTTTGGCTTTATGAAACTTAGATTTTGCTTCAACTACAGTACCTGCAGGTTTTACATTTACATCTAATTTTTTGAGTATTGAAACTTCCATGGCTATTACTTGTTATTCTTATTTTTTGGATTTTTGCTTGCAAGATCTAGGAGAGCGGGTTGCTGGCCTGCATGTGGGTGCTCACCTTCTGCATAAACATACAAGTTACCAAGCTGTTTTGCTCCTAAACTATTTCTGCTTATCATTCTTTTAACGGCCATTTTTACCACACGTTCAGGATACTTCCCTAAAAGAACTTTTCCAGAAGTTGTTTCCTTGATTCCTCCTGGGAATCCAGTGTGGCGGTAATACATCTTACCACCTTTTGGGTCAGCTTTGTTGCCTGTTAAATGCACGTGTTTTGCGTTAATAATAACCACGTTATCGCCACAATCCATGTGAGGAGTAAATGTAGGCTTATGTTTACCGCGAAGCAATATAGCTGTCTGGCTTGCAAGACGGCCAAGTATTAAATCTTTTGCATCAATTAACCACCATTTCTTATTGATGTCGGATGGTTTTGCTGAATAAGTTTTCACACCAGTTATTTCATTAAATTAGATATTTTGTGCATAATAAATAACAGGTTATAACCTATAATGTCAAGGATAATTTTTATCTGCTGTTTTTTGAGGTTATTTAACTAAAATTTTTAATCTGTATATGATGTCATTTATAACAAAAGTTTATTAATTATTTGTAATAAGTCATGCAGTGAAAATAACATAGCAGGAGAAATAGAGTTTTTTGCTAAACGGTTGATTTCTGTTGCCAATATTGTCTCTTTAGTGTAGCAATTATAAGAGATGAGGAACCAATAATGTAATTAGAGAATAAATAATGCATCCTAATCCCAAAATTCTTGTTGAGTATTTACCTGTTACAGTTTTTTTGGGTGTAGCTGCTTTTATTGCCCTAGTTGTAATTATTTTACCTAAAATTTTTGCTAAAGAAACGCCACAAAAAGATAAACTCAAGAGTTATGAGTGCGGTTTTGATGTTTTTTCAGATGCACGAGGTAAATTCGATGTCCGTTTTTACCTAGTAGCCATTTTATTCATTATTTTTGATTTAGAAGTAGCTTTTCTAATCCCGTGGGCTATTAATTTAAAGGTAATAGGTATTTTTGGTTTTTGGTCAATGATAGTTTTTTTAATAGTGCTAACTATTGGATTTATTTATGAGTGGAAAAAAGGCGCACTAGAATGGGAGTAATAATTTAAGTAGGGCGTAATTTGAAAGGAGCAGCGATGGAAAATATGAGGTCATCTCAGGATGATTTTTTTAAAGAAGAGCTATCAGATCGTGGTTTTGTTTTAGCTAAGCTTGATGATCTAGTTAGTTGGGCAAGAGCAAATTCTTTGTGGCCTATGACTTTTGGTCTAGCGTGCTGCGCTGTTGAAATGATGCAGGCAGCAGCCTCCCGGTATGATATGGACAGATTCGGTTTCCTATTTCGCCCTAGCCCAAGGCAGGCTGACCTTATGATAGTTGCAGGTACACTTACTAATAAAATGGCTGCTCCTATGCGCCGGGTCTATGATCAAATGGCTGATCCTAAATATGTTATATCTATGGGGAGTTGTGCTAATGGCGGCGGTTATTACCATTATTCTTATTCAGTAGTAAGAGGTTGTGACCGGATTGTGCCAGTTGACGTGTATGTTCCGGGTTGCCCCCCAACTGCCGAAGCATTAATTTATGGATTAATGCAATTACAGAGGAAAATTAAAAGAACCAGTAGATTTAAGGGTTAATAATGCAACCTATAGAGATTATTGATAATTTTTTAAAAACAAAAAAATTAGAATTTTCCAATCTTTCGATAGATAATTTTATTGGCTATAAAATATTACCAGAAAATCTCCTCAATGTGCTTAAGTTCTTGAAAGAGAATAAAGAATTAAGGTTTACCATCATAACTGACCTTTTTGCAGCTGATTTTCCTGAGCGTGATAAGCGTTTTGAAGTTGTATATAGTTTGTTAAGCTTAAAACTCAATAGAAGGATTTTGTTAAAAATTGAAGTAGCAGAGGATGAACCCGTAAATTCACTAACCTCAATTTATAGTGCCGCCTGTTGGTACGAAAGAGAAATATTTGATATGTTCGGTATTGAATTTAAAGATGCTCGCGATTTAAGGCGTATTCTAACTGATTACGGGTTCAAGGGACATCCTCTACGTAAAGATTTTCCTCTTACTGGACACGTACAAGTCAGATATGACGAAACTCTAGAAAAAGTCATATATGAGCCGGTGTTACTAGACCAAGAATTTCGGAACTTTGATTTTACTTCGCCTTGGCACGGACCTGGAGAAAATATTTTGCCCGGTGATGAAAAGGAAACTAAATAGGAATGGATATATAAACATATGGCAGTAAGCAAAGAAGAATATTTGCATAAAGATGATAAGGAACTGACTACCATTAATTTTGGTCCTCAGCACCCCGCTGCCCACGGAGTTTTACGTCTTATCCTTCAAATGGACGGGGAAATTATAAATAAGGCTGATCCTCATATAGGGCTTCTTCATAGAGGAACAGAAAAATTAATTGAACATAAAACATATGCGCAAGCAGTTCCCTATTTTGATCGCCTTGATTATGTCTCGCCTATGTGTCAGGAACATGCCTATGCACTTGCTGTAGAAAAACTCTTAAAAGTAGAAGTACCAAGACGTGCTAAATTCATTAGGGTTCTTTTTTCAGAGCTAACACGAATTTTAAACCATACTTTAAACATAGGTACTCAAGCCGTAGATCTAGGAGCTACTACACCTCTTCTGTGGCTATTTGAAGAACGTGAAAAAATTATGGAGTTTTATGAAATGGTTTCTGGTTCTCGCATGCACTCTAATTATTTTCGGCCAGGAGGGGTAGCGTCTGACCTCCCTGATGGATTGCTTGATGATATAGGAGTTTTTATCCAGAAGTTTCCAAAGTGTTTAGCTGATATTGAAACGTTGCTAAATAACAACCGAATTTGGAAGCAAAGACTGGTGGGAATCGGAGTTGTTAGACAAAAACAGGCTATGGATTGGGGATTTTCAGGGCCGATGCTTAGAGGATCTGGAATTGAATGGGACCTTCGCAAGTCTAACCCTTACGAAGTATATGATGAAATGGAATTTGATATTCCTATAGGAGTTTCCGGTGACTGTTACGATAGGTATATAATTAGAATAGAAGAAATGTATCAGTCACTTAAAATTATCAAACAATGTATAGAAAAAATCCCTGCAGGATCTGTTAAATCATTAGATGCTAAAATTACGCCTCCTTCACGGGCACAGATGAAGGAATCAATGGAAGCTATGATTCACCATTTCAAGTTATATACCGAAGGGTATAATGTACCTGCTGGAGAAGCTTATGGGTTTGTAGAAGCTCCCAAAGGAGAGTTCGGTGTTTACTTATATGCAGATGGAACTAATAAGCCTTATAGATGCCGTATCAAAGCTCCAGGATTCGCTCACTTACAAGGGCTTGATTTTATGGCGCGCGGCCATTTAATGGCTGATGTAGTAGCTATCATTTCAAGTCTTGATATAGTGTTTGGAGAGGTTGACAGGTAACAGAAGCTACAACTTAAATATCTTAAAAATGATATAATGATGTGTAAATAAACATGTTTATTTTTAACAAGGAAAATATTAAAAAAGCCAAGGAAATATTATCAAAGTATCCGGAGGGTAGGCAGAAAAGTGCTGTCCTTCCTCTCCTTGATTTAGCCCAAAGGCAAAATGGTGGATGGTTATCAGTAGAGGCTATTGAATATGTGGCGGATTATATTGCAGAACCCTATATGAGGGTCTACGAAGTTGCCTCATTTTATAGTATGTTTTATTTAAAACCGGTTGGTAAATATCATATTCAAATATGTGGTACTACTCCTTGCTGGCTCAAAGGAGCTGAGGATATCCTACAAACTTGCGAGAAACGTATAGGAATAAAATGTGGTAATACTTCTGCAGATGGTAGGTTTACTATTTCAGAGGTTGAATGCCTTGGAGCTTGTGTAAATGCTCCTTTAGTCCAAATAAACGATGACTACTATGAGGATTTAACTCCCGATAAAATGAGTGATATTATTGACAAATTATCTGAGAGTAAAAATGAGCAAAAAAACTGAGTAAAGAAAAAACCCGAGATATTATGGTTAAAATATTTGGCATACAATTATCCATTTTATCTGACATGATAGGCAAAGTATTATTATCTGGAAGAGCCTACTATATAACGTTAAATAATCCTCTAAGATACTGCGTTTTTTTAAGGCCTTCTGTAATTAGAAGAAAGATAGTTGCTATAATCATGTTAATTTTAATTTCTTCTTCCGCTTACTCTGATTACATAGCTGGTTCATTTACCGTTAATGAAAAAACTCATGAATTCACTAAATCTATTGGAGCTGGGAAATGCAGAGGCAAAATAACTTATCCTGTATTTTATAATGAAGATCAAGAAATAATAGATGAAATTAATCATGAAATAATTGATTTTGCCCACTCATATGCAATTTGTAATCAAGGCGAGAGAAGCAATTTTTCTGTAAGCCTTGATTTACCGCCATCTGGGTCAGAAGATTACTTTAGTATTAAGTGGGTTACACAAAAAGATGGAAAAATATACCGTATTGATAGCTTAAACTTTGATATACACAACGCTGACCTAATACAAATTGATGACATTTTTAATTCAATGAGTAGTGGAGTTTTTAAGGAAATAATAAAACTTTCTGATGGTCATTTAAAATCTGACGATAACTGGGAAAAATTCTTGGATAAAATTGGTAAAAGAGATATACAGTATTATATCAAAAATGGGGAGTGGTATTTAATTTTTAACAGTTCTCCGTCTTTAGAGAGAACTGTTGAAGTTAAGGTTCCACAATATTTTTTAGAAGGTGACGATGTTACAACAGCAAGATAAAATTTTTACTAATCTCTACGGGCAATATTCTCCTGTACTGGCATCAGCGAAAATGCGTGGGGATTGGGAGAATACCAAATCATTAATTGTTAAAGGTCGTGATTGGATTATTGAAGAGATCAAATCTTCTGGTCTAAGAGGTAGAGGCGGAGCCGGATTCTCTACTGGTACGAAATGGTCATTTATGCCCAAGAACCACCCAAAACCTTCTTACTTAGTAGTCAATGCTGACGAATCTGAACCGGGAACTTGCAAAGATCGAGATATTCTTAGGTATGAACCCCACAAACTTATAGAAGGATGCTTACTTGCTTCTGTCGCAATAGGTGCCCATAGTTGTTATATATATATACGAGGTGAGTTTTATAACGAAGCATTAGTAGTTCAAAGAGCAATAGAGGAAGCTTACCAAGAAAAATTAATTGGTAAAAATGCTTGCGGTTCCGGCTATGATGTTAATATCTATCTTCATAGAGGAGCGGGAGCTTATATTTGCGGAGAAGAAACAGCTCTGCTTGAAAGTCTGGAAGGGAAAAAGGGGCAGCCTAGGCTTAAACCTCCTTTTCCTGCTGGTGCGGGCTTATATGGATGTCCTACTACGATTAATAATGTAGAATCGATTGCTGTAGTACCAACGATTTTAAGGCGCGGAGCATCATGGTTTGCCGCTATCGGTAAACCTAATAATACTGGAACAAAATTATTTTGCATCTCAGGGCATGTGAATGCACCTAAGAATGTAGAAGAAGCTATGGGCATTCCTTTAAAAGAACTAATTGAAAAACATGCCGGAGGCATTCGCGGTGGCTGGGATAATTTAAAAGCTGTAATTCCCGGTGGTTCCTCTGTACCGATGATTACAAGAGAAATGTGCGAAACTGTTACTATGGATTTTGATTCTCTGCGCGGGGTTGGTTCAGGACTTGGTACAGGCGGGGTTATAGTAATGGATAAATCAACTGATATAATTTATGCTATTGCTCGGTTAAGTAAATTTTACATGCACGAATCATGTGGTCAGTGCACGCCTTGCAGAGAAGGTACTGGTTGGATGTGGCGAATCATGATGCGCCTCTGCAAGGGGGAAGCTAACATCGAAGAAATAGATAAATTGCTGGATATAAGCAAGCAAATTGAGGGGCATACAATTTGCGCTCTCGGCGATGCAGCTGCGTGGCCTATCCAAGGATTAATTAGGCATTTTCGTCATGAGATTGAAGATAGAATCAAAAAATTTAAGAAACTTCCTTAAATAGATTAAGTGATCAGAATTATATTTTTTAACATTGTTTAAACACAAGAAATTTTGTAGAGTGCTTTTTATTTCCTAAATCTATAACAGGAATAATTACTACATCGCTTAAATTAAAGAGGTCTGGATATTTTCTCCTTATTCCTTATGGATTGTCCTTAAAGCCCTCTTGCAAATAGCATGAGTATGTTTGGTAGGTGATTCTTGTTGCCATTTAAAACAAAGTTCTTTTACCCAATTACTCTGAGTTTTACTGGCGTCATTTAGCCAATTACCCACAGATAATTGTACGTATTTCGCTTCATCGGATTTTAGCGGTTCTATAATTCTTAGCCCAAGCCATGGTGATTCCCGAAATTCAAAAATATGTCTGCACCAAACTCCTCTGGGCCTGCTAAGCTCACAAACAAAACGTCTTAGATTTGTAGATTGATTGGTAAAACAAACAAGATAAGAAATATTCTTAATTAAATCCTGCGCAAACTCTTTCCTTACAGCAAGCCACGCCCATTCTCTTACGCCTGAGTTTTGATCTTCTGCTAGCCTTGTCATTAATTTTAATTTATCTTCAGAAGAAAAAGGTTGTTTAGCTAGAAGATAACAAGCAAGAGACCTAATCAAATCTGACTTATGAGTTGAAAGTTGCTCAAACTTCTTAAACCCGAATTGATCATTTAAATTTGTGGCAATATGTTCAAGTTTTTGCACTATACCGATTCTGCTGTCCGGTTTGATATAATTAAAATCAGGAAAATTATTTTTTAATATTAGCTCTGGGTCTAAAGCCAAGAACTCCATTAAATTCTTTGATTCTATCTGGCCGGTATTTAATATTCGTAGTCTTTCTGGAGGAATTTTTTTCATTGTACTGCTTTAGTTTCCCAGTCGAGTAATTTCTTTTTTATTTCCTCTCCCCAGCGGTATTTATTAATCTCGCCTGATTTTCTAATTACTCTATGGCAAGGGATAAAATAAGAAATATTATTTCTAGCTACTGCTGAGGCAACGGCCCTAGTAGAATTCTTATTACCGATGCGCTCTGCAAGTTCCTCATAGCAAATGACCTTGCCAAAACCTATTTCAGTTAGAGCATGCCAGATTTTTTCCTGAAATTCTGTTCCTTTTATTAATAGCTGAATTTGAGTTTTATCTTCCTTAGCAAAAATTTTAGAAATTAACTTTACTGCTTCTTTATGATCTTCTTTAAAGCAAGCATCAGGTAAAAGTTTCTTTAAATCAGATTGAGCAGTAATTAAGTTATTTAGATTTTCAATAAATGCTAAAAAGCAGATTAAAATACTAGAAGCATCGGGAGTAATCCAAGCAATAAAACATTTGCCTACTGGGCTATTACAATTAGTACCGACAAAAACTTCAGAAAAATTTTTACTCTTCCCTGAGATAAGCGTTAAATTTGTTTTTGGCTCCTTCAATGATAACTTTGCTAACATCGTTAATATCTTTTTCAGTTAGTGTTTTATTATCGTCCTGCATTGTTACCGAAATTGCAATGGATTTTTTACCTTTCTCTATTTTGTCACCGCTATAAATATCGAACAAATTAACGTTCCTGATCAAATTTTTATCCGTATTTTTAATAAAGTTTAGGATTTCTCCGATCTTTTGTGATTCATCAATAATAAAAGCATAATCCCGAGTTACTGGTTGATAATCGGAAATCTCTAATACAGGCCTTTTGCCAAATTTTTCCTTAGGTATCGGTAATTGTGTCAATTCAACTTCAAAGGCCATTACGTCATATTCAATATCAAATATTTTCAATATGGATGGGTGAAGTTGTCCAAAATAAGCCAAGATATTTTTACCAAGAGCAACAGTGCCTGAACGTGTGGGATGGTAGTAGTTTGGTGCTTCGCTTTTAATCTGGCATTTATCTAGGTCAAGCCCAAGGTAAGCAAAAATAGCCTCCAAATCTGATTTTAGATCAAAAACATTGACGTTTTGAAGAGGGGTATGGCAGTTTTTTGGCAAATTAGAACCGATTCTGATAGCAGCTACAGAATGAATAGGAGTAATATTTCCTGCATCAAGAAAAATAGGTCCTAATTCAAATAAACTTAGATCTTTATAAGAGCGATTAATATTATTACAGGAAATTTTTAGTAAATTAGGCAATATTGACGGTCTCATATAATCGAGCTCTGCACTAATAGGGTTTTGTATTATTAACTCTTCTTTTGTTTCAGAGAATAATTTAGCCTTTTTACTGTCCATGAAAGACCAAGTTACTACTTCAGTATAACCATTACCTGCAAGCAGCCTTTTTATATCTATGAGTCTTCTTTGCTGGCGATTAATGATTTTTTGCATATTACTCCCCGGAAGGGTAGCAACGGGGATCTTATCATAACCGTATATTCTGACAATTTCTTCAACTATATCTTCTTTAATTGAGACGTCATAACGCCAAGATGGAATAATAATGTGAATTGTTTCCTTTTCATTTTTACAGATAAATCCAAGCTTCTCTAAAATAGATATAATTTCTTCTACGCTTAAATTGAAACCAGTTCTAGAAGCAAAAAAATCAATAGGAAAATCAATAGTTCTAACTGGTACTTTATCACTGCCGACTATTTTTAGATTAGATGCCTCACCTCCGCAAATTCTTAATATTAAATCCGCAGCATAATTTAAAGCTTTTAAAGTAAATTCTTTGTCTACATGTCTCTCGAAACGATAGCGCGAATCTGTATCAATCATTAGTTTTCTGCCTGTACGAGCAATATATTTACTATTAAAGCAAGCCGCTTCAAGCTGGATTCTAGTAGTATTTTGATTACAAGCACTATCCTTACTGCCAATTATTCCGGCAAGGCAGTGTATTTTATTATCATCTTTTATTACTATATCATCATTGCCTAGTTCGTATTCTTTATCGTTCAAAGCAACAATTTTTTCATAAGATTTTAAGCTATCGATTGTTAGGTTTCCTTTTATTTTATCTGCATCATAAGCATGCATCGGTTGGCCGAAAGAATATGCTATATAATTTGTAACGTCGACTATAGCGGAAATAGAACCTACCCCAATATTTTCAAGTTGCTCTTTTAACCATTTGGGGCTTTCTATATTTTTAAGATCTTTAAGTTCGTAAAGTGCAAATAGTGGACATGCTTCCTGATTTAGAATGTGAACTCCCACATTTGAGGAAAAACTTTCTTGGATTTCTGGGATTTCCAGCTTCTTTAAAACACCTATCCCAGCAGCAGCTAAGTCTCGTGCGATACCGTAAACCCCAAGACTATCAGCTCTATTTGGTGTCACATTAATATGTATTACCGGATCATCAAGACCAAAATACTTCGCAATTTTGTCTCCTATCTGTGCCTCTTCTGGTAGTTCTATTATCCCCGATGAATCACCTTTTATGTTTAGTTCATCTCTTGAACACAGCATGCCAGAACTATCTATACCACGAATCTTTGATTGCTTTATTCCAAAATTACCATTTGGAATAGTTGTGCCGATTTTTGCAAGGACTACTTTGATTCCGCTTCTTGCATTAGAAGCACCACACACTATGCTAAGAATATCTGAGCCAGTTTTAACTTTACATACCTTTAACTTATCTGCATCGGGGTGGGAAGTAGTTTCTAAAATTTGTGCTACTTCAAAGTCTTCAAGTTCTGCCTTCCTATCAATAATTTCTTCTACTTCTAAACCAAGCATAGTTAAGCTCTTGGCTATCTCTTCGATACTTGCCTCAGTCTCAAGAAAGGTTTTAAGCCACGATAAGGTAAATTTCATCTGGTTAAGCCTCCTGCAAGTGTTGGAATATCAAGTGCTGCAAAATTATAATGGTTTAACCATCTAATATCTCCTTCAAAAAACTGCCTTAAATCTTTGATACCGTATTTTAGCATTGCAAAACGGTCTAGTCCTAGACCAAAAGCAAAACCTTGATATTCTTTTGGATTAATACCAACATTTTCTAAAACTTTTGGGTGTACCATTCCACAGCCGAGTACTTCAAGCCATTTATTGTTTTTATCCATTTTGATATCAACTTCAGCAGAAGGTTCGGTAAAAGGGAAAAAACTTGGTCTAAACTGTACTTCAATATCGGTATTTTCAAAAAAGCTTCTGATAAAATCGGTAATTACATATTTTAAGTGGCCCATGTGAATGTTTTTATCTATCACTAATCCTTCGATTTGATGAAACATTGGTGTGTGGGTCATATCCCAATCTGCACGATAAACTCTGCCTGGGGCTATAAAACGAAAGGGAGGTTTACCACTTTCCATTGTTCTGATCTGAATAGGAGAGGTCTGAGTCCTAAGAAGTTTTGTTTTATCAGATGTTTGTTTTAAATAAAAAGTATCGTGCATTTGCCTAGCGGGGTGATCCTCATCGATATTTAGAGCAGTAAAATTATACCAATCATCTTCTATATCCGGTCCGTCTTTAACCTCGAATCCATATTTAGAAAATACTTGAATCAATTCCTCAAGGCACTGGGTAATAGGATGAATACTTCCTTTTTTTATAGGTTTTGCAGGAATTGTAAGGTCTATTCTTTCTTTTTTGAACCTTATATTTAATTCTTTTTCCTCTAGAATCTTGCTTTTTTTATCTAGTAATTCTTGAATTTGCTCTTTGGCTTTATTAATTTTTTGTCCAAGATCTTTTCTATCATCTACAGCTAATTGTCCTAATTTTTTCATTTCTTCGGTTATAAAACCGGATTTACCAAGATATAGAACCTTTACTTGCTGTAAATTATCTGAGTTTTCAGCAAGTTCTATGGCTTTTTTCGCAGAAATTACTATTTCTTCCACCATCTTAAAACACCCACATGTTGAATTGGTAACAAAGATAAAGCATTTTAGCTAAAATTACAAGGCACGGCTCTTTAATATTTGATAACTCTTATTTTAGCTTAAAAGTGTGAATAAAATCTTCTTGAATAGAACTACAAGGTAATGTATATTACAGGAGTGCCGGTAGAAATACTGTTCTCAGGTAGCTACCCATTAGTGGGGTTGCGCTTCCTAAACTTTTAAGAATTCACACGTATCAAGGATGCTTTGTTAGTCCAAAATTATTTTGGGATCTATAGCTGATACGGAGGTTTAAACTAACAATATTGGAGATAAAATATAATGTCTGACTTACCTAAAGTAAGCGTTAGCGATTTGCTAGATGCTGGTATACATTTTGGCCATAAAGCTTCACGCTGGAATCCTAAAATGGAGCCGTATATTTACGGAATAAAGGATAATATACATATAATTGATTTACAACAAACCGTACCTTTATTACAGCTTGCTTTGAAGAAAATTTATGAAACGGTAAAAAATAACGGTAAAGTATTATTTGTAAGTAGTAAAGTGCAGGCTACAGCATTGATAGCGGAGTATGCACAGAAATGTGATCAATATTACATTAATCACAGATGGCTCGGTGGTATCTTAACTAACTGGTCTACTATTTCAAGGTCAATCAAAAAACTAGAAACTATTGAAAAGACTCTTGCTAATGCAGACGAGGTGGAAAACTACACAAAGAAAGAGCTGTTAGATTTAACCCGTAAAAAAGAAAAATTGGTTAGGTCTTTTTCTGGTATTAGAAATATTGGGGGGCGCCCTAATCTGATCGTGATTATTGATACCAATAAAGAACATTTAGCTATAAAAGAAGCTGTAAAATTAAATATTCCGATAGTTGCAGTAGTAGATAGCAATTCCGATCCTGATAATATTGATTTTCCAATACCCGGTAATGATGATGCCATAAGATCAATCAGGCTATATTGTAGTTTATTTGCTGAGGCGGCATTAGCTGGAATACAAGATTCTCTAAAGAATTCCGGGGTAGATGTTGGAGCTTCTCTTGCAGCAAAAACAGAGAAGGATTTGGAAGGAGTTAAAAAAATTGAAAAAACTGCAAAAGTCTCTAAAACAAAAGACGCATCTAAGGATATTCCTGTGGATATCAAGGTTGCAGAAGAAAGCACTTCGAGTGAAGTAGAAACAATAGCTAAGCCTGTAAAAAAAGCAACGAAACCTAAAACAGCAGTTACAAAAACTACAAAAAGTAGAGCTACAGCAAAGGATTCGGTAGCACAATAATTTTTAAATATTTTTCGAGAGGAATATAATGAGTGTATCAGCATCATTAGTAAAAGATTTGAGAGAGAAAACAGGCGCAGGGATGATGGACTGCAAAAAAGCCCTAGTTGAAACATCAGGAGATTTTGAAGCCGCTATCGATTGGCTTAGAACTAAGGGTTTAGCTGCAGCAGCTAAAAAAGCTGGTAGAGTAGCCTCGGAAGGTTTAACAGCTTTAGAAGTAAGTGGAAATATGGCTGCAGTAATTGAAGTTAATTCTGAAACAGACTTTGTTTCACGAAATAAAACCTTCCAGAATTTAGTTGAAAAAATTGCTCAGAAGGCAATTAATTGCTCTAATATTGAACAATTAAAATCTACAATTATTGAAAACGGTAAAACTGTAGAAGACCTAATAGTAGAAAATATTGCAACTATTGGTGAAAACCTTACTTTGCGTCGTATGCAAACACTTAAAGTAAAAGATGGGGTCATTGCTTCTTACGTACATAATGCTACTGCAGAAGGTATGGGGAAAATTTCGGTATTGGTAGCCTTAGAGTCGACAGGTGATAAGGATAAATTGACGGCTCTTGGCAAGCAAATAGCAATGCACATAGCAGCAGCAAGGCCGGTATGTTTAAATAAAGAATCTGTAGACCTTGCCTTAATCCAAAGGGAAAAGGATATATTTACCGAGCAATCCAGAGCTTCAGGAAAACCGGATAACATAATTGAAAAAATGATCGAAGGTAGAATTCGTAAATTTTTAGAAGAAATAGTTTTGCTCGATCAGGTTTTTGTTGTTGATGGTAAATCAAAAATTTCTGAAGTAGTTTCAAATGTTGCTCGGGAACTTGGTACAACTGTTGTGCTTACAAATTATGCACGATTTGAACTTGGTGAAGGTATTGAAAAAGAAGTTACCAACTTTGCTGATGAAGTAGCAGCTGTAGCAAAAAGTTAGGTAGATAAAGTAATTCCAATATAAAGCTGAACTAGATTTATATAAGTCTAGTTCAGTAATCTCGTCTTATAAGACCATATAGCTTATAATGGATAATAAACAAAATAATTTGTATCCTACGGGCAATAAATTCAGATATAAAATTACTCTTGAATATGTAGGTGCTGGTTTTTGTGGTTGGCAAAGGCAAGCCGAGGCTTTGTCACTACAACAATTAATTGAAGAAGCAATTTTTAAATTTAGCAAGGAAAGTGTCTTAGTCACCGCGGCAGGCAGGACAGATGCCGGCGTAAATGCGTACGGGCAGGTAGCGAGTTTTGATTTAGCTACTTTTTATGAACCGCGAAGAGTAATGCATTCTATTAATCATTTTTGTAGGCCTCATAAGGTAGGTGTTACAGATTGTAGACTAGTAGATCAAGATTTTAATGCTCGGTTCTCTGCTAAACAAAGATATTATGTCTATAAAATTATCAACCGCCAGTCGATTAATATTATTAATGCCGGTTTGCAATATTGGGTAAGAGAACCGCTCGACGTAGAATTGATGAGAAAGGCTGCATCATATTTAATAGGTAAACATGATTTTAGTTCTTTTCGAGCAGCCCAGTGCCAGTCTAGTTCACCTATAAAAACCATTTCAAATATAGAAATTATCCGAGAGGGGGAAAATATAGAAATTTATGTTTCTGCTATTTCGTTTCTTCACCATATGGTACGGAATATAGTTGGTAATCTGCTTCAGGTAGGAAAGGGTATGTGGCCACCGGAAAAAATGAAAGAAATACTGGAGCAGAGAAATAGGTCAAAGGGGGCTCCTACTGCTCCTGCCGAAGGATTGTATTTTTTAAAAGTTGATTATTAGGCGGGTTAAATACAAAAATGATGGTTATAAAGTAATTAATTATGTTAGTAAAAGAAGCTTTAACGTGGGGAATACTTGAACTTGAAGATTTTACGTCAAAACAATTAGAATCAAGGATTTTACTCGCTAGTATATTAAAAACAACTCAGGAAGGCTTATTGATTAGATACAACGAACCAATTTCACAAGAGGAAGAAAAAGCCTTTTATGAGCATATAAAATGCCGGAAAGCGCTAGAACCTATAGCTTATATAGTAGGAAAGAAAGAGTTTTATGGTAGAGATTTTATAGTAAATAAACATGTTCTGATCCCAAGACCAGAAACCGAATTGATTATTGATAGAGTGATTTTAGAGTATCAAAAAAACTTTGCCGATAAAGAAGTTACAATATTAGATCTTGGTACGGGTAGCGGTGCAATAGCTGTTACGCTTGCAACTCTTATTCCCCAAGCTAAAATCGTTGCTATTGATATATCGGATGAAGCACTTGCCCTAGCTGCTGAAAACGCTAAATTGCATGGTGCTATTACCCAAATCCAGTTTATCAAAAGTGATTGGTATTCAAATTTATCTGATAAGAAGTTTAATTTTATTATTAGCAATCCACCATACATTTCTCCAGATAATAAAATATATATGGCCCAGGAAACTATCTTATATGAACCGGAACATGCGCTTTTTGCTGTGGAGAATGGTTTAATTAATTATAGAAAAATAATTTTCGGGTTAAATAATTTTTTAAAAAATGAAAATAAAGTTTTTTTAGAAATAGGTTTTAACCAAGCTGAAGACGTAATTAATATCCTAAAAAAGTATCCATTTACTGAAATCGTAATTTCCAAAGATTTGTCAGGGCATGACCGAGTAATTGAGTTCAGGTTTATCTAAATTTATATCAAAAATACGTATAGAGAAAGCAAATAATACTTAAATGCCAAAGAGTTCTTGATATTTAGGATGTGGTATGTAAAACTTGGTTTAGTGAATTAACATCACAATTTAACGATATATAACAAAGGGTTTATATGAAAAAGAATATTCTTACAGTCAGTGCGATTTCTGTTATTATTTCTTCTGTTTTTAATGCTGAGGCAAGTGGGCAAAGTACTGCCAATGCTAATGTAGAGAATCCAGGCGTAACTGCGCCCTCATCTCCTTCTACACCAAACGAGGTTAAAGAAATTGCAATTACTGACGCATGGGCAAGAAAATCCATGTCGCCAAATAACAATTCAGCAGCCTATATGAAAATTAGTAATCCTACTGATAAAGATATTGTGATAATTGGTGCTTCAGCTTCAACGATTGCCAATAATGTGGAACTGCACAAGAGTTTTGTAGATGAAAAAGGGGTTAGTAGGATGACATCCATCGACAAAATAGTAGTACCAGCTAAAACTTCTATAGAACTTATGCCGGGAGCTACTCATATCATGCTTTTTAATTTGAAGAAATCTTTAAACGTAGGAGATAAGTTTGAGATTGAAGTAAAAATTGAAGGTAGGTCCCCTTTATCTGTTGCAACGGAAGTAAAAGAGACTTCGTTGAATAAATAATAGTTTTAGCATTTTGTTCTTTTGTGTTTTATCACATAAGTTAGATTCTAAATTCAATAAATTTAACGTATAGAAATATAGTAATTTGAGATAAGTGAATCTATAATTCTAATTACTATATTTTTATAAGTAGATAAATCCATTAACTATTTTTTTACCGACCTCGTGGTGGTAGGTTTTTTAGTTCAAAATTTCTCTGTTGTAATCCCTTAGCTTGCATATGGTCTCCCAGGTCAACATTAGCTGGCTTAGTGAGTTTATTGCAAGCGGAATGTATATTTTCCATTTTCTGTTTTTGCATTTTACTACTTTGCGAAGGCGCAGGAACATCGGCAATGGCTTTAGCCGCTTTCATACCGGTTTCATACACTTCCCTAAATTGCTCGGTTGTTAATTTAGGAACATCTCTATGGTCTCCAACTCTATCTCCTTTAGTAGCTTCAACTATTAACCCAACCGCTTCGCTTCCACCTTTTGCTACTTGGTCTTTTAAAGTTGCTACTATCGTCTCTGGGCTTACGTTTCTTAACATATCGTCGATTGCGGCAGTTTTTTCCTGAGTAGTCATTCCTGTAGAAAGAACTATTTTCAAAGGAGGAGCCTCAACTTCTGGTAAGGCTATTGAATCTTCAGATCTTTCTGTTTTTTTCTTAGACTGTACAGCTTCCTCCTCTCTTTCTAATGCTGGAGATACCTTAGCTTTTTCCTTGGTTAGAGCAAGGTCTTGAGTTTCTTTAGCTACTTCTTGGGATAAATCTACGGACATTCCCTGATTTTTAGCTACCTCTTTCATCATTTCATTATAGGTTTTCTTCGTCACTGGCAAAGTATATACTTTACCGTTGCGCTCTATATAACCTACTGCATTATCGTCATTACCCATAAATTTAACCGGTATAGGCGAGCTTATTTCAGTTAACTTGCCTTGTTCGTCGTAGTGAGCGGTAAAATAAACAGCATCCTTTTCAGAAATATTTCGACCATTCTGGTCTTTTACCGCCATCGATAAGTGAAGGGGCCCTTTTCCGGTTTCTAGTTTTGTCGGGAAATCTATGGTTCTGTAACTCTTAACATTAACCTGATCTCCATTATCAAGCGTTACTGCCAGCGGGGCTATATCATGGGTTGTTTCCTTTATCTTAGCTACCACCATGCCGTTTTCGTTAGTGATCTCAGAAGTTTTTGTTTTTGGTTGGCCTGGCGCAGTAATTTGCTCTGGAGTCCAGTTAACATTTTTAAAACTCTCACTAAATTCGGTATGAACTTTTTTGTAGCCTTCTACTTCAATTTTATTAAGAGCTGTTTGAATGTCTGGTTTAGCGAAAACCTTAGCTGCTTCCTCTTTTCCTTTATCGGAGGTTAAGTACTCTCTAAATTCCTGAGGATTCATACGACCTACAGAGTCGTCAATAAGAGCAATTTGAGCTTTTATTACTTTTTGCTGTTCGGCCAGAATCTCTTTACGAATAGCTTCGGTTATAGGGTCGACTTCACTAGAAGATAGTACTGTTACCTTAGATGGGACTTTCTCTGTAGTGCTTCCTAAAAATATACTATCACGGGCTTCAATTTCTTCTATTTTAGGAGCGCGTGGGTCATCGCGTCCTGTTAAAGCATTAGATCGTGGTCTGGTATCTGGAGAAGGGAATTCTTCCTCTATTTCTGTTTTCTTTTGCCGTTGATATTGTAATTTGAGTGGATCAAACTTACCATTAAGAGCTGTACGGGTTGCATCCTGCGTTGCTTTATCAACAAAAGCATCACATATTTCGGTTACAAAAGGTTGTAATTTGGGGTTGTTTTTTACAACTGTTTCCACAGTTAAAGCAATTTGCCCCGATAATTGTTCTCCCCGTTTAGGAACTCTGTTAATGATCCCAACTTTATGAAAAGCTTCGGTAATAAGCACCTGATCACTAGAATTCAATACAACTCCTGTTTTACTAAGTATCTCATCAAAAGTGAGTTTTTTCCCATTTTCTACCTTAGAAGCAAGTACAAGCGACCTTTCTGGATTATCTACGTTAAAGGGAACTATTTGCAATTCTGCGGGGTCTCTTACTTCGCTATTTTTTATAGCAGAAGATTCTATTCTTTTGTCTATTTCTTCTTCTTCACGTTTAATTGTTGTAGCTACCCTTAATTTTTCTAGATTTGCTGCCCTTGCTATACTAACTATCTGGTCCTTAGTAAAAATCCCTTCTTTAATTAAATGTTTTTCCAGCGCTTTGATTACATTATCGTTCCCCTCAATTTGAGCTGAATATAAAATATTAGCTTGTTCATCTCTACTTTTTTCAGAAAGCAAATCTCTCGCATACCCTGATGGGTTAACCTTAATATAAGCTGTAAGTAAGTCTCCCTCAAATTGATGGGAAAGTTCTACACGTTGGTAGACAAGACCTTTCTCGCTAGGTTTTAAACTACCATCTATTACGGCTGATTCTAATTTCGATAAGTCACTATTTAACTCTACTGGCTGAACTTTACTAATTCCTTTTTCTATATTAATTTTAGCTGGTTCCTTACTAGCTTCGTAAGCTTCTTTTCCTTGTTTTAGTGCATCCTCGACTTGTTCTTTAGCAGATGGTTCCTGACCTAATATATAGTTTTTTAATGCTTTAACTATAGGATGTTCCTCGTTACCTTCTACATCTCTTATAGCCGAGTATAAAGCGTTAAGGCGTTTTTCTGGGGTTAGTGACTGAAGTTTAGCAGCTCCGAAGAAACCTTTTCTTACTCCGGATGCATCTGTAGTTATTTCTTTGAGCTTATCTGGAGTTACAAATTGCTCATAAACGTATTTACTCATAAATTTTATATCCTTTATTCTCGTTGAAGAATTAATCCAAATGCTATACTATTTTACCCTTTTTCAAACTTTTCAACTGATTATGGAAAAAGTCTGTTACTTTAATAAAGTTAAGTGGTACATAGGTTGAGCTATTTAAGTTTTCTAAAACTGTGAACGATTTTTTCATATCTTAATAATTTTTAATAGAGTTCAAAAGCTTCCTGACAACGAGGAGAAATATTATTTTCCTTTTGTTACCAATAACTAAATTCAACTTGGATGGTCCTTTACCTACCTCTTTGTTGGTTCTCAGCTGCCCTGGTATTAATCTTTGATAACCCTTCCACTACCTCTTTTTTACCCTGAGTTTTAAGCTCTTTCATTGCCTGCGCTAAGTTGTTTTTTATAGTTTCAACTTCTTTACCTGCAATTTTTGCTGCAACAAGAGACATACAAGAAGAAATGACTGTACCTATTTTTTTCCACGTAGATTTATCGTTTGTTTCCTTTCCTTTTTCAGAAGACCAATCTTTTAATGATTGTAAATTCTTATATAGAGTTTTAGTTTGTTCTTCTCCGGACTTAGCATTGTAATCTTCTTTTATCTTATCAATTTTACTGACAAGCTCTTTAGCATTTTTAGGGCCGATTTTATCTGATACCTCTTGCTGTAATTGTTCTAAATCTTCTATTACTATGCGCAGGTCTTCATTACTTTTTTCTGGCACTTTATTACCTTTTTGGTATTCCGATTTTATTTGACCAAATCTATCATTCAGAGCCGCACGTGTTGCATCCTGCGTTGCTTTATCAACAAAAGCATCGCATACTTCACTTACAAAAGGTTGTAATTTGGGGTTGTTTTTTACAACTGTTTCCACAGTTAAAGCAATTTGTTCTGATAATAGTTTGTCACGTTTAGGGACTCTATCAATAATACCAACTTTATGAAAAGCTTCAGTAATAAGTGTATGATCACCAGGACCCAATACAACTCCTGCTTTATTAAGTACCTCTTCAAACTTTGTAGACCTCGTATTCTTTTCTGTAGTTGCCCTTTCTTCTAAAGTCGGAGCAGGTATGTCACTAACAGTTGTTTTTCTTTTTTCTACTGAAAGGAGAGAAGGTTCCTCCATAGCTACTGTTGTTCTTCTTTCTTCTAAAGTCGGAGCTGGTGGGGGAGCAGGAGGTATAGGTATGTCTGAACCTTTTTGTAATTCTGCTGATGTTACAGAAATTCTTGATTCTCCGGGTGATTCTTCTCTTTCTGCAGCTCGGCGCGCGTCTTCTGCTTTAGCATTTGCTAATGCTTCTATAGCTTCGGTTTTAAGTTTTCCTACTTTTGGTTGTTCTTTTTTCTTGCCTCCACCAAAAAGTCCTGCGACGTTATCAAAACGGCCGTCAGTAACATTGATTTTGCCGGGTTCTTTTTTAACGGGTGCTTCTTCCCGTTGTACTATGGGTCTTGATTCTTCTAACGGTTCATCTGCCCAAGCATCTTCTAGATCTAATTCCGTTTTGGGTTTCTCGCGAACGGGAGGGATTTTAAAATTACCCATTTGTTTCCGTAATGCGTCTCCAAGATTGAAATCAGGCACGTCCGGTCCTTTTTTTACAGGTGAGGTTACTTTTTCCTGAACTACCTTTTCCTTAGAAGGTTGTTCTGTCCTATCTGAGATATTGGGAAACGGATCATCATCTTCTACTTCTCTTTCATCATCAATGAATTTACGACGCTCAAGAATTTTCTTCATAGGATCATCATCATTTTTTGACATAATCGCAAACCTCCTATTTTAGCTATATTATATTGATTACATATTCAACTTTAAAGTGAACTATATCAACAACAAAGGACGTAATTTATTTTTTGTAAATATAATCTTTCCTAGTTGTAAATAAACTACGTAAATTTGTAGCAGTAATTTATGACGTTTTGGATCTGCTAAACTTAGAAATTTTCCGGTTAATTAAATAAAAATCTCGATTTTTTTAAAATATCGGTTGACAGCTATTTTAATTAGTTATATAAAAATCCTCACGCAAGCTTGAGCAAGTTTGTAGCTGTTTAAAAAGTTAATAAAGAATAAAACTAATTACTACACCGCGATAAATAAATTAATATCGTGAGTGGATACTGTTTGTGCAGATTTAACTCTGCATACATCGTTTGTAATCTCAAGTTTTAACAAAGTAAATAATATAAGAGCATTTGGTGGATGCCTTGGCGCTAGAAGGCGATGAAGGACGTAATACACTGCGATAAGCTCCGGGGAGCTGTGAATAGGCTTTGATCCGGAGATTTCCGAATGGGAAAACCCACCTGATTTATCAGGTATCATATAGTGAATACATAGCCATATGAGGCAAACTCAGTGAACTGAAATATCTCATTAGCTGAAGGAAAGGACATCAACAGAGACTCCGTTAGTAGTGACGAGCGAACGCGGACCAGGCAAGTGGCTTTTAAAAGTAAACTAGAACAGTATGGAAAGACTGGCAACAATAGGTGATAGCCCTGTATAGGTAAAGCTTTTTTAAGTCCTAGAGTAAGGCGGGACACGTGAAATCCTGTTTGAATATGGGGGGACCACCCTCCAAGCCTAAGTACTCTCTAGCGACCGATAGTGAACAAGTACCGTGAGGGAAAGGTGAAAAGAACCCCGACGAGGGGAGTGAAATAGACACTGAAACCGAATGCTTACAAGCAGTCGGAGCGGAATTTATTCCGTGACGGCGTACCTTTTGTATAATGGGTCAGCGACTTAGTTTGTCGAGCGAGCTTAAGCCGTTAGGTGTAGGCGTAGCGAAAGCGAGTCTTAAATAGGGCGATATAGTTCGACGAATTAGACCCGAAACCGGGTGATCTAGCCATGGCCAGATTGAAGGTGGAGTAACATCTACTGAAGGATCGAACCCACTAATGTTGAAAAATTAGGGGATGAGCTGTGGCTAGGGGTGAAAGGCCAATCAAACTCGGAGATAGCTGGTTCTCCGCGAAATCTATTTAGGTAGAGCGTTATATGATTACCACTGGAGGTAGAGCACTGGATAAGCTAGGGGGTCCAACAGACTTACCAAACTTAACCAAACTCCGAATGCCAGTGAGTACAGTATAGCAGACAGACCATGGGTGCTAAGGTCCGTGGTCGAGAGGGAAAGAGCCCAGACCGCCATCTAAGGTCCCAAAATCATGACTAAGTGTTAAAGGATGTGAGAAAACCAAAACAACTAGGATGTTGGCTTAGAAGCAGCCATCATTTAAAGAAAGCGTAATAGCTCACTAGTCTAATTAAGTTTTCTTGCGCCGACAATGTAACGGGGCTAAAGTCATGTACCGAAGATGCGGATTCATATGTAAACATATGAGTGGTAGCGGAGCGTTCCGTAAGCCTGCGAAGGCATCCTGTAAGGGCTGCTGGAGGTATCGGAAGTGAGAATGCTGACATAAGTAGCGATAAAGAATGTGAGAGACATTCTCGCCGAAAGTCCAAGGTTTCCTGCGTAAAGCTAATCTGCGCAGGGTTAGTCGGCCCCTAAGACAAGGCTGAAAGGCGTAGTCGATGGGAATCAGGTTAATATTCCTGAACCAAGAAGAAGTGACGAAGTTCAAAAATTGTATATGCTTATTGGATTGTGTATGCTAGTTGCGAGCTTCCAGGAAATAACTCTTCAATTAAGACCGTACCCTAAACCGACACAGGTGGACAGGTAGAGTATACCAAGGCGCTTGAGAGAACGATGCTGAAGGAACTAGGCAAATTGCATCTGTAACTTCGGGAGAAAGATGACCTATAATTGGGCAACCAGTTGTAGGTGGCACAAACCAGGGGGTAGCGACTGTTTATTAAAAACACAGGGCTCTGCTAAGTCAATAGACGATGTATAGGGTCTGACGCCTGCCCAGTGCTGGAAGATTAAAAGGAGGGGTGCAAGCTCTGAATTGAAGTCCCAGTGAACGGCGGCCGTAACTATGACGGTCCTAAGGTAGCGAAATTCCTTGTCGGGTAAGTTCCGACCCGCACGAATGGCGTAACGACTTCCCCACTGTCTCCAGTATCGACTCAGCGAAATTGAATTCTCAGTTAAGATGCTGAGTTCCCGCGGTTAGACGGAAAGACCCCGTGCACCTTTACTATAGCTTTGCACTGGTATTAGGGATTAAATGTGCAGAATAGGTAGTAGACTATGAAGCAGAGGCGCCAGCCTTTGTGGAGTCGAAATGTGAGATACTACCCTTTTAATTCTTGATATCTAACCATGAATCCTTGAATCAGGATTTGGGACAATGCATGGTGGGTAGTTTGACTGGGGCGGTCGCCTCCCAAACAGTAACGGAGGCGCGCGATGGTTAGCTCAGGTTGGTCAGAAATCAACTGTTAGAGTGCAATGGCATAAGCTAGCCTGACTGCAAGACCCACAAGTCGAGCAGAGACGAAAGTCGGTCATAGTGATCCGGTGGTCCCGTGTGGAAGGGCCATCGCTCAACGGATAAAAGGTACGCCGGGGATAACAGGCTGATGATTTCCAAGAGTCCATATCGACGAAATCGTTTGGCACCTCGATGTCGGCTCATCACATCCTGGGGCTGGAGAAGGTCCCAAGGGTACGGCTGTTCGCCGTTTAAAGTGGTACGTGAGCTGGGTTTAGAACGTCGTGAGACAGTTCGGTCCCTATCTGCCGTGGGTGTAGGAAGTTTGAGAGGATCTGCCTTTAGTACGAGAGGACCGAGGTGGACGTACCTCTGGTGGACCAGTTGTCGCGCCAGCGGCATAGCTGGGTAGCTAAGTACGGACGGGATAACCGCTGAATGCATCTAAGCGGGAAACCCACCTTAAAACTAGACTTCCCTATCAGAGCCGTGGAAGACCACCACGTTGATAGGCCAGGTGTGAAAGCATGGCAACATGTGAAGCTAACTGGTACTAATAGCTCGATTGTTTTATTTTGCTGAAAACTATGAGTTTACACTTTGTATGTAGTGTTAACTTTGTACAAATCAGTATAGGTAATTATAAAAGTTTTTATTCTTTGTTAATAGATGTCGTTTATCATGACAAAAATCTAAAATAAGTAATACATACTTGTTTTAAGTTTTTTTAGAACTTAGTTGTCATGATAAACGACATACACATATTTAAGTAATACGACATTAAAAGTTTGTATTGCTAGCTTGGTGGTTATAGCGTGGGTGAAACACTCGATCCCATTCCGAACTCGGAAGTGAAACCCCACAGCGCCAATGGTACTTTGCTTTAAAGCACGGGAGAGTAGGTCGCTGCCAAGCTTGCAATGCAAACTTTTTTTTATGCGTTGTAGTTCAATCCATGGTTATAATAAATATAGCTAATACAATTTAATCAAATCTAGGGTCGTGTCTAAAAATATGAAAAAAGGTAAGCAATTTAATGAATTTAGAGTATTTGTATCACAGGGCGACTGGAATGGGTATAAGGATCTTGTTTCTAAAAAAAATCATGCTTTATACGTTGAGCTAAAAAGCAAAATTCCTTTATTAGAGAGGGTGGATAAACTTTGCACCAGTAAAGTTAAGAGGAAGAGAATTTATGGTAATGTTATTTTCACATTTTATCTTTTGTTAATATTTGGTTTAACTTTTATAATAACTGATAACCAATTAATACAATGCATACTATTTGCTATTACACCAATCTTTAATATTCAAATACCATTGCTATTTATTTTATTAAGGCAAGAGAGGATGAGTAAAACCAAAACATGGTTTTTTTTGATGCCAAGGGGAATTGCTATTGTTGTAAAACATGTATGGTATATGTGTGAAATTTTAGGTATGTTTCTGTGGAAAAATAGGACACAAAAAGGAGCCTTACTTATCTATATTTTTAGAGTTGTTTCCTGGAGTTATACCATTAGCTCGGTTTATACTTTTGTGGTCTATTGGTTATTTAAAGATCTGAAATTTGAAAATTTGTTTATTTTGGGGCTGTTTCTTCTACCTTTGGCTTTTTTGTCTGTTTGGGTAAATCATTATTTTGTGTACAAAGAATTTCTCAGCAAACTTAAATTCATTGTACTCAACAAGAGGTTGAGCTATTTATTCTTTTTCTTGATGAGTTTTATAACCTTTTTTGCTTTACTGCAGTTAAATATTGATTATAGTGGTTATAAGGCTTTGAAGATTAAAGGAATTGTTCTAGTCTATTCCTGTGTATTAATCTTTATTGAATTAGCTTTTTCTGATAAGCACTATTGTTATCAATGTGGAAAGGAAATAAACAGCTGAAACTTTTAACTCTAAAAGGTTTATTTAAGTATAAAGAATTTTATTGCAGTAGGGTAAATCAAAGTAATTATATTTTTCCAGGTATACTACTTACCGGTAAAATCGGGGAATACGTTATAAATAGCGATGGATAATAGAAGAATTATATATTTTACAGCAAAAATTATTGAATAAAGATTAGGTTATTTACTCAAATTCTTTTCGGCTGTTGAAAAAGTATATTATTGTCGTACAATAAGAGCTAGCGATTTCCCAATAAATCTGTTTCCACCTGTCATGGCGAGCGATCATCGGGAGCGTGGCCATCCAGAACGAGAAAAATAAACCATGAAACAACCAGCTGTTTATATTATGGCAAGTTGCCGAAATGGTACTCTTTATACGGGAGTGACTTCAAATTTAATAAAACGAACATATGAGCATAAACATTCGCTTATAGATGGTTTTAGTAAAAAATATTCTTGTAAATTGTTAGTATTTTATGAAATTCATGAGGATATGGAATTAGCAATTTTAAGAGAAAAACAGATTAAAGGTGGATCGAGAAAGAAAAAGTTGGATTTGATAGAAAAGGTGAACCAGAATTGGCAGGATTTGTACGATAATATTATTGAACTGGATGGCTACGCTTCCGATGATCGCTAGCCATGACGTTTTTTTTATCCATAGTTTTAAGTTATAACTAATATCCATTTTTTTAACCCCATGAAAACGACTCTTCCTAAAAATTCTTTAGTAATCAAAGACAGGCTGGATGCTATTGTTTAGGAAATTTTGGCTGGGTCGAGGGATCAGGTGGCGATGATTATCCTTTTTGGTTCTTATGCTAAAGGGACGTGGGTGCGGGACTGGTACGTTGAAGGGCATATAACTTACAGCTATGAAAGTGATCTGGATATTCTGATGGTAACTAAAAGCCCAAAATATCGAGGGCTTAAAGGTGCATCTTTTGAGTCTGATCTAACTAAACGCTTAGAACGCAAAGGGTTAAGAGGGAAGACATTCGGAGCACCTTGGGTAACTTTTGTTGTTGAGCCGATAAAATATCTTAATCAGCAGCTTGAGAAGAGCCAGTATTTTTTCTCAGATATTAAAAAAGAGGGGATATTACTTTATGATAGCGGCGAATTTACCTTAGCTGAACCTAAAGACTTAAACTGGGAAGAGAGAAGGCAAATAGCTAAAGAGGATTTTGATCAGTGGTTTTATAGAGGTACCGAGTTTTTGATAGATACCCGAAATGCTTTTGAACGTAATAATTTAAATCTCAGTGCATTTTATCTTCATCAGGCAACTGAAAGTTTTTACTCTGCAATTCTGCTGGTATTTACTGGTTATAAACCAAGGCTGCATGATATTGAAAAGCTTGGTAGTCTAGCTAGTAATTACAGTGATGAACTGCTCAAAATATTCCCTCGGGATACTAAAGAGCAGGAAGAAAGATTCATTCTGCTTAAATTAACTTATACTGAGGCCCGTTATAATAAAAACTATAAAATCACCGAAGAACAACTAGTTTATTTGATTAAAAGAGTAGAGAAGTTAAAATCAATAACAGAAGAAATTTGCACAGACTGGATTAACAGGCAAAACCCTCTCTAGCAGAAAATCTAAATTATTCTGACTGCATCTACCAAAAAAACTGAAAATCTAATCTTCTTTAAATCGAGGCATCAGGCCTAACTAAGCCGAAGTAGCTAACCTTGCAAAATTAACATAAAAAATTTAACTTGAAAAAATTCCATGCTAAAACACTTTAAAAAACTTTAGAATTATAGCTTATTTATGTACCATCACAGGTAAATCTGATACATAATCTGCTATTATGTTGCGTAAATTTTTTCTTGCCTTTCTGGTGCTGTTTCTGGCTGCAGCGGTTACGATAGTTGTTTGCGGTATATATTTATATAATTCATATCTTCTTCAGAAAGAATTAATAAGTATAATTAACGAAGTAGATATCGCAGCTTTTTCGAAGGATATAGATTTATCGACTGATAAAACAGTACAGTGCCAGCAAAACATACCCGGTAACGTCTGGCTTATTTCTTATGCTGACGGAGGCAAAGTTCACTTGGCAAATCAGCGTGCTTTAACAGCGAGTGCGCTAAATAAATGTATTGATTTTTATAAACCATATAACAGAAAACATATAGCATCTTCTTATGTTAAGGCTCATGAAAATATTTTCTCACAAAAAAAAGGAGCAGGATATTGGTTATGGAAACCTTATATAATTCTTGAAACACTTGAGGAAATCCCAGAAAATGACATTCTTTTATATGCTGATAGCGGTAGTGCTATTGCTAAACCAATCGATTCATTAGTTAATAAGCTTGAGAATGGTAACGATATTCTTGTATTCCAGAATAAGCACACTAATAGGGGGTATGTAAGAAGAGATTTGCTAACTGCTATGGGTATGAACAACGATTTTATTTTAGATTCCTATCAATTACAGGCTAGTTTTATCTTGATTAAAAATACTAACAATGCACGCGAATTCATTAGAAAATGGCTAAAATGGTGTGAAAAAGAAGAAGCATTAACAGATAGTGATAGTTTTATTGAGGAGTATTATTACAATACTTCACATCGGCATGATCAGGCTATACTAACTTTACTTTATTTGCAAAATCCTCAAGGAGTTATTGTAAAGCCAAAAGAAGAGTTAAAGGAATATTTTCTACACCATCGTCGTAGATGGCTTAACTATGATTTGTTATTTTTGCTTAAAAATAAATTAAATGAAAATAAAAATTTCTAATAATAAATCAAGTGATTGATTTATTAAGTTTTATCTAATAATATCATAGTTTATTAACTATTATTTAAAATTTTTTTGATCTAGGAGGGGAAAGACTATGTCAAAAAAAACAGATAAAGGTATAGATATTCTAGAACCAGTTCCTGAAGAAATTTCATTAGAAGAAGCAGTTGCTGCTAAAAATATCAAAGCAATAAACGATCTAATTCCTGATATTTCCTCTATAACTCCAGGTTTACTAAGAGATGCTGTGCAAGCTCAAGATCCGCAAGTGATAGAGGCGTTGCTTAAAAATGTAAGTAAGGAAGAATTTATCGGAAAACCGGAATTGATGAAAGAGTTAATAGATATTAATACTCCGGCAAATATTAAATATATATTGTCAGGCATCTTAAAAATGGAAGCACGTGATATAAATCAGTGCCGAATTACAGCTCCTGGCTGCCCGGAAGGAGGGTATACGGTATTTGAGTATACTATGTTAAATAAAAGTAGCGATCCAGAAAAATATTTACCGCATATAGAGTCGGCTTTTGAACTTATGGATCTCGGTGCAAGCGCTGCTATTCGTGAGGGAGTAGATATAGATATTAATAAAAGCATAGCAAGTCAGAGGTCGGAAACAGACGGCCATACAGCTCTTACATATTGTATCTTAAAAGAAAGTACTACTGCTGTTAGAGCTTTGGTTGATGAGGCAGGAGCAAATCCTAATACACAAAGTAAGAAATATGGATTGCCATTAAGCGTGGTTTTAGGCAACTTATCTATGGGAATAAATGCTAATGATAAAGAACAAATGTCTCAAACCACGACTAGCCAGATTGCTCATACTCTTATTTCGCGTGGTGCAGACATTAACCAAGAGCTGATTTCCATTAGTAAAGTCAAAACCCCGGAATATGTAAAACTGGAAGCAGAAGGGCAAAAATTAAGAGAGGAAATTGCAGGGTATGAAGCTGCACAGCAAAGAATTCTTGCCCCTAAAAAAATAGAACTGAGTCAATTACGTGACAAGGATTTAAAAGAAGCACAAGAAAAACTTGCTAAAGCTTCCGGATCGGAAAAATCTGAAGCAGAGAAAAAAGTAGAGGGTATAAAAGTAGAAATACAACAAATAAAAGAAGAGATACAAAATCTAAAACAAAGTGAAAAATTCCTTGATTTAGAAAGCCAAATAACTAGAGCAAAAGGATCTCTAAAGGATAATTTAAGATCTACCGACATCCTTAGACAAGAAGGAAGGGATTTTAATATAACAGAAACACGTACGACGATAGTTGATAGCTTGAAAAGAAACCGGCCAAGAGGAGGCCAGAAGGATCCGGTATTTGTATTATGTGATATGCTAAGTGATTTTCAAACCAAAAAAAAAGCTCTAGATGAACAGTTAAAGATCGTAGAGAAAAGTGCAAGTAAAATCAATAGTTCGTCCCCGTTCAAAGCTGTAAAAGCTCATAGGCATCTTGTTAAGGGAGCAGCTAAAACATCAGAAAAAATATTAGAGGAGATGTTAAAAGAATCAAGAGTTCACCTAGAGCCATTATCAGAAAAGGTACAAAAAATAAGGCACGAAGCTGATAGAGCAAAGGAGCTAAGAGAAGAAATTGGCCATGCCATAGGATTTAGGGGGAGAATTATGAATAAATCCAATATAACACCTGAAGTTGCTGCTCGCGCTCGAGGCATTGGTGATTCAATTATGCCCACTAGACCTAGATCACCTATTACTCCTCCTAGGATTCCTGAGAAAACCACTTCTTCTCTAAAGAGATAGAAACTTTATCGTAACTTTGCAACTTCTATCGACACAGTTCGGTTGTTTAAGTCAATATCTGCCGTATATTCCGGTTTAAAATCCTTTCTGATCTCGCTAAGCGTTTGTTCAGTAATGAAAGGTCCGTAATTTACTAAAACAGGTTCTAGTTCAGAATCAGACTTAATATTTAATTTAATTCGATCTGAGACCTCAAAACCTGCTTCTTTTCTTGTTTGTTGAATAAATCTAACCAAATCACGCGCTATTCCTTCTTCCTCAAGTTCTTTAGTTATTTCAAGGTCTAGCTTAACTATACCTATACTATTAGATAAAGCTTTTAGCCCTTTTATACCTTTTTGGGGTTCCATAACGAGGGTATATTCTTCTGGTAATAATTCAATATCAGAAACAAATAATTTTTCTCCATTTTCATACCAGTTACCGGATTTGGTAGCTGCGATTATCTCTTTCATTTTTTCTGGGAGTCTTTTACCTAGTAATGGGAAATTAATAGAAAGTTTTAAGTTTGCGTATTCTTTAACATCTTCCTGATAAATTATGGATTTAACGTTAACTTCATCTTTAATCAAGTCTTCAAAATGTTTAATATAGCTATCATAAGTGCCTCTATTTACCCCATCCAGATGGATTACTAATTTGCTTAACGGTTGGCGGATGCGTATATTTTCTTCACTGCGGATAAATAAAGCAGCATTACAGATATCCAGTATCTGGTCCATAGCTCTAACTAAGTTTTCTTCAATTTTTATCTCCTCTACATTCGGGAAATCTTCTAAATGAACAGATGGCCCGCCAGTTAAGCTGCGATAGATGTTTTCTGAAATTAAAGGTAGTAATGAACTCATAGCTTTCATCATAACTTCAAGGCATATATAAAGGGTATTATAAGCTGATAATTTATCCGCATCCTGCTCAGTTTTCCAGAACCTGCTTCTACTTCTTCTGATATACCAGTTATTTAGCACTTCAAAGAAATCAGTTATCGCTGCATATGCCTCTACAGTATCAAACTGATCCATGCTATTTTCTATTCTTCCTACGGCAATTTTAAGCTTGGATAAAATGTATCGATCCAGAATATTTCCACTTGAAATATCGTATTTAGCCTTAATACCGTCGAGATTTGCATATAAACAGAAAAAATGATAAGCATTCCATATCGGCTTGATAAATAGCCGCAGGGAATCAAAAACCATTTTTCCGTCTTTATCAATAAGTAATTCTTGCCCTCTGACGACATTAGATGAAAGCATAGTGACCCTTAAAGCATCTGCGCCGTATTTATCAAACAATTCAAGTGGATCGGCATAATTATTGAGGCGTTTAGAAAGTTTTTGGCCAGTAGAGTCCAGTATTACTCCATGGCAGATGCAGTTTAGAAATGGCGGACGATCAAAAAGCGCAGTAGAGAGAACCATTAATGTATAGAACCAACCGCGTGTCTGGGCAGAATATTCAACAATAAAATCGGCAGGGAAATGGCTTTCGAACCATTCTTTGTTTTCAAAAGGATAGTGAGCTTGGCCGTAAGGCATCGAACCGCTTTCAAACCAACAATCAAATACATCCTCTACTCTTACCATCATGGATTTACCGGTCGGGTCGTCTGGATTTGGTCTTGTTAATCCATCAATAAACGGTTTGTGTAAGTCTTCAATTTTTACTCCAAAATCTTTCTCAAGCTCTACGCAAGAGCCGTAAACGTCAATTCTAGGATATTTTGGATCGTTTGAACGCCATACCGGAATAGGTGTTCCCCAAAAACGATTTCTACTTATAGACCAGTCCCTAGCATTTTCTAGCCACTTACCAAACAAACCATCTTTAACGTTGCCTGGTATCCAATTAATTTGTTGGTTTAAGTCAACCATTCTATCTTTAAATTCTGTAACTTTAACATACCAAGAAGGCACGGCTTTATAAATCAAAGGTGTATCTGTCCGCCAGCAATGGGGATAATTATGAATATATTGCTCGGTTTTAAGCCAGTTACCTTGGTTTTTTAATTTTATAATAATAGGATCGTTTGCATCAAACACTTGCATACCGGCGAAATCTGATATTTCGGCCGTAAATTTTCCGGCATTATCTACGGGACAAACCAGCTCTATTCCTTCCTGTTGACATAAAAGCTGATCGTCTTCACCAAAACCAGGTGCCATATGTACGATTCCTGTTCCATCTCCCTCTATTACAAAATCTCCGGTTAAGATTCTGAAACTATTTGGGTGATCCTTAAAATAATTAAAAATAGGCTTATATTTTAATCCTGCTAATTCCTTTCCTTTAACAGTTTTAAAGTCTGTTTTGTCTTTTTCTACATTTAATTCTTTTGCATAGTGATTAACGGCAAAAGAAGCAATTATGTAACAAATATCTCCATTTGGTACAAATGCGTAGTTAAAATCGCTATTTACTGCTAGTGCTAGGTTTGAAGGTAATGTCCAAGGAGTTGTGGTCCAGGCAAGTATTCTATATTCTGTAAACCCTTCAGGTGAGTTTTGGGGTCTATCAGTTAGTACGAAGCTAACAGTAATCGCTTTATCTGTTCTCTGGCGGTAGGAATTATCTAATCTAGTTTCAAAATTAGACAAAGGAGTTTCGCAAGCCCAAGAGTAGGGCATCACTCTCATTGACTCATAAATTAATCCTTTATTATAAAGCTCCTTAAAAGCCCAGAGGACAGATTCCATATAATTCTTATCCATAGTTTTATAAGAGTTATTGAAATCAACCCAACGTGCTTGGCGGTTTACATATTTCTCCCAGTCACTAGAATATTTCATGACAGATGAGCGGCAATGATTATTGAATTTATCAATACCATATTCTGAAATTGCTATTCTGCCTGAAAATCCAAGTTCCTTTTCTGCTCCCATCTCTGCCGGAAGACCATGACAATCCCATCCAAACCTCCTTTCTACCTTTTTGCCCTTGGTAGTTTGATAACGGGCAAATACATCTTTAATAAAACCAGTTAATAAATGACCGTAATGAGGTAAACCATTAGCAAAAGGCGGGCCGTCATAAAAAATAAACTCATTATTTTGATTGCCAATTTTGGCTTTGCGGCTTTCAACTGATTTATTAAAAATATTATTTTCTTGCCAGTATTTCAAAACTTCTTGTTCTATTTCGGGGAATGAAACGCTTGATTTAACGTCTGGGTAAAATTTATTATTATTCATGATTTACTGTCGTTAATAGTTTTACGGAAAAGAAGTGTTAAAATCTCTCCCTGTATATAGAGGTCTTTTCGCAGGAGGAATAGTTTTTAACAACGTATTACGCATATCTTCTTTTTCAATTTTAATTTTCTCTTTATTAGTTAAATTTTTGTTTTGTGGTAAATATGACTCTTGAGTTCTTTTGCTTGCGAGAGCCTGATTTTGTTGTTGCAAACGCCACTTTAATTTTTTAATTTCGCTCATTTCCTGGTAACTTAAGCTATAATTGAATAATTTTTGGTTTTCTGGTGTTGAAGAATCATTGTTTGCCACTGTTATAGATACCGGTTCTTGATTCGGGGTATTAACTTGCAACTCAGATTTCGCAGACGCTTTGCTATTACAACCAAAAAGACTAAAGATTAGAAAAATATTTACAATAAATAATGTGTTTTTTTTCATTATGACATTAGCCTTAATATTGGTATATCTTCCCTAGAAGGTAGTTTTATTTTACCCTTAATTTTGGCTATATTTATAATCCTTTCTAAGGAAGTTGCAATAAATTCTTTGGTTTTAATAAAACCTTCTGAATTATCTGCTATATAAAATATCCGAGAAGAGGTATAAACGCCGAGCAAAAGCCCGCGCTTAGTATAATAATTAAAGTCTTCGGACTTATCGCCAGCGTAGCGCCAAATTAGGTCACAGGTTCTAGTAAAGCATTTTATTCCTGCTAGAATATTACCGGGTATTAAAAATGAGGCATTCTGCTCCAAGATAGCAGCTTTTGGCACTATACCCATTATTCTAATTTCCAAAGCTTTAGCAATTTTTTCCCTGATTTTTAAGTTTTGTTCTTCAGTCAGAAGTAATTCAAGCATTTTCTGATCTTGCCATGACTCAAATTGTTCTATTACCTGGCTTCCTCCTCCCGGGAATAAAATATAATGATAGTTTTGCGGAAAATTACATTTTTTTTCAATTTCCTTAAATAAATTCTTATTCCACTGAGTAGTTGAGACTAGAACACTTAATTGACTAAAGAAATTATCCCGGGCTTCTTTGTGTTTTTTAGCTATATCAGTCATGTTAATATTAGCTTTTTAGTTGACAATTAATATAACTATATAGATAATAAACTTTTATTTCAATCATAGTGACCTTTAAGGGGGTAAATTTTAGTGTCTGTACAGGTTAATGTTCATGGTGGAAACGGTGAAAAAGCTATTCGGGATCTGAAGAGAAAAATGCAGAGAGAGCTTGTTTTTCGTTTAATGAAGATGTCTCGTTTTTATGAACCGCCTTCAGTAAAAAGGGTTCGCAAAAAACAAGAAACAGAAAGGCGTATTAGAAAAAACAGCAGAAGAAGAAGATTAGAGTCTTAGTTTTCTTTGGATAAGAGAATTTAAACTAAAACAATTAATTAAAAAAGGCTTAAGCAAAATATTAATTGCTCAGGCCTTTTTCTATTACTATTGTATCTCTATATTTACTATAGTTCCGCGGTCAAGCCAAATAATCTTACAATCTATAACTTTATCCGGATATATTTCGGTAAAAGCTTTTTTATAAAATCCTAATTGCTTGAGATAGGTATCCGGGATTAATTCTTTATTAGATTTACCGGATTTGTAATCGATAATGATAATTCGCTCTTTCTGAGTTACTAGAAGGTCGATTCTTCCAATTTTTATTTGCGAATCTGTTTTATAGCCAAAAGATACTTCGGTTTTTAAGTCGTGTTTCAATAATTCATTGAATTCTTGATTCATTACTATTTTTTTTAAGCTAGATTTTAGCCTTTTTTGAAGCGAACTGTCTAATGTAGTAATTAAGGGATGATCGGCAGTATTAAATAGATTTTTATTTCTTACGGCTTCTTCAAGTATCTTATGAAACACTAGACCGTACTCTAGTAAATCTGAATTCTTATAAGAAGTGTCAGTTTCAATATTTGTATAAGATAACCGTACGGTTTTATCTAGTTTCCACGGTGTGGGTGGATTTGTTATTCCCGGTTCAGTTTTTATATTTTCTGCCAAGGAAAGTGATCGTGTCTGGCTATTGGACACTAAACTGTTATCGCCATAAGTTACGACACCATCTGTGCCCAGAGAGCCAATTTCCTGGAGAGATTTTCTTATTAGTTCATACCAGCAATTTTCAGGAATTTTACTATTGCCCTGATAGCCACAAATGATTAAATGATCCTCTGCTCGGGTCATTCCGACATATAATAACCTTAAATATTCTTGATAAGCTTTATGCTGCTCTTTTGCTTTAATTGTTTCATAAAATGCTGGAATATAAGAGGATGATTTTGCCGATAGTAACTGCTCATTTTCGTTCCAAATGAATCTATCGCTCACGGTTGGAAGTTTGGTAGTATCGCATAAGATAACAATCGGAGCTTGCAGGCCTTTTGAACCATGGACAGTCATAATACGAAGTTTATTTGATGATTCTGTATCTCTTTTTACAGTTATTGGGTTTTTGGCAACCCAATAAATAAAGTTTTGTAAAGAATTTCCGTATTCTAGAAAATAGTCATTACTGAGTTTGAGGAATTCATTGATAGCTTCATCATTTTTATTCATGATATTTCTATAATCCATTACATCAGTGATATATTGAAAGAAATTGTTTAAAGGGAAAGAGTGATATAGGGTTAAAAACTCTTCTAGTTTATCTTTTATCAAAAAATATTGGTCTGCTAATTTTACATATTCCCATAAAGATAATTTATTATCCTTAGCAGCTATAACTAATTCATAAAGTTCTTGTTCCGATAACCCTAAAATCGGCGACTTAATTAATGTAGCTAAATTTAAATCATTTTCAGGATCTAGTACAAATTTGGCAATAGCAATAAGGTCTGCAACCGCTAGATCATTAGCTAAAGATATTCTATCAAGCCCTGTTATGTCAATTTTAGCCTCTTTCAAAGCTTTGATGACCTCATCTGTGAACTCATCCCTGGTTCGGAAAAGGATCATAAAATCTTGAGCAGATATCTTGTTATTTGTTGAGGGTAGAATTCTGGCGCTGCTTATTTGTTCTTTAACGTAATTAGCAATTTTTTTTGCCAAAATAACCTTGGTATTATTTTGTGTATTTTCTGGGCAGATGGGCCAAAATTCATCAGTTACATTATTACCTTCATTACTACATAAAGGCCATAACTGGACTAGCCCATGATGCGCATTACGATAAGGTATCATCTCGGGTAAATTAGCTTTAAAATCGTCAGGGCTATTTTTTGCTATTTTATTAAATACATGGTGCACACAAGTAAGAATTTCTTTAGTGGAGCGGTACGAGATATTAAGGTCAATTGTTTCGAAAGCTTTTTTTCCCTCTTTCAATTTATCGTTTAGAAATTTATTCATGTAGGAAAAAGCAGAAATATCAGCGCCTTGGAAACTAAAAATCGACTGTTTTTCATCTCCTACTACAAAAATTGTTCTGCTTTTGTTATTACCAGATTCTCCGGAATAAAATTCTTGCGCTAAAGCTTCTATTATAAGCCATTGGCTATTACTTGTATCTTGCGCCTCATCTACTAGTAAATGTTCTATACCACCGTCTAATTTATATAACACCCATTCATTTGCCTTGGAATTTGTAAGTAAAGCCTGGGTATGAATTATTAGATCATCATAATCAAGAAAAGTGTTTTTGTTTTTGTATGATTCAAATTCTAGAATCAGTTTTTCTGCTAATATCTCAAATAATCTGGAGTTTAAAAGTAAATTTTCTGTTTTTTTAATTTGATCAAGTTGGTAGATCTGGTCTTGGATTTTTTGTAGTTCTTGGTATAGGTCAGAATCCGGAGAAGCTACTTTTTTGGTTACAATTCTTTTCTTCTTTTCTCCGGATAATGTTAAAAAGAAAGGCTTAATATCTATGTTTGCCCGATCAGCTCCAAGTGAATTTATGATTAAATTCTTGATATCAGAATTAGATATAACATCTATCGAAATATTTGGATCATGTTTTGCTAAATTATTAATGCACTCTAACCCGCTAAGTTCCGTATTGCTTTCTACGCTTAAGGAATTTAGCTTTTTTGTTAATATCTTTGTTTTAATAGAAATTATTTCATTAAAAATATCATCGATGGTTAATTCATGAAAGTTTTCTATAAGAAAATTAATAACATGTTGAATTTCAGGAAGGTTAAATATTTGCCTTTTTATGTCTCTTATTATCTTATTAACCTTGAATTCGTCAATGATTTTGAAATGAGGAGAGATTCCTGCTTCTAGTGGAAATTTCTTTAAAATTTTCTGGCAAAAAGAGTGAATAGTGTAAATATTAATTTGATCTTGAGTTTTCAGATATAATTCGAAGAGGGATGATGCTTTAATTAACTCATCTTTAGTCGGTTTTCTACCCAGTGTGTTTTGCAGACTATCTATTAAGTCCTCTTGTGAAGAATGTGACCATTTCTCAAGCTGAGCAATTATCCTTTCCTGCATCTCATTAGCGGCAGCATTAGTAAAAGTTAAGCAAAGGATTTTGTTAAATGGTACGTTCTGCAGGAGAAGGCGTAGTACTCGGTCTGTTAAGATCTTTGTTTTGCCGGTGCCGGCTGATGCCGATACCCAGGTTGATAAGGTAGGATCTGAAGCCCTCAGCTGTAGAATACTCATATAAATTTTCTATTTTAGAATCAGAATATTTTAATGCTACTAAATTATACCACTTACATTGAGCGGGGTAAGCTTTTTTATTTTGAATTTGTAAACATTTATCATTGCAAATGAATTAACATAAAATGTCTATTTTGCAACTGGCTGAGTAGTTTTTTCTAAAAAAAATATTAATATTTTAGATTAACTTAATTTTCTCGCTACAATTTGAATTAGGCACTCTTGCAAAACAGCCAATTATTAAGCTTGGGTTAAATTTTAGGGATGGGGTAAATGAGCAAAGTTATAAACATTAAATTCTTACAAGTTTTATTAATATTTTCTGTATTTATAGGGCTTAAAGCTTACGGTGATGATGTTAACAAAGAAGACGGTACATATCTAAATTTAAGCGTTACTGAAACAAAACAGGTGGAACCAGATGTACTTATTGCTAATTTGCGCTATGAAAGTGAATCTGAATCTGCAAAAGAAGTGCAGAATAAAATTAACCAGATAATGAAAAAGGCGTTATCTGTCGTAGAGAAGGAGGAAAATGTAGAAGTTTCTACCGAGCAGTATTCGGTATACAAATTTTATAAACCGCTTAAACAGGGAATGTCCGAAAAAGAACTATGGAAAGGGTCTCAGTATATTATTATAAAGAGCAAATCTACAGAGGATATACTTGCTTTATCCGGACAATTGCAGGAAATAGGATTAGTAATGAGTGATTTACATTATGAAGTTTCTCTTGGGCGAATCGAAGAAACCCGTACCTCCATGGTTGAAAACGCACTTAACAAACTATTATCTCATGCTAAACGAATAGCTAGTATTATTGGTCTAAAAGAGATTAAGGTAAAAAACATTAATATTGACGGTGACAATCGTTATCCACCCGTTCCTTATCCTAAATTAATGCGTACCGTTGCAACTGATATGGTAAACAGTGTAGCTAATCCGGTTTCTGCTCCTGGAAAAATTGATATAACCTTGAACATTTCGGCTACCATTTTACTTAAAAATTGATTGGAAGAATTTATGTCTTTGAAAGACCAGTCTGAAGATAGTATTAAAAATTCTCTTTCAGAAAAGTATGAATCAGAAATGGTCGAGATACTGGAAGAGTTAAAGAAAGATGAAAATGTTGGTAAAGCAATTGATCGCATTATTGAAGAAGCCGCGGACCTTGGCGAAATGCAAAGCAAGCTGATCTTATTAATAAAAAAACACTTAGCAAAACGTGAACTAAAAACTGATAAATTAACCGGTAAAAAAATTAAATTTAATGATGAGGAAGTAGAACAGGACATCAGTAAATTTACTCGCAACCTTATTAAAAGATACGAAGGAGCGGATCGTGATATTGACGCAAATAACAGTATATATGATAAATATCCTTTAGATGCAAAGGCAAAAGCTAGCGTAAAGAAAATCATCAAGGAATTTGCTATCTATGAGGTTTATAAAGTAATGAATCCAAGGAGAATAGCGGGAGAGACTAAAAAAGATAATTATGCTCATAATATGATGATGGGCGGACAAAAGCGAGCCAGTAAGTATGAGGGAGGTAAAGAATCAGATTTGAAATCTTATGGGGAAGCAGAAGTTCGCAGGATAGAGCAGGCGAGTAAGACTTTCCAGAAAGGCGGCGGGGGATTAAGCATATAAGATTCATATTAAGTGCTTGCCATAAAGGTGAATAAGCTAATAAAAAATAAATTCACGATGCCGAGGGGGTAGAATATTCTGTACTTTATCACTTTAGAAAATAGATAGCAAAGAGCAACGCTAATTATAAAAAGTAATACGCTTTCGTAGCGACACCATAGGCTTGCCGGTAAAATCAAGTGTACTAAAAGTTTGCTATAGTTATATGAATTTTTATCTTCCATACTTTCCCGAATTACCCATAGGCTTAATATACATGCTAATGATAAACTTGCTAGCCATACGAAAATTTCTTGATCAGTTAACGTACGGTAAATTATACCTGTAATAATGATTCCTAAAGTAATCTTTGTTGAAATGAAATTATTTTCTAAATATATGAAAATATTTAAGATAGTTAGTGTTCCCAGACAGAAATAAAGGAAAAAATATTCCAAATTCTGGCCAACAAGATAGTATAAAATTATTGCTATTAGCCCTATTAAAATTTCAAGTGCTATATACGATTTATTAATGGGAGTATGGCAGTAATTGCATTTTCCAAGAGTACTGAACCAGCTTAAAATCGGAAGGTATTCATAAAAAAGTAAAACGTGATTACAATTTGAACAAAATGGAGGTCTTGTTGATTTCTGATTAAATCCGCTAATCATTATATTTCTAGGCAAACGATAAAATAGAGTAGTGGTGAAATTACCGATCAATACTCCAAATAAGAAAAGGCTTATGTAACTAGCAATCAAAATCAAAATCCCTGCCTTCCTCGATATATGTTCTAATTCTTGCCATTAATCCTTGAAAATATTGAATATTATGCCATGTCATTAACATTGAGCCAATTATCTCCCCAACCCTAACAACATGATGCAAGTATGCTTTGCTATAATTAGCACATGCTGGGCAAGGACAATCTTGTTCAAGAGGTGTGTTATCATCTGCATATTTACTGTTACGGATATTTACAGTTCCATATTTAGTAAATGCTTGACCATTTCTCCCCGACCTCGTTGGAATTACACAATCAAACATGTCAACACCTCTTGTTACTGCACCAATAATATCGGCTGGTTTACCTACTCCCATAAGATAACGGGGTTTATTTTCTGGTAATAAAGCAGGAGCATAATCTAGGATGGAAAACATTATCTTTTGCCCCTCTCCTACAGCTAAACCCCCTATAGCGTATCCTTCAAAATCAAGTTCAATAAGATCAGAAGCTGATTTTTCTCTTAATTCTTGGTATATGCCGCCTTGCATAATACCGAATTGAGCATATCCCGGCCTTTTAACAAAAGCGTTACGTGACCTTTTAGCCCATCTTGAGGACAATTCCATTGAAGATTTAGCTTGTTCGAAAGTGGCAGGGTAAGGAGTACATTCATCAAAGGCCATACTGATAGTGCTGCCTAATAAATACTGAATTTCTGTAGATCTTTCTGGGGTAAGCATATGTCTACTTCCATCAATGTGCGATCTGAATTCTACTCCTTCTTCGGTGATTTTTCGCAAATCAGATAATGACATTACCTGAAACCCTCCGGAATCCGTAAGGATCGGTCCATGCCAGTTCATAAATTTATGGATACCGCCGAGTTTAGCAATTCTCTCAGCTCCTGGTTTTAACATTAAGTGGTAAGTATTACCAAGAATTACATCACTACCGGTGGTTTTTACCGATTCCGGAAAGATTGCCTTTACCGCAGCTCTTGTACCAACAGGCATAAAGGCAGGGGTTCTAATAGTACCATGGGCTGTTTCAATAAATCCTGTTCGTGCTTTATTATTAGATGCTTTTAATTGGAATTTAAATTTATTCATTATATTGTACATTTATCCATGGCAATTAAATTATTTAATATACCTTCGGTGATGAACTAATCAAGATGAAATAATCAAATCTTTACTGCTTATATTATTAAACTGGTAAGCGTTGAAAATTAGAGAATTAAAGCAAAAAAATTTTCTAAGTAGAGGAAAAACTATAATCTAAAAGCAACTCTTAATAAAAAAAATCTCAGTAAATTGGATTCCTTTTATCTTTTTGTTTATTTTATTATTTTAGGTGATACATAATCAATATCCAAAGGGCCTTGTGATGAATCTACGGATGCAAATAGCTAAGCATCTAAATGTTTTTATGCTATAGCCTGTTAAATTCGTCTAAAGGTATCACAAAATTGGCAATTAGATTATGTTCAAGTTAAGCGAGCTAGTAGAAAAATTTAAAAGCAAATCTGGTTTTATTCAAGAAAGCAAAGTTCAAGGAACCCCAGAAGAAGGGCATGGATCTATTAAACAAATCAGAAACTGGTATGAAGAAAGGTTCCAAAATGTGACGGTTCAAAGAAACTTGTTGTTTCTCCTGCTCGTGGTCCTGATATTTTTATGTATTATTTCTGTTGCTGCAGTGGGGTACGTAGTAAGTATTAAACGTTTTGATCCGTTTGTTATACAAATTGATGATACAACCGGAATGGCTAAGATTGTTAATCCATTGAATTCTTCGGTTCTTACGGCTAATGATTCATTGGCTCAATATTTTATAAAAAGATATGTTACTGCTAGGGAGACTTATAATCCAGTCGATTTTGATACAGAAGCCATGAAAACTGTCAGGCTGTTGTCTTCTAGCTCAATCTATTGGTCATATCGTAATTATCTCAAAAATAACGAAGTTAATCCAACTATCAAGTATGGTCAAAAGAATACCACCTTTCTAGTAGTCAAGTCATGGTCAAAGCTTGCAGATAAAAAATTCATGTTAAGGTTTTCTATCAATGAAACTGCAGGTGCCAGAAAGGTCTTTAACAAGATTGCTATTGTTGAATTCGATTATTTGCCGATGGAATTAACAGATAGCGATAGGGATACTAATCCAATAGGTTTTCAAGTAATAGGTTATAGGGTAGATGATGATAATAGTTAGAATTTTATTTGTAATAATGATGCTTTGTACGTCGGTAGCCAATGCAAGTATGTATGACGATACGGACGAGTTGTCACTTACCACTGATAGCAGGATTAAAACCTACATATATAACCCTAACGAGGTCTATCTATTAGTGCTTCATTACGGCTTTCAATCTCATATCGAATTTGCTAGAAACGAAACCATAGAAACAATAACACTCGGGGAATCGTTTGCTTGGAAACTAACCCCTCTTGGCAATAAATTATTTATTAAGCCAATGGAAAAGAACATCCGCACTAACATGACGATTATCACTAATAAAAGAACTTATCAGTTTGACATTGTTGCCAAAGAATTGGAAGATGAGAATGATAAAGATTTGGTATATGTTATTAGATTCCAATACCCAAAAAAAACTAGATAATTATGGCTAAAGAAAATAACGCTGCAGAACCAGAAAAAGTTCAAGCCGACCTTCCGGAGGTTGAGCAAGAACTCTCTAAAGTAGCAACTAATCCAAAGCAGAGTATAATAATTTTGGTCGTAGTTGCAGGAGTTTTTCTTTATTTATTTTTTAACTTGTTTATCAGTTCTGACGAAGCTCCAAAACAAGAATCTACTCCTGTTCCAGATAATGTCGTAAAACCGGTTCAGATTCCGGTTGATACTGCTATACCGGCCATACCGGCTCTTCCTACTCCACCAAAATTAGAAGATCCGGCATTACCTCCTCCTCCTCCTGTACCTGCAGCCCAGGATGTATTGCCTCCTTCGCCTTTATCACAAGATAAAACACCTTTACCTACCCCGGAAAATTCTAAAGATGTTAATTTACCTCTTGTTAATCCTGCTTTGCCGCTAGATATAAAATCCCAAAGTGATGAAGCAAAGCGAAAGTTGGAAGCAAAAAGAAAATCAGCCATAGTGTTAATTTCCGGAGCTCCTAAGCCGAAAACACCAGAACAGATAGAACAAGAGACTGATTTTAAACAAAGAGGTGATATGCACCTTATTCTTGGTAGGGGTAAGATGCTAGACGCAATAATCGAGACAGCGATTAATACAGATTTTGGAGGGGAAATTAGGGCAATTATTAGCAGGGACGTTTACTCGGAATGGGGTCGCAATATACTTATACCTAAAGGTTCAAGGGTGTTTGGTACATATAATACTGGAACTAATGGAGCTTACGGCCGCATTGCAATTGAATGGACGAGAATAGATTTATCAACGGGCTATACCCTTAATTTTGGCGGTACAGGTATGGATAATCTGGGTAGAAAAGGTCAGCAAGGAAGAGTAGATAATAAATTTAAAGAACGTTTTAGTAATGCGGTGTTACGATCAGCGTTCAACATTACCCTAGCGAGTACTTTAGATTCCATAGTAAAACCTGTAGAAAGTACCCAGTCTGCTTCTACACAGTCAGCGGCAGCTTCAGCTGCTTTGACCAGTACTACTAGTATTTCTACCCAACAAGGTCTTGATTCAGGTCAAAAATTTACTCAAATTTGTGCGACTGTTCCTACTGCTATATCAGATAAAACATCAACTCTTTATACCTCTATAAAGACAGCTTGTGATACAATACCAGTTCAGCAGGCTAGCGCTACTCCGGATCAAAGACTTACAGCTCTTGTGAGTGCTATAACTAGTGCCTGTACTACGGCTTCACAGGCAAGTACTGCCAGTACTACTCCTTCCCAGGCACAAACAGCATCTACTCAGGCGTTTAAGGATATTACTGATGTTGCTAAAGAGTTACTGGAAAAACAGAAGTTTGACCCTACAATTACTATAGATCAAGGAACTTTAATCAAAATTTATGTAAACAAGGATTATAAATTTCCTAAAGCAGCAATTAAAAATGTAATGAAATGAGTTTTGCAGCGCTAGAGACATATCTATTACCCTTTAAAAATATATTTGCCGAGGAAGGGGTAAACGAGCTGATGATAAATAAACCGGGAGAGGTCTGGGTTGAAAAAGCCGGAGATCTTAGAATGGAATTATTACCTGAGGTAGATATAGATCATTTACTAGGCCTTGGCAGGCTAATAGCTCAGTCTACTGATCAGGTAATATCAGAAGAAAAACCGCTATTATCTGCTACCTTACCGAATGGGTATCGTGTACAAGTAGTATTCCCTCCTGCTGTTGAACCTAATATTGCTGCTTTTGCCATAAGGAAAGGTAGTACCATGCATTTATCTCTAGATCAATATGCGGAAAGAGGAGCATTTGATAATACTAGCACTAAAGAACTTATAGACGAGAATGATGCTATCTTAAGGAATTACTTGAAAGAAGGGAAGAGCAAAGAATTCATAAAACATGCCGTTCTTTCTAAAAAAAATATTATTATAAGTGGTGGCACATCAACCGGTAAAACCACTTTTACTAATGCAGCCCTTGGAGAAATACCTACCCATGAAAGGTTGATTACTGTAGAGGACGCAAGAGAGGTAATTCTTCACAAGCATCCTAACCGCGTACATCTGCTTGCTTCGAAAGGTGGGCAGGGGCGAGCTAAAGTTACTACACAAGATCTTATCGAAGCCTGTCTTAGGCTTCGGCCTGATAGAATTATTGTTGGAGAGCTTAGAGGAGCAGAAGCTTTTAGTTTTTTGAGAGCAATAAATACAGGGCACCCTGGATCTATTTCTACGTTGCATGCCGATGCGCCATCAATGGCTTTGGAGCAGCTAAAATTAATGGTAATGCAAGCAGGCCTTGGGATGCCTCCAGACGAGATTAAGAAATATATCCGTGCCGTTGTTGATATTGTGGTACAATTAAAGCGTGGTAGCGGCGGCAGAAGATATGTTTCTGAAATCTATTTTAAGAATATGGAGGAATAAAAGATGGAATTTAACGCAATACTACGAAAAGCACGGACCATCTTTGGGCATTTAGTAATTCATCCTTTCGTGTTATTCTGTACATTATGGATAAACGGTTTATTAATTGCTTTTGTAACTAATGAAATAGGATTAATAGGCCTAGATTCTACTGCCCTTTTTATAGCTTACAAATGGATTTATTGGTTAATAAACTCGTGGTCAAGGCTAAGTTTTGAAGCATATAATTATTTAAAGCTTAAGCTTGTTCTTGCTATAATTGTCCCAGAAATAATTGTTGGATTATATTATATTAAGAACTTTAAAAGAATAAAAGCCCTCCAGTTTTTTCTTCCAAAAGAATCCGTATACGGTTCCGCCGACTGGGCATCCCAAGCTGATATTGAGAGGGCAAATTTGAGGGCAAAACACGGTATGCTGCTTGGCCAGGATGATGTAGGCTATTTTGTAGCAGACGGTTTCCAGCATGCCTTATTATTCGCACCTACCGGTTCCGGTAAAGGTGTGGGGTTTGTAATACCAAATCTTTTGTTCTGGGATCATTCTGTAGTAGTGCACGATATCAAGTTAGAGAATCACTTACTTACTAGTGGATGGAGAGCAAAATCCGGCCAGAAAGTATATGTTTGGGAACCTTCTAATCCTGATGGGATAACACATTGCTATAATCCAATAGATTGGGTTAGTAGTAAACCCGGTCAGATGGTTGATGATGTCCAGAAAATTTCTAATTTAATAATGCCTGAGAAAGATTTTTGGAATAACGAAGCGCGGAGTTTATTTTTAGGAGTAGTTTTATACCTGCTTGCAGATCCAACAAAAACAAAATCCTTTGGCCAAGTTGTTAGAACAATGCGTAGTGACGATGTTGTCTATAATCTCGCCGTAGTACTCGATACTCTCGGTGATGCAATCCATCCGGTTGCTTATATGAATATTGCTGCCTTTTTGCAAAAAGCTGATAAAGAGCGTTCAGGAGTTATATCTACTATGAACTCTTCGCTTGAGCTTTGGGCAAATCCTTTAATTGATTCAGCAACTGCTACCTCTGATTTTAACATTATGGAATTTAAAAAAGTTAAAACTACTGTTTATGTAGGTTTAACTCCAGATAATATCCAACGTCTACAAAGATTAATGCAGATTTTTTACCAGCAGGCTACAGAATTTTTAAGCAGGAAAATGCCTAATACTAAAGAAGAACCTTATGGTGTAATGTTCTTAATGGATGAGTTTCCGACACTGGGAAAAATGGATCAGTTCAAGGCTGGTATTGCTTATTTTAGAGGATATAGAGTACGCTTATTTCTAATTATTCAAGATACTCAGCAATTAAAGGGGACTTATGAAGATGCAGGAATGAACTCTTTCCTATCAAACTCTACTTTCCGTATCACTTTTGCTGCGAACAATTATGAAACAGCAAACTTAATATCTCAATTATGCGGAAATAAAACCGTTGAACAAACTTCGTTTAACAAACCTTTATTTTTCGATTTAAATATTTCCACTAGAACGCAAAGTGTTTCAAAAGTTCAAAGAGCATTATTACTACCCCAAGAGGTAATACAGCTACCAAGGGATGAACAGATTATACTTATTGAATCTTTTCCCCCAATAAAATCCAAGAAAATTAAATATTTCGAAGATAAGTTCTTTACAAGCAGACTTTTACCGCCTACATTTATACCGACTCAAGAGCCTTATGACCCGAAAGGGAGTGCTAGTACCAAAAAAAAGGGAGCCGAATCAGTAGAATAATCGAATCATCTACGAAAGACGCTAAATAAACTTGGAAAGTACAATAGAAGTATTATGAATTGACTTAGCACAAGCTTTGTTGAGTAATGGAATAAATTAATATTTATTTGTTAGTAGCTTTTTTAAATGATATTACTTCTTTTGGAAGTAATATCTAATCGAAATTATAAATTTCATATAGCCTACAAATAATTGGATTTAATGAATAAAAATGCGTCTTGGGATAATTGATATTGGCTATAATGCCATTAGAGCAGTAGTACACGAAAGTAATACTATTGGTGCTCCAGAAATATTCAATAATAAGTTTAAAAATGATATTCTAACTCTTTTTGCGCAAGAAGAACTTGATATAAAACATCAAGCTTATTTATCAATAAATTATATATTACATATATTTACCACTCTTCAAGTTACGGAAATTAAATGTGTGGCTACGGCTGTACTTCGGGATCATCCGAGATCAAAGGTTTTTATAGAATTTATTAAAAAGAAATTTAACCTTACTATTGAAGTTATTTCAGGTGAAAGGGAAGCATATTTAACTGCTGTCGGTTTAATATCCGGTGTTTCCGATGTTAATGGTGTCGCTGCAGATCTCGGAGGAGGGAGCTTAGAGCTTATAGAAATTAATAATCGCCTAATCGGTAAATTAAGTTCTCTTGCGCTGGGGACTAAAATCATTACAACGAGGAAGTTACAAAATTTAGAAGATATAGCAAAAATTATCAGAGAAGAATACGGTAATTATCAATACGAAAATTTGTATTTAATTGGTGGAGCTCTTAGATTTATTTGTCGTTTTTTTATCGAATTCAATAAATATCCCCTAAAAAACTTGCACAACCTCAGTATTTCAAATGATGAGTTTAGCTTATACTTAAAAAGTATTAATGAAATTCAACGTAATAAGATTAAGCTGAATAGTAGAACTCTCAATCCAAATGCAATAATTGTAGCTCAGGCAATGCTAGAGGTTTTTCAACCTAAAAATATAATTGTTTCCATATTCGGATTGAAGGAAGGGGTAAGATATGAATTACTGCCTGAAATTGAAAAAAACCAAGATATAGTACTACAGAAAGTAATTTATTGTTGTCAGTATGAAGTTGGACAAACAAATTTTGATAAATATTATGAAATAATTGAACCTTTAGTGGAAGAATCAAATGATCTTAGCCAAATTTTAAAGCTGGCAATTATTTTGCAATCACTCAACAAATATTTTGATCAGACCCTTTCACCTACAGCAATTTCCGAATTCATCTTAAATTCAGAAATCCCTTTTACCCATCGGCAACGTTTGATGATAGCCCTTATACTATCATATTCTTCAAATTTTAAGCCGGATATAGAACTTATCAAAATTTCTAAGAAACTTCTTTGTAGACAAGATTTTAAAAATAGTCAAATTCTTGGTTATTTTATAAGGATTGCTAAAGATATTGACGGTTTTAATTTTACCGAACCCTCGTTTAACATTACTATTAAAAATAGTTATTTAGAAATTATTACTAAAGATATTTTGCCACGGCCTATATTTGAAAGTATATGTAATAAACTAAAATCTATTGCGTATATTAGAAAAATAAGCTCTGATTAATAATAATTATTTGGAGGTGTGATGCTAAAAAATACCGTTTCATCATACGGATTAATTTCTAAATTATTTCATTGGCTTATCGGTATTGCGATAATAGGCTTACTGGTAATTGGCTTTACTATGGTATCTGTACTCCCATCAACCGATAAGTGGCAATTATATGCTATGCATAAAGCAACGGGTGTGGTTGTCTTGTTTTTTGTATTGTTAAGGTTCCTCTGGCGTTTCATTAATATAAAGTTAGAATTACCAGCTGACTTACCATTATGGCAGAAGTTAGCTTCTAAGATTACTCATTACCTACTTTACATATTTATGTTTTTAATGCCGGTTAGTGGAATATTAATGTCACGTTTTGGAGGACATGAAATAAATGTTTTTAATTTATTTATAATCCCGCCATTGGAAAAGAATATAATTTTAGCTCGTTTTTTTAATAATTTACACGAGGTTAGTGCCTTTTTATTTGCAGCTCTAATAGGGTTGCATATAAGTGCTGGTTTATACCATCATTTTATACGTAAGGATAACATCCTTAGTAGAATGATAAAGTAACAAATAGCGGAGGGAAGGGTTTAAATTAAATCAATTTTTAGAATAAACTTTTTTGTAGCTTTTCCTGAATTTGATGATTAGAAGCTATAAAAATATTATTTTTGATGTAACTTAAACCTCCCGCTTCACGAATCAATAAATCAAGTCCGTGTGTTATTGGTTTACTTGGCAATAATGCGATGTCGGACTTGCCGCTAATTAAAAGAGCAATTTGATAAGCGTAAGACTCAAAAATTCTAATATTTGTAGAAATTTTTTGTGCTACTTCTAGCTGTGGATAGTTACAACTAACTAAGCTATCCTCTAATTTGTTATTAACTGATACCCTTAATCTAAGAGTCCCCCCACCAAAGTTAAAAGAATGTCTTTCAAGCCAACTTCCTTTCCCTTGTTCTGCATAATATATGTCACCTAAAATTGGAAAATTAATTGCTACTTTTTCCGCAGAAATTTTTTCCTGTTTTTTTGTTAGAATTGCTACTACTAAAGCAAAAAATGGAATTGCTCTTTCAAAATTGTAAACTCCATCTAAAGAATCCACAAGGGCTATAGGTCCGATAAAATCTAAACCCGCTAAATCTAGATCTGTAGAATCAAAAATAATAGTTTTATAATATTTAGTAAGAGATTTTTGTAAATTCTCAGTAACTCGTATTTTTGCTTTGTCCACAAAACTTCTTCTACTTTTAACCGAACTTTGCAAATTTTCTAGTTCAAAATAGTCCCGATGGAGGAACTTTGAGGCTTCTCTCAGCGCTTCATTAATTAAAATAAGTTGATTTTGCATTACTCTGCTCTTTTAACAAAGGTAGCGTCTTCAGTTTTAACTATTATTTTTTCTCCAGTTACTAGATAAGGAGGAACCATTACCCTTAACCCGTTGGTCATTATAGCTGGTTTGTAAGAGGAGGTTACGGTAGATCCTTTGATTACAGGATCAGTTTCCTGTATTTCAAGGACAACAGTTTGTGCTAAAACAATACCAAGAGGCTTATACTGGTAAAATTCTACTTCTACATTCATCCCATCGGTTAAAAATGGTAATTTGTCCTTCATTAATTCCTGGTCGATCATTACTTGTTCAAAGGAATCAGGATCCATAAATACTAGAAGATTTTCTTCTTTATATAGATATTGCATTGCTTTTCTTTCAAGAAAAGCCTTTTCGACACTTTTACTCGAGCTAAAACGTTGATTTAATTTATTACCGGTGCGCAAGTTTTTCATTTCTACTTGCACATAAGATCCACCTTTTCCAGGTTTAGTATGTTCAGGGTTTTTAGACACAACCCATAATTCACCTTCGTAATCTAAGATATTACCGGATTTTATATCATTCGCTGAAATTCTCATACAGTATTATTATTTTAAGTTTTTAAAGTTGAATAATGTAATTATTGGGGCAGAAATAAAAATAGAAGAATATGTACCTATTAATATTCCAAAAAATACTAGAATACTAAAACTTTTTATTGCCTCTCCCCCATATAATATTAAAGCCAGATTTGCAAGTAAGGTGGTAAATACAGTTATTGTTGTTCTAGATAGTGTTTCGTTTACGCTCATATTAATTATGGTACCAATAGTTTTTTTATTATATTTGCGTAAATTTTCCCGAATCCGATCGTAGATAACTACCGTATCATTTACCGAATATCCTATTATAGTTAAAATAGCAGCAATTGTACTTAAATTAAAATCAAGCTTGGTAGCACTTAAAAAACCAAGGCTTAAAACCGCATCATGTACTAACGCCGCTAAAACCCCTATGCCGAACTGCCACTCAAATCTTATCCAAATATAGATCATAATAGATAAAAATGATAAAAGCATGGCCATAATTCCTGATTTTATCATCTGATTACCAACTTGTGGCCCAACAAAATCTACCTTTCTATATTCAATTTCATAGGAAAAGTTTTGTTTCAAGGCAGTTTTGATAAGCTCAATATTGTGCATTAAATTTTCCTCACTGCTAATTCCTGCACGAATTGAAATATCTTTCTCACTGCCGAAATTTTGTAGGACTATCTCACCGATATTAAGTTCGTTAAGTACCGTGCGCATTTTAGCTAGATCAGGAGTTTGATCAATACGCAATTCCATACTAATTCCCCCGGCAAAATCAATACCAAAATTAAATTTATAAATCCCAATCCAGGTTATACTAAGGATAAATAAAAAAACCGATAAACCATAATTAAGATTTTTAATTCGCATGAAATCAAAATTAGTATTACTTGGGACAATTTTTAATGGAAATAACTGCATTTTAAGTTATTAAAATAATTACTGGTGAAAAATTATTGGCATAATACAACATCTAACATTACAAATCCATAAAAATAATATCGATATAAGTTCGGGCGAGGAAATACTATTACTAACAGCCCGTATATAAGTAATTTAAAAAATCACTTATATTAGTAACTTGCAGTTTTGATTACTTATAATCCCGATTTTAACGGGAACTGCTTTTTGTATGAAAGTTTATTCGATAGTAATCAATTCTTCAAAACTTTGATATAATTTATCCGCCGTCTCATCATAGTAATAGATAGTCCCGCTCTGGGAGGATTTATAATGAATTTGATCATCTTCTATTAAATAAGATCTGGGATCAAAAATAAGATCTTTAAAGCATAAATCATTTAGTATAGGAATTGATAATGCTTCTCTTTTAAATTCGGTGCTGTTTTTAGAGCAAAAAATATACGTAAAGAAATCGTAATAATTTTTGGTTTTGTCATGGGGTGAACAAAATGTAGCTATAATAGAGGTATATTCCACTATATATTTTAACAATTCTAAATTTCCTGAGCAGGCAATATTATAGGCCTCATCTCTTGTAATCTCAGCATATTCATATTCTATTAAATATTTAAACTGTTCAATGTTCTGGGTTTCTATGCAATCATCTATAGTACTCGTAACCTTTCCTTGATATTTGTAACTGAAATTTTCGATTGTGCTAATACGCTCCTTAAGTACGTTATAATCAAAAATTTTAGTATACTTATGGATGAAATCTTCCACATTTTCTGATGTGGCTGTTAGAACACGGCAGGCAGAAGGATGGCCGTCAAGGTAAATATAACCATCTGGTGTTAGGTGGTTTAACAAAAAATACAAGACCTTTATGTTCCAAAAACTTGGGCTGTATCCTTCAAATACGATTTTTTCATACCTCATACCTAAACTTATTTTTGGATCGGGGTTGGTCATATCTATGATATAATCAGGTTTCACTTCAGGTCTTATATCAATAGTAGTAAATCCCTCATGGGTACTGGTACAATTTTCGTAAGGACCTAAACTATCGTGTCCACAACCGATGATTAACATTTCGTTGGAAGCAAACTTAAACCTTGATTTCTTCATTGTTTAGTTTTCTTGGATGGTAATTGGCAAGTTCATTTCTTGTGCGAATCTGGTACACCAAATTTTTTAAGTGCTTAAAATGGTAAGATCAGTGAAAAAAAAGTTTATCAGCTTCTAATACGTTTTTTGTTTTTATTATTTTTTACAATATTTAAATTTATAATTTAACGGTTGTAAAAATATGTGAAGCTATGTTATTAGGAAGAAGAACTAATTTATTTAAGAATTTTACGCTTCAGCCGATTTTTTTCAACTGCGTCTAATTCCTGAATGTTTCCATTTTCCGATTTTTTCTTCCCACCTTCTTTGTATTCAATTAAAGCATCTTGGGCTTCTGATTCGGATTTAGCAACCACTACCAATACAGATGCAAAAATTTCAGGATGTAACATTACCTGCACCTTAAATACCCCATTAAACTTTATAGGTCCGTCCAGGATTATGTTGGAGTAATTAAGCTTATATCCGCTAAGCTCCGAAAGGGAAGAAGCTAATAATTTTAAAGATATGGATCCGAACAACCTACCGTCTGCTCCAGACTGAGTAACAAAAGTTAAATGTTTACCATCTAAAGCTTTTGCTGCAGATTCCATTTTTAATTTTTCTTGAGTATTTTTTTCTTCAAGTTCTTTTTGGAGAGTAGTAAATTTGGCCAAATTTTCCTTTGTTGCTCTTATTGCAATACCTTGAGGAACTAAAAAATTCCGGCCGTAGCCGCTTTTTACATTTACTATTTCACCAACTTTTCCAAGTTTTCTAACTGGTTTGATTAAAATGATTTGCATGAACTTAAAACTAACATTAATTAAAATAAAGTGTAAATAACTTTCGACTTAAAATCAAAAGGGATTTTATTACTTACCTTGAAATACGAAAGGCAGTAAAGCAATAATACGACTATGTCTTATAGATTTTTTTATATTACGTTGATGTTTAGAACATACATTTGTGATTCTACTTGGTAACATCCTTCCTCCTTCTGATATAAATTTCCCAAGGAGTTCTGGATCTTTATAATCTATTTCCGGTGATCCATTAGAACATAAAGGACATCCCTTACGCTTCCTAAAAAACATTTTTGAGCTATTTTTATCTATGCCTGATTTTGAATCATAATCTAAGCTATCCATATTATTTTCGTAAGACATCGAAGTAATCTATTTAATATTTATTTCTATTGCTGATTTATAGTAACATCAACTGTTTCTTCAAGATCCAGCGATTTTGTTCGTAAAATAGGAGAAGGTTCTTGGCTTATTTTCTTTACTTTAACTAGTGAAGATCTTATAACACTTTCGCTTAACTTGATTTTTCTTCCAAGTTCTTTGACCAAGGCATTATCAGCTTCTATACCCATGAAATAGTAATGCCCTTTTTTATTGTTTTTAATTTCATAAGCAAGTGCCCTTAAACCCCAATATTCGGTTTTTAGAACATTACCGTTATGCTCTTTGATAATCTTCATGAAATCATCGGCTATTTTATCAACATCTGAAGATGAAACGTCTTGACGAATGACAATAATTGATTCATAAAAAGCCATATTAAAGAATCTCCCAAAATCTACTAAATTAAATAATTAAGCGCATTTATAACAATATAAACTGATTTATTCAAGCATAATCTTATCAGGTAATGCAAAAATGTCTGTCATTTTTGGAAAATCAGTGTATAAAGTCCTTTGTTTAAAAGAATATTACCTTTGTTTATAAGTTGGTAAAGTATTTGTAATGCTTTTATATATTTATTTACGCAAGCGAGAGGATTTTTAAGGAGAACCTAAAGTGTCAGATAAATTACCCCCAAAAATTTTAGTTGTAGAATATGATGATCAATTAAACGCTACCTTATGTAATACTATAGAGAGGTATTGGTTTAATGTAATAAGGGCTAGAAATGCAGAAACAGCTCTAAGACTAGCTTATGTAAATAGACCGAATGCCGCTATAATAAGTTCTACGCTTCAAGATATTTCGGCAATTGAAATGGCGGTACGGTTGAAAAAAGTTGAAGGCCTGCAACAGATACCGATAATTTTTTTAATTAATCAAGACGAATCAGTGCAGAATTATAATATTACCAATAACGATAATTTTAATAAAATCTTATTTAGACCTTTTACTCCAAATGAACTGATGGTTACTGTTAAATCGCTTCTGAGAAGATCTAATCCTGTATTCCAAAGTAGATTTATTAAACATAAGAACATTACCATGGATTTATCCACTTACAAAGTTTATCATGGTCAAAAACAGGTTCATTTTGGACCTACAGAGTTTAAGATGCTGCAATTGTTTATAACCAATCCTAATAATACCTATTCTCGTAGACAAATAGTGGATTATGTATGGGGAGTGGAGAAAGAGATATCTTTTAGAACCGTTGATGTACATATTAACCGTATTAGGAAAATGATGGATTTAAATGACGGTAACCAAGTAATTAGAACCATCCGAGCAGCTGGCTATTCCTTAGATTAGGCTGAATTGTCTTGGAGACCAAAACCGTTGAAGGTGTAAAATATAAAGTTGTTTACTGTTTTATTTATTGCGTTATTAAAGAAATGGATATAATTAATTAAACTCTTATTTATCCATCAAAAATTTTAGCAATGTCGCACCAAAATCTTAAATCATCAGAAGTAATAAAAAGGCTTTTGGTTAATCACGTTAAGCCTTATAAATCCGAAATATTGATCGCTATTTTTTTTATGGTTGTAGTAGCTGCCTGCTCTGCAGCGGTGGTTTGGTTAACCAAACCTGCAATTGATAAAATATTAGTTGCTCGCAATATGCAAATGCTTGTTATTATTCCTCTCTTAATGCTCGGAGTATATGTAATAAAAGGGATAGCAGAATATTACCAAGGCTATTTAATCAAATATGTCGGTCAGAAAATCTTAACGGATATGCAAATACAAATGTATGAGCATCTTTTATATGCCGATCTTGCGTATATTCAATCTCAATCTTCCGGCCGTCTCATTTCACGTTTTACGAATGATATAATATTAATGCGGGGAGCTGTTTCCAATATGCTTGTTGGTTGTGCTAAATATTTTCTTTCTGTTGTTTTTCTGATTATTATAATGTTTAGCTTAGAACCATTTTTATCTATGTTTGTTTTTCTAGCTTTTCCGATCGCAATTTATCCTGTACAAAAACTGGGAAGAAGAATGCGTAAAGTAACGGGTGATGCTCAAGAAGAGTTAAGTAATTATACTGCTAGGTTAGACGAAACTTTCCATTCCATAAAAATAATCAAATCTTTTTGTGCAGAGAAATTAGAATCTCTTAGAGCCAAAGAGATAACTGCAAAAATTTTATCCTTTTATAAAAAGTCTGCGATGCTTGATTCTTTGACTTCTCCGGTTATGGAGTTTTTATGTGGGTTAGCAATTGCTTGTGTGCTTTGGTATGGAGGATTTCAGGTAATATCAGGAGATATGACAATCGGTGAACTGTTTACTTTTATTGCCGCTTTTGTATCCGCTTATCGACCTTTTAAAAGTTTAGTATCACTTAATGTAAATTTACAGGAAGGGCTTGCTGCAGCAAATAGAATATTTAATATTCTTGATACTAAGTCATTAATTCAGGATAATAAAACTGCCTTAAAACCTGATTTTGGTTGTCCGGAGATCTTTTTTGAAAATATTGCTTTAAAATTCGGTACTAAAGACGCTATAAAGTTTGTCGACCTTAAAATAGAAAAGGCAAAAACGTATGCGATTGTAGGTAAGTCCGGGAGCGGTAAGACTTCTCTGGCAAATTTATTGGTGCGTTTTTATGATCCAACGGAAGGGAGAGTAGTAATAAATTCGAGTGATATAAGAGATATTTCCCTTACCCACTTGCGGAACCAAATAGCGATGGTTTCACAAGATACTATTTTAGTTGATGCTAGTATTGCAGAAAATATAGCATATGGCAATTTGACAGCTACTCGTTACGATATTATCAATGCTGCTAAGCATGCAGATGCAGATGAGTTCATCAATAATCTAGTTGACGGTTATGATACTTTAATAGGTATAGGCGGGTGTACTTTATCCGGAGGGCAAAAACAAAGGCTTGCAATAGCTAGAGCATTTTTAAAGAATTCACCAATTATGTTATTTGATGAAGCAACAAGTGCTCTTGATCCAGAATCCGAACAAGCGATAGTACATTCTTTTACTAAATTGCGTAAAGGGAAAACTACTTTAATTATTACTCATAGGCTTGCAAGCATTAGGGATGTAGACAAAATTCTTGTTATGAAAAACGGTGAAATAGAAGAGCAAGGCACCCATGAAGAGCTTATAAAATTAAAGGGTGAGTATTATAAATTGTATAATAAGCAATTGAAAGAAAAGACTAAAACTGTATAATTGCTAAAAATAAATTTAAATCTTAAGGAGAATATTGATATGTTTATTAATAACGTTTATGCGGAAGAAAACTCACTAAATACCACTTCTACTGATACTGTTACTTTGCAGGATAGTGATTCTTTACCAAAAGCTCCGGAATCCCCAGGAAATAGCTGGACAAGCCTAGTGCCGATGGTTTTGATTTTTGCGGTGTTTTACTTTTTACTGATTCGTCCCCAAGAAAAACGCCGCCGTGCTCAACAAGACTTAGTGTCAGGTGTAAAAAAAGGAGAAGAGGTACTAACAAACTCAGGTATTATTGGTGTTGTTAGTAAGATTAATGATAGTGATAATACGGTGCATATAACAATTGCTAAAGATGTAGAGATTAAAATGTTAAAAACCTCTATTTCGGATATATTAAGCCGCTCGAAAAAAGAAGAGATAAAGGATAACAAACCTTCTGCTAAGAAAAAAAGTGCAGATAAATCAAGCAGTAAATGATTTTTTATAAGGCTGAATAATAATGCAAAGTTCATAATTTTATTTTTATAATGATTAAGAACCTGGTCCAACTATATAGTTTAGTGGTGTGTTTAATAGCATCGGTAGTAATAATGATAACTATCGGTATCATGCTTGGGAATACGACGGATATTCTGTTACTGGAGTACAAATACATGAACCAGTTAGATAAGTTTACTAGTAATGAGAAATATATTGATTCTCAAAAGCAGAGTGACCATAGTAGTAAGGAAAAATGGCAAATAATTGATCCCAATTCATTAGCAGAAAAAAGACTTGCGGAAAGAGAAAGCTACATAAATAGAATTAAAGGTGATGCTATTAGCACCGTAAGTAATTGTATTACTTGGTTTATTACCGGTTTATTTTTCTTTGTAATTCATTGGAGAATGAAGGGATATTCTGCATCAAATAATTTAAAGGAATAAAATGAAAAGCATATCTATTTGGAAAGTGGTATTGACCATCTTGCTTATAATTATTGCCACCCTCTACGTAATACCGAATTTTACTGAAAAAAAATATAATTGGTTACCAGGAGATAAAATAAATTTAGGGCTGGATTTACGAGGAGGATCGCATTTGCTGCTTGATGTTGATTTTGAAGGTTATTTAGATGGAGTTGGCCAGTCAATTTCTGATAGTTTAAAAAAATATTTACGTCAGGAAAAAATTGGATATAAAACTCTAGCAACGGATAAAGCTAGTATAAATTTTGAAATAAAATCGGTAGAGGATTTTAAAGAAGTAAAAAAAATTGTTACCAAGATTGACCCCAATCTTGATATCGGTATTGACGGGAATATAGTAAGAATTGGTTATGATGAATATCAACTAAATCAATTACAAGACAAGGTTATTGATCAGTCTATTGAAATTGTTAGAATGCGGGTCGATAGTACGGGGACTAAAGAGCCGATAATTCAGAGGCAAGGAGTTAAAAATATTTTGCTACAAGTTCCAGGAGAAGATGACCCTGGAAAACTTAAAAACTTACTAGGTAAGACAGCAAAACTTACTTTTCATCTAGTGGATGAAACGGCAAATATTGAAAAAGCTATGCATGGTCACATTCCAAGTGGTTCGATGGTTGTTAAGTCCGATGAAAATGGTAAGCAAGAACTACTGATAATCAAAAAGAAAGCTATTGTTAGCGGAGATGAATTAAATAACGCTTTTGTATCATTTAATAAAGATTCAATGCCTGCTGTAAGCTTTTCTTTTAACCATATTGGCGCCAAGAAGTTTGCTGAAGCAACTAGTAAAAATCGGGGTAAGAGATTAGCTATTGTTCTAGATGGAAGAATTCTTAGTGCTCCGGTAATTAATGATCCTATTTTAGGAGGTGATGGTATTATTTCCGGTAATTTTACGATTGATTCTGCCTCTGAACTTGCACTCTTACTTCGGGCAGGGGCTCTGCCAACTCAATTAAAGATAGTAGAAGAGAGAACAATAGGTCCAAATTTAGGAGCAGATTCTATTGAATCAGGAAAAGTAGCTGCTTTAGCCGGATTTTTATTGGTGGTGGGGTTTATGACTCTTTCTTATGGAATTCTTGGAATTTTTGCTAATATTACCCTGGTGATCGATTTGTTTTTTATTCTCGCTTTGCTTTCAATGTTACAGGCCACCCTAACTTTACCTGGAATTGCCGGGATTATTTTGACAATAGGAATGGCAGTGGATGCAAATGTGTTGATTTATGAGAGAATTAGAGAGGAAATTGCTAAGGGCTGTTCTAATTTATATGCTGTAAAAGTTGGCTTTGAATCAGCGTTTGCTACAATTATGGATTCAAATGTTACTACATTAATTGCTGCTTTCCTATTATATACATTCGGCGTTGGAGCTACCAAAGGTTTTGCAGTGACTTTAACTATTGGAATTATTTCTTCAATGTATGGTGCATTAATCATCACAAAATTGATGATAGATCTATGGCTTAAATATAGTAAGCCAAAAAGCCTAGGTCTAACTTAATATAATATTTTGTCGATAGCTTAGATTGAAGTCGCTAGTTTTGTATGGCAGAATCCATTAAAATATGCTTAATCATTCCCACTTATTACTAGCTATATGTTACTAACAAGTATAAAGTTGGTTATTATAAGCTCATGATTTAGCTATTACGTGTCCAAAACATAATGTTTTTTCTGCCTTAAACATTAAGTAAAGCATATTTAAGATAGCCATGCTTAATATTGATAAAATATAAAACATGATTAAAATTTCTGGATTTATTATTACTAAAAACGAAGCTCATAGAATAGCTAGAGCTATTAATAGTGTTAAAAATATTGTTGATGAACTTATAGTGATAGATAGCGGCAGTACGGATGATACCGTTTCTATTGCGCAAGAGCTGGGCGCAAGGGTGGTATTTAATGAGTGGCAAGGGTATGTAAAGCAAAAATCATTTGGTGAATCATTATGTAAGCATGACTGGATTTTAAATATTGATGCAGATGAAGAATTAACTGCGGAATTGCAACATGAAATAAGAAAAAAATTCAGTGTTGCTAGTTATAATGAGTACAAAGCATATGATATAAATTTTGTTATTCTACATCGAAGTGACGAAAAAGCGAGGTTTTTAGCTCCGGCAAATCGGTTTATAAGATTATATGATCGTACTTTTTGCAGCTTTGCTAATACAACAAGAACTACCACTCATGATGCTGCGACTTTTAATAGTGAGGCTGCCACAAAGAATAATATTGTTTTTAAACTAAAACATCCCGCTTATCATAGATCAGCTACTTCAATAGAGCAACTGATAAATAAAGCCAATTTTTATTCAGGGGAGCAAGCTAAAGACATGATTCTACTTGGTAGGAAACCTTCGTTACTTCGTATAGCTTTTGAGTTTCCTCTATGCTTTTTTAAAGCTTTCATAATACGCCGTTATTTTATTTTTGGATTTGATGGTTTTATTGATTCAATTATTTTTGCTTTCGCTCGTTTCGCCAGGCTTGCGAAAACCAGGGAATATGCTACTCTTAAGAAGCGCAAAATAGCCTAGGAGGATTAAATTAGCTTAAATTTATTTATTACGGTTAATTTAAAAATTTGTAAGTGTAGTTTTATTTTAAATTCCTTATGCTAATTATTATTAATTATAATAAAAATTTCTGGACTTTATATAAAGGCGAGTATATAAGGGTCTAAAAAAGCGTTAAAATACACAAGTAACTGTATATAGAAATTTTTTAGGGCTTGTAGCTCAGTTGGTTAGAGCGCTCCGCTCATAACGGAGTGGTCGCAGGTTCAAGTCCTGCCGGGCCCACCATCTGATATCTTGATAAAAAATTGAGGTAAAGTTTTATATACATTAGGTTCTGCTTCTGAGTAAATCCAAAAATAATTGCATGCTCACTTCTCCGGTTATTACTAAATATTTAATAGGCCGATTTGCTTGGTATCTGTTCTTAACTTCTATTGTTTTATTTTTCATTCTTCTTGTTTCAGGCACTTTTGGTACCCTACAAAAGTTTAAATCTATTCATATTCAATCTGAAGATTTCTGGCTTTTAGTAGTTCTGAAAATACCCTATTTATTTAATGAGATTAGTGCTATAATTGGTTTTATCAGTACTATACTGTTCTTAGGTCATTTATCTATCCATAACGAGTTAATAGTGATGGTTAGTAATGGAATTCCAGTATGGCGGATTTTTGCTATTCCAATCTTCATAAGCTTTATTTTTGGCGTTGTTATAATAACAGTAATCAATCCTCTAGGTGCTTATTCTATGAGGGAATATGAAAAATTGGAGGCAAAATTAGATAATAGCCCTTTACATAATAACCTTATTATTTTTAAAACAGATATTTTTTTTAGTGAGAAATACCAAGATACGGACCGGATAATAAAATTAAAATCAATTAATATAACAAAAAAATCAATTTCCGATATTACTATTCTTAGTGTCAATGCAAAAAACGAATTAATCCAAAGGATTGATTCCTCTTTCGTAGAACTGGATAACAACCAATTTAGACTTTATAGCCCCTTAGTTACTACGACTAGTGAAAGTTCTAAACTAAATGAATTATATTTACCAACCAATTTATCTATTGATAACTTACGCCAAAGGTTGATTTCACAAGAAATGGTCTCTATTTGGGGTTTACCTGAACTAATTGATAAATTGGGCAGTTTTGGTGTTCCGATTCTGGATTATCAAATATATTTTTTTAAACAACTCTTTAAACCGCTTGCAACACTTGCTATGGCTCTTCTGGCCTGCTGGTTTGTAAAGTTTGATAATAGAAATAATTCCGGAGTTAAAGATAAAGCAGTGGTTGTTATTGCTGGGATTTCCACTTATTTTATATTAGAAATCAGCCTTCGTATTTTGGCCTATGGAGGTCTTGCTCCGATATTTTCAGTTTTATTACCGATTTCATTGATAATTCTAATCGGTAATTTTGTCATTTTACATTTTCATGAATCTTGATATACTCTACTTTCTAATAAATTGTTGAGTAAACAAACATTGTATAATTAAGGGTATAACGCATAATGATCAGGAGCTTTTTGGAATTTATTAATAGTTTTTCAGCAGATATTGCTATAGACCTTGGAACTGCAAACACTCTTGTTTATGTAAAAGGTAAAGGTATAGTGCTTAATGAGCCTTCAGTGGTGGCCTTAATAGAACAAAACGGTGCTAAAAAGCCTTATGCCTTCGGTCATGAGGCTAAAATGATGCTTGGTAGAACGCCGGCGGATATTGAAGCAAAAAGACCGCTAAGGGATGGGGTGATAGCCGATTTTAAAGGAGCAGAGGAAATGATTAAATATTTCATACGCTCAGTAAGTGATAGGAGATCATTAACCGGCCCAAGGATCGTAGTGTGTGTCCCGTCTGGTTCGACTCCTGTAGAGAGAAGAGCAATCCAGGAGGCCGCAGAGAGTGCAGGAGCACGAGATGTTTTCCTAATTGAAGAGCCTATGGCCGCTGCCATAGGAGCAGGCTTGCCAGTTACAGAGCCTACAGGGTCTATGATTGTAGATATAGGAGGAGGTACTACAGAAGTTGCTGTTTTATCTTTAGGTGGAATAGTTTATGCGAAGTCGGTTAGAGTTGGCGGCGATAAAATGGATGAAGCAATTATTTCTTATATCAGAAGAAATTATAACTTGTTGGTAGGGGAGTCAACAGCCGAAAAGATAAAGAAACAGATTGGTACGGCATATGTTGCATCGGATGGTTTTTTTCAAGAAGTTGAAATTAAAGGGCGGGATCTGATTAATGGTATACCTAAAGAAATGGTATTAAATGAACAACAGGTTTCTGAAAGTCTGGTTGAGCCTATTAGTCAAATAGTGGAAGCGGTAAAAACAGCCTTAGAGTGTACTCCTCCGGAATTATCATCTGATATTGTAGATAAGGGGATAGTCCTAACAGGTGGGGGTGCTCTTCTAAAAAATTTAGATCATGTATTAAGAGAAACTACGAAATTACCGGTATTTGTTGCTGATCAAGCTTTAGCATGTGTAGCACTTGGTACTGGAAGAGTTTTAGAAGATTTTTCAAAATTAAAACATGTATTATTTAAACAAGATTAGTTATGGCACTAATTGAAAATAGAGTAAAAACTACAAATCATTTCATTGAACTAGCCAGATTTACCTTATTTCTATTTAAAAGATTTTGTGTTGTATTTCTACTTTGTGGGTGTTCATATCTTTTATTTTTTCCTGTAAAAACTATTTCTAAATCCTCTCTTGAAATATATGGTACTTTGCTCTCGGTCGGGTCATGGATAGCTGATAACTTAATAGAAAATGTTGAAGTATTGTATGATAGGTTGTCATATTTTCGTAATTTGGAGGCAGAAAATATAAAACTGAAGCTGCAGTTAACTAGGATGAAAGATTTAGAGCAGACGGTAACACATCTTTTATCTGAGAATAAGGAACTACGGAAATTATTGAAGGTTACAGATAGGCTAGAATATAATTATATAACTTCCCGGATAGTGGGTGCAAGTATTACTCCTTTATCAAGTTCTGCGGTAATTGAGGCAGGAGAAAACAATAATATTAAGGTAAACAATTTAGTAATAAATCAAGATGGCCTGGTAGGAAGAATTATAAATGTAAGTAATAATTATTCTTCCGTCATGCTACTGAGTGATCCTAATTCAAGAGTACCTGTTATTACTTCATCTTCTAGAGAAAGAGGGATTCTAGCAAACCAGGGGGATGAGACGTTATTAATTTACCTTTCAGAAGAGCACAAGGTAGAAGTTGGAGAATTAATATATACTTCGGGGGATGGTAAAATCTACCCTTACGGCCTGCTAGTTGGAAAGATCTATAAAATTAATAATGAGGGTATTTTTGTAAAATTAAGTACAAATCTGAAAAATCTTGATTTTGTATATATACAGTCAATATCTGATGACACCCTTAACTTACCTGCAGCTAATACAAATTAAGCAATTTTTTAATGTTAATTTATAAAAAGTATATTGCGCAAACTATCCTCTATCCTTTTATAGCGTTAAGTTTTGTGCTGACTAGTCTTGTATGGATTACACAGATATTGAAGTTACTATACCTATTAGAGAAAGGAGTAGAATTAATTGAGTTCCTAAACCTAATTATTCTTATCATACCCTCGATATTTTTTATGATTTCACCTCTTATTTCTGTGCTAGCGGTAATATATGTTTATAACAAGATACAGGAAAATAGACAGCTAATTATACTTAGGGTAGGCGGACTCAGTAATTTTGCCTTGGCAAAGCCAGGACTTCTTGTTGTTTTTTGTATAACGCTAGTTTCTTACTATATATCTTTATATTTAATGCCTTTTTCTTATAGCAAATTAAAGCATGACCTTAATAATTTTCGCCAAAATTATATCTCAACAAATATAATTAATGCAAAGTCATTTAATCAAATATCCAAAGATTTTACAATTTATCTGGATAAAAAAAGTGCTGATGGGAATTTAGAAGGAGTGATTTTATTTGATAATAGAATACCGAAAGATCGTACAATTTTATTTGCTAAAACCGGTAAAATAATAATCCATGAGGGTACTCCCTTATTTCAATTACGGAAAGGTTTTAGACAATCCTTTGATAATAATAATAATATTACTAAATTGTATTTTGACGAGTTGTTAATAGCAATTAAAAATGAGGATACTTCCCAAAATGATCGTAGTAAAACCAGTTTAGAACTTTATGTATCCGAGATGTTGCAACCTAATAGTAACTTGCCTGAGGAAAGTAAGGTTAGGCTGATTGTAGATGGACATCAAAGGTTAATTTGGCCTTTGTTTAATTATGCCTTGGTATTTTTAGCACTAACTATGTTTCTCACTACAAATAACGACAGTAGAAAATCCAATATTAAACAACTGCTTTATACTTTTTTACCTGTAATGGTAGTCGCTTACTTTCACTTTACTATACAAAAAGCTGCGTATAAAGAACCTTTATATATTTTTGTCTGTTACTTAAACATATTTGTTTGTATAGTTTTCAGTATTTGGAAAATTAACAAATCGAGTATATGACCTTTAAAGATTTGCCTACTTTCTTAGAATATTTAGAGAAAAACAACCATTTAAAAAGAATTAAAGAAGTAGTATCAACCCATTTGGAAGTAACAGAAATCAGTAAGCGATTTTTACATAATAGCGGTCCTGCATTACTTTTTGAGAATGTGGTTAAAGAAGATGGTAAAAAATCACAGTTCCCGATTGTTACTAATTTATATGCTCACCCACAGAGAATAAGCTGGGCTTTGGGGTTAAAATCGCCATCAGAATTGCGCGAATTTGGGAAACTACTAGCATTTTTAAAAAATCCTGAACCGCCATCTTCTATAAAAGAAACGTTCTCCATGTTACCGATTGCGAAAAGAATATTATCTATGTCTCCTAAAAATGTAAAAAAAGCAGTATGTCAGGAGATTGTTATCTTAGAACCGGATTTAAATATTTTGCCGATTCAAAAATGCTGGCCTCTTGACGTTAGCCCTTTAATTACTTGGCCTTTAATTATTACTAAAGGTACCGGAAGTGATAAAACAGATAGTTATAACTTGGGTGTATATCGGTTACAAGTAGTAGAAAAAGACAAGCTTCTCATGCGTTGGCTCAAAATGAGAGGGGGAGCCGCACACCATAATAAATGGAAAAATCTGCAAGCACCTATGCCGGCCGCAGCTGTAATCGGAGCAAATCCATCTTTAACTCTAGCTGCTGTTATGCCTATTCCAAATACCATGTCTGAATATAATTTTGCCGGTTTGTTACAGAGTAGTCCTATAGAACTAGTACAGTGCAAAACCATTGACTTAAAAGTACCGGCGAATGCTGAAATTGTCTTAGAAGGTTATGTAAGTTTAGATGAGTACTTGCCCGAGGGACCATTTGGAGACCATACAGGTTATTACAACGAGGTTGAATTATTTCCGGTATTTAAAATTCACGCCATAACAATGCGAAAAAATCCAGTTTACCTAAGCACTTATACAGGTAAACCGCCTGATGAGCCTTCCGTCCTCGGAGAAGCATTAAATGAAATATTTATACCTTTAATTCAAAATCAATTTCCGGAGATCATGGATTTCTGGCTACCTCCTGAAGGCTGTTCTTATAGAATTGCGGTTGTATCTATAAGAAAAACTTATCCAGGACAAGCAAAACGAATTATGATGGGTATATGGTCTTTCTTGCAGCAATTTATGTATACAAAATACATTATAGTTGTAGATGATGATGTTGATATTCGCAATTGGTCAGAAGTTATGTGGGTGGTGGCTACTAGGACTGATGCAAAACGTGATTTTACCCTTATTGAAAACTCCCCTATCGATTATCTGGATTTTGCTTCTCCGATATCTGGGCTTGGAAGTAAGTTAGGTATTGATGCTACCAATAAGCTTTCACCGGAAACAACAAGGCATTGGGGAGAAAAAATTGAAATGAATGAGGAAATTATAAAGAAAATCGATAAGATATGGCCTTTTCTGTAGTTGTTTAACTACGATTTTATAAGGTTAGTTACTTTTAATAAGTGCACTACTAATAATTATTGAAATTAAGTACTTTCACGTTTTTGAGAAAACTTATAAATTACAAAAAAAGCAATCAGGGCAGAAAACGCTATATATACTATAGGAAACAGCATCATTTTATACTCTTTCATGAAGTATAAAGAGGTATATGCAGCCGTACCGGACATTAACATCGATCCTATAGTATGACTAAGGCTAATACCTCTATAACGTTCATTTACGGGGAAGGCTTTGATAATTATCCCATGGGCTAAAGCATTAAATGGTGCTACCGATATAGCTAGAATAATTGTAGAAATTAATGTTAAGTTTACCAGTTGATAATAAATGGCTGTTCCTAGTAGCCCACTAGCTATTAACGTTAGTAATAAGCTTATTTTTACTATAATCATTTCTCCGAATTTGTCGGCCAAAAAACCCGCAATTGGCATTGAAACTCCGAATATAAAAACTATAAAAACAGAGAAACTTGTTATAATCGTGCTAGTAGCCGGTATAGCTATCGGTAAATATTGTTTCATAAAAATAATAGATAACTGATAAGTAATACCGAATCCTCCGGCAAGTAATATGGCCAGTAGTAACGTTAGGCTATTGCGTTTAATAAGCGAAGCTAATCTATCAATTTCAATTTTTTGTTGTACTGAGCTGTTAAAGTCAGGGGTTTCAGTTAAAAATTTTCTACAGTAAATGGTAAGAAAAGCAAGTGGAAGCGATAAAATAAATGGCATACGCCAAGCCCAATTAGGAAATAGTGAGGAGTTAAAGAGATTGGTAACTGCAATACCTAATAATAACCCAATTACTCCGGAAGCCCTAGTAATTGCCGAGGCAGTATAATGATTTTTTTTTCCTAGATGTTCGATAACATAAATAGCAGCTCCATCATATTCTCCTCCTAAGAAAAAACCTTGCATGAACCTACAAATAATTAGAATATATGCAGCAGTTATCCCTATGCTATTAAAATCAGGGAGAATACCTATAGTAAAAGTGGGAATAGCGATGCCAATTATTGTAATCCGAAGAGAGATTAGCCTTCCATAAAAATCTCCTATGAAGCTGAATATTAGCGATCCTAAAGGCTTTGATAGATAGGAAATCGCATAAATCCCAAATACATACATAAGGCTTTGAATTTTCTCTAATTCAGGAAAAAATTTAAGTGCTATTATACCAGCAGAAAAGCCATATAAGCTATAATCGTAATACTCAACTATAGTACCTAGAAATGCACCTACTATTTTCTTTTTTTCTTTTCTCACCTACAATTCTCTTTTTTCTTTTTTAGATTTAATTAAGTCATATATGGTGTTCACACTAGTTAAAAAATCGTTATTAACTACTACATAATCGTAGTTTTTTGCCTGCTCAATTTCTTTTATAGCTAAATTTATCCTTAAGTCGATCTCTTCCGGAGAATCTTGATTTCGTGCCTCTAACCTTTTACGAAGCTCGTCAATAGAGGGGGGTAAAATAAATATACTAACAACTGAATTCGGTAATATAGTTTTTAATTTTTGTGCTCCCTGGGTATCAATATCGAATATTAGGTCATGTCCTTGGTGTAACTGAGCCTCAACAAAATCTTTAGGAATGCCGTACAAATTATCGTATATTTCCGAATATTCAAGTAATTTGCCCTCACTTATCATTTTCAAAAAATCATTTTTTGACTTAAAAAAATAATCTTTTCCATCAATATCTCCGGGGCGTGGTTTTCTAGTAGTAGCAGAAATAGACCTAACTAAAGTGGTATCTCTAGCTAATAAGGCTCTAGCTATACTGGACTTCCCTCCACCGGAAGGAGCAGAAAGGATTATGGCCAACCCTTTTTTCGGGAAATTTTCTTGCATTAATTTATATTTTTCTGGTCATTAAGCAACTAATTTTACTCTTAAATATCCAGGTTATAGCTTCCTAAAGGGATATTGTCAATTAACCTGATCTAATTAATGACCTTTAGAAATAGCGCAGAGGTATTTATTTGAAATAGTTTTAAGTTTTTTTCTATCAAAAAATACAGATAATCGGTATTATTCTATGGATTTAAGCAATTCTTCTATTGAATTGTATAATATTAATAAATCTTCTTCTCTAGAAAGCCTATGATTGGCGTCTTTTATTAACTTAACTACTACCTTTTGTGATTCTACTCTTTCTGCTACCCTTAAGGAAATGTTATAAGGAACATCTATATCTTGCATTCCGTGGATAAGATGTAGTGGGCAACAGATATTGATGTCTGCTTTAGATAGACCATTAAGCATAAGGTATTTTTTACTATCTTCTATTAAATTATAACTAATAGGATAAGATTCGTTACATTCCGGATTATTACTGCATACATCATATATACCTTGTTTTTTAATAATATCTTTTTCCGCATTCGTAAACTTATCCCATATTAACTCTTTAGTAAAATCCACCGCCGCTGCTAGGGTTACTACACCAATTACCTTTTCGGGGTGTAATTTTGCAGCAATTAGGGCAAGCCATGCTCCCATACTTGAACCTACTAATAAAACGGGTCCTTCAGTTAATTCTTGGATGATTAAATTTATTCCTAATACCCAATCACTAATGGTCTGATCAATAAATTCACCAGAAGAACTTCCGTTACCAAAATTATCAAATCTAATAAAATTATATCCCTGTTTCTGGCAATATTGTGCAGTCGCTAAAGCCTTATGGCCATTCATGTTAGACATTAAACCATGAAGAAAAATAATATAAGGGGCTTTATTTTTTGAACCAATTTGTTTATGATATGCAAGGAATCTTTTTTTGTCGCTAGTATAAAGCTTTTTCATTTTATCTATTTCGGGCAATTTTTATGTCTACTGAAGAATATCACAAAAAAACTATACTGCAAGTCGTTCCTGCGCTTGTTTCTGGAGGAGTCGAAAGAGGAACTTTGGAAATTGCTAAAAAAGTAGTAGAGTCTGGATATAAATCAATTGTTATATCTGCTGGAGGCCCGCTTGTTAAAATTTTGCAAGCATCCGGGTCAAAACATATAAAATTAAATGTAGCTACTAAGAACCCAATAAGTATTTGGTTAAATTCCCAAAAAATAGCAAAAATCATAGAAGAAGAAAAAATAGATATCATACATGCTAGATCAAGAGCGCCGGCATGGAGTTGTTTTATGGCAGCAAAAGCAACGGGCATTAAATTAGTTACTACTTTTCATGGAGTTTATAATTTTCATACTAAAATTAAAAAATTTTATAATAGCATAATGACGGAAGGGGTTGTAGTTATTGCAGTATCTCAGTTTGTAAAAGAACATATTATAAAAAATTATAGGGTTGATCCCAAAAAAATTGTGTTAATCCATCGCGGGGTTGATTATAAAGAATTTAGTAAGGATAAAGTAAATGAAGGAGTATTGCTAAAATATCGAGCTAAATATAATGTTCCCGCTAATGCGCCTGTAATCCTTTTGCCTGCTAGAATGACTGAGTGGAAAGGTCATCTTGTTTTAGTGGAAGCTCTAAGTAAAATTAAACATCTCAATTTTTACTGTATTATGACTGGAGATTTAGCTAAACACCCGCTATATGTGCAACGTGTTGCAAGTCTTATCAGTAAAAATAAGATGCAGCATAAAATCCAAATATTTGGAAGTGAACCTAATATAATAAATTTATACGGAATTGCTGAGATTGTTGTTTCTGCTTCAATAGAGCCAGAAGCTTTCGGTAGGACAATAATTGAAGCGCAATCGATGGAAAAATTGGTAATAGCAACAAACATTGGCGGAGCTGCTGAAACCATTGAAAATGAAAAAACAGGGTTCCATGTTGATCCAGGAAATAGCGAGCAACTTGCTGATAAAATTGAATATTGTTTATCAATATTAGGTACAGATAAAGCTAAAGAAATAGCAGCGGCAGCACGAAAATCTACTATAGAAAACTTTTCTCTTGAGACAATGCTAGAGAAAGTAATGTCAGTTTATAAAAACATGTAATTAATTAAACTAATATTTGAAAAGGAGATTAGTGTTTTTAGGTATTATTTATATAAATTACTCAAAAGGTTTTCTACTTTCAAATGCTGCCCATAGGGTTCCTTCATCTAAATAATCTAGTTCTCCACCTATTGGAATGCCACTTGCAAGCCTTGAAGTTTTAATTGGATAATCCTTGAAATATTCAGTAATAAAATAAGCTGTAGTTTGCCCGTCAAGAGTTGAATTTGTTGCAATAATTAACTCTTTAGTTTGATGGTTATTACATCTAGATAACAAGCTAGGTAATTTTAAATCCGCGGGGGTACGATTGGCACTACTAGAAAGGGTGCCTCCTAGAACGTGATACCTTCCTTTAAAATGTCCAGTACGTTCAATGGCCCATAATTCTGCCACTGTTTCAACGACAGCAATAATATTATCGTTCCTCTGTTGATCACTGCAGATTCTGCACTGCAAGTTATAATCTATATTATTACAAATGGTGCAGCAATTGATTTTGGCAGCAGCATCTTGTAAGCCTTCAATAAGGCCTTTGAGTCTTAAATCTTTGTCCTGTAGTAAATGGAGCACTATCCTTCTAGCTGAGCGTGTTCCAAGTCCCGGTAGTTTAGAAAATAAGTAAATCAGCTGATCTGGTCCCGATGTTTCTTTGATCATGAAAATTTTAGCTTTAATTTCAAGTTACTTAAGGTTTTTTGCTAAAATGGTAAATTCATGCCTGGAAACCCGCCGAAATTACCGAATGCGCCTGTCATGCTATTCTTTGATTCTTGATCAGCTTTTATTTTGGCATCATTATATGCAGCAATTATTAAATCCTCTAAAATTTCTTTATCGTCTGGTTTCAAGAGAGAGGGGTCAATAGAAATTTTATGCATCTCACCATTACCGCTCATTTTTACTGAAACAATACCTCCACCGGATTTACCTTCAAATTCTTTTTTGGCAATTTCTTCCTGCAGTTCTTTCATTTTTTTCTGCATTACTTGGGCTTGTTTCATCAGTTGGTTAATATTCATTTATCGGTACCTTTGTGTTGTATAAATTGGATAAATTATGATTTAAGAATTATATCGGAAACATCAGCATTAGGAAAACTATTTTTTATAACCGTAAAATCTTTGCTTTCCTTCACTTTTTTAAGTACTTCTTGTTTTAAACTATTTATTTTATCTTGCTTGGAGACGATAACATTCCATTCGGTTCCAGACCATTTGTGTAACATTGATTTAAGATTTTTTTCCTGAGTAAGTCTGGTATTAGCGGCTATTTCGATTAATGGTTCATTAAAATTTTTGATTTCTACTTCATTAAGCAATACATAGTATAATTCCATTTCATTTCGGGTATGACAAAATTTTAGAAAGTCAAAAATATTTCTACTTAATTCCGATGGCGTGTTCGAGGTAGTATCTGGCTGTTCTAAATTAAATTCTTCAAGTTGACTCGATTTATCTAAAAGTTGTTCAATATCGGGAATACTACATGAATATATTGCTTTTACAATAAGCATTTCGGCAGTGATCAATTCATTATGTGAAGATTTTATTTGATGAGTACCGCTGCTAAATATTTGCCACAATATACTGAGTCTGGATAAACTTATTTCGATTAGAATATCAGTCATTTCTTTTCCGTAATTTTTATACAGAGGTTCGTGGAAGCCGGGTATGAGCTTTTCTTTAGTTAAAGCGGCAATAAAATCTGCAGTTTGTTCGACGAAATATTCTAAATTACTAGAATTTATGTATATTTCTTCAAGTAACTTCAATGCTTCTTTAGCATTACCTCCAATAATTAACCTAACTAATTTTAGAATTGTACTGACCTGAACAAGGCCTAGCATTCGGTTGACGGATTCGGCGGTTATTATGTCATTCTGATCCACATTGTGAATATAACTAGATGCTTGATCAAGTAATCCGGTAGCATCTCTTGCAGAACCTTCAGATTTTAAAGCAATTATTTTTAGTGCTTCCTCTTCAAATTTTAAATTTTCGTTTTGAGCAATATTTCTAAGTAGAGTTAAAATTTCTTCAATCGATAGTCTCCGTAAATCATATCTTTGGCATCGAGACAAAACTGTTAGTGGTATTTTTTGCACTTCAGTTGTAGCAAAAATAAATATTACATGAGGTGGCGGTTCCTCTATCAGTTTAAGCAAAGCATTAAATGCATTTTTGGAAAGCATATGAACTTCATCTATTACAAAAATTTTATATTCACCAAGTAATGGGCGATATTCACTGCTTTCTATTATTTCTCTAACATCATCTACACCTGTTCTGCTAGCTGCATCTATTTCAATAATATCAGGATGATTATTTTTATTAAAACTTTCGCAGTTTTTACATAATTCACAAGGGAGGGCATTGTTTGAATGATCGTTTAATAAAGAAGTACAATTAACGGTTTTAGCTACTATCCTGGCTGAAGATGTTTTACCTACTCCTCTAATACCGGTAAGTAATATTGCACCTGTAAGCTTTTTGTTATTTATGCAATAGCTCAGGGTTTTAGTAAGTACTTCTTGACCCAATAATTCTTTAAAATTTTTTGGTCTGTATTTTCTGGCAAAAGGGACATACCGTGCCGAATTTTTAGCCATGGATTTTTAAGTGATTTGCAGTTAAAGCTAGTGCCGACCCACTTACGGTTTGCTCTGGCTGCTTTCTTTCGAACCTGACCAACTAAACAAATTAAGTGCCCAACACTAGCCGGATTCCAAGATAATATTTTTAAAGGCCGTGCGCAAGCATTAAGTTCATACTTTATATAGAAAAGTTATTAATCTGGTAGCGGTTTGTTAACTAAAATTTATATAGTTTAAGGCTTTTTAATTCAAAGAGCTTGATTATTTGCTACAAATCTTATAAAAATCCAGGGGTTGAATAAATAAATTCTCAAAATAATATGAATTATAGTTTTCTAAATCTGGTAACTGCTATAGTGGTGTCGGTACTAATAATATTTGGCTGGCAGCATTTTTATGAGAAACCAAAATTACAGCGACTTGCTCAAGAGCAAAAACATTATAATAAAACTTTAGAAAATGTAAAAAAAGAAACGCAGTTAGCTAAGAGCGATAAGGTAATTAATCGGCATGAAGCATTAAATTCATCAAAAAGAATTCCTATCAAATCTGCGGTGCTTTCCGGTTCTATATCACTACAAGGTCTACGTTTTGACGATTTAACGCTGTTAAAGTATCATACAAGCTTAGACGAAAATAGCCCACCGGTAGTACTTTTTTCTCCTTCGGCGGCGCCAGACGCTTATTTTGCCGAGATAGGGTGGCTTGGAAATAATAAAAATACAAAGCTTCCTGATTCCTCAACCGTTTGGGAGGCAGATGGGGATATTATTTCACCGGGCAAACCTATAACATTTATTTGGACCAATGCTGAAAAGATAAAGTTTGTGGTTAAGGTAGAGCTGGATGATAATTATATGTTTACTATTAAGCAGACGACCATTAACAATTCTTCTCATCCTCTGCAGACTCAATATTATGCTTTGATAAATCGCACTTATGTTCACGAATCAGAGAGAATGGTGAATATTCTGCACCAAGGAATGATAGGAGCGGTTAATGGTGAACTTAAAGAATATAATTATGATGATATAAAAGATAAGAAAAAACAAAGCTTTACAAAAAATAAAGTAGATTGGCTAGGGATTACAGATAAATACTGGCTTGCTGCCTTTATTCCTGATTCTTCATACCATTATTCATCAAATTTTATTTATGGAATTAAATCAGGTATGGATAAATATCAAGCTGATCTTATTTCCACAGCTCAGATTATTGAATCTGGAGGAAGTTTTGAATTAACGCATAAGTTATTTGCCGGTGCTAAAAAAGTGGATTTATTAGATAAGTATGAAAATCAATACAATATCAAATTGTTTGATAGAGCTATCGATTTTGGGTGGTTCTATATACTTACTAAACCTATTTTTAATGCCATGAATTTTTTCTACCTATATGTAGGTAATTTCGGGATTAGTATAATGATCGTTACGATTATTATTAAATTAGCCATGTTTACTTTAGCTAATAAATCTTATCGATCAATGAAGAAAATGAAAAACCTCCAGCCACAAATGGAGCGTTTAAAAGAACTTTATGCAGATGATAAGGCCCGTCTTAATCAAGAAATTATGAATCTTTATAAAAAGGAAAAAGTCAATCCCGTTAGCGGTTGCTTACCGTTATTGATTCAAATACCAGTTTTCTTTTCTATTTATAAAGTGTTATATGTAACTATTGAAATGCGTCATGCACCATTTTTCGGTTGGATTCACGATTTATCGGCACCGGACCCAACAACCATATTCAATTTATTTGGTTTGTTACCGTTTACGCCGCCGGCTTTCTTAATGATAGGAGCCTGGCCTATAATTATGGCAATAACTATGTATTTACAGCAAAAAATGAGCCCTCAGCCAGCTGATCCCGTTCAAGCTATGGTTATGAAGTTTATGCCGCTTATGTTTCTATTTATGTTTAGCAGTTTTCCGGCAGGGCTCTTGATCTATTGGTCGTGGAATAATATTCTCTCAATAGTCCAGCAATTTTACATAAACAAGTTGGATAAGAATGGTCAATGAACTAGGAGTAAAGATATTTAGGCAGGAAGCAAAATTTATTGCCGGAGCTGCAAAACCGAGCCAATTACCTAAAATATCCTTACCCCAAGTTGCTTTTGTAGGAAAATCCAATGTCGGCAAATCTAGTCTAATTAATACTATCTGTCGGAGAAAAAATTTGGCCAGGGTATCTCATACACCCGGAAGGACGAGGCAAATAAATTTTTTCCTAGTTGCAGAAAAATTAGTTATAGTGGACCTACCAGGTTACGGCTTTGCAAAAGTTTCCCCGAAAGAAAAACAAAATTGGGAAAAACTTATACTTCATTATTTGCAAAACAGCCCTAATCTTAAACTAGTCAATTTACTTATTGATGCCAGAAGAGGTATTAAAGAAAATGATCTTAAAGTAATGCAGTTATTGCATTTGTATGATAAACAAATACAATTAGTATTTACAAAAGCAGATAAGGTAAAATTAAAAGAAGGCTTGGAAGAAGAAGTCAAAAATTATCTTGCAAGTTTAGGATACTTATTATGTAATGTTGTTTTGTCCAGTAGCAAGAATGGTGTAGGTGCAAAAGAACTTCAACTTAGCTTGGCGCAGTACGTCAAATAATCAGAAAAATCTCCGTGCTCCAGATATTAGAGCGGGCAAATCTCAATTGATAAAAAAAATTGTTGAACGTAGTAATTCAATAAAGCATATGAGCGTAGTAATACGCTTATCCTCGGTAATTATTGAAAATAAAATATTACTTTCTAGTTTTGCTGAAAATGTAGAAACTCTCGTAGATAACGGTTTAAATCTAATTATTATTCATGAGTATGGTAATTTATTAACAAAACAGCTGAATCTTCTTGGGATAAACGAGAGAAGATATAATCCGCATTTTGGGGAGGAACAGCTATCCGGGTTATTTGAAATGGTTATTTCTGGTCATATAAATAAACATATAGTATCAAAGCTATGTTCTTTTGGAGTAATGGCAATCGGTTTTTCGGGTAAAGACGGAAACTTGCTAGTGGCTAAAAAATCTAATCATATTGCAATTACTGATAGTTGGCTTTACGCTACTGAACCTTCATTAGTTAATCCTGAGATTCTATTAGCAATTGAGGACACTAAAATCGTTCCAATAATTTCACCGGTAACTTGTACCGAAAAAGGTAAGACAGCGATGTTGGATCCGGAGATTACTTCAGCAATGGTTGCCACCGCCGTAAATGCAAATAAATTGATTATAATGTGCGAAAACGATTTTTTAATAAATAAAGTTGGAGCTATTTCATCAGTAGCTGAATTTAATGATTTACTAATAAATAATATTGAAGTTGATATAAGTGACCCTTTAGTGAAAGCGTCGAAGTATGCCCTTTTAAATTCTGATATAATAATTCAATTTATTGATGCCAGAGCGAACGATTCTTTATTATTTGCTATTTTTGATTAAGTGAATTTTTATTAAATAAAGTGATAACTGCCCCTGATAAGAGGATAGCGGTACCAAATATTTGCATAATACTTACTGTTTCACCGAGCAGTATAATACCGGTTAATAAAACAAATACCGGCTCCAGTACCGATACTATCGCAGCTTTCTCAGAACTTATATATTGTAACCCTTTTAACAATAGCAATATCGGTAAAGCAGTACAAATAATAGCGATAAATATTATGGCTAGCCAATTACCTCTAGCTGGTATAACAAAGCTTGCCTCAAAGTAGGCAACAATTAAGCATATAATACTACATCCAATTAATACCATAAAAGTAGAGGTTAAAGGAGAAACATTACTTTTTTTACTAACTACTACATAACATGCATAGAAAATAGCAGATAAAATTCCGAATCCTATTCCTAAAAAATCGAGTCTTAATTCATGAAGATCCGCTAGCAGAAAAATGCCAATTATTATCATAGAGCAAGCTAGATAGTAGGTTCTATTTATTCTTTTCTGGTATAATATCCAATTAAATAGCATCACAATAGCTGGATAAATAAAGAATACAACCATCGTAAGACCCGTGCCGATATAACTGCTCCCAATAAAATATGTTATTGAAGAAGTGCCATAAAAGGCTATACCATAAAATATTATTTTAATGTTTTCTATTATAGGTTGAAAAATGTTTTTGCTTTTAAACAATAATATAGTAAAAGTGAAAACAGCGGCTACTAGGAATCTCCAAAATAACATATTTGCAATAGATAAATTAGAATTCAATAGTTGGACACCAGAATATCCTAAAAATCCATAACATAAACCAGAGCTAATAGCACATAACGATCCTACATGCTCTTTAGATAAAAGCTTCATAAACTGACTATTTTTCTTGTTCTTGAATTGAAGGTTTAGTTACTGTGATTAGTAAAAGGTTTTTTATTCTACTTGTTATGTAAGTAATTGTCAAACTCCAAACCGATATAAAGCAAACAGAGGATTTATTTAAATATAAATAAACTCAGAAGTGACTTATAAGTTCTCAATAGAATTTTTTTTACTATAATACTATTTTATTGCCGTATCCTAAAGTATTCGCAGTTCCCTTTGAAAATAATTTACCATAACAAATGGAAGCCAAAAAGAAACAAGAACCGATTTTTGTTAGCTTAAATAAGCTAGGGAATATAATTAATGTTCAAGTAAGGCAGAGTTCTAGAGCTAAACGTATTATCATTAAAATACGTCACAAAAAAGTTGAATTAGTTTTACCTAATAAAAATATTAAGGCAGGCTATAAATTTCTTTTAGAAAAAGAAGCTTGGATTAGAAGGAAATTAGAAGTTATAGAAAAAGAAAATTATGTGAATACTCCCAATATTCCTTTATTTGGAAAGGAGTATTTACTATTAAATATTGATTCTATTCGCAATAAAGTGCAAATTAAGGAAAATGTAATTCATGTAGATTCATTACCCAATTATCATAACAAAACCTTAATTAAATTTTTACAGAATAAGGTGTTTTTAGAAATATCCGATATTGCTAATCGGTTGAGTAGGAAGTATCACTTAAAATTTTCTAAAATTAAGATTACAAATGCTAAAACTAGATGGGGAAGTTGCTCGAGTAACTTAATTTTACGCTTTAATTGGCGCCTTGTTTTTGCACCCCGGGAAGTACTAAATTATGTCATAATACATGAAATGTGCCATTTAGTAGAAATGAACCACAGTAAGTCTTTTTGGGATTTAGTAGAAAAAATCTATCCTGAATATAAAACTGCTAAGTTGTGGTTAAAAGAAAATGGAAATAGCTTATATCGATATTTGTAAAACTAATACGACTCAGGACTTATCTAGATCACAAATAGCGGATCAGAAAGGGTCTGGAATTATATAATTTTATTAAAGGAAGAGAGTATAATAGATTAAGTTTGATCCTTGCAATTCTTACTTAAATTTAATATAATTACGTCCCGTAAAGTAAAGAACAGATTTATTATGCCTAAAACTGTTGTTGTAGCAATGTCCGGAGGGGTAGATAGTTCGGTAGTAGCCGCAATGATGAACGAGCAAGGCCATAAAGTTATAGGTATTACTTTACAATTATATGACCACGGTGCAGTGCTACAAAAAAAGGGAGCGTGCTGTGCAGGTCAAGATATTTACGATGCCAAAATGGTTGCAGATAGGATTGGTATACCTCATTATGTCCTAAACTATGAGAACCTGTTTCGCCAAAAAGTTATTGATGATTTTGTTGATAGTTATGCCAGAGGAGAAACTCCTTTACCTTGCGTCCGTTGTAACCAGTCGGTGAAATTTAAAGATTTATTAAAATTTGCAAAAGAACTTGGCGGCGACGTTCTTGCTACTGGTCACTATGTGCAAAAAATTATTAACCATAATACTTCGGAGCTCCATAGAGGTTTAGATCCTTATAAAGACCAAAGTTACTTTTTATTTTCTACGACTAATGAACAGCTGGATTTTCTTGAATTTCCACTCGGTAAATATAGTAAAGAAGAAACGAGAAAATTAGCATTAAAATATGGGCTTGAAGTGGCTGATAAACCGGATAGTCAGGATATTTGTTTTGTACCGGGGGGGGACTACCGTGAGATCGTAACTAGAATGCGCCCGTCGACTCAGAAACCAGGTAAATTCGTTCATATTGATGGTTTTGAAGTTGGGGAACATAAAGGGATTATAAATTATACGGTAGGACAAAGAAGAGGACTAGGTATTTCGTACGGTAAGCCAATTTATGTTATAAAAATTGACCCCGAAACAAATACAGTGTATATTGGCCCGGAATCAGCGTTATTTAAAACTAAATTCATTATAAAAGAAGTAAATTGGCTTGCAGGGAATGTAGACACTAACGACATTGATATTGTCGCTAAGGTTAGGTCTACTACTTCTGGCATAAAGGCTAAAATTGATTTTATTACCAATGATAAAATTGAAGTTACTGCTCTTGGGGTAGAAAAAGCAATTACCCCAGGGCAGGCATGCGTATTATATGATAATACAAGGGTTTTAGGTGGTGGGTGGATTACTAGAGATATCCAATAATTATAAAAAAGAACAGGAAAAAAATGAATTTTTTAAAGAAAAAAAGCTTTGAATCGGTAAGAGAAGCAGGGAGTTCCAGCGGGCTCGATAAAACATTATCGGCTTTTGATTTAGTACTGTTAGGACTGGGTGCCATAGTAGGTACTGGTGTATTTACTTTAACAGGATTAGTTGCTGCCCAGTACTCAGGCCCTGCGGTCACTCTTTCTTATTTAATTGCTGGATGTACCTGTATTTTTGTAGCTCTAGCTTATACCGAACTTGCTACAATGCTTCCGACTTCTGGTAGTATATACACTTATTCTTACGTAGCGTTTGGAGAAGTGTTTGCCTGGTTAATTGGTAGTTTAATCATTATAGAACTTGGGTTCGCTTCTTCTGCCGTTGCAGGTAGCTGGTCAGCTTATGTGCAAGGAATCTTAGATTCAGCCGGTTATCATCTTCCTGAACAGTTTGGAAAATCTCCTTTTGAAGGAGGGATATTTAATATTCCAGCCTTTACTATAGTAGTTTTTGTTGGGTTTATGTTATATCTTGGTACTAAAGATAGTAAGAGATTAAATAACATTTTGGTGTTTATAAAAATGATAGCGATATTTGCTTTCATGCTTTTCGCTGCTCCTCATTTTGATGCAACAAACTGGGAAAATTTTATGCCTAATGGTTTTGATGATGTATTAATTGGTTCTTCAATTTTGTTTTTTGCTTTTACTGGCTTTGGCGTTCTTGCTAGTGCAGCAGAAGAATGTAAAAATCCAAAACGTGATCTTATGATCGGTATTATCGGTTCATTAATTTTGGCTACGGTCATTTATATGATTGTAGGAGGATTAGCAACTGGAATCATCCCTTATACTGAATTAAATAACGCTCAGCCTCTGGCACATGCTTTAAAATTTAATAACAGTAATATTGGCTCAGCTTTAGTAGCTACCGGTGGTATAGCTGGTATGACTACTGTTATAATGATGAATATTTACGGTCAATCACGTATTTTTTATGTCATCGCAAGAGATGGCTTATTACCGAAGTTTCTGGCAAAATTACATCATAAATATGATAGCCCCCACGTAACGATTATAATGTTTACAAGTGTATTTGCCGTTATGGCGGCGTTTTGCCCTTATTCTATATTGGCCCAACTTTCTAGTATGGCTGCTCTTCTTGATTATGTGGTAGTAGCTATTATAGTTATGATATTTAGGCTCCGTTTGCCAAATGTAGAAAGGCCATTTAAATGTCCAGCAGTATTTATAATAGCCCCAACAGCCCTTATTGCCTCAATATGGTTATTATTTAAACAAATAATCGGTAAGGATGGTTCGTTGCTTTTAACCGGAGAAATTATTATATACTGGTTTGTAATTATATTTATTTTATATATCTTAAAAGCTCTCTTGTTCAGGAAAGTAGAAAAAGTTTAATTAATTATAAGTCCGAGTAGATTGAAATAAAGTTTCCTGTCAATTGAGGGTTATTACGTATAAGCCTCAAGTTAGAGGAAAAATGATTTTGTTTAACAGTTGCTCTATTATTTCTACCACTAAATGCTAATAATTGGCCATAAAACTAATTATTTATGATAGGGGTGTGCAGATAATATAGTTTGCGATCTATATATTTGCTCAAGCAAAACGAGTTTAGCTAGTTGGTGCGGTAGGGTCATTTTTGATAAGCTTAATCTGATATTACTGTTTTTAATGATTGAATTATCAAGACCGAAAGCCCCGCCAATTATAATATCTATATTTTGCCCTATCATCATCTGGTTTTTAAACAAATAACTAAACTCCTGGCTGTTTAGTTGTTGACCTTGCACATCCAGAACAATTTTATATGAATTACTAATTATTTGGTTGTTAATTAATTTAGCCTCATAAGCCTTGACCTGGATTTCTGATAATTTTTTAGTGTAATTTAATTCTGTTTCTTTTAACTTCCATTTAATCATTTTACAGTAATGATCTGCAAGCCCTCTATACCCTGGAGATAATTTGCCTACAGAAATAATATTAATTATCATTAAATAGTATACCTAATATAATTCTGCTATTGATCCGTCTTTTTGTGCATTCCATAATTGCTGATATAATTTACCGTTAGTTTTCAATTCATTATGGGTTCCGTCTTCAACTATATGACCATTATCGAATACCAAAATCCGATCCATATTAAGTAAGGTAGATAATCTGTGGGCGATTACTAGAACTGTTTTACCTTTCATAAGGGTCTTAAGTGATCTCTGAATTAGGTTTTCAGTAAGATTATCTAGGGCACTTGTTGCTTCGTCAAGAATCAAGATAGAGGCATTTTTAAGTATAGCACGAGCAATTATAATACGTTGCCTTTGCCCGCCTGATAAGTTATTACCTCTTTCACCGCAAAGAGTATTATAGCCCTCTGGTAATTTGGTTATAAAATCATGTATATAAGCTGATTTTGCAGCGGTAACCACCTCTTCATATGTTGCGCTTTCAGTCCCATATTTTATATTTTCAATAATCGATCTGTGGAATAGAATAGGTTCTTGGGGGATAATCGAAATATTTCGGCGTAAACTATCTTGGGTAACCGTCTTAATATCTTGCCCATCGATTAATATTTTTCCTTCTTCAATATCAAAAAGCCTTGCTATCAGATTAGTAAAGGTGGTTTTACCGGATCCCGAAAAACCGGCTAAACCAACTTTTTGATAGGCTTCAATTTTTACAGATTTGTTTTTGAAGATATTATCCTGATTTTGATAGTAGAAAGTGACATTTTGAAACTCAATAGAAGGATGCGTTATGATTAATTTTTGCGCATTTTCTACATCGGTAATAGTATATTTTTGAATTAAACTTATGGCCTGACTAAAAACCCCTATCTGTTCAAAAACATCACCGAATTCCTTGGTTAAGTCCCATATATCTTCAGTAATTGCAATACATAAAGTGATAACTAAAACACATTGACCGATTGTGATAATATTTTGTCCTCTGAGAGAAATAATGTAATAAACAATAGCAACGACCATAATAGTACATGATATACCAAGGCCATATCTCAGTTTAAGCATAAACCATAACATCTTTTGATCGCTGATAGTCGCTTTTTCCGTTTGCGTAAAAAGATACTTTTTCTCAAATTTGTGGGATGTAAACATCCTTATTACTGAAATGTTAGCTATAGCATCAACTATTTTTCCTGATATTAAAGCCTTGTTATTGCTATATATTGCTGAATAGTGATGAATATTTTTGGCAAAATATAAGCTTGTACTGACAAATATTATTAGCCAAGTTAAAAATATAAGTGCTATAGCGTAATGTACTATATACATAGTTATAAGAGCAAAAATAATAACTGAAAATTTTCTCAGAATATCCTCATTTAAATGAGTAAAAATCATTTCCAATGATCTTGAAGCTTCAGTAATTCGATTTGTTATCTCTCCGGCTAATTTACCCTGAAAAAAACTATAGCTGTGGTATTGAATATGATCATATAATTCATTAATAACTTGGGATTTGATTTTAGGTAACGTTTTTAGATATATGTAGTTATAGATAAGCCAAGTAATGTTTAGTGCTTCCCACCATAAAGCGTATATTAATATCCATTTGAGAAGTATTATCGCTAAATTAGATTCCTGGAGATTATTATTTGAATATTGCTCTATTTGATCGGTAAGTTTTTGAAGTAAAATACTGTCAACAGAGGTAGTTATTCCTGAAATGAAAATTATTGTTATTAAAGAGACTACTTTCCATTTATGCTGACTTAAAAGAAAATAACAAATCTTTTTAAATACTTCCTTGAGTGGAACTACTGAGTTTATATTATTGTCCATAAAAAAATTAAGGTTTTGGCCTCTACGTGCTTAATTTATAACCCTTTGATTATAGATTGTTTTTGAATTTTAAGGTAGGACAATTTGTAGAAATACTTCTTTAAAAGGATTCTTGATGCTTTCTCTAAAAGATGGTATAGTTAAATTATTAGTTTTTCTTAATTTAATTATTAATTGTTACATATGTCTGATATTCTGGAAAAAAATGATTTACATGTAAAGACTCAGAGCAAAGACGATATCTTTTCTGATATTAACTATATTTGTAAAACAACACCTCTTATTGTTGACTCCCTCAAGAATGGTCTAGATGTAGCACAATTACCGAATGGTGATATCCTAACTACCGAGGTTAAAACTGTTAATACTCAGTATAGCTGGGATAAAACAAAACAGAGATTGTTTAAAGCTAGCCAGGGTTAGTACTTTTGTAAACCTTGTCAGATTTTGCATGGGTTTTATTTAGAGTAAGTTGGTCCTTTTAGTATTGCGACCTGTTACTTATCCGTTTGCATAGTCATTTTATCGTTCTTAATGGTAAGTCCTACGAGCTAACTATTGGCATTCTAGCTTTTTTCTTATGAATTGTCTTCAAAAAAATAATCTCCGTAGAAAGTAATAATCGAGCTATTTTAAGGCTTTGTGAAGTTAAAATTTTCCCTTAATTTAATCTTAGCTAGATTATCGAGACATTGATTGTTCCTGTTCTTTAGATTTGGTAACAGACTTAGCTTTTGATTCTTGTCGAACTCTTATCTCTAGCTCAACATCATGTTGATATTTCATGCCATGTTCAACAAGTATAGTGCCGGCTCTCATTACTTTTTCTTGGTCTGTTTGTGAAAATTTTTCTAGTACCTGATTTTTAATATTTACCAGAAATTGCCATGACAACTCAATTTTTTCCTGTATCGTAAGAGTTTTTTCTTCATCGGGCTTATGTTTCTGGGAGGCATATAGCTGTTGGGCTTCCGGGTCTACTACAACCACTTTTTTAATTTTTGGTTCTTTTCCTTTTTTTAGTCTTAAATATATTAAAACTAAAACGAGACCAGCCGTAACTAAAAGAACCATATTAATTAAGTTTGACATTATTTAGGTAATTTTTAATTTAAATTGTATTTTATATTCTACAACTTAGGTAATTATCTTACCTAATAATTTATTATTTGAAATATAATATTTAGATAATAAGTGTGTGCTCTATGTTCCAAGTAAATTTAAAATATGGTTTATTATATCTTATACTAATAATTCACAAATTTTAATGGGTCCACTGCGTTCTTCCCTTCTCTTATAGCAAAATGCAGTTGTGGTTGTTTTACTTTGCCGGTATGACCTACATAACCGACTATATCTCCTTGTTTGAGAGTAGCTCCTTTCGCTACTATTAAACTTGCAAGGTGAGCATAAGAAAGCACTATATTTTTATTATCCAGTTTTATGATAACTAAATTACCGAAAGTAGCATCGTAGTCTGCGTAAATTACCTTACCGGATGCAGAGGCTACGACTTTTGTTCCTTCATCGGCAGAAATATTGATTCCTTTATTTGTTCCATGCTCTGTTTTTTGACCAAATTTTGCTATAACAGTACCTGTAACAGGAGGAATGTAATCTGCAGCTTCTGGTAGTTGTTTTGCCGGTATTTCTTTTGATTTAATAGTTACTATAGGTTTTTGAATAAAATCTTTTGGCACCTTTATTTTTAGTATCTGAAATTCTTCTAAATTATAAGGGGGTGATAAATCATTAATTTCTGCAATTTCATTTACAGTTTGTTGATAATTAGCAGCTATTTCTTGTATAGTTTCCTCTTCTTTTACGTGGTGCTCAATTATTTTATAATTTAGCTCTACTGGTTTGCTTTCTGGTACTATATAATTTTCGTCATCCAGATTAGGTTTTATAACTTCTTGAAGTTCTTCTACTTCAGATCTACTTGATATTATTTCTCCATCATTGCTAACAACAGTTATGGTGTTTTCGTTTAAGCTCTTGGAATCTCCTAAATTTGAACTACCATGATGGTATTCTATGGGAGCCTGTTGTTTTGTTACCGCACAACCAGATAAAGTGGTAACAGCTAAATATAGTAATATGTAAAAACTATAATTTTTCATTTAACTTGTGCCTACGGTTTAAAATTTATTATTTATTAACTCGCCAGTATTATATAATAAATACTAATTATTTTCTATAAAAAGGATATTTTTATGCGAAATTATGATCTAGCAATTGCAAATGATCATGCAGGGTTTGATTTGAAGTTAAAAATTCTAGAATTTTTAACTCATGCTGGTTATGAAATATATTCAAATAATCCGGCAAACCGCCATTTAATAACTTACCAAAAGAAGAAAAAAAGTATTATTGATCTAGGGTCCTATAATACAGACAGGGTTGATTATCCAGATTATGCAAAAAAAGTTGTTGAGGAGATTATTGAAGGTAATATAAAGCAAGGAATATTAATTTGTGGAACAGGCATTGGTATGTCAATTGCAGCCAATCGTAGTTCTTCGGTGAGAGCTGCTTTATGTTTAAATGAATTTATGGCAGAGCGATCACGATCACATAATAATGCGAATGTGCTAGTTCTTGGTAGTAAAATCACGGAAGAGGAGGTTGTTTTCCGTATTATAAATAAATTTTTAACTACTGAATTTGAAAGCGGCCGTCATGCGCAACGAGTAAACAAGATTAGTTAAGTACGCTATCCTTGAAAATATTATTGCTTTTTATGCTGAAATTAGCTAGAACTTGGAAGCAGCTTTAACATATCTTTGAAAATGGCCAAGTAGCAAAGTGGTAATGCCGTGGACTGCAAATCCTCTATTCGCCGGTTCGATTCCGGCCTTGGCCTCCAAAAAACCCTGATATATGAAGTTTATCGAACAGTTTTTAGAGATGATGCTTGCTGAGAGGGGGATTGCCAAAAATTCGGTGCTCAGTTACAAACGTGACTTAAAAGACTTTCAGGAGTTTTTAACTAAAAACCGATTAACGGAATTGGAAGTAAAAGACTCTGATATTAATAGATTCATTTTAGAACTGGCTAAATCTGGAATATCTCCTAGGTCGATAAATCGTAAAATTTCAACTTTAAAAAGCTATTTTATATTTTTAGTAAGTGAGAATTATACAGATTATAACCCTGTTTTGGTAGTGGATTTACCTCGTTATAATTCTAAATTACCTAAATTTTTATCAATTGATAATATAAAAGCATTACTTGAATATTGTAAGCAGGATAGTACTCCTGACGGGATTAGATTAAACGCAATGATCCATTTATTATATGCTAGCGGTATGCGTGTTAGTGAACTTGTCGGCTTGAAAATGATTGATATTACTAGCGGGAATAATTGCTCTACAATTAGAAAGAGCTTTTTAATTAAAGGGAAAGGTTCAAAGGAAAGGGTTATAATTATTAATGATCAAGCAAAGAATGCTTTAGAAAAATATTTGAAAATTCGCAATAGTTTTTGCCTTAGCAAAAATTCGAAATCAAATAGCTATTTTTTTCCTAGTCATTCAACTCAGGGGCATATGACAAGGCAGAATTTTGCATTGTTGTTAAAAAAAGCAAGTTTGAACTCAGGGCTTGATCCTGATAGTATTTCTCCTCATATTCTTCGCCATAGTTTTGCTACCCACTTACTTGAGAATGGTGCAGACTTAAGAGTTATTCAAGAATTACTCGGGCATAGTGATATTAGTACCACCCAGATATACATGCATATACAAGCTTCTCATTTGAAAAAAACATTAAAAGAGTTTCACCCGCTTGAAGCAAAAGATAAGGGCTGATTTTGGGGTATAAAATTAAATAAAAATATAATAGTTATAATATATTATCATATGTCTCCTTATAAAAATACATTATGAACATAGCCAGAACGGCTAGAAAAGTTAAATAATAAGACATGACTAACCTGTCTCCCGTGATTTGATATAACCATGTACCAATCATAGGCACTGTACCTCCAAATATAGCGGCGCTTAGGTTACATGATAATGCTACCCCTGTAAAACGAATTCTAGTTGGAAAAAGTTCTACTAGAATTGTCGGAATTGCTCCCATATGAAATGCCACTATAATAGCAAATAAAACTTGCGCAGTTATTGCAAGGTAATAAGATTCGTTTATCATGAGGAAAATCGGATATGTAAGAATTATAAGTCCTAAACAGCTATAAAAAATTACAGGTTTGCGTCCAATTTTATCTGAGATGAATGCTGCTACCGGAAAAGAGATCATTAAGATTATTAGAGTCAGGGCGCCTGAAATCGAACTTTCGCTCTGGCTGTAACCAAGGTTTATCATATAATTTTGAATAAAGATCGTTGCGGCGTAAAAAGGAGCTGTAACATTAATATAAAGACCAATTGCTAGAAAAATCTTCTTTTTATGATTTAGCAGTATTTCTTTTAAAGGAGATGCTGTAGTTAATCCCCGATCCCTTATTTTAGTGTATAATGGAGTTTCCGATAGGCTATTTCTTATGTACAACCCTATCATACCGATAAAAAAACTACTAATAAAAGGCAAGCGCCAGCCAAATGACCATAAATCTTCTTTTGATAAAAGGAAACTAAGTAAGTAGGCAACTATTAACCCAAACAACATTCCTAGACATTGGCTAATATATACAATACTGCCGACTAAACCTCTTTTATTTGCTGGAGAATGTTCTGTGAGGTAAATTACACAACCGCTGAATTCTCCACCTAATGAAAATCCTTGTGCCAATCGTGCTATAGTTAAAATTATAGGAGCAGCTAGACCGATGGAATCGTAACTTGGTAATAACCCGATTATAGTAGTGGGTACTACCATTGTTAGTATGCCAATAGCTAAAGAAATTCGCCTACCAAATCGGTCGCCGATGTTTCCAAAAATAATTCCTCCAACTGGTCTAACAATAAATCCAGCAGCAAATATTGCAAAAGTCAGTATTTCATTAATATAACTATCTGGAAAAAACTTTTCTTTAAGTATGTAAGCAAATTGAGCGTATAAGATAAAATCGTACCACTCTAATGCGTTACCTACCATACAGGTGATAATAATTTTTCTCATAAATACCTAATGCATTTCCATAGAAATTATATCTTCTGGAATATAATATAGAAACCCGCTATTAATTGCTTTTTCTATGATTTGAGATTTATTATTACATCCTAGTTTTAGCTTGATTATCATAAAATAGGATTCTACAGTCCGTACCGACAAATTTAAAATTTTAGCAATTTCTTTCATGGATTTGCCGCGCAGCAATAAGAATACGCATGCTTGTTGTTGTTTACTTAATGGGAGAGGGGAATGCTCTTGATTTAAAATATAAATTGCCGGTTTATTTTTAGTATTTATAAATTTCTGATCCTTTTGATTTAAAGCCAAATACCAATTAAACATATTGGTATTTGATATGTCCATGACCTGGCCATATATTCCGGCAACATTCCCATTTTCCTGCTGTATAGGGGTCTTATTGCTAATTAAGGTTTTCCAACCGGATGAATAATTGCAAATGTATACGCTTAGTACGGCCTTTGCAGTATCTACCACTTTTTGATCAAGAGTTCTAAATTGCTCTGCTGCCTTTACCGCTTCACAAGGTATGTCGAAATCTGTTAAATCAATACATTGATCCGGGCTCTTCCAGCCAAGTAATAAGGCGTAATCTTTGCTAATGACCGAATATCTGGAATGAACATCTTTAGCAATAACAAATCCAGGTATATTTGTTATGGACGAAAATTCAGATTTCAGATCATTCTGCTTCGAGATGATTATTTTATTTTCTAGAGGGGTTTGATATTGCTTAAACTTAGGCATAAGTATAATATGCGAATTAATATTTTTGTAATAAATCTGGGTTCAAGTTATACCATAATTATTTAAACATATCCATAATATCTGCAGCTAATTCTTGAAATAAAAAGCCTGAGTTTCCAATAAAAACCCTTAATTAAGGTATCTTGAGTATAAAACACTTTTTTAGGAATTTTATACTTAAAATTACAATTTCGTAATAATATTTCTTAACTTTTTAATACGTCTACTTATTTTAAGTTGTTTATCGAGTACAAAGTTCAATTATATTACTACCATAATAAATACGGTAGTGATTATTACGGTATTATAGGGCGAATTAGTAAAAACATGATATATAATTAAATATAAGAATCCAAATATCGGTACCCCACCACAGGGCAAATGTCATTACTGTTTTTTGGGATAGTTACTGTAATAGATTCCAAGTACTTGAATATATATTTAACAAGGAGGCAATAATGGCACGAAGAAACGATTATATAACAGAAATAGATAAATTTATCGGTAGTAAAATAGCTTCTTTAAGGTTATCAAAAGGTTTCTCACGTAAGCAACTCTCAGAAGCTGTCGGTATAACCGGTCAGCAGCTTTCCAAGTACGAAAAAGGAAAAAATAGAGTTTCAATAGGAAGGCTAATTTTACTCTCTAAGGCACTTGGGGAGAAAGTATCTTATTTTTATGAGGGACTAGAAACCGAAGTTACATATCAGATACCAATAGACCGGGAGCAAATGCGTCGGGAGGTTATCCGTAATGTTATGCTCCTTAATAATTTAGAGCATCAGAACGCTATTAATAAGCTTATCAGATTATTGTTAAAAAATACAATCGCTGAAGGAAATATAAGAGGATATTCTAATGGAACAGAAAGTACATAAACTACAGGATTCTATAGTTTTCGCTTTAAATAAGCTGGAGGATATGGGAAAGCAAGTAAGAAAACAGAAAGAAGAGATCGAAAATTATATCAAGAAGAATTGTACTATAGATTTTAACGAATTAGTAGCTGCTCATTTAAAATCCACTAAAACCTCTATTGAATTGCTTCGTGAAGAAATAGAAGAACTGGTGCGCCATGGTAGCGCGTTAAGAAATACTTAGCAAAGCTAAGCAAGGTTCAGAGAAGTTGACCTTGAGGCGAATGCCTTACCTAAATTCGAAAGGAAGAGGGAACAAGAGCATGGCATTAAAGCGG
>Ga0194130_10000208_pt1 | contig 118033 bp, 101 predicted proteins | sample TA2KigsurfametaG_FD_160084 | JGI IMG/M metagenome (GOLD analysis project Ga0194130, IMG submission 160084) | Freshwater microbial communities from Lake Tanganyika, Tanzania - TA2015050 Kigoma 12 surface | ecosystem: Environmental > Aquatic > Freshwater > Lake | place: Tanzania: Lake... | reverse complement strand
GTTTATTAGTTTTGTTCCCGATGCGGGTATTTCTTATTTTCTGGGCCGGGATCTTTTTAGGCAGTGCTGCGCTGGCGCAACAGGGTTCCTCTCTTTACCACCAGTCCTTCTCCCGAGAGGCTCTTACCTCGCATCCCTATTTTAACCTGAACGGCCCGGCGACAATAGAAAAACAGTTACTGATTCATCGACCCCAAGATAAGGACGCGATCTTTTATGCCATGGTGGCCTTGGTATTATTCTTTGCGATTATCCGAAGGGCTTTTCCCAAATACATGCAAGACTTGTTTCGCTTGTTTTTTAGAACTACTCTTAAGCAACGTCACCTCAGTGATCAGCTGAGCCAGACTCCCTTGCCCTCTTTTTTACTGAATCTTTTCTTTTTTTTATCGGCTGCTCTGTGTGTGAGTTTTTGGATCGAGCATGGAGCGCAAAATCCTTTTGATGCATTTTGGAAATTATTCGGGTATCTGTTGGTCGCTATTGCCGCTGCCTATTTGGTCAAATACATGACCCTTCGTCTTACCGGGTGGATCTTTAGGGCCGGCGATGCGATCGATTCGTATCTCTTTACTGTTTTTACGATCAATAAGATGACCGGTATTTTTCTATTACCCCTGGTAGTGCTGATGGCATTTTCGGCCGAGCCGGTCTACACGATGGTCATGGTCTTGTCGTGGGTCGGGCTGATCGCCTTGCTGCTCTATCGTCTGTTATTGAGTTTTGGTGTAGTTCGTAAACAAGTAAAACTTTCCGGATTTCATTTTCTATTGTATGTGGCGGGTTTTGAAATTGCACCGCTATTGGTGATCTACAAGTTCATCTTGCTCAATTTTGGATAATTTTTTTTACTTTTGCACCCAATTACCAGTGAGAACATGAGTAGTAAAGGGGGTAAAAGCACCGTGGCGAAAAGAACGATCAAGCACATTTTGATCACGCAGCCTCGTCCTGAGAGTGATAAGTCGCCTTATTTCGAATTGGCTAAGAAGTTTAATCTTGAGCTTGAATTTTGCCCATTTATTAAACTTGAGGGGATCCCCGCCAAGGATTTTCGCAAGCAAAAGATCGATATCGCCGCGCACACCGGTATTATTTTCACCAGCCGCAACGCCATCGATCATTTTTTTCGTCTCTGTGAGGAGATGAAGGTGAGCATCTCGCAAGACACCAAGTATTACTGCATTACAGAGGCGGTGGCACTGTATTTGCAAAAATTTATTCTGTACAGAAAACGAAAAGTGTTCTTTGGTGCCGATGGCTCCAACAAGAGTCTTTTTGATGTTATTGCCAAGCACAAGGCCAATGAGAAATTTTTGTACGTCTGCTCCGAGAACCAACAAGACAGTGAGATCGTCAATTGGTTAAAAGCCCATCAATGTGCTTTTACCTTGGGCTTTATGTATCGCAGTGTCAGTTGCGATATCAAGCCGCTGTTCGCAAAAAAGTCTTTCGATCTGATCTGTTTTTTTACACCCAGTGGTATCAGGAGTCTATTTGATAGTTTCCCCCAATTTGTACAGCAGCAAATGCTCATTGGAGCCTTTGGTAGCAATACGATTCGGGCCGTTGAAGAACAAGGATTGCAACTTTCCATTGTAGCCCCTGCTCCCAAGGCTCCCAGTATGGTCGCCGCCCTCGATCAATACTTGAGTGCGGTCTCTTCTAAGAAATAATTTTCCACTCCCATCAATTGTAACGTACTTCGCTGTTCGCAGTATGTCAACTCCGTTCACGAACCGACTTTCGAAAGAAACCTCCCCGTATCTGTTGCAGCATGCCCATAATCCAGTGGATTGGTATCCCTGGGGAACGGAGGCATTCGAGCGCGCCCGTAAGGAGGATAAACCGGTTTTGGTGAGTATTGGCTATGCTGCCTGTCATTGGTGTCATGTAATGGAACGGGAGAGTTTCGAAAACGAAGCCACCGCGGCCATCATGAACGAGCATTTTATCAATATCAAGATCGATCGCGAGGAACGACCTGATCTGGATCATATCTACATGGATGCTTTGCAAGCGATCAGTGGTTCGGGGGGCTGGCCGTTGAATATTTTTTTAACGCCCGATGCCAAGCCTTTTTACGGGGGGACTTATTTTCCGCCCGTGCGCGCCTATAACCGCGCTTCGTGGACCGAAACCTTGGTGGGCGTTCAGCAAGCGTGGAAGGAACGAAAGCACGAAGTGATCGCACAAGCCGAGAATCTGACGGCGCATATGCAAACGTCCAACGCCTTTGGTGCAAAGAGTAGCGACGATCCTAATTTGATCTCGCTAGAGACCTTGCAGAAGATGGCCGCTACGATCTTGCAGCAAGCGGATACTACCTGGGGAGGGTTCGGTAAGGCGCCTAAGTTTCCACAAAGTTTTACGATCTTATTCTTGCTGAGGCATTATCATTTTACCAAAGAGGAAATAGCCCTTCGTCAGGCCTTGCTTTCGCTCGATAAAATGATGCAAGGTGGGATTTACGATCAACTGGGGGGCGGATTTGCTCGCTATTCCACCGATAACGAGTGGCTCGCTCCCCATTTTGAAAAGATGCTTTATGATAATGCCTTGTTGATCGTGGCCTATGCCGAAGCCTATCAATTGACAGGTAAAGTAGTGTATCTGCAGGTGATAGAGGAGACCATGTCTTTTATTAAGCGAGAGATGCTCAGCAGCGACGGGGGATTTTATGCCGCGCTCGATGCTGATTCGGAAGGAGTCGAAGGAAAATTTTACACGTGGGCAGCATCGGAGGTAGATGAACTGCTCGGAGAAGATGCTGATCTTTTCAAAAAATTTTATGGTGTTAGCCAAGAAGGCAATTGGGAGCACACGAATATTTTATGGGTGCAAAAGCCATTAGAAATCTTTTGTGCAGAACAGGCTTGCTCTATAGACGAGTTTTCGGATTGGCTATTACGTTGCAAAGAAAAATTGATGAGCAGTCGGTCAAAACGAATTCGACCACTACTCGATGACAAGATCATATTGGGATGGAATGCTCTTATGAACAAGGCCTGCACCAAGGCCTATGTTGTTACCCGGCAATCGGCTTATCTGGAATTGGCCATTGGAAACATGGAATTTCTGCTTCGTCAATTTGTAGATAAAGACGGGCATTGGCATCATGTTTTTAAAAAAGAGGCCCGGCATCCTGCCTTTTTGGACGACTTGGCCTACCTGGTCGATGCCCTGCTAAACCTGTTCGAAGTCACCGGAGATCCCAAATGGCTGCATCAAGCCATAATTTTAACAAATCATATAGTATCCAATTTTTCGGACCCAGCGTCCCCGTTTTTCTACTATACTCACCAGGGGCAGACCGATGTGATCGTTCGAAAAAAGGAGGTCTATGATGGGGCGGTTCCATCCTCTAATGCGTTGATGGCCAAGATATTACATCATTTATCTCTTTTGCTCGATAAACCCGATTGGGGACTGCATAGTCGCCAGATGACAGAGGCTCTGGGGATGGCCATTGTCCGTTATCCAGGATCTTTTGGCAATTGGGCCTGCCTTTTGCAAGAGTATTTTTACGGTACCGCCGAGATCTCTGTTGTTGGAAAGGATTTTAATATATTGAAAAACAGTATTTTATATAACTATATTCCTTATCGGTTGCTCTTGGCGGCCCCGGCCCCCGATTCAAAATCACCCTTGTTGCGAGGCAAAGATCCTGGTGAAAAAACCGGCATCTGGCTTTGTAAAAACTATGCCTGTCTGCCCCCTGTCGACACCGTCGAAGATCTTATGTCATTGATCGACAACGTCAAATAAAGATCCTGATTTAACAAAAGGGGTGGCAATAATTCGATATTACCTGTCGTTTACACCCGGGAACAAACGCTGTTGGGGGTACAAATTTTCCCTTAAAAAAATAGAAAAACTACCCCTCTAAGCGTTATATTTGTCCCCACCCTTTAAGTGTATGAAAATGAAGAACCTTTGTAATCTGTCGCTGACCCTTTTGTTGGTGATTTCCATCACGGGATGCGGCATTTTGGGCGGCAAGAAGAATGGCGGCTCCTCGATGGTAAATGACGGAATGTTACGTGGCGTGGCCCCCGGCACCCGTTACACGCTGCCTCGCCCTCCCGGTATGGTTTATGTGCCACAGGGTAATTTTCACATGGGTCCCAGCGACGAGGATCCTGCCTATGCTTTTAGTGCACGCAACCGCTCAGTATCCATCTCTGGTTTTTGGATGGACCAGACCGAGATCACCAACAACGAGTATCGTCAATTCGTGATGTGGGTTCGCGATTCGGTGGTGGCCAGAAAAATGGGTTATGTTAAGACGGGTCCTAATGGAGACGAAGTAGTGGATTGGGCCAAGGCGCGCGCTCTAAAATGGAACGACCCTAAGATCATTGAGCAATTGAGCAGCACCGATATTATACTTCCTCCCGATGACCGGATCTTTGGAAAAAAACAACTCGATCCTTCTAAACTCATCTATCACTCCGAGGTGTTTGACCTGAGAGAGGCGGCTCGTAGTGCTAAAAATCCCGATGGAACGACAAAGCCCCGTTCAAGTTTTATCGTAAAGAATGATACTCCTATCTATCCTGATACATTGGTCTGGATCCGTGACTACACCTACTCTTACAACGAGCCTATGACCAAGCGTTATTTTATGCATCCCTCCTTTGGAGATTATCCGGTTGTCGGTGTAAGCTGGAAGCAGGCCGTTGCCTTTTGCGAGTGGAGAACGCATTACCTGAATGCCTACCTCGACTCGAAGAAGCGCCCGCAAGAATCTGATTTTCGCTTGCCCACAGAGGCTCAATGGGAATACGCCGCTCGCGGTGGTCGTTCTCAAACCATGTTTCCCTGGGGAAATTATTATCCCCGCAACAAGAAAGGTTGTCTGATGGCCAACTTTAAGCCCGGTCGTGGAAATTATCCCGAAGACGGAGGATTCTATACCGTGCGAGCAGACAGCTACTGGCCTAATGATTTTGGTCTGTACTGTATGGCGGGTAACGTTGCTGAGTGGACCTCTTCGATCTACTACGAAGGCCGTAATAACTTTCAGCACGACATGAACCCCGACGTTCGATGGAATGCCAAGCAAGATGATCCTCCGTTGATGAAGCGCAAGATCACCCGTGGTGGCAGCTGGAAAGACGTCGGTTATTTTATTCAAAATGGTACGGCTACTTACGAATACCAAGATTCTACCAAGTCTTACATTGGTTTCCGTTGTGTGATCGACCTTCCCGCCACTTCAATGAAATAATTTTCCGTAATAATTTTTATCTATATCCAATCATCCTCTAAACGTTTCGAAACATGGCAGCAGCTATTCCTCCTAAAGTAAGTAAATGGGTAGACGTAGGCGTTTCCTTTGGAGCCGCTCTTGTAATCTGGGGTGCTCTTCGTAAGATCATTCATGCTCCAGATGCCGACACCTGGCTCTGGATCGGTCTAACCACCGAAGCGCTCATCTTCGCATTCTACGGTGTATTGTACATCAAGTACCCAGCTGTTGAAACACCCGGCACGTCCGAGGAGCAACTTTCAGTAGTTGGAAAGATGGATAAAATGATGAAAGACGCCAATGTAAGCCCCGATGTGCTGAATCGTTTGGGAGAAAGTTTTCGTCAACTTAATGCCACAGTCGCCAACATGAACACGATGGCAGAGGCAGCAGCAGCTTCTACCGAGATGGCGGCCAAGACCAAAGCGGTTGCAGCCGAATTGGATAAGGTAAAGAATGCCTATGCTTCTGCGGCCGATTCAGTCGGTGCTTTCAATAAAGCCATCGAGGGTGCACGTCAATTCCACGATCAAGTGCAAGTGTTGACCAAGAATCTCTCTTCACTCAATACGATCTACGAATTGGAGCTGGCAGAAAGTAATAATCATCTTAAAGCGCTCAATAGTTTTTATGGCAAGTTGGCCGATGCATCCAATGCAATGGTCAGCAGCACGGAAGATGCCAAAAAAGTACAAGAGCAGATCGGCGCCTTGGCCAATAATCTGGGTCGCCTTAACAATGTATACGGCAGCATGCTTACCGCCATGCAAGGTCGCTCTTAATTTTTCGCACGCCACTATCATTGTTTAAATTTTAAAGACGAGCTCACATGGCATTACCTAAAGAACCGCGGCAGAAGATGATCAACATCATGTACTTGGTGTTGACCGCGCTGCTGGCTATCAATATTTCTGCCGAGATCCTGAATGCATTCAAGACGATCAACGAGAGTCTTGAAAAAACAAATATGGCAGTAAACGCCTCTACTACGCAGATCTTAGCCTCGCTTACGCAAAAGATGAACGATCCCGCAACGCGTGAACGAGCTAGCATCTGGAAGCCCAAGGCCGATTCGGTGGCTGCTTTTGCCAACGAGACCTATGCCTTTATCGACAATTTGAAAAAGGAGCTCATTGCCGCCTCCACCAAGGGAGATAAGTTGAAAGAGGACGATCAAAATGCCACGACTCGTATTTTGGTCAAAGAGGGCAAGGGTAAGCAGCTGTATGACATGCTCAAGCGCTACAAAGAGAATGTATTTAGCATCGATCCTAAGATCCAGCAGCAGTTTGAGACCTCTTTTCAAGTAACGCTTGATCCTCCTAAATCCCAAAATTCAAATAAGAAGACCTGGGAAGAAGCTTATTTCTATATGTCTCCTACCATTGGAGCGCTTAGTATTTTAAGTAAGTTTCAAAACGATGTGCGCACTTCAGAGAATAAAGTGGTTACCTTCTGTCACGAGCAGGTTGGAAAGGTAGAGGTGGTATTCGATTCGTATGCGGCCATCGTTGGACAAAATTCAAATTATCTGATGCCCGGACAGAAGCTGGAGATCAAGGCCGGTATCGGTGCATTTAGTAAGGATGCAAAGCCAACGATCACCATCGGAGGAGCTGCTGTTCCCATCGGAGAAGAGGGTTTTGCCTTAAAGGAGCTCGATGGTGGGGCTGTCGGACCCCATACGATACCCGTTGTTATTACGTATACCAATCAGAATACTGGTCAGACCGAACGTAAAGAAGTAAAGGTTGAGTATATGGTTGGACAAGCCAATGCTTCGGTAGGACTTGATAAGATGAATGTGTTGTATGTTGGGGTACCTAATCCTGTTACCGTAGCGGCCAGTGGCGGAGGAGATGATAAGGTAAAACTTAGCATTACCAACGGGGGTGGCACTTTTGTGAAGAAAGGTCCTGGTAAGTACGATGTATTTGTTACCACCGTAACAGATGATTGCAAGATCAATATCGATATTGACGGAAAGGTCTCTTCTTTCCCCTTCCGGGTAAGGACCATTCCAGAAGCGCAAGCTTATGTGGGGGGAAGACCCAGTGGTGCAGAAATGGAAGCTAGTTTTTTCCGTAGTCAAGGGGGCGTACAGGCCGGTGTAAAGAATTTCCCTTTCGAATTGGATTATAATGTGGAGAGTTTCACCTTCTCCTACGAGCTGAGCCCTGGAGAATACGTGTCCATCGATAATAATGGTTCTGCCATCTTCAACGCAGAAGTTCGTAATGCAGTTAATCAGTATGTCAAATCGGGAAGCTCTGTTATTATCGAGAATATTCGGGTTAAGGGTCCTGATGGACGTACGACAAGGGCAGGTACCTTATTTTATGATATAAAATAATGAACGACTTATGAAGCGGATCGAAGTAAAATCTATTTTTCTGTTGGCAATTGTTGTTTTCGCAACAGTACAGGCCGATGCGCAAGCGCGCAGACGAGGAGCTACTACTCGTCCGGCTGCCGACACAACGGCTCAAGCCGCACAGCCCAACGCTTTAGCCGCGGCGCAGAATACTCCCAATGATACAGTGCCCAAGCCTCCGCAGAATATCTATGCCGGTATGACCTTTGAGTATGATACCTTGGTAGCTGACCTGACGCCACAAAAGTCGTTGCGGCCTGATAATGCCTACGATAAAGGGGCCCTTGCACTTCGCAAACCACTTCCATACGAGCATCTGCGATATGATGACGCTATGTACGCAGAGAAGGTATGGCGCGAGTTAGACCTGCGCGAAAAGCTTAATAAGACCTTTGTTTACGAGTCTTCCGAAGATAACGGAAGCCAGATATTTGCGAGTTTTTTGATGCGAGCCGTGTTGTCTGGAGAAGTAGAGGCTTTCAACGAAGACCGGTTTTCCTCCAAATTGTCAGTAGATGCCATTAAGCAAATGTTATATGGCGTGTTCGATACCCTTCCCAAGTACGATGTAAAGCAGATGGATAAGGTGGTGGGCTATGTTGTATCACGCAGGCCCTTCGATCCATTGGATATTACCAAGATCCGCCTCAAAGAGGAATGGGTGTTCGATCGCGAGTCTAGCCGTATGTTCGTCCGTATTTTAGGGGTGGGCCTTTATAAGGCAAAATATGTTGATACACCGAAGGGCAAGAAAGAGATCGGCACATCTCCCTTGTTCTGGGTCTATTACCCTGATATTCGTCCTGTGCTGGTAAAAACAGAGGTCTATAATCCTAAGAATATGGGACAGAACCGTATGACCTGGGAGGAGCTTTTTGAAAGCCGAATGTTCAGCAGCTATATTGTTAAGTCAACGATTGACAATCCCCAAAGTCAGTTCATCCGTAATTACATCAAAGATCCTATCCTTCAATTGCTCGAAGGGGAGAATATTAAAGAGAAGATCTTCAATTTCGAACAAGACCTTTGGTCTTATTGATATAGTAAACTACTTTTTGAGAAAGCCGGTCCATAGTGATCGGCTTTTTTATGTCCGCTTCGTTTCTTCCTGCAGCGCGATACTTAACTCTTGAAAAAGCTGCGGATATCCTGGGCCTTCTTTTTACCGACGAGTGCCTCTACTTCGTGATGGGGGGCCGCCAATATGTTTTTAATAGATCGAAAGTGCTGTAATAGCTGCGTGGCTGTTTGTGCCCCAATACCGGGTACCTCTTGTAATTGATTCTTAAAGGTGCCCTTGCTGCGTTGTTTGCGGTGAAACTGGACGCCAAAGCGGTGTACCTCGTCTCGGATTCGCCGAACCAATAACAGACTATTACTCTGATAAGGAAGTCGCAGAGGTTCGCTGTCGCCCGAAAAGAATAACTCTTCTTGATTCTTAGCCAAACCTACTAAGGTCATACTGCCCTGTAAACCCAGTTCAGTAATGGCCTCCATGGCTGCACTTAGTTGTCCTTTACCGCCATCGATGATCACCAATTGGGGTAAGGGCTGTTGTTCATCTCGCTGGCGTTTGTAGCGACGATAGACGGCTTCCTTCATACTGGCAAAATCATTGATGCCCTGCACCGTTTCGATATTGAATTTGCGGTAGTCCTTTTTACTCGGAACGGCATCTTTAAAGCAAACCATGGCAGAGACCGGATAGCTTCCCTGAAAGTTGGAGTTGTCAAAGCATTCAATATGCACCGGCAACGAAGACAGTTGTAGATCTTCTTGAAGCTCGGTCAGTAGCTTTTCGGGCTCTACTATCTTTTTATCGAGCTGCAGTCTTTCTCGCTTTCGCTGCTCTGTAATATGGTAAGCTGTATTTTTTTGAGAGAGGTCCAGGAGTTTCTTTCTGTCTCCACTGCGGGGGATGGTCAATTTTACCGTTTTGTCGGGATAGTCGATCGCAAAGGGGATCACGATCTCGTTGACACGGCTCTCGAAGCGATCTCGCAACTGCGCAATGGCAAAGGATAAGATCTCTTCGGCGCTTTCATTTAGTTTTTGCTCTGCCTCGAGGGTATAGCTTTGTACAATGGCACCATTGCGCAGCATCAAGAAGTTGACGAATGCTTTTTTTTCGTGGCTGATCGAAAAGATATCCAGATCGGGAGTACGGGCATTGGCGATTACCGAACGAGAGCGATATTGCCTGAGGTATTCGATCTTTTTTTTCAAATGGGCGGCTTGTTCATAGGCCAACTGTTGGGCGGCCCTTTTCATTTCTTGTTCCAGGTAGCGGATCACAGGCATCAGCTCTCCTTTTAGAAGAAGCGTAGCTTGTTGAAGATATTGCTCGTACTCGGCCGCATTCTGCAAGCCCTCACAGGGGCCTTTGCAATTCCCAAGATGATACTCAAGGCATACCTTGTATTTTCCTTTGGCGATTTTAGTGGGATGCAGGTCGAGGTTGCAGGTGCGTAAGGGTATGGTTTGTCTGATAAACTCCATCAATTCTCTTAGCTGATGCACCGAGGTATAGGGGCCAAGATAGGTCGATCCGTCCTTGCTTTTTTTACGGGTCAAAAAAATGCGGGAGAAAGGTTCTTTTCGAATGACAATAAAAGGATAGGTCTTATCATCTTTCAGGTTAATGTTATAGCGGGGCTGCCATTCTTTTATCAGCGAATTCTCTAGCAAAAAGGCATCTTGCTCCGAGTCGACGATGGTAAATCGAATGCTGGCGATCCGTTTGACCAACTCTATGGTCTTTTGATTATCTGCTTTTTTTGAGAAGTAGGAGCTGACTCTTTTTCTGATAAGCTTGGCTTTTCCCACGTAAAGTAATTCTCCCTTGGCGTCGAAGTATTGATAAATGCCTGGAGCTAATGGAAGGGTGGGGGCGATCTGTTGGAATTCAGCGAGTTTCATATACGTTTGCTACTAGTTCCAACTGACCTTGGTAGTAATTATTTCGGCGGGCTGTCCCGGACGTTGTTGGATACGCATAATGCTGAAACTTTCATTCATTAGCCATAGCAACTCCTCTTGCTGGAGTCCGTTACGATCGTTGATGACCTTACTCGCCAAAATAGTAGTAACCTTATCGCCCTCGGCTAGGTCGGGGAGTATGTGCAATTCCTCTTTTTGTAGGGTGGCGTTCTTTTTATCGGTGGGGAAATAACTGATAATAACCTTTTTCATCAGTTCGTCGTACCGGGATTCTTCCGTGAACTGCTTTGCTAATGAGGGTTGCGAAAGGTCGGGAATCGATAAAAAGGCTTGTGCTTCTTCTCTGAATTTTTCGCGCGGAATGTAGATCGTGTCAAATGGAATGGTATCGGTGCCGCGATAGTCATAGCGTGTAATGGCATAGAGAGAGGTATCAATATGGGCTACCTGCTCCTCGATCAGAGAAGGAATCGATACATAGCTCTTTGAAGGCGTATCATTATTGCCACATGCTCCCAATAAAAGAACCAGCGGCCATCCGGCAAGCAGCCAATTTTTCATACTGTAAAATTACGATAAACGGGGGTGCCTTGGGTATCTCTATTTACCCAATATCATACCCAGCTTGATGCCAAAGTCGTATAGGTGCTCTTGGACGGGATATCCCTTTTTAAAACTCGATAAGAGCTGGTAGCGAATTTGGGGCCCGATCCGAAAGTCATGCTTGCCCAGTGGAAAGCGAGCATAGGTTTCGAATCCTGCATTGAGGTTCCATTTATTGATCAGATAGGGTACTTCTGCATAATTCTGGTAATCGGCTGAAATAACATATGATCTGTTCCCCACTACATAGGTTGGTTGCACGGTGGCGCTAATTCCCCAATGAGTATGCTTCTTACCGGCAATACGCCATTGTAAACCCAGGGGTACCGACACCGCGTAGTAGTAATTCCGAAGCCAGTTGGCGCTTGAGCGAAACCCATTGCTTCTAAAACTGGTAAGGGTACTGACCGTACTGGTTCCTCCCCAGGGATTCTGAAGGGCAATGGTCGCTACCTCGGATGGATAGCGATAGGCCTCGATATCATACTTGCTCACGTTGAATTGAATACCGGCGACCCAATCTATTTTTCGGCTGACCGGAAAATAGCCGGTAAGGCCTACTTGCATGCCAATATCAGGTCGATGTCTGACCACAGTGGACAGATCGGTTGACTGGCCCCCAAATGCGGCGGCGGGTACAGCGCTGCTCATTCGGGCCTGGGCGATAAACTTCTGGTCTTCTTGCAGCGTACGATAGCTTACGGTAGGAGTAAAATGAAGCTGCCACCGAAAGCGCGGACGATGAACTTGCCGCTGATAGCTATTTACTACACTTTCAATAGTCGGAATGTATGTATTTTCTTGCTGCTTTTCTTGGGTAGTAGGAACAGCAGGTTGTGTTTCGGTTGGCGCTATTGCAGTTGAAGTAGTTTCTGCTGATCTGGTGCCTCCAGGAATGTCTACTGTTTGAAAAGTTGCTACCGAAGATGACTTTTCTAAAACAGTAACTGATGAACTAGTATTCGCTGGAATAAACCCTACGAGAGTATTCTTTGGTGAAGTACTCTTTGGTGAAGTACTCATTCCAGAACTATTCTTTACTGAAATCACCTTTGGTAAAGTACTCGTTGCTGAAGAATTGTTTGCTGAATTGCTCGTTTCAGAAGTACTCGTTTCTGAAATAAAGACCTGTTTTTGGTCCTTGGCAATAGTACGGTTACTAGATTCGGTGGTTCCTGGTAAGAAGAACCAGCCCATGCCAGTTAGTAAGGGTAGCAGAATAAGTAATAAAACGGTGCGACGACGACGATCATGCAGACGCGAATGGATGCGGTTCCATACCCCTTCTGAGGGGTACAAGCGATGTGCATCTGCATTTTGTTTTAGAAAATGCTCAAACTCATTATGCTCATTATGTCCATCCATCGTTAGGGCAGCACCTTTTTACGCAAGGTTATTTAATGGGGAGCCACTGCAGCTATCCAGCTACGCTCCTGTTTTGGTTGTAAAATATTTTTTTGGATCAGCATGCTCTCCAGCATCGCTTTAGCACGGGTAAACTGACTTCGGCTGGTGCTCTCCTCAATATCCAGCAGCACTGCGATCTCTCGGTGACTGTATCCTTCTATAGCAAATAGATTTAGCACCGTTCGATAACCAGTGGGAAGTAGTCGGATACATTCCACGATCTGCTTGACCTGTACTAAGGCCGGTACGCTATCGGCTTTCAGGGCTACGGAATGCGCATGGATCAGATCGACGCTTTCGTTGAACTTTTTATTTTTTTTGAGAATATTGATACAGGTATGCACGATGATCTTTCTGATCCAGCCCTCAAACGAACCGCGATGCTCAAATCGCTTTAGCTGGGTAAATACTTTTATGAATCCCTCTTGCAGCATGTCTTCGGCATCTTCTCGATTATGTGCGTATCGATAACAAACGGCCAACATCTTTGGACTGTATTGCATATACAGTTCCCGCTGCGCGGTCGCTTGATTCTGGATACAACCTCTTATAATGGCTTCTTCTGTCATGGAACAGGAGTGACCACTAATTTAAGACAATTTCACAGGGAGATCGCTGCCGGCTCTGTTAAAAATTTTGCCGCAGGGTCAGAAAAAAATTGCGCCCCGGAGCAGAGAAACCCGAGGCAAAATAGCGGTAGTTTCGATCCAGCAGATTTTCGAGTCCGGCTTGCAGGGTAAATCCCTTACTCAATTTATATTCCGTTCTGATATTCAACGTATACCAGGCAGGCATCCCATCGGGGGTGGCGTATTGACCGTTATCTTCCCCATCGGGATTAAAATCAGCTATTTTTTTAGTGCCATTGAAGAGCATAAAAAATTCTCCCGTAAAGTCTCCTTGTCTAAATAGCAGGGCTGAGCGACCGAAAATAGGCGGGATATGATCAAGTGGTTTTAGGGTTTTATCCGGATTGATAAACCGGCCATAGGTACGGGTGATATTCGTCTCCCAGCGTAGCCCTTTGGCAAGCCGGAGGTCCATTTGGTAATGTAAGCCGCGCACAAAGGCTTTTCGGGTATTTTGGTTGGCGATAACCTGTGCTACTGTACCATTGAAATCGACAGAGTCTCTCCTGTTCAATCGAAAAGGAGCTAAGGCCATGGCATTACGGAACCATGTATAAAAGGCACCCCCTTCTATTTTTAGTTTTTCAGATTTGTATTGAACGGTAAGGTCGGCAGTATAGGCATACTCTGGTTTTACGGAAGGATTAGGTACGATCAACCGTCTTGCTGAGCTGCTCGATTCAAAAATGCGGGCAGCATCGTCAATGTTCGGGGCTCTAAAGGCAGAGGCCAGGTTAAGGGCAAGCCTGATCGGCTGGCTGGGAAGGTGAACAAGCCCCAGATTACCTGTAAGGGCTCGTGGGCGCTGATCGATGGTCGAAAAGGGAAAATTAAAAAAGCTATTATTGGCAAGGGTAGAGTGCAATTGTACATATTGAAGTCGCATCCCATCGTTTACGATCCATTTCCCATTATTGGATTTATAAAGGTGCTGACCATAGAGGCCGGCTAAGGTCATGCGGTTGCGTCCATCGGGGTAGCGCGTACTGATAGGGGTTACTGCGCCGGTAAGCAGGTTAGTACGGTCTGCTTCGGAGTGAACTACATTATGCTGCAGATCGGCTCCTATAGTCAGTTCTTGTCCTCCCCATTTTTTTCGCAGGTCAAATGTGATTCCGGCTACCTGCACGATTTCACGTCTGCTATCAAATTGCGTATAGGCCAGGTATTCTCGTTGATTTCGGCTTTCTTTTATGTGTTGATAATTGAGATTAAGTCTTACTTCGTCTATGTTCCTTAGATTCTTTAGCTCCCACTGATAAGCCGCCAGCCAGCGTGTTTGGGGCCCATAGTACCACTCGGCCCAGCGAAGTGTATTGCCGATTCCGGGAATGGTTTTTCGGTCTTGCAATCGGTCGTAGCGAGGAATATTCGACGAGTTGGAATGCTGTACATTGAGCAGGTGCGATTGATTCGCCTTCGGTTTAAATAACAACTTCCCCAAAAGATCCCATTGTTTATAGCCGGAGAATTTCTGTATACGGTCGTCTGCGTTGGTGACAAGTTGATCTATCCCATTGATGGTTTCGATATACTGAGTCCTTCTGCCAAAGTCGGGGTATTTTTTAGGATAGCGATCGCCCATTCGCATGTCACCAAAATTGCTGTAGGTGATCGAGTGCAGCCAAGCCCATTTTTTACCACTGATCTCTTGGCTGGTGTGCAGGGTATTTTCTTTATTGACCGTGCTAAAGCGAGTAGCCACCTGCGAACGAAAACTGGTTTTTTTTTCGGTTGAAACCTGCGGACTTCGGGTCCGCATATGAACGATGCCACCCAAGGCATCACTACCATACAGCGTAGAACCCGGGCCGTACAATACTTCTACTCTGTCCAACATGAACTGGTCTACCGTAATCACATTTTGTAAATGGCCCGATCGGTAAATGGCATTATTCAAGCGAATTCCATCTACGACCAAGAGCACCCGGCTGGCTTCAAAGCCTCGAATGACGGGGCTGCTTCCACCTTGCTGACTTTTTTGAACAAAGAGCTGTCCGGTATTGAGTAGCAGATCGCCCATGTTCTGCGCATTGTAGCGAGAGATGGTCTTTGCGGTGATCACATCGATGGGCTGCGCGATATTCTTTTTTTTCTCTGCAAACTTAGCCGTGTAGATGATCGCTTCTTCTAACTCTTTTTGTGCCAGCGTATCGATTTGTGCCGTAGCGCTCAAAAAAGTGAGGGATAGTACTATGCAAAGAGAAAAGGTTTTCAGCCCGACCATTATTTCAACGTTAAAAGCAACTATTATTTACTGGGCTTGACCAGACTGTCCAAGGGATAGCGTTCTTTCATGGTATCCATTACCGACTGTGCCCATTGGGTGATGGCAACGCGTTCATTTTGGGTAAGGCGGGCATCAGTATGGGTCCAGGTATAGGAATTAAGAGGCATTTCTTGTTCTTTGACCATTTCGATGGTCTCTTCCATCTTATGATATTGATAACGAAGTGAGCGATGGGTATACTCGTCAAAGTTCAAATGCTTTTTGCCATCTCGTATGTGTTCATCGAGCCACCAGGCAACAGGTTGTACGGAGGCATACCAGGGATAACGACTATTGTTACTATGGCAATCCATGCACGCTTTCTGTAAAATAGCATTTACGGAATCAGGTACAGGGTAGCGACTGGCCAGTTGATTTTCGGGAATAACAACTCCTTGGTTTTTTTCCGGGCGAATAAACTGGATGACGATCAGCGCTACCAGCATCAATAAGGCAACTCTTTTTAGCAGTTTCATACGTCTAATTTAATCAATTAAAATAGTACCGGTCATCTCGGTTGGAATGGATAGTCCCATCGTGTATAATAGGGTGGGGGCAATATCACCCAATTTGCCAGGTCTTATGGCCGAGGGCGGATCGTTGCTGATAATAAAGAGAGGAACGGGATTGAGCGTATGGGCCGTGTTGGGGCTACCATCTTCGTTGATCAGATAATCTGCATTACCGTGATCGCTGGTCAAAAAAACAGTGTAATCGCTTTGCAGGGCTGCAGGAATTAGTTGGGCTACACATTGATCTACGGTCTGGGCGGCTTGTTTGGCAGCCTCCCAAATGCCCGTGTGCCCCACCATATCGGTATTGGCATAGTTTAGACAAATAAAACTGGCCGATCCTTGTTGAATCTCTGGTAAAATAGCTTCGGTGATTGCCTGCGCGCTCATGGAAGGTTGCAGATCGTAGGTAGTCACTTTAGGAGAGGGGATCATGATCCTTTTCTCTTGGGTAAAAGGTTGCTCCCTGCCCCCACTAAAGAAAAAGCTGACATGCGGATATTTCTCCGTTTCGGCGATCCGAATTTGAGAGAGGCCGGCCGCTGCGATCACTTCTCCAAGGGTGTTATTCAGGTTATCGGTTTCGAACATCACTTGTACGCCTTGGTAGGTTTTATCGTATTCGGTAAGTGTGGTATAATGTAGATTTTGCTTTTTCATCTCAAAATCCGGCAGATCAAATTGCGTAAGTACTTGCGTGATCTCTCGGCAACGATCGGTACGAAAATTAAAACAGATCACGACATCGCCTTCTTGTATTCGACCAAGGGGTGCTCCGTCTAAATCCGTCATTACAGTGGGAATAATAAACTCGTCGGTAATTTCATTGGCATAAGACTGCTCCATTGTTCGTACGGGATCCGTGCTATAGTTTCCTTTGCCAAGGACCAGTGCGTTATTGGCCAGTTGGATGCGCTCCCAACGTTTATCTCGATCCATGGCAAAGTAGCGACCACTAATGCTGGCAAGGGTACCTACATGTTCCTTCATGTAGGCTTGCAGCGTACGAATAAAGCCCAGTCCACTTTTAGGATCGCAGTCACGTCCATCGGTAAAAGCATGCACAAATACCTTTTGTAGTCCCTTTTTTTCGCAGCAGGTAAGTAGGGCCTTTAGGTGATCAATATGCGAATGAACACCTCCATCGCTGACCAGTCCGATCAGGTGCAATGGTTTCTGGTGGGTAAGTGCATAATCGATGCTGCTCAACAACGCAGGATTTGAAAAAATAGAACCATCGGATACCGCCAGATTGATCCGTTGTAATTCTTGATAAACGATCCGTCCCGCCCCCAGGTTAAGATGCCCCACTTCTGAGTTTCCCATTTGGCCGGGAGGCAATCCAACCGCTTCACCGCAGGTAACCAGGGTTGTATGGGGAAACCGCTCATACAGCGAGTCAATAAAAGGAGTATGTGCAGCGGCAATGGCATCGGCGGTAGGCACTTGGCCCAATCCCCAGCCATCCATAATGACCAACATGGTTTTTTTCATGATACCTGACTAGTCATCAAAGGTAACGCCAAAATTTATGTATTTTAGTGATCATGAAAATTCAAACCTTATCATGGGGATTCCTGTGGGCCGTGCTCTTTTGTTGTACAGTGGCGGCCACGCGGCAAGATGCACTCGATGCTGCGATCGGCGCCATTAAGAACGGCAATGCCGTGCAGCTCTCGGAACGCTTCGATCAAAAATTGACTCTTACTTTACCCGACCAGTCCGCTCAATTAAGTAAAGCGCAAGCACAAACGGCCATTACCAAATTCTTTGAGACCAATACCGTTTCCGGATTTGAGTTAAAGCACCGAGGCCAGGCGCCCGCGGGGGCTTTTGCCATGGGTACTCTGCAGACAGACAAGGGGCAATTTCGCGTTAATATTTTTATGTCGGGCAGTGGTCCTAAAGCGGGTATTAGGGAGCTTCGTATCCAAACCATGGATTAAGCCCTAATTTTACGGTATGGATCCCCATTTGTTTTATCGCTTTGTGGAGCAAGCGTTCGAAGAAGACCTGGGAGATGGCGACCATTCAACTCTTTCTTGTATTTCGGCTACGGCCAGAGGAAAGGCGGTCCTTAAGATCAAACAATCGGCTGTGATCGCAGGCATGGATGTGGCCGAAAAGATCTTTTTGTATAAAGATCCCTCGGCGATCTTTACTTCTTTTGTAAGGGATGGAGATATCGTGCAACCTGGGGAGATCGCTTTTGAAGTGGAATCGTTCGCCGCTGTGATCTTGCAATGCGAAAGACTTGTGCTCAATTGCATGCAACGGATGAGTGGGATCGCTACGCTGACCCGTGAGTATGTAAACCTATTGGAGGGATCAACGACCCGTCTACTCGATACGCGTAAGACCACTCCCAATTTTCGGTTGCTCGAAAAAGAAGCGGTTCGAATCGGCGGTGCGCTCAATCATCGCTTTGGGCTGTATGATATGATCATGCTAAAGGATAATCATATTGATTTTTGTGGGCGTATCGAAACCGCTATCGATCGGGCCTGGCAATACGTACAACAAAAAAAACCTTTACTATCTATCGAGGTAGAGACCCGCTCGCTAGAAGAATTGGTGCAAGTGGTTCAATATGGTCAGCATAAGGTAAAGCGTATCATGCTCGACAACTTCTCACCGGCCTTATTGAAGCAAGCCCTGGAGTATATTGATTCGCAGGTACCCCGGGGAACCTTCGAGACCGAGGCCAGTGGAGGAATGACCAAAGAGAATATCCGCGGCTATGCGGCGACCGGGGTCGATTTTATTAGTGTGGGAGCATTAATTCACCAGGCTAAAAGTATCGATCTAAGTCTCAAGGCTTCTTTATTCACTCATCCGCTCTGATCATCATGGGAAAAAAAAATAAAGTCGACGCCAGAGGATTTGTGTACAGTACCGATCCGAATTTTTCTTACCAGCCTTCGACAGATAACGAAGAGGAGACCATACCTGCCTCTCAGCAACGGTTACGGGTTCTACTCGATACCAAGCAACGTGCAGGTAAGGCGGTGACCCTGATAAAGGGATTTGTTGGCCATAAGGCCGATCTGGAAGTCTTAGGTAAGCAACTTCGCAATTTCTGCGGGACCGGCGGTTCAGCAAAAGACGGCGAAATAATTGTACAAGGAGACCAGCGTGAGAAAGTAAAGCAGTATCTGAAAAAAGAAGGATACGGTGTTTACTGACCCTGTGCTAAGCTATAGGCCTTTTGATTACCCCACTGGTTGAGCAGCTCTACCGAGCAGATCTTAAAATGCTGGCTCATGCGCTGGTAGAGCGCTACAATATCGGATTGTTCCAAGCCCTTTTCCTCTTGTCGCTCAAAACGAACGCGGTATTGATTGACCAAATTAGTATATACAGAGCCAGTGGGCCATACCTGCGTACCGCGGTTACTGATGGTAACCAGTTTAAAAATGCCGGCGGTTTCTTTTTCACAAAGTGCTGCCACAGCAGTGGGTTGTTGATGGCTCTCTAAAAACAGATCGGCTCCGACGATCGCCTCCGCTTTTCGGTGAGCGGATTCCAGCATAGGATGCTCGCTGATGGGGGCTGCAGGATGGTATACTTTATTGTCTCCGCTGTACGATACGGCTCCTTGCTGCGGGGTTTTTCCAAAATTGCTAATTATGGCATCCGCGAATTCGGTGGTATTGACCGCCGCTGTATTTTTATTGCCAAAGTCTCCGGTATGCACACCCGATTCTAAGGTATAGCGCAGTGCATTTTCAATGGTGGCCGCATTTTCGTAAAGACCTACGTGGCGAAGCATGGCCAGACCACTCAGTAAAAGCGCAGTGGGGTTCGCCAGATTTTTTCCGGCAATGTCGGGTGCGGTGCCGTGTACGGCTTCAAAAATCGAAATATGATCTCCAATATTGGCAGAAGGAGCAAAGCCCAGACCACCTACTAAGCCAGCGCAGAGATCAGATACAATATCTCCTTGCAAATTGGGAAGTACCACTACGTCGAACAGATCAGGACGGGTTACCAACTTCATGCAAAGATCATCCACAATAATATCATCGGCCTTTAGATGCGGATATTCTTTGGCTACCTCGTAAAAACATTCTAAGAACATGCCGTCCGTGATCTTCATGATATTGGCCTTATGACCGCAACTGATACGAGTTACCTTTTTTTTGCTGGCCATGTCAAAGGCATAGCGCATTACCTGCAGGGTACCGGGGCGCGTAATAAAACGACGACAGAGGGCTACATCTTGCGTAAGCATATGCTCGATACCACCATAGGTGTCTTCGATGTTCTCTCGTATGATGGAAATATTGATGGGGATGCCAGCCTTACTAAAGACAGTGTCTACGCCATGAAGGGAGGTAAAGACACGCTTGTTGGCATAGGTATTCCAAGTTTTGCGAGCCGTAACATTGATACTTTTGACCCCTTTTCCCTTAGGGGTTTCCATGGGCCCTTTAAAAAGTAGTCCCAGCTGCTCGATATTTTGTTTAGCTTCTGGGGTCATCCCATTGTTAAAACCTTTATCAAAAACCCATTTCCCCATCTCCACTACCTCATATTGAAGAGGGACTTTATTTGCTTCAAAAATGCGCAGGACGGCGTCCATGATCTCGGGTCCGATTCCATCTCCTTTGGCTACAGCAATTCTCATAGAAATGATTTTTTTGCGCTGCAAAGGTAAGCCCCAAAAACTTAATCGGAAACTTATCATTTTCTTTAATTTTATAGTATGGCTTCCTTGATATCAGAAGGCGTACAGGTGAGCGTGGAGACCTTTTACCAAGAGGATTACAGTAATCCGTTGCAATCGGAGTACATGTTCGCCTACAAGATCGTGCTGGAGAATTATAATTTCTTTCCTGTAAAGCTGCATCGTCGTCATTGGTTTATTTTCGATAGCAATGCTTCGCATCGAGAAGTAGAAGGAGAAGGCGTTGTCGGTGTACAACCCGTCTTACAGCCCGGGGAGCGATATCAATATGTGAGTGGTTGTAATCTAAGGACCGAGATGGGAAGGATGTATGGAACCTACCAGATGGAAAATCTGGAAACTCATCAATATTTTACAGTAACGATCCCCAGTTTTGAAATGATCGTCCCCTTCAAGAATAACTGATCGTAATCTTTTACTTGGGTTTATACTTGGCCTGCTCCAAGATCGTGGTAGCGGGGGTCTTCATGATCACCTCGGGATGAAGTTCTTTATTAGCGGCCGCATATTTTCTAACGATCTGCCAACCGACCCACGCCCCTATGTTGCCGGGTGAGGATTCTTGCGATAATCCCTGCGTAAAAGGGGCCTCTCCCAAATAGGTCTGGATTACGATCGGGTTTAGTGAGTTGAGATCTTCGTTCTTGACCAGATAGCTCCAGATCAGTCCCTCATTTTCTTCGCACCAGTTTAGTTGTTCATTCGTATAGCCTGTTAGTAACGAATCGGGATGATGAGGAAGCAGCAACGAAGCCAAGTACCAATATTTTCCTTTTTCTATCATTTGTTCTATCAGTGGTAATTCGGCCATGCGGGGCGGAAAAAGATCTTCGGTGATGGCCTTGATAATGCCCGGCACAATATAGCGGGGGGTAAATCGTCTGCTGATATAGGCAGGATAAAGCGATTGTAGGGCCGCGGTCTGGTAGGCAAAAAAATCAGCGCCGGCAAATTGCTGTAGCCCAATGGCCGTACCACTGCGAACGGTAGCGATACCAGGCGCATCAAAGGGACCCACATACAGACTGATGGTTCCGGTCCGATAATTCGGGAAATAGTATTTCAGGTACTGAAAACTCTTTTCTACTTCTTCTTGAAGATCCCCGGTGTTAGCAAAGTGGAGTTGCAGCGAATCGTTCAAGCCGCCATAACTACCTATAAACTGACGAACCACACGCTGGGTAACACTATCGGCAGGATCTCCTGAAACGCCCAATATGTATTGCATGAATTCGGGGTAAAAAGCTGCATAGTTACGAGAAAGTGAATCGAGCCCTTGGGTAAGGCGCGTCGTGTCAAGCGCAAAAAAAGCCTGGTCAAAACGACTAAGCGGAGCACTCACCTTAATTTGGCTTACATCGGGGACCGAATTATCATTAGTGCAGCTACCCAACAGAAACCCGCCGCAGAGTAGTATCCAAAATATGCGTTGCATGGCTGTAAAGATACGCTACAAAACAATGGCGTACTTTTGCCAAATGAAGATCGCTATTGCGCAGCAGAACTATCACATTGGTCATTTTGACGGAAATACGATCAAGATCATCGATGCCATTGCTACTGCCAAAAAAGCCGGAGCAGAACTAGTGCTTTTTTCGGAGTTAGCGGTTTGTGGCTATCCTCCTCGCGATTTTCTCGAATTCGATGACTTTATCGATCAGTGTCTGCATGCCCTCGATCGGATCAAGCCGCATACGAATGGAATCGGTGTCTTGATCGGAGCCCCCGAGCGCAACCCCTCCCCCAAAGGAAAGAGATTATTCAATGCAGCTTATTTTTTGCACGATGGCGAGATTCGGGCGGTCGTGCAGAAGACCTGTCTTCCAACCTATGATATTTTTGATGAGTACCGTTATTTTGAACCCGCTAACAATTGGCAACTGATCGATTTTAAAGGGAAAAAATTGGCGGTGACCATTTGTGAGGATATCTGGAACCTGGGGGATAATCCGCTTTACACGCACTGTCCGATGGATCAGCTGATCGGACAGCGGCCCGATATTATCTTGAATCTTTCGGCTTCCCCATTCGACTATACCCATGTAGAGGATCGCAAGGCCATCGTAAAGCAAAATGTACTTCGCTATGGAATTCCGCTTATTTATTGCAATGCGGTGGGTAGCCAAACGGAGATCGTATTCGATGGAGGTTCACTGGTCATGGACAAGGATGCCAATTTGATCACGCAATTACCCTTGTTCGAGGAATCTGTGCAATTCGTGAACTGGCAAGAGGATGGCTCTTTTGCTGAACCTGTATTGCAACAGGTCGGCCAACTACCCGATGCCGAACTAGATCCCCTTCGACTGGAACCTACCCTTTGTACGGCAGCCATCAAAGAGGCGATCATAACCGGGATACGCGATTATTTTTCTAAGATGGGTTTTCAAAAGGCAATTTTGGGCAGCAGCGGAGGAATTGATAGCGCCGTTACGCTGGCCCTGGCGGTGGAGGCCTTGGGAAAAGAAAATGTAAAGGCGATACTACTGCCCTCTGTCTATTCGAGTGATCATAGTGTGCCCGATGCCGAACAGTTAAGTAAAGGGTTGGGTAATCCCTATGAGATCATTTCTATACAGCCGGTATTTGAGTCGCTGCTGGCGGTCTTGAAAAAAAGTTTTGGAGATCTTCCTGCTGGTTTGGCCGAGGAGAATCTACAGAGTCGAACACGAGGAAATATCTTAATGGGCTTGGCCAATAAATTTGGGTATATCTTACTTAATACATCTAACAAAAGCGAACTCGCCACGGGGTATGGTACGCTGTACGGCGATATGGCCGGTGGCTTGGGTGTATTGGGTGATTGCTACAAATTACAGGTATACGCACTGGCTCGCTACCTGAATCGACAGCAGGAGATGATCCCCGAAAATATTATCAATAAACCGCCCTCTGCCGAGCTCCGGCCCGGCCAACTGGATGCCGATTCTTTACCACCGTATGAAGTGCTCGATCCTATTTTATACCAGTATATCGAAAAAAGAAAATCGCCTGCCCAGATCAAGCAACTTGGTTACGAATCCGAGCTGGTAGATCGCGTATTGAGCATGGTCAACAAGAATGAATACAAACGACAGCAGTTCTGTCCCATTATTCGAATCTCGCCCAAGGCCTTTGGGGTGGGAAGAAGAATGCCCATCGTAGGAAAATATTTATCATAAATGACAGGACTAGTCTATAAATCAACAGGTAGCTGGTATATCGTTCGCGACGAAAAAGGACAGTTCTGGAATGCTCGCATTAAAGGAGTGCTAAAGTTAGATGAGATCACTTCTACCAATCCGGTAGCGGTAGGCGATCAAGTTTCTTTCGAGATAGAATCGGAAGCGGCCGCTACGGCGGTGATCAATGAGATCTTACCTCGTCGAAATTATATAAATCGGCAAAGCCCTCGTCATAAGCACCAGCATCATATTGTTGCCGCCAACCTCGATCAGATCCTATTGGTAGCTACGCTTAAGGAGCCCAAAACCTCGCAAGGATTTATCGATCGCTTTCTGGTGGCCGCCGAAATGTACCATGTGGTGCCCCTGATCGTCTTTAATAAGGCCGACCTCTATCGTCAAAAAGAGATGGACCGTTTCGAGGCTCTTCGCTCGATGTATACGGCTATCGGTTATCCTGTGCTGCTGGTCAGTGCCGTTACCGGAGAGGGAATGGATGAACTGTTAAAGCTGCTTTCGCATAAGATCACTTTGTTATCGGGGCATAGCGGTGTAGGTAAATCAAGTTTATTGAATGCCTGGTTTCCGGGAATGAATCGAAAGACACAAGATGTGAGTGGTTGGAGTGGAAAGGGACAACATACCACCACATTCGCAGAGATGTTCGATCTGCCAACGGGGGGACAAATCATTGACACACCCGGAATGCGTGAGTTCGGGTTGGTCGATATCAGTAAACAAGAGTTATCTCACTATTTTTCGGAAATGAAACCGCTTATTCAGGATTGTCAGTTCAATAATTGTCAACATTATAACGAGCCAGGCTGCGCCGTAAAAAAAGCAGTGCAAGAAGGACGGATCCATGAAGATCGCTTCGTTAGTTATCTTTCCGTGCTGGATTCTATCGAAGAAAATCAATACTGATATAAAGGTCCTTAATACTTGAACTTTCGTTGTTTCTTAAGTTGCTTGGCAGCGTCGGGATCTCCGCTGATGATCTTTTCGGCTCCAATGGGTACACCGTACCGGGGCTTGGGTGGAAAGGCCTTGTGCCAGAGTTTGCAGGAACTGAACGTAAAGCAGACCAGTGCTAATATTAAAAAGTGTCTTTTCATGGGGTGGATGTGTCGGGTGGTGTGAACCAAGAAGCATAACGAACATAATTACGGGCGATTCGGTGGATCTCTCCCTCTATCAATTCTCCGGATATGTCCTTTACCTTTTTTGCCGGTACCCCTGCATAGATACTGCCCGGTTCACAAATAGTATTTTCCAATATAACGGCGCCGGCAGCGATAATAGTATTTGAGTGGACTACGGCATTATCCATAATAATGGCTCCCATGCCCACCAATACATTGTCATGAAGGGTGCATCCATGCACAATGGCATGATGCCCAATGGACACATTATTGCCGATGGTGGTGCCACATTTTTCAAACGTGCCATGGATACAGGCGCCATCTTGGACATTCACCTGATCGCCCATGCGTATATAATTCACATCGCCCCTGACCACTGCGTTGAACCAGATGCTACAGGATTCGCCCATAACTACATCGCCCACCACGGTTGCGTTGGGGGCTAAAAAGCAATTGGTGCCCCATTTTGGATGATGATCGCGTACGGGTAATACCAAGGCCATGGTACCAGATTTTACATGCAAAGTAGCGCAAATTTTAAAAGGTCGATTTTCTTTGTTTCCTTTGTTGTTATTCGGGCTGGTGTGCCCTTGTATCCATGAATCAACGAGAACTTTTTTTAAGACATGTCGCTCAAACCTCACCTGCGCCATTGGCTATCGAAGTGGTGCGCGCCGACTGTGCCACCCTTTATGATGCAGCGGGAAAAGAATACATCGATCTGATTGGTGGTATCAGTGTAGCCAACATTGGTCATCGGCATCCGAAGGTGGTCGAAGCCATTCGGGCGCAAACCGATGCCTATTTGCATGTGATGGTCTATGGAGAGATGATCGAATCGCCACAGGTACGCTATGCCACCGCTCTTGCCAAACAATTGCCCTCTACGCTGCAGTCTGTCTACTTTACCAATTCAGGGACCGAGGCCACCGAAGGGGCCATGAAGCTGGCTAAGCGGGTAACGGGACGCACCAAGATGATCGCCTTTAATCAAGCGTATCATGGCTCTACACAGGGAGCACTTAGTCTATTGGGGGATGAATATTTTCGCAATGCGTTTAGACCATTGCTACCGGGTATTTCTCATTTTGACATCAATACCGAAGCGGCCGTGGACGCGATCGATGGTCAAACGGCTTGTGTGATCATCGAGACCATCCAGGCTGAATCGGGTATAATTATTCCCGCTAAAAATTGGATGAAGGCGCTTCGGAAAAAATGTTCCGATACCGGCACCCTGCTCATTTTTGATGAGATCCAGGCTGGATTTGGGCGAACAGGTTCTTTATGGGGCTTTATAAGATATGATGTGATTCCGGATATACTGCTCTTGGGAAAAGCCTTGGGGGGCGGTATGCCACTCGGGGCCTTTATCTCCGATAAAAAGTGGATGGATCAATTGACCGATCGTCCGGTGTTGGGTCATATTACCACGTTCGGTGGTCATCCGGTTTGTTGTGCGGCCGGTCTTGCCGCCTTTGAGGCCCTTCTCGAGGAAAAATGGATAGAGCAGGTCTTCGAAAAAGAACAACTCTTGTTAGCGGCATTGGTACACCCAAAGATTGTTTCGGTGCGCAGTGCCGGTCTGTGGATGGGAGTTGAATTTGCCTCTGCCGAAGCCTGTAAAAAAGTGATCGACTATGTGTTGGGCAAAGGACTGCTCACCGATTGGTTTTTATTTGCACCGCATTGTCTTCGTATTTCTCCTCCCCTTATCATTCATCCCGAGCAATTGAAAAAAGCAGCGGCCCTGATCATCGAGGCTTGCGATGTGGTCTTAGCTCAATAATATTTTACTTTTTCCCTTCTTTATTTAAGAACCGCGTTTCGCTTGCGTGGCTAAAGGCATGGAGAACGATGTGCAGCATTGTGTCTTTCTTGAGAATATCGCTACTTGACAGATTGTTGAACGTAATTTTACGATTTTCTCTACGCATCATCGTAAGTTTCCTAATGATAAACTCTAATTTTTTGAATGTTTTATTGAAATCTTGATTTCATATTGTGTAAAAGCAATAATCTTGAAGTAGGCTATAGTGCCAAAAAATTCTTTTTAACTATAGGTGTTATGAAAAGTAATTTTTTTCTGAGAATCCTTTTTTTAGTGGTGTGTTCCAGCTTCTTTTTTTCTTGTACAAAATCTTACGTCGCTTCCTCAGAGGACATTTTATCGCCGCTAGCAGAAGACAGTAAAATATCGAATAGGGAAGCAGCAAGAGTATTTGTTCCGACAAAAAAAGCCTATACCTACACTATTACTGACCACGAGACAGGACAAGTGCAGACATTTTATGTTTGTCGCAATCCAGGGCGCACCTGCGATGTAGGAGATACTATAAATATTCCTCCTCCTCCTAACACCAGATTCGGAAGTGGAGAATCTGTCCGGGTTGATTATCTATTAAGAAATCAATTTATTCAGTCAGTTTATGGACTGTCTTCTGAGAAAATCATAGCTTTGCTCGACTCAAAGAGAGAGTTGTTGTTATCAGTTTTTCCCATCTTGTATGACGAGTTTATCCGAAATGGTCTAAGGACAGGTACATTCAAGTGTTTGGCTGGGGGCAATTACATCGCGATTGTCTCTTCCACGAACCACCTCTCGCCAATATATGTATACATGAGTGTGCCTGTGTTGGCAGAGGGCCATCGAGCAGCCTCTGACTCCATCAAGTTGCGCCTAGCGGTATATAATACGCAGACGGGTGTTATTGAGTGTATTAAGCCTGGCACTAATTGTTTTGTCGGAAGGGAGGGGGTTGGAATGAATACCTCTGGTGACCTGCTTGAAACTATTGATGCGTTATTTCCTGGCAAAGAGCTTGGAGGGGCTATACTTTCCGGTTCCTATACCATTTTAGAGTCGTCCCGGTATGTGCAGATAGCGCCGGTTGGATCGACAGGACCTTCTTATTATTTGCTTAAGTGATGGCTTTAAAATAGGATCTGTTGTAGGATATTTTATGAAGTATAGCATCATACTTTTATTGCTCTGCTCTATTTACAGTTGTAAACAAGCGACATCTGTGACGGTTCATGTTGAGGAAATGGCCATGGCTAACGGTCATTTGATAAGGTACAAAAAAGAAATAAATAATCTATACCGCTTTTCCTTAAAGAAGGTTAATGGGGTATACCTTTTGTACAATCTCTCCAAGAAGGGAGATATTTTGGTGTTCGATCTAAATAATGGTTCAGTCAGGACGATACCCACCCCCTTTTCCTCTCCTGATTCATATGCTATAAAGTATGATAATGATTTTTGTCATTTTGTAAACGGGAACGTTCTTTACCGCTTTGATTATTCCACACATAATGTTGACTCATTGACTAAATTGCCACTTACTGAGAAAGATTTTATTATCAGCAATATTTACAAGGAAAGCCTTCATTCATTCGGTGATTACTTTTTTGTTCAGTATGGCACAGAGGGGATGGTAAATAATTTATCTGAAAATTCCCTTCTTTTTTTTAACCGGGATACCAGTTTTAGAGTCGTACGTACCCCTAGTGAGTTAACGGGCCGATACGTACATTATACTGATATCTGTATTGATTCACTGAAGGATAATTTATTCTATGTTTTCGCAACTTCTCCACGGCTCTATAAAACTAATATTTTTGACGGACGCGATAGCGCTACTTTGGTCGGAAGGGAAAAATTTATTTTCTACGATACCACAAGATTAACGGATATGAAGTATCTCGTCGATTATACTTTTGAGACAGCTTATAATTTGGCTTTGCATTGTGTTGGGGACTATATCTGTGTTGTAAGAAGAACTGGTAAAAAAAGGGGAGACCATAAGGTATTGTATGTTTTTACCCCTGATCTTAAGCCTGTCTTGACCTATGCCTTGCCGCATGATGTCGACCCTAATTTTATATTTTCAATCGGTGAAAGGCTAGTGTTCCTGTCTGGTAAGGATAGGAAGATCTATGAATATGAAATACATTAATATTTTTCTTCTGTTTCTCTTTTGTTGCAGCTGCACCCAAGTCGAATTGCCTCGGGATACATTGGTTTTTTCTTGTATAAAGTGTACGGGCTGCGTGGTAGATGCATTGCGGTATGTCGACAAACAGCAGTTGGATAAATCGTATGATATTGTATTAGATACCTCATGTTATGAGGAGCAAATGGAAGTTATCAGATCAATTCGTTTCAGACATATGGAAAGTAGTCAAATTGAAAACGAGTATGGTCGGTTCGGAAACTTTATTTTATTTGATTCTGTTGGCCACAAAACTGAATTTATGACAGATATGCACCTGAAAGATTTCATAAGGTGATTTCTACCTAGCAATCCTCCAGTTTGAAGGGGTTAACTGGCATTACAGGTAGTCGCCTTTGGAGTATGTTACGATCTTTTCTCTATTTCATTTCTTAATCTCCAGAGCTTGAAGGGCCGATTGTGCCAGAAGTCTATACGTTATGGTGTTATCACTTGATACAACAACACCGCCAATGCAGCACCTAAAATTGGTGCCGCTACGGGTAGCCAGGCATAACTCCAATTACTACTCCCTTTTCCTTTGATAGGAAGTATCGCATGGGCAATGCGAGGGCCCAGATCTCGTGCCGGATTCAGTGGATAACCCGTTGTTCCTCCCAGACTCATACCAATAGCCATTACCAAAAGTGCTACTGTTAAAGCATCTAGACTTCCCAATGAGTTGGCGGCAGGTTTAATACAAAGTATAGCCAATACAAAGACAAAACTGGCTACTGTTTCACTGATCAGATTTTGTGTGGTATTTCGAATACCCGGGCTTGTCGAAAATACGCCTAGTTTCTCCTGGGCACTGGCATGTTCATTAAAGTGGTCGCGATACGAAAGCCAGGTCAATACGGCACCCATAATGGCGCCACCTAATTGCGCCACCATATATTGGCCGCATAGGGCTGGCGAGAGTTTATTCATCATCAGCATCGCGATGCTAACGGCCGGATTGAGATGACCAGGGCCTCCCAGCGATACACTTGCATAGATCGCCACAAAAACGGCGAGCCCCCAGCCAAAACTGATCAATAACCAGCCGCTATTTTTTCCATAGGCACCATGCAGGGTATTATTAGCATTGACACCACAGCCCAAAAAGATCAGTAGGGTTGTTCCGATAAATTCTGTGAGGATTGGATTCATAAACGGGCAATTAGTTTCTAGAACTGATAATTCAATTTATGCTTGCTTGTCATGTGGACTGATCCGCTGCCCACGCTATCGTGGCCTTGACGGCACGCTGCCATCCTTTTAAAAGTATGTTTCGTTCTGCTACTGGTAGCGCGGGTTCGAAAACGCGATCGCGTTTCCATTGTAGCGTAAGGGATGCTTGGTCTTTCCAAACCCCCACACCCAGTCCAGCTAAAAAAGCGGCTCCCATGGCGGTAGTTTCGGTAATAACGGGTCGAATTACTTGACAACCCAACAGATCGGCCTGAAATTGCATGAGCAGATCATTGGCAGTGGCACCGCCGTCGACACGAAGCTCGCGAATAGGAATCTTTGCATCGGCTTGCATACAGGTCAGCAGGTCGGCCGACTGATAGGCGATGCTATCGAGCGCTGCGCGGGCGATATGCGCATGATTCGTTCCCCGGGTAAGTCCGAACAGCGCTCCTCTGGCGTGTGCATTCCAGTAGGGGGCCCCTAATCCGGCAAAGGCGGGAACGATATACACCCCCTCGCTACTTTTTACGGTGGCGGCAAGTTTTTCTATATCCGGAGCGGAGTTGATTACTTTTAATTCATCGCGCAGCCATTGCACAACGGCCCCGCCAATAAAGACCGATCCTTCGAGGGCATAGGTGGTCTTGCCATCGATCTGCCAGGCGATGGTAGAAAGTAACTGATTGTTGGATCGAATGGCCTGCTCTCCGGTATTCATCAACATAAAACATCCGGTGCCATAGGTATTCTTGACCATACCTTCTTCGGTACAAAGTTGTCCGAACAAAGCGGCCTGCTGATCGCCCGCTACACCGGCAATAGGAATGCGTGCGCCGGGAATAATGGTACACTCGCCAATAATACCAGAACTGGGCTTTACCACGGGTAAAACGGATGCAGGAATATCAAATAGGGCTAATAATTCGGGGTCCCATTGCAGGGTATGGATATTAAAAAGCAGGGTGCGAGATGCATTACTTACGTCAGTGGCATGCACGGTTCCCTTGGTAAGTTTATAGATCAACCAACTGTCAATGGTCCCAAAGGCCAATTCTCCGTTCGAGGCCTTTTGACGGGCACCAGGAATTTGATCGAGAATCCATTTTAGCTTGGTAGCAGAGAAATAAGCATCCAGTATCAACCCGGTCTTTTCTTGTAACAAAGGAGCAATGCCTTGCTGACGTAATTGATCGCAATACGCGGCCGTGCGGCGGTCTTGCCAAACGATGGCAGGGGCAATGGGTTCGCCGCTATGTCTATCCCATACCACGGTGGTCTCCCGTTGGTTGGTAATTCCAATGGCGGCAATATGATGCGGCTCAATGCGGGCCTTGGCCAGTACCTCGGCTAAGGTCGCAAATTGCGTTTCCCAGATCTCATGGGCATCATGCTCTACCCAACCCGGTTGGGGGTAGTGCTGCTTGAATTCTTTTTGAGCTACGCCAAGCAAGGCGCCTTTCTCATCAAAGAGAATACTACGACTGCTGGTCGTGCCCTGATCGAGGGCAAGGATAACGGGCATGCAAGTTGATTCGTCTCTCTAAGATAACAAATCAAAAGTCAAGCCCCATGGCAAAATAGTAAAGGGGTCTTCCTTTGAAGAAACCATTCATCTGCCAGGCAGCATCTAATTTTAAGAAATAGCCGAGCAGCGTACTGCGCGCACCAAATCCGTAGCCGCCGGCCAGTGGACCCACGCCACCTGCCTTGACCCGTATGGTGACCGGTGCTGAACTATACGATACATAAGGCCTTTCTAATTTATCGTAGGCGCCATTCCAGGCCGTCCCCATATCTACGAATTGTACGATCTGCAGATTGCGTAAGAATGCATTATTGATAGGACGATTAAAGAAGCTGCTGAAAACCGGTATCCGGATCTCGCTGTTAATGACCAAGGCATTATTGCCATTGGCGACATTTTGCTTAAAGCCGCGCAGGTTTACGGCCAATGATTCAAAAGCATACTCAGCATCACGATCGGGCACATTGCTTGGATCGAAATAGCGGTACGATCCATCTGCCTTTCTGTTTTGGCCGAACATCAGCCAGTTGTCGACACCTCCCAGGTAGTAGATGAATTTTTGCGAACCCCACGAAAAATCGGCCGCACCGCGCACCGCCCAGGTAATATTTCGGTAAAGCGGTAAGAAATGTCGAATATCAAAACCCAGGTTCATCGAATAGGGCATCGATTGGAATGTGTTTTTTGCATTACTGCCTATTTGGGCATTGTAGTCGAAGTAGACTTTGTAGCGAAGTCCGTTCCAGATATTGAGGGCAGGGGAGATAGCATCGTCGTGGATCAATTCAATATGCACCAGACCGTATTGAAGCACATTGTCCTTTCCTTTTAGGGATTGGTCGGGATAGACCGGATTGGCCAGTTTTACATAGCGATCGCTTCGGTATCCGGCATTGATGCGCAGGCTTCTGACTTTATTGAAAGGATAGCTGACCGTGGCTTGATAAAGATTGGAATGCAGTTTTGTATCAAAGAAAATAGAATCGTTGTACAGCGGTGGATTCTTTAACGTGTTGCGATAATAAGTAAATCCGTAGTCGATTCGTTTTTTGAGATATTGGCCGGTCAAAATATATTCATTGGCATCCAGATTGGGACTAATGCGAAGCCCACCGGCAAACTTCAGGTCTTCCATCAGATCGGAGGTACCAAGCCGCAAGATGCCATTGAGTGGATTATTATTGCTTAGTTGAATGGGGCCGCGTCCTCCCTGATAGGGCTGGTAGCGTGTAACGAGTACGTTATTATTGAATCCACTCACCAAATAATCATTGAAAAATTTAGCGGGTCGGTACTCAAATATCTTGGAGCGCGCACTCTTACGAGCGGCAGTGCCCGTGGCGATGCCTGCGGTCGGCGTCTTGCCCGTGGGCTCATCTTCGAAGCCACTGTTAAAGATCGAATTGTCTTTAGGGGGGAGCGGTGTTTCCGGAACGGGACTAATGGCTGGCGCAACCCGACGGCTGGCTTTCTTCTCTTCCTCGATCAATTTGCGTACGTATTCGCTGGGTCTTGCGGTAATATTTCTTCTGCGAAGGGTGTTCTCATCTACTTTTAGGCGATACAACAATTTAGCATCCCCAAGTCTAACGACCTCACTAACCTGTTGGTTATCGCCGGCGGTTCGGGTCTCCAGTAAACTGCTTTGGTAATTTGTCAGCGGAAAAACATAGGCCGAATCGAGCGTTACGGATACAAATCCAACAGAGTCGACATCGGTCTTATCCCATTCTTTGAGCAAGCTATCGACATCGTTTTTGGGAGGATTGCGCAGCACCTCATCTCCGATGAATACAAGGGTATCCAGTCCGGCCCGCTCAGTGGTAAAGAAGCCGGCATAGCGGTTTCCAATGCCATTCTCGTCGCTGACGAACGTAAAGTGACTGGTATTGTATTGAGAGGGAAAACGGGCATTACCGCGGGCCAGATTCGTCAGTTGCGAGATCTGTCTGGTCTCCGATTGGTTCCAATTGTCCACCAAGAAAATGTTGTACGGTCTTTTTGGTAACGGACCCTCTTCTTCTCGTGTGGTCGCATCGGGCCGTGAACTTGAAAAAAGGATACCGGTCTTGTTGGGAAATGCCACAAAAGAGGGATCAAGATCGTCATACTTATCGTTCGTGATCTGTTCTATTTGCTGCTTGTCGATCTTATAAACATAAATATCGGATTGTCCGCTTCTGACTGCGCTCAAGATAAGTGTATTGTTATCGAGCATATATTTCATGTCAGTTACCTGGTCGAACTTGTCGAATACCTGTCGATTGATCTTGATACGACGAGTCATATCGTAGACAAAGAAATTGAGCTCGCCTTTTTCGTGATAGAGAACGGCCAGTCTAGTCCCTTTACCATCCCAAGCAATGAGGGGATAATTGGGGTTACGATCTTCTTCTCGCGAAAGCACGCCTTGTTTCAGTAGTACATTACGTTTTACAAAATTCTCCATCAATATCAATTGAATGCGCCCCTGCTTATACTCTGTAACGGCATAGGAGAAGCTGCGCGGAACCGGATTGGCATTGAAATGGTAAAAATCTTTTTTGCCGGCATACTCACTTACCGCGAGTTGTCCGCGGGGTGCATTGCGTCTACCCTTGATGTCTTTGAAGTAGACAGTTTGCATGTCGTTCATGAAGTCTTGTAGCAAGGGCTTGAACTTCTTTTTAGATAATTTATACGATGCACTATTGAGGTTGCGGAAGGTGCGTGCCAAATTCAAGAAGTAGGTCACCTTGTTTTTACCATATTTATCGGCGATATATTTCCAAAAGGCCTGTCCGGCCAAATTGGGTTTCTCAAAGGCAAATTGATAGAAGTTGCGATAGCTGCCCATCAGCATGATGGCTCTGAGTTCATCATCCAAAGAAGTATTCCAGTTTTCAGCCGTATAGAGGATATATCCATCGGTCAACCATTTGGGCAGATCGAGTAAGGCCTGGTTGGCAGCGTATTCGCCTAGGTCTTCTCCAAAAAGTAGATTTTCAACCAGGTTCCGGGCAATACCTTGTCTGATCTGCAAGCGAAGATTTTCCTTATTGCCATCGAAATAGACGACCATCTTGTTATTGACAAGCTTGGTGAGTCCACCCGTATTTTGCCAGTCGATCCCCATGCCGATATTGGACTGCTGCATCTCATCGTAATTATTATAAACAACGATGTTGAGTCGGCGTTGTAATCCCATTTCAATGAAACGTTCCACAGAAGGAAGCTCCGCTTCTGCCACTTGCGAGACGAACTCGCCTAGGCCCAGCCCGTCTTGGCTAAAGTAGGTATTGAAATTGTCGCTTTGATAGTACTTCCATTTGAAGGGTTGATACTGCACCCGGTTCTTTCCAAATTGCACGGTGTTGACCTGCGCCTGGCTGAGCAAGGTCAAGCTCAACAATCCTCCTAAAAAATAATACCGGACTTTGTTCATGGCTATCTTTGTATGTGGACATTAAAATTACGAAAACCCCGCTATGTTAACACTGGTCTCCCGCGTCTTTAACCCCGTTCATGAAAACACCTACTTGGTCTATAACGAACAAAAGGAGGCATTGATTATTGACCCTGGTTGTTATTTTCCGGAAGAAAGGGAGCAAGTAAGGGATTGGATCGCCGAACTGGGGCTCAAACCCCTTTTGCTGGTCAACACCCATTGTCATCTGGACCATGTGTTTGGAAATCGGTTTGTTCATGAGACCTGGGGGCTGGAATTGCATTTTCACTCGCTGGAGCAAAAAGTATTCGATTTTGCTCCCATGGCCGGCACGGCTTGGAACCTGCCCTTTGACCAGTATGAAGGACCTGTCCATCACCTTAAAGAGGGGGAGCCGCTACTGCTGGGAGAAGATCGCATGGAGATCTTGCTGACACCCGGGCATTCCCCTGGAAGTATTTCATTGTATTACCCTGCCGGCAATTGGGTGATCGCCGGGGATGTACTTTTCAGAGAGAGTGTGGGTAGAACCGATCTGCCCGGATCTGATTTTGATACACTTTCTAACAGCATCCGTGCGCAATTGTACACCTTACCCGAGGGGACCTATGTGCATAGCGGCCATGGAATGCCCACCACGATCGGGCACGAGAAGCAACACAATCCATTTGTAAAACCCTGAGTCGATCGGCTAGAAAGAACGCTTCCCAAACGAGAATTGAAATTGTTCTTTTTGCTGCACCACGTAGACAAAGAGTGCCAGCCATGCAGTGGCCAGACCCAAGTTGAAGACCGGGTGATCCCAAAGGCTGAGTAACCATCGATGAGATACGTAAAGGAACGAAGCGAGCACCAGGTAGAATAGAATTTTTTTTACGGGATACGGTACGGGGTAGGTTCGTTGCCCCAGCACATAACTACAGATCATCATTACTAAATAGCAACAAAAACTCGCCAGGGCCGCCCCCAGGTAACCTAAAACTGGGATCAGTGTGGTGGTCAGCACAATGGTAATGACCGTTCCGGCGATCGTGATCAAGGCGCCGGTGAAATTATTATTCGTAAGCTTGTACCAGATACTAAGATTATAATAGATGCCCAGAAAAATATTGGCCATCGCAATCAGCGGTACGACATATAATCCCTCGGTCCAACGGGCGCGATCGATCGATTCAAAGAACCATTTGATCAGGTCGAGATACAGCGATAGCCCCAGAAATAAAAAGCAGCATACGATCACAAAATAATTCATGATACGGGCATAGGTCTGCGGCGCCTCTTGCTGACCGCTGCGATTAAAAAAGAAGGGTTCTGCTGCCATACGAAAGGCCTGAATGGCTATGGTGATGACAATGGAGAGGCGAACTATATTGGCGAATACACCCAATTGGTGTTTGGCTTCTTCGGCGGGCAGATCCACCACAAATTGATAGAGTAACCGGCTCAGCATATCATTGGCGATCCCGCCCATGCCGACCAAAACCAAGGGCCAGGCATAGGCCATCACTTTTTTAAAAAGAGAAAAATCGAACTGAAACCGGATGGTTATCCATTCTTTGGCTAGCAGCAGCCAACAAACCAGACTTCCGAAAAAATTCCCGATCAAAAACCAAACAATACCACTTTGGTCCTTTGTATAGAAGGCGGTCAGGCTCGAATCGGGATGTGTGGTCAAATAACGCGGGATGATCCCTAAAAAAATGACCACGACCACTATGTTTACCAAAACCGTGGACAATTTGGCAAAGGCATAGCGACGCGGACGATTTTCTTGCCGAAGTTTCGCAAAGGCCAGTGTAGAGAGCGAATCCAAAAACAGGATGCCGATCATCCACTGTATCAGCTCGCTATTGTTGCCCAGCCGGGCCCAGTGGGCCAAACTGTCTTGAAAATACCAGAGCACGCCGCTAAAAAAGATCGATGAAAAGAGTAAGGCCAGCGAAAGCGTATTGTAGAGCCGGCTGCGATCCTCGGTTTGGGCAAAGCGAAAGTAGGCCGTCTCTAATCCGTAGGTGTAGAGGATGGTCAAAAAGGCGACGGCGGCATAAACCAGGGTCAGGTCGGCTGTGGTACCGGGGTCTTTATAGATGAGCGGTAGGCTCAGGTTCATCAAATAGCCCAGAAAGCGACTGGCCACACTGGGTAACCCGTACCAAAGAGTTTGTCCTGCCAGTTTTTTGATACCGCTCAAGCCAAAATGTTTGCATAAAGATAGCAGTTCTGTGCGTTGCCTTGCAGTATCTTTATCATACAAATTGACCCCTATGAAATCGTATCTCTTGCTTTTTTTGCTCGCTTGTTCCGGACTGACCACGCTTTCGGCACAAGTCTATGAGGGCACGGCCGAATTCGACAAAAAGAAGGTGGCTGCCTTTATTGCAGACTATGCATATCCTGCCGAGGCGGTAGAGAATGCGATCGTAAAGCGTTTTGCCAAACTGGGCTATCGTCCTCGCGAAGAAAAAGGACTTCTTAACAGAGATAAGGGGTTTAAGGTTTTCAGTGGATCCATTATGCCTGATATTACCGAGGGGCAAGCCGATTTTTTGGTCAAAGTAGAAAGTCGAAGTCGTAAAGGAAAAGAAGATGCTGTACTGACCTTGGTAGTAACGCAGGGCGGGGTAGCGCTGGGTAAATCGGTTAGCGGAAGCCGTGCCGAAAAAGTAAAGGATTATTTGAGAGGATTGGGTCCGGATATTGCGGCAGAAAGTCTCGAACTGGATATCAATGCACAAGAAGAGGCCATTGCAAAAGCCGAACGAAAGCTTGAGTCTCTAAAAAAAGACCAGGCCGAACTGGAGCGTAAGTTGGAATCGAATAAACAATCTCAGCGCGATACCGAGAACGAGATCAGTGCCAAAAAAGAGGGTCTCGACTTGTTGAAAGCAAGAAGGGTTATTCCGGCCGTGCCAAACGCCGGTCAGTTATAAAACTAGTATCGGTCAGGGTTTTTAAGAACGTCATCAATTGGTCCACTTGCTCACTGCTAAGCATGATCCCCTGCCGTAAAAGGGGGTCCAGTGTAGCACTGTTTTGTACTTGAAACCGGTAGTGATTTATACACTGTTGGATCGATAGGAATCGTCCGTCGTGCATATAGTTAGAAGACACGTAACAGTTGCGCAGGGTGGGTACTTTAAATTTTAGTGAATCTTCTTTGTTAGCGGTAATTCGCATTCTGCCCAGATCGGTCAGGGCAGGATCTATCGGTAATCCGATATTGCGGAAACTGTGATCGGTAAATAGGGGTTCGCGATGACAACTATTACAATGCTGTAAAAAAAGCTGGTAGCCCGCCTGTTCCTGTGGGGTAAAGAGAACTTGCCCTTTTTTGTATTGGTCGTAGCGACTATTCGAAGAGATCATCGTAGCCGTAAATTGAGCAAGTGCTTTTACGATCTGCATCGGCTCAATAGAGTTGGTCTTAAAGACGTTCCGAAACGCGTTATTATAATAAGGATCTGCTTCTAGCTTACGAATGACAGCGGGAAATGTTTCGCCCATCTCATGGTCGCCGGTAATGGGTTGCGTAGCCTCAAGTTCTAGCTTATCAAATTGACCGTCCCAATGAAAATAAGGGGACCAGGCCAGGTTAACCAACACAGGAGCGTTTCGAAGGGTATGCGAGTTGTAGACGCCATGGCTTCGGTCGTGTTCGAAGGTTCCAAAAGAGGCCTGTTGCTCGTGGCAAGAAGCACAGGGATGTTCCCCATCAATTGAGAGTCTCTTCTCATAAAACAGATGACGCCCCAACTCGATCCCCTCGCGGGTCAGGGGATTTTCGGTATTGTTATATATGGGGTCCGGAAAGCCCGCAGGGACAGGTAGTACGACCGGACTCAACATACGGATCGACTCTGCTTTATTGCAACTGCCCAGCACTCGAGACAGCAGCGCCGCCACACTAACTAATAGAAGTAGTGAGAGTAATTGTCTTTTCATGCGTTCAATCTATTCTTCAAACGGACCCCTGGGTTTTTTTCGTTGCTGCTTGACCACCGCTCGTTGTTTTTTTTGCTCTATTCTTTTTTCTTGAACTCCGCGGGGTACGGAAGTGGCAATGCGAAGCTTCTTCTTTTTAAGTGCCTGGCTGATCAACTGTCTGATCCTTTTGATGGCTTCTTCTTTATTAGCCAACTGTGTTCGGTGTGTTTGGCATTTTACCTGCAGACAACCCGCATCGTTGATGCGATTGGCCAGCTTTTCTCTGATCAGGGCCACTTCGACAGCCGTGAGCGAATGGGCTTGTCCCAAGTCGAGTGACGCTAATACCGCCGTCTCGACTTTATTGACGTTTTGCCCGCCTTTACCACCGCTTCGGCTTGTGGTGATCTTGATTTCCTTATGGAGCGCCTCAAAATTCATTTGTACATTTACCCTTCTCAAATTTAACTCATTTATGCGAGCGGTCATTCAACGTGTCAGCGAGGCTTCGGTTACTATCGAAGGAATCCGGCATGCTGCTATAGGTCCGGGTCTCCTGGTCTTGCTGGGCATTGAGTCGGCCGATACGCAAGAAGATATCGAATGGCTCAGTGCAAAAATTGTGCAGTTGCGCATTTTTAATGATGAGAACGGGCAAATGAATCATTCCTTGTCTGATATAGGTGGCGAGTTGTTATTGATCAGCCAGTTTACCTTAATGGCGGCCACCAAAAAAGGGAACCGGCCCTCTTTTATAAGGGCGGCACGCCCGGAGCAGGCGATGGTTCTTTACGAGCAAATGATCGGGGAGCTAAAAGCCCAGGTAGGGACCCGGATCAAAACAGGGGTTTTTGGAGCGGATATGAAAGTGGCCCTCTGCAACGACGGACCGGTAACGATCTGGTTCGATACCAAGAATAAAGAATAAAAAAAATAACTCTTTCCTATGACAATAACACAGGCTCAACAGCAGGTCGATCAATGGATTCAAACTTATGGGGTTCGGTATTTCAGTGAACTGACCAATATGGCCATATTGACTGAGGAGGTCGGCGAATTGGCCCGCTTGATGGCAAGGCAGTACGGAGACCAAAGTAGAAAGCCCGGTGAGATTCCAAAAGAAATGGGAGAAGAACTGGCCGATGTACTTTGGGTCCTGCTTTGTATTGCCAACCAAACAGGAGTAGACCTGACCCAGGCCTTGCAGCAAAGTATTGCTAAGAAAACACAGCGTGATAAAGACCGCCATCAACAGAACGAAAAGCTACACTAGCGTATTAGGGTTTATATTTGCATCCTATGGCCAACGATACCCCCCTTTTTCAGTCGATCATTTCGCATGCCAAGGAGTACGGATTTATTTTTCCCAGCAGTGAGATCTACGATGGATTACAAGCCGTCTATGATTACGGTCAAATGGGCAGTGAGCTTAAAAAAAATATTAAAGATCACTGGTGGAAGAGTATGACCCAATTGCGTGACGATGTGGTCGGCATTGATGCGGCCATCTTTATGCATCCCACGACTTGGAAGGCCAGTGGTCACGTTGACAATTTTAATGACCCGATGATCGATAACCGCGACAGCAAAAAGCGCTATCGAGTCGATCACCTCATTGAAGCACATGCCGAGGCCCTTATGGCTGCAGGACAAAAAGAGCAGGCGGCAGCGCTTGTTACGAGCATGGAGGGATTACTGGCAGCTGATGATTTTGTCGGATTAAAGAAACTGATCGAAGACCACCAGATAAAATGCGCGGTAAGTGATACTTGTCATTGGACCGATATACGTCAGTTCAATCTAATGTTCGCTACCGAGTTCGGCGCGACCAGTGGTGAGGAGGATAATAAAGTATACCTGCGACCCGAGACGGCACAGGGTATTTTCGTCAATTTTTTGAATGTCCAAAAGACGGGACGTATGAAAGTTCCGTTCGGGATTGCGCAGGTCGGTAAAGCGTTTCGCAATGAGATCGTAGCGCGTCAGTTCGTTTTTAGGATGCGTGAATTCGAACAAATGGAGATGCAGTTCTTTGTACGACCTGGCACTCAAAAGCAGTGGTACGAGTATTGGAAGCAGTGTCGTTTACAATGGCATCTTGATCTCGGATTGCCCGCCGATAAGTATCGCTACCACGATCATGTAAAGTTGGCTCACTATGCCGATGCGGCCTGTGATATTGAATTTGATTTTCCCATCGGGTTCAAGGAGCTCGAAGGCATCCATAGTCGAACCGATTTTGACTTGCGTCAGCATCAAGAGTATAGCAAGAAGAAACAACAGTACTTCGATAACGAGATCGATCCGAGTACCGGTAAACCCTTTGGCAATTATATTCCTTATGTGGTAGAAACCTCTATCGGGCTCGATCGGATGTTCTTAGCCGTATTGTCGCATGCATACGAAGAACAGGACCTGAGTACCGATGAGAAGCAAGATAGCCGGGTCGTATTGAAGTTTCCAGCAGCGCTGGCTCCGATCAAGCTGGCGGTATTACCGCTCAACAAAAAAGATGGTCTCCCGGAGATCGCTCAAGAAATTATTGCTCAATGCAAAGATGATTTTCGTTGTTTTTACGAAGAGAAAGATTCTATCGGTAAGCGATACCGGAGAATGGATGCGTTGGGAACCCCTTTCTGCATTACGGTTGATTACCAAAGCAAAGAGGATCGAACCGTTACCATTCGCTATCGCGATTCGATGCAGCAAGAAAGAATTTCGATCGATTCCATAAAGGACTTGATCAAAAAAGCACTCTAGCAAACAGGATTGATATCGATCTGAACCCTGATAGCTATCAAGATCAAGCGGGTTGTAGCTTGGCTGTAAAATGCCGCAGTAATGGGGCCTCTTCTATAATACGCAGTCCTTTTATTTCGTTTCTCTTTTGGAACACCTCTATGATCACTTCCGCTACATAATCGATATGGCTTTGTGTATAGACCCGGCGAGGAATGGCCAGCCTGACCAATTCGAGGGGGGCAGGAATCAGTTGCCCGTGTTGATCATATTTTCCAAACATCAGCGAACCGATCTCTACTGTTCGTATGCCTCCCTCTGTGTACAAGGCACAAACCAGGGCTTGACCAGGATACTGATCAACGGGGATCTGCGGGAGGAAGGCCTTCGCATCCAGATAAACAGCATGTCCACCGGCAGGTTGCATCACTGGCACGCCTGCAGCCATCAGTTTTTCGGTAAGGTATTCCATACTACGGATCCGATACTGCAGATAATTTTCGTCCATGACCTCTTCGAGCCCGATGGCAATCGCTTCCAGATCGCGACCAGCGAGTCCACCATAGGTAGGAAATCCTTCTGTAATGATGAGCAGGTTGCGGCATTCCATCGCCAGCTTTTCGTCGTGCAGCGATAAGAATCCACCTATATTGGCAAAGGCGTCTTTCTTGGCACTCATGGTCGCGCCTTGTGCGTACGAAAACATTTCTTGTGCGATCGATTCTATACCTCTGTCGGCATAGCCCGGCTCTCTTTTTTTGATAAAGTAGGCATTCTCGGCAAAGCGGCAGGCATCGATAAAAAGAGGTACACCATGTTTTTTACAAATGGCGCTAACCGCTTTTATATTGGCCATGCTAACGGGCTGGCCCCCTCCTGAATTATTAGTGATGGTCAGGATCACCATCGGAATATTGGCAATTCCTTTCTCGAGCAACGTAGGCTCGAGTGCATCAACATTCATATTCCCCTTAAAGGGAGCGGGTTTGAGGGGATCCTTTCCCTCTTCGCAGATCAGATCGATACCTTCGGCCCCAGAAAATTCGATATTCGCCCTTGTCGTATCAAATAGCGTATTGCTGATAAAATATTTACCTTTTCCGCCAACGGCCGAAAACAGGATCTTTTCTGAGGCTCGTCCCTGGTGAGTAGGGATCACAAAGGGCATACTGGTGATACGCTTTACCATGTTCTCGAAGCGATAAAAACTGGGACTGCCTGCATACGATTCGTCTCCTTCCATGATGCCTCCCCACTGACGACTACTCATGGCCGAGGTGCCACTATCGGTAAGCAGATCGATCAATACCTGACGCGAAGCAATGGTAAATACATTGTAATGTGCGTCGCGCAAAATCTTTACCCGCTCCTCTTTGCTGTTAAAAAAAATGGGTTCTACCGACTTGATGCGAAAGGGCTCAATAATGGTTTTGATAGGCATGGCAATGGCAATTGATACAAAGTGCCAAAGTTAATGACAATACGCTGTTTTATCCGTAGATCTCTTGGTGAATACTTTTTCGGTCATAGCCCATTTCCTTGATAGTGGTAATGGCCTCATCGATCATATTTTTCCATCCGCAAAGGTAGAAATGAGCAGGGGGATGACCTTGACAGAGCTCTTTATAAACGGCGTGTACATAACCATGATGTCCGGTCCAGCTTTCGCGTGAGAGTGTTGGGTGATATAAAAAACCCGGGAGTCTTTTTTCGAGGGCCTTTAATTCATCATAATAAAGCAAGTCGGTTTGGGTGCGTGCTCCAAAGATCAAATGCACCCGGTGAAAGGCAATTTGGTGGTTAGCCAGGTGATGTACCATGCTTCTGAAAGGAGCAATACCCGTACCGGTACAAATAAGGAAGAGTTCTTTGTCAAGTTCATCGGGTAATGTAAAGACCCCCAGTGCTCCGCGCAAGGTAAGTTCGGTGCCCACCGTAGCTTCATTGAAAAGATAAGTGGTGCCCAACCCGTTCTCTACTTTTACAATGACCAGTTCGAACACATTGGTACCATCGGGCCAGGAAGCGATCGAGTAACTGCGCCAGCGTTTATTAGGCTTTTCGTGAATGGGCAGGTCGAGGGTTACAAATTGTCCGGGAATAAAATCAAATCGCTCCAACGCAGGAATTTTTATCCAGAATCGGCGAGTGGTGGAACTGCAGTCCTCCGTCTTGATAATGACGCCTTTTTGCCAAGGGAGCAGTGCCATAGACTTGTTTGAATTAAAGATAATAAATTATTCGAGCTATCTTTGCGGCCGCAGACATGGTTGTTCAGGATTTGTTGACCGCCTATAGTAATAGCCCCCGTCATTTTCAATTGATGGACAGGCTTCTTATGCCCCATCCCGCGACGACCCGGCTGCAAGGTCTACAGGGGTCTGCTCCTGCCTTTGTATTGGCCGCCGTTTTGCAGCAAGCCTCCACTTCTTCTTATAATCATCTGGTTATCTGTAACGATGCAGAAGAGGCCGCTTATTTTCATAATACCCTCGAGAGTCTTACGGGTGCACTCGATTGTTTCTATTTTCCGGGCTCTTTTAAGAACAGTAAGAATTTTAATTTGCTGAATCCCTCGCATGTTATGCTTCGCACCGAGGCGCTTACGCGTCTGGCCAAACGGGCGGCGATCGCCGGCGACCTGCGAAAAAAACTGTTGGTAAGCTATCCAGAGGCGGTAGCCGAAAAAGTAGTGGTGCCTGAACTACTTTCTTCCCGTATCATCTCGATAAAGACTGGTGCTACCCTCGATGTTCCGGCGCTGCTTTTACAGCTTAGCGACTATGGTTTTGAGCGAGTCGATTTTGTATACGAGCCCGGGCAGTTCGCCATTCGCGGTGGTATACTCGATATCTACTCGGTGGGTAATGATAAGCCTTACCGCATCGAGTTATTCGGTCACGAGGTAGATTCCATTCGGCTGGTCGATCCCGAGACACAACTCAGTGAAAGAAAGCTTTCTCAGGTGAGCATTATTCCACGTATCGATCTGCAAGTGTCGGCTACCGAGCAAATCCCCTTACTGCAGTTCTTGCCGGCCAACACGGTAATATGGATACAAGACTATCAGCTTTGCCTCGATCGTATTTCAGATTATCAGGAATCTTTTGTACAGTTCAGACAATGGATGGCCGAGGCGCCAACCAAATTGTCCGAGCCGGAAGAAGGAGAAGAGCTTTGGTCGCAAGCCACGGATTCGGATAAGATTGTTTCCGCCACCTCTTTTGGTGCCGCGCTGAATAACTTTCATTTGATAAGCTGGGAAGGAATTGAATTACCCGGCCAAGGAGTATCGGTTGTCATTGAGCACAACACCAAGGAGCAGCCGGCTTTTAATCGCCAGTTCGACCGGTTGATCCAAGACCTAAAGAACTGGGAGGCCAAACAATATCAACTCCATATTTTTTCCGATAGTGCCCGACAGTTGGAACGGCTACAATCGATCTTTGATGATCTAAAGGCGGGGGTGGTCTTTCATCCCCATACGCAGGCTATCCACGAGGGATTTATCGATCATGATCTGAAGCGGGTATGTTATACCGATCATCAGCTTTTTCAACGCTATCATAAATACAAGGTCAAGCAGGCATACAGTAAGAATAAGGCGCTGACACTTCGTACGCTTCGCGAATTACAGCCTGGAGATTTTGTTACCCACATCGATCATGGGGTAGGGGTGTTTAGCGGACTTCAGAAAATAGAAGTAGCTGGTCGCTGGCAAGAGGCGGTGCGATTGGTCTACCGTGATTCGGATATCTTATACGTTAATATCAATAGTCTTCATAAGATCGCCAAATACTCAGGCAAAGAAGGGACGGTGCCCAAGATCAATAAACTAGGTACTGACGTTTGGAATCGATTGAAAGAAAAGACCAAGTCGAGGGTAAAGGAGATCGCGGTAGATCTGATCGGACTTTATGCACGCAGAAAGGCGCAGCAAGGATTTAGCCACTCGCCTGATAATTATATGCAACACGAATTGGAAGCCTCTTTTATTTATGAGGATACGCCCGATCAAAGTAGGGCCACGGCCGACGTAAAAAAAGATATGGAGTCCTCTTCTCCCATGGACAGATTGGTTTGCGGTGATGTTGGTTTTGGTAAGACCGAGGTGGCGATCCGGGCGGCATTCAAGACCTGCGTGGATGGAAAACAAGCGGCGGTCTTGGTACCTACTACTATTTTGGCCTTTCAGCATTACAAGACCTTCCGCGAACGCTTGAAGGATTTTCCGTTGACCGTTGACTATATCAATCGCTTTAAAACGGCCAAAGAAAAAAAGCAAACGCTGCAATTATTAAAAGAAGGGAAAATTGATATCATCATCGGAACACATGGTCTGCTCGCTAAGGATGTTCAGTTTAAAGACCTGGGTCTGCTGGTGATCGACGAGGAACAAAAGTTCGGGGTGGCGCATAAAGAAAAGATCAAGGAGCTTCGCACGGTGGTAGATTGCCTGACCCTTACGGCAACGCCGATCCCGCGAACGCTCCAGTTTTCACTAATGGGCGCGCGCGATCTGAGTATCATTAATACCCCGCCCTCTAATCGGCAACCCATCCAAACCGAAGTCTTGGTCTATAACGAAGATGCTATTCGCGAAGCGATCTATTTTGAGGCGGAGCGTGGCGGCCAGGTTTTCTTTATTTACAACCGGGTAGCGGGATTACCCGAAATGGCCGGGATCATACAGGGGCTTTGTCCCGATCTGCAAGTAGGGTATGCCCATGGACAAATGGAGGGACAGGTGCTTGAGCAGCGCATCCTCGATTTTATAGACCGTAAGTACGATGTATTGGTTTGTACCAACATTGTCGAGAGCGGAGTAGATATTCCCAATGTCAATACCATCATTATCAATAATGCTCACCAATTTGGTCTCAGCGATCTGCATCAGTTACGCGGCCGTGTCGGTAGAAGCAATAAGAAAGCGTTCTGCTATTTGTTGGCCCCGCCCATGAGCACACTTCCCAATGATTCGCGCCGGAGGTTACAGACCTTGGAGCAGCACAGCGAGTTGGGTAGCGGATTTCAGATCGCCATGCGCGATCTGGATATTCGGGGGGCCGGTAATTTATTAGGAGGAGAACAAAGTGGCTTTATGGCCGAGATCGGGTTTGAGATGTATCAAAAAATTCTCGAAGAAGCCATTCGCGAGCTCAAGCGAAAGGACTTCAAGGAACTTTTCAAAGAGGAGATTGCCCGCCAAGATGATTTTGTGCAGGATTGTACCATCGATACCGACCTGGAGATACTGATCCCCGATGATTACGTTTCCAGTATTACCGAGCGCTTGTCTTTATACCAGCGACTCGATAGTTGCGAAACAGAGGAGGAGCTCGAAGGCATGCGAATGGAGCTGAGTGATCGATTTGGTTCGATCCCCCAGCCGGTAAACGATCTTTTTATTACCGTGCAGTGTCGGCGATTGGCCGTTGCGTTAGGGTTCGAGAAAATAAGTTTGAAAGACGAGTTATTGCGTTGCTTCTTTATCAATAGACCTGACTCACCCTATTTTGAGTCAGAGACCTTCAAAGGGATCATCACCTATTTGCAAACGCAAACAAGACATGGCCAGCTCAAGCAAAATGGCCGAAATTTTTTGTTGGTGGTCTCTTCGGTTAAGAATATGGAGGCCGTTCACCGCTTTTTAGAGGGCATCTGGACTTTCTTGCAAAAAAAAGAGGCAAGACCTTAGTAGTCTTACCTCCTTTATGAAGATCTAGTTATTTTACCAGCCTTGTTTGGCTACGCCGGCTTTGATGGCAGCCATTGCTTTTTCTTCGCCCATCAGCGTAGTGAGTTTATTTCCCTTTCCATCATTTCCCTGGGCCATATAGGCGCCCTTGGCGGTCTTGGTGATAACGGCATCTTGCATAACGACGCCCTTTTCTTTTGTTTTTACGTTGTACGCGGTGATTTGTACGTCTGCCATGGTAAAAGTTTTTCTTGGTTTAAGGCATGAAGGTACAAGTTCCTTGGCAGAGAAAAAAACGGCGCAATTCTGTTTAGTTTCTCGTGGTTTGGTTTCGACAAGCTTACATATTTACAAAGTACATATTGTAATTCCTGCGCAGGGGTTAAAATTCCTAAAATCACAATTTTATTTATATGAAAAAATTTATATCTGCTATTTTTTTATCCTTTCTGCTTTGCCAGGCAATGGCACAAGATCAGCGAACGACTGATTTAAATCATCGCTTGAGTAATGACCCCGTCGCTCAATCCTTAGTGAGGCCCTATGTCGAGCAATTATTATCCCGCCAGGCTCAAATTGAATCGGCTGTCAGAGAACTGATCATGAATGAATCTATTCGTAATAACGGAGATCTCCTCAGTTTTATCAACCTGGCTTCGGTAGTCAGAACGGCTGATTTGCTACAGCAATACGATCGGGATTATGATGCCTTCTTTGCCACCATCGCTAACCAGTTAGCCATGCAGTTCCAGGAGCGAAGATTATGCATGGGGTTGACCGACCCGGACCTCTATCGCGAATGGGTATTGGATTACCTCGAGTTCGAAGTGCTCCGGCCTCAAACCGATGTGGCCAGCACATTTTTTGCCAAATACCTTCAATTTGAATCGGTACGGATCCTTCAAAATGAACAGGAAAGACGTTGGCTGGCCAGTGCGGGTGATGATCTTTCTGACGACCAACCGGGTACTGACCTTCCTGTCGATGAGGAATTTTATTGGCCTGTGCTCAATCGGGATTTTGATATTGACTTAACGGATCCCGAACCCGAGCTCCTGCAGTTTGCCGCCACTGGAAGGAATGGAGAAAAGTTGAAGAAATTACTTGAGTTTATTTTCGATAACTGGACCACTATCAAAGATATCTTCAATTGGCTTAGCGGCAATCTACTCTATGATTGTCATCCATCGGCCAGCGCGCGCATTCGACTTACTAAGGAAGATGTGCCCTCCTCTCTTTCCCCCTCTTTGCGCCGGGAATTCCGCTATGCTGTATCGCAGAACGGTATTATTATGGATGGGAAAAGTACGAGGACTCGTATCAAAGGCAAGTTGAAGCTCTATAAGAGGAGATCTAACAGCTGGGCCAAGGACAGAATTTCATTGGCTGGGATCAATTACTGCTCGCTGCAGTGGAATGCATGCGAGGAGATTCCCTGGCCTGCCAATGGGGTGCCTTTTAACCAGGCGCCAAATCACCAACCGTTTAAGACGACCTTGAATCAGCAACATCCTTATGCGCTTACGATACGCGATGTCAATAGAGAATTTTTGACGTTCAAATTATTTTTTAACCAACAAGTTTTAAAAACCATATTTCTGCTGGGTTCAGGTGTCTGTGATTGATGAGTGGGTGCGAGGCTTGCCCATGGGGCCTCGCCCCTTTTATCTATCAATAATCTTTTTTTAATAATCAATTTTATTTGGCGGACATTTTCAAATCATTAGATGTCATGCGTTACTTAACAGGTATCGGCTTCGTTGTGTGGTTGGTTTTGGGAAGTTGTCAGGAACTCTTTGCCATGGCTCCACGTTGGTGTCTGAGTTATGCTTCGCGTTGTGCACCGCTTCATACCCTGCATTTCTCTGCGAATAACTACCGAGCCAGTGAAATAGGAGTAAATGGTTACGTCCAGGTCGACACATTGAAGAGGCAATACAGTTCCCCGGAGCGCACAGAGCTATTCAATGCCGGATTTATCGATGTGGTCAATAACGGACAGGTCAGCGCCTCCGCGCGTCTGGTCAAACTTCAAATAGGGGAGCAGGGAAAATTCAGTCTTCCACTATCGGTTTATGGTGGGGTAAGCAACCCTTCTTTTCAGTCTGCTGGCTCCCCTGGAAATCCCGCTTCTTCACTCAGAGGCAATGAGCATCTGATCAACCAGTTTATTACTCCCCTCAGTGGTCTACTCAATTTGAGTTTCGAGGGTACTTTGTTAATGAGATCCAAGACACCCGTTACTCGCTGGGGATTACTGTATCAGATCGGCGAACGGGTGCTTACGGGAACTAAGTTTTACTCCACGGGCTTTTATTTGCAACAGCGCCCCATCCATTTTGTAAATACGTACCTGGTAACCGGTCTGTATTTTCAAACTGGTGCCTGGGAAAGGAACAATCAAAAAAATATGGGTGTTTGCTGGTTGGCACTGCGGTATCATCTCTGTTACACGGGTGTCAATCAACTCCATCAGTTCTTACCCTCTCTGGCAGGGAGCGGACTGTATGGCGGATATTCAATGGGAATGGGGGTACGAATCAACACCCTGATCAACCTAAAGGCGGTTTATTATCAGTATCATAAGGGACCCGAGCCAGATTATCTGACGCCGATCTATCAGTTCTCATTCAATTATACAGTGAGCGGGGGTCGCTCATAGTCACTGATAAAGACGTTGTTGCCAGTAGAATTTAATTAGACATCAAGCTTGGCATAGCGCGCATGCGTCTCGATGAACTCACGGCGGGGGGCTACTTCATCTCCCATGAGCATGCTAAAGATTCGATCCGCCTCTGCGGCACTATCGATAGTAACTTGCTTTAGCGTGCGCGTTGCGGGATTCATGGTCGTATCCCATAATTGATCGGCATTCATTTCTCCTAATCCCTTGTAGCGTTGTATACCTACTGATTCATCTTTGCCACCCCCGATCTTTTCAATCAGGGCTTTACGCTGCTCTTCGTTGTAGGCATATGCTTGCTCTTTTCCTTTCTTGACCAAATAAAGAGGGGGCTGTGCAATGTAAACATAGCCTTGCTCGATCATGGCCTTCATGTAGCGGAAAATAAAGGTCAAAATAAGGGTAGCGATATGGGAACCATCCACATCGGCATCGGTCATAATGATCAGTTTATGATAACGAAGCTTGCTCATGTCAAGTGCCTTGGGATCTTCGGCTGTTCCGATCTTAACACCCAGTGCGGTGAACATATTGCGGATTTCCTCATTGTCATAGATCTTATGCTCCATGGCTTTTTCTACGTTCAGGATCTTACCTCTGAGGGGCAAGATCGCTTGAAAGCTACGGTCTCTTCCTTGCTTGGCCGTACCACCCGCTGAGTCTCCCTCTACCAGGTATAACTCGCAGCGATCGGGATCGCGATCGGAGCAATCGGCCAATTTTCCGGGTAATCCACCACCACTCAGCACCGATTTGCGTTGTACAAGTTCGCGGGCCTTACGAGCGGCAGCACGAGCTTGGGCTGCCAAGATCACTTTGGCTACTATATTCTTGGCTTCTTTTGGATTTTCTTCGAGGTAGGCCTCCAGTACTTTCGATACCGTACTGTCTACTACGCCCATCACCTCATTATTGCCCAGCTTAGTTTTGGTTTGTCCCTCAAATTGTGGTTCGGGAACCTTTACGGAAATGATCGCACTGAGCCCTTCCCGAAAATCATCCCCTTCAATTTCTACTTTGGCTTTTTCAAAGAGCCCGTTTCGGTCTCCATAACTTTTGAAGACACGGGTCAAGGCCCGGCGAAAGCCGGAAACGTGGGTGCCTCCTTCGATGGTATTGATATTGTTGACGTAAGAATAGATATGCTCGTTGTAACTATCATTATAGCTAAGAGCTACTTCGACGGCTACATTGGTTGTATCATCTCTTCCTTCTACGGCAATTACTTTTGGAATAAGGGGACTGCGACCGGCATTGTTATCGAGCATCTCCACAAACTCAACGATCCCTCCTTCGCTATAGAATGTTTTTTCATAAGCCACGCCATTCTCGGTTTCGCGCAGATCACAGAGGTGAATGCGTACGCCTCGATTCAGGTAGGCCAATTCCCTTAATCTTCCTTCAAGGATTTCTTTGTTGTACGTGGTGGTAATGAAAATGCTGCCATCGGGCCAAAAATGAACGCGTGTACCGGTTTGATCACTGGAGCCGATCTCTCGCACCGCATACTGTGGCACGCCGATCTTATACTCTTGTTCAAACACTTTTCCATCGCGTTGAACGGTTACATGCAACTTGGTACTGAGGGCATTGACGCAGCTTACCCCTACGCCATGCAAACCTCCGGACACCTTGTAGGAATCTTTATCGAATTTACCACCTGCGTGCAGCACGGTCATCACCACTTCAAGTGCCGATCTCTTTTCTTTGGTGTGCATGGCCGTAGGGATCCCCCGACCATCATCTTGCACGGAAACGGAATTATCCTCGTGAATGGTAACCTTGATGTTTTTGCAGTACCCAGCCAGCGCTTCATCGATGGAGTTGTCGACCACCTCATAGACCAGGTGATGCAAACCCTTTACGCCAATGTCTCCGATGTACATGGCCGGACGCTTACGAACGGCTTCTAAGCCTTCTAAAACCTGAATACTGTCAGCACTGTATTGTGCATTGGAGGCTCCGTTTTCACGCTGATTTTCGATGCTCATAGGGTTGGTTTCTCGCTGCTTTTTCGACCCCTATTTTGGGGTATGGCAAATTTACTGAAACCCCTCGGGGAAACCCTATTTTTTGAGCCCTTTTTTGACTGAAATTCCGCTGGTATTTCCTTGCTATTTTTTGACGATCTGGGCCACCAGATCGGCTTCGGCGCAAACCTTTCCACCGACATAGATAGTGCCTTTCATTTCGCAGATCCCGCGACGGATGGGTGCGGCCAATTCCATCTTGAGCAGCAGCGTGTCGCCGGGCTTTACCATCTGTTTGAATTTGCAGTTGTCGATCTTGAGAAAGTAGGTATTGTATTCTCCGTCACCACTTAAGTTGATGGCCAAAATGCCTCCGCATTGGGCCAGGGCTTCGATTTGCAAGACCCCGGGCATAACCGGATTGCCCGGAAAATGTCCTTGAAAGAACCATTCGTTGAAGGTTACATTTTTTACGCCCACAATATGGGTATCGCTTAATTCAATGACCTTATCGACCAAGGCAAACGGAAAACGATGTGGCAGGGTTCTTTCGATGTATTGCTGATCGTATACAGGGGGTACAGAAGGATCGTAGGTTGGCACATCGCGGGTGTGCTTGTTCTTTTTTATGTATTGTTTGATCTTGCGAGCAAACGCTACATTGCTGCTGTGTCCGGGCCGATTTGCGATAATGCGAGCTTTGATCGGATAGCCGATCAGGGCCAGATCGCCGACTACGTCCAATAGTTTGTGACGAGCCGGTTCATTGGGAAAACGCAGGTCGAGGTTATTGAGATACCCTTCGCTTTTGACTTCGATCTTTTCTTTTTTGAATATTTTTTTAAGTCGTTCCAGCTCGGCTCCTTCGACAGGTCTGTCGACGACAACGATCGCATTGTTGACATCCCCGCCCTTGATCAAATTATTTTCGATGAGTGCTTCGAGTTCATGTAAAAAGCAAAAGGTCCTGCAGGGGGCGATCTCTTTTTTGAAATCCCGAATTGATTTTAATCCGGCATGTTGGGTGCCCAACACGGGTGAGTTGAAATCGATCAGGGTGGTGATCTGGTAATCCATCGAGGGCATGGCGACCATTTCGACGCGTTTGGGTTCGTCGTAATGAAATATATTCTCATCGATGCTATACCAAACTTTGGTGGCATCCTGTTCCAACACACCGGCTTTCTCTATGCAGTCTACAAAGGGTCCGGAGCTGCCATCCATGATCGGAATCTCGGGGCCGTTGATCTCCATCAAACAATTATCTACGCCCATGCCCACCAGGGCGGCCAGCACATGTTCCACTGTGCTCACTTTTACCCCCTCACTTTCGAGTGTGGTACCGCGGCTGGTATCGGTTACCAGATCGCAATCGGCCTTGATTACAGGTTGATTCGGTAAATCGGTCCGTTTGAACTGAAATCCAAAACCAGGGTTGGCCGGATGCAGCGTCAGGTCGGCCAGAATTCCCGTGTGGAGTCCGGTACCCGAAATCGTTACTACCGAACCGAGAGTATGCTGTTTGTCGGGGTTAAATGGTTTGGCCATGAGAGGGGGGTTAGAAGCTGTAAAGATAACACTTACCCCAGGCTTGCGAAAGAGGTCTTCTATTTGGTTGATATCAAGTCTTTTATGATAGACTCAAGTTCCTTGATACGCCTTTCGAGATCGGGGAGCTGTCTGCTGAGGGCCTGGCTGCGAAGCGCTTGCGAATAGTCATAGGCCGGGGTGCCCGTTACTGCTTTTCCTTTTGGGATCGATTTACTGACGCCACTTTGCGCATTGACCTTGGCTCCATCTTCTAGTTGAATATGACCAACGATACCGGCCTGCCCCCCGATCATGACCCCTTTTCCGATCTTGGTGCTTCCGCTAATGCCGGCCTGCGCAGCGATCACCGTACTGTTGCCGACTTCGACATTATGAGCAATCTGTATAAGGTTATCTAGTTTAACACCTTTTCGTATAAGGGTAGATCCGATCGTTGCCCGGTCGATGGTGGTGTTCGCTCCGATCTCTACCTCATCTTCGATGATCACATTTCCGATCTGCGGAACTTTTTGAAGGCGGCCGTCGGTTTGTGGCGCAAATCCAAATCCATCGCTACCAATGACGGTGCCGGCATGTATGATAACTTGACTGCCCACCTGACACTGATGATAGATCTTTACGCCGGAGTGTAGCACGGTGTTCTCGCCGATCTGCACATTGTTGCCGATAAAACAATGGGGATGGACCTTACTGTTTTTCCCGATACGTACATTTTCTCCGACATAGGCGAAGGCTCCGATATAGACATTCTCTCCTACGCTGGCATTGGGGGACACATACGAGGGTTGCTGAATACCCTGTAAGGAGGCTTGTTCCAATTGTTGGTACATGTCCAGTAAGCTAGCAAAGGCCGAATAGGCATCCTTAACCCGAAGAAGCGTCGCCGATACGGGATAACGCAATACGAATGAATGGCTAAGGATCACTATGGAGGCCTTCGTTGTGTAGAGATATTCTTCGTATTTGGAATTGGCCAAAAAGGAAAGTTGACCGGGTGTGGCCTCTTCTATCTTTCCAAAGGATTGCACCGCCATTTCAGGATTTCCTTCAATAGTAGCTTCGATCAGCGGGGCCAGTTGGGCGGCGGTAAACTGCATCATGGGAGTACGCTAAATTTTACTTTCTTCCGGGTAACAAATGTATTCTTTACTGATCTCTCCAAAGGCCAGACTGCTTCCATAATGGATGAGTGCATTATCTACTTCGGAAATATCCTTTACGCTACCATCCTTGAAAAGAATATGGATCCTTTCGTCCTTGGGATTATAGGTGGTATTGCTGGCTTTTCCGGTAAAGACAAAAAAGGAGGCCTCCTCTTCACTGATGTTCAAGCGATGGGCCACTTCTTTTCGCCAAATGGCCAGTCGATCGGGATCAACCGGTTCTTTCAAGAAGCGGATCTTGAGTAGTTTTCTCTCCGTAACCAGTCTACACAGTGTAGAAAGAACTTTGTCGGGATGATAGCACCAGTTCTTGATACTCGTCATCACGTCGTGATCATCAAGACGGCAAAAACGGTCTAAATGCTGCTTGATGGTAGCACCCGCTTCACGATCTTGTAAGAAAAAATCAAGGTCGCTGCTGGCCGCTGATAATACCGTTCCTTGTTGCAGGAGTTGTAAAACCCGCTTAAATATCAATACCACCGACATCTCGGCGCTAACCACTGTTTTATGCAAGTAGACCTGCCAATACATGAGCCGTCGGCTGATCAAAAATTTTTCGATCGAAAAGATCGCTTTCTCCTCTACCATTAGCTGCCCCTCTTTAACGGCCAGCATTTTTAATATACGATCGTAGCCGATCACACCTTCTGCCACTCCGGTAAAAAAGCTGTCTCGATTCAGGTAGTCCATACGGTCCACATCGAGCTGACCTGAGATCAGCTGGTGTAAAAAAGGCTTAGGGTATTGTCCTTTGAAAATGGCGATGGCCGTGCTCAACTGTCCCTTAAAGTGTTCGTTAAGATGCTCCATAATGAGCAGTGAGAGGGTCTCATGATGAAGTCCTGGGATCAGGACTTTCTCCAGCGCATGCGAAAAGGGGCCATGGCCGGCATCATGCAATAAGATGGCTAGTTTGGCACCCAGTTCTTCTTCTGCTGTAATGGAGACACCCTTACTTTTCAGTTCGGAAAGGGCGATGCCCATCAAATGATAAGCGCCCAGTGAATGATGCAGTCTCGAGTGCATAGCCCCTGGATAGACCAAGTGGGCAAAGGCCATTTGGTGGATATTGCGTAGCCGCTGGTAGTAGGGATGCGAGATCAGTTCCAGCACCAGCGGATGATCGATGGTGATGAAACCATAGACAGGGTCGTTGATTATTTTTCGGACAGTGGGAGCGGTTGCCATATTGTTAAAGCCGGTCGGGCATCCTTCAAAAATACAAAGGCTCGTCTTAAAAAGCTAAATTTGAAGATATGGAACGGGCAAGGGTCATATGGGTCGATGATGAGATCGAGAGTCTTCAGTCCCAGAAATTATTTCTGGAGAACAAGGGCTATCAGGTAGACACCTTTACCAATGGCTTTGAGGCCATCGACCATGTAAAAACCCATCCGGTCGATGTGGTCTTGATCGATGAGAGTATGCCGGGTATTACCGGACTCGAGACCTTGGCCAAGATCAAGGAGATCGATCGATCGCTTCCGGTGGTGCTGATTACCAAGAACGAGACCGAGAATTTGATGGATGATGCCATCGGTTCTCAGATCAGCGATTACCTGATCAAACCCGTCAATCCCAATCAGGTCTGGCTTAGCTTAAAAAAGATAATCGACAACAAACGCCTGGTGGCAGAGAAGACCACTTCGGCCTATCAACAACAGTTCCGTCATCTTTTTACGGCCCTCAATAGCGATCCCGATCATCGCGAGTGGCGCGACATCTATAAAAAGCTGGTCTATTGGGAGCTGGAAATGCAGCGAACCGATAGCCCACAGATGCAAGAGGTCTTGCAAACTCAGAAGGCCGAGGCCAATAACGAATTTGCCAAGTTCATCAGTAAGCAATATGCCCATTGGATACAAGATCCTTCTTCGGCTCCCATTATGAGTCATACCTTATTGAAAGAAAAAGTAATTCCACAGCTCGAAAAAGACGTGCCTGTATTTTTTGTGCTGATCGATAATCTTCGTTTCGATCAGTGGAAGGCCATCGAGCCGGTGCTGTTGCAAAGCTTCAGGCGTACCGAAGAAGATAGTTTTTATAGCATTTTGCCTACCGCTACTCAATATGCCCGGAATGCTATTTTTTCCGGGATGATGCCATTGGAGATCCACCAGCGTTATCCCCAGTTTTGGAAGCACGATGAAGAAGAAGGAGGGAAGAATCTTTTTGAGGAAGATTTGTTGCGGCTGCAATTGCAGCGTTTGGGGCTGGGCACCTTGAAGGTGAACTATACGAAGGTGCTCAATAATCAAACCGGGCTCGAATGGCAGCAACAGATACATAATTTATTGTCCAACGACCTGAATGTTATCGTGTACAATTTTGTGGATATGCTCAGCCATGCTCGTACCGAGATGGAAGTGCTCAAGGAGTTAGCAGGAGACGAGAGCAGTTATCGCAGTGTGACCGCCTCTTGGTTCGAGCACTCTCCGCTACACCAGGCCCTTAAACGAATTGCCGACAAGCGCTGCAAGATCGTACTAGCTACCGATCATGGCAGTATTCGGGTACATACGCCCTGCAAGGTGATCGGCGACAAGCAGACAACGACCAATCTACGGTATAAGCACGGGCGTAATTTGAACTATGAGCCCAAGGATGTGCTGGCTTTTCGGAATCCCTCGTTGGCGGGTTTACCCGGTCCGGCTATCAATTCGTCCTATATTTTTGCCAAGGGCGATCATTATTTATGTTATCCCAATAACTATAATCATTATGTGAATTATTATCGCAATACGTTCCAACACGGGGGTATCAGTCTCGAAGAGATGATTGTGCCCGTGATCACCTTACAATCGCGTACTTTTGTGAATTCCTATGAAATACAACCAGACAACCCTTGATAAGTTAGAGGCCATCCCCGAGCAGGCTGGCTATATTCTTCGCTACGAAAGAGGAACCTTTCAGAGCGGCTATTGCATTTTGGAGTCAAAGAAAGTGGTCGTCCTCAATAAATTTTTACCGATCGAAGGACGCATCAATACCCTTATCGATCTGATCCCCCAGTTGACCATCGATCCGGGAATGCTTTCGGAAGAATCAGCAAAACTCTTTGACGAAGTCATACTCATGCGGGCATGACCTGTCCTCCCTTGCACGTAACTTTTTTAGGCACTGGTACCAGCGGCGGAGTGCCCATGATCGCTTGTGATTGCCTGGTATGTTCCTCTGACGATTCGCGCGACAAAAGACTTCGCTCCAGTATCTTGATTCGCTCGGCCACCACGACCCTGGTAGTAGATACCGGACCTGATTTTCGCTATCAAATGCTTCGAAAGAACGTGCGCCATCTGGATGCGGTGTTGTTTACGCATCCGCATAAAGATCACTTGGCCGGACTGGATGATATCAGGGCCTATAATCATTTTGGTCAGCGTCCTATGCAGGTCTTTGCCGACTCGCTGACCCAGGAAGCCCTGCGACGCGATTTTTATTATGTGTTCACCGAAACACGTTATCCCGGCATCCCCGAACTTGAGTTACAAACGATCGCTGAATCGCCTTTTTGGGTAGGTGATATTCCGGTGCAGCCCATTCAGGTCTGGCATCACCGTATGCCCGTGCTGGGTTTTCGCTTTGGATCCTTTACTTACATTACTGATGCCAACCGAATCGAAGAAGAGGAACGAAATAAAATAAGGGGTTCCGAGGTATTGGTCTTAAATGCCCTGCGAAAAGAGCCCCATCTTTCTCATTTTACATTGGATGAAGCGATCAGTCTGATACAAACCTTACAGGTTCCCCGGGGGTACTTGACTCACCTCTCACACCAAATGGGGCTTCACGCCAGCGTGGCCGCAGCGCTGCCCAAGGGGATCGAACTTGCTTACGACGGACTGGAGTTGCATTTTCCCGCCAACTAATTTACTAACAACTGTTAGTTTTAAAGGGCAAGCACGTATATTTACCAAATGAAATTTGAATCGTCCGATCTGACCCAGCAGGTAGCCACCGCCGCCCGGGATTTTGCCAGACAGCATATCCTTCCACATGTAATGGAATGGGATGAGAAACAGTATTTGCCAATTGAAACCCTTCGGGAGTTAGGCAAGTTGGGTATGATGGGTGTATTGGTTCCTACCGCGTACGGAGGGGCCGGGCTCAGCTATGCAGAGTATAAAGTGGTGATCGAAGAGATCGCTGCAGTCTGTGGATCGGTAGGGCTTAGCGTGGCTGCGCATAATTCCCTTTGCACCGGACATATTCTGATGGCCGGAAACGAAAAACAAAAGGAGCAGTGGTTACCGGCCTTAGCTAGTGGTGAGAAGATCGGTGCCTGGGGGTTGACCGAGGCCAATACCGGTAGTGATGCGGGCAATATGCGATGCACGGCTGTGCAAACGGGAGATCACTGGATCTTGAACGGAACCAAGAATTGGATCACCCATGGTATCAGTGCCGAGATTGCCGTAGTGCTTTGCCGCACCGGAGAGCCACGCACACCGAATAATTGTACCGCCTTTGTAGTAGAGCGAGGCACACCCGGATTCAGGGCCGGAAAAAAAGAGAATAAGTTAGGGATGCGCGCCAGTGAAACAGCCGAATTGGTTTTTGAGGAGTGTTCCATACCCGATGCTAATCGATTGGGTGCAGTGGGAGAGGGCTTTAAGCAAGCCATGAAGATCCTTGATGGAGGCCGCATCTCCATTGCGGCCCTTTCACTGGGGATCGCCCGAGGTGCCTACCAAGCCGCACTTCGCTATGCACAAGAGCGTCAGCAATTCGATAAACCCATTGCCCATTTTCAAGCTATTTCGTTCAAGCTGGCTGATATGGCCACCGAGATCGAGGCAGCCGACCTCTTGATACAACAGGCCTGTGACCTGAAAGATCGCCACTTACCGGTAACCAGTGCTTCGGCCATGGCTAAATATTATGCCAGCGAGGTGGCGGTGCGGGTAGCCACCGATGCGGTACAGATTTTTGGCGGATATGGGTATACCAAAGATTTTCCGGTCGAAAAATTTTATCGCGATGCGAAACTTTGTACGATCGGAGAGGGAACCAGCGAAATTCAAAAGCTGGTAATTGCCCGGCAACTGCTGAAAGCCTAAGAAGTTAGCGAACCGCCTGCCACTCCACTAATTTTTTGTAGATGCCGTTTTGTGCGATCAGCTCTTCGTGTTTGCCACGTTCAGCGATCTTTCCTTTTTGCAATACGATGATCTCGTCGGCATGACGAATAGTGGAAAGCCGATGGGCAATAACGATACTGGTGCGCTGTTGCATCATCTTGTTAATGGCATCTTGTACCAACCGTTCACTCTCGGTATCAAGAGAAGAAGTGGCCTCGTCCAATATTAAAATAGGAGGATTCTTTAGCAACGCTCTGGCAATGGTGAGTCGCTGACGCTCGCCTCCGCTCAGTTTAGTGCCCCGATCGCCGATATTGGTTTGATAACCCTCCTCTTTTTCCAAAATAAAGGAATGAGCATTGGCAATGCGTGCCGCCTTAGCGATCTCCTCGTCCGTGGCATGGGGTTGCCCCAGGGCAATATTAGCAGCAATGGTATCATTAAATACTATCGGCTCTTGGGTTACGATGCTCATGAGACTTCGCAAGGACCGCAACGAGCAGTTCTTAATGTTGATCCCATCAATGAGCACCTCTCCGGCACTTACATCATGAAAACGCGGCACCAGATCGGCCAAGGTAGATTTACCCGAGCCGGAGGCGCCCACCAAGGCAATGGTTTTTCCTTTTGGGATCACCAGGTCGATCCCATCGAGGATCAGGACATCACCATAACTAAAGCGGACATTTTTGAATTCGATGGAGTGGGTAAATTCAGTAAGCGTAACAGCATTGGCCACCTCTTCTACGGTAATGGGCGCATGAAGGATCTCTTCGATCCTGCCAATGGCCGCCGATCCTTTTCGCATATTGCTGAAAGAAGTGGAGAGAGCCTTGGCCGGATTGATCATATTGTAAAAGATCCCCAAGAAGCCAATAAAGACAGAGGCTTCGAGCAATTGCTCTTGCAATACCAATTTTCCTCCGTAGTATAAGACGGCCGTAAATAGGGCTACGCCCATCACTTCCGAGAGCGGAGAGGCCAGGTCTCTGCGGTAGCCAATTCGGTTGCGTGCTATGCGCAGTCGATCGTTGCCTTGCTTGAATTTTTCGCGTAGACTCGACTCGACACCAAAGGCCTTGATCACGCGAAGACCTCCCAAGGTCTCATCCAGCACACCCAAGGTCTCTCCGAACTTTTGCGCCACCTCGTTCGAGATCTTTTTCAAGGAGCGTGTAATACGGCCGATCACGAGTCCGAGTACCGGTATCAAGATCAATATAAAGAGCGTGAGTGGCATGCTGATGGTAAATAAAAAGACCAGGGTCAGCACAATGTTCAGTGGATCGCGGATCCAGCCTTCGAGGGCACCGATCACCGAGACCTCCACTTCGTTAACGTCATTGGTCATGCGACTCATCAGGTCGCCTTTGCGTTTTTCATTGAAGTAGCCAATGGGTAATTGAAGGACTTTGTCGTATAGGTCCTCGCGCAGTTGATTGACCAATTGATGTTTGATGGGGTTGAGGGTATAGTAAGCGAGGTAGAGAAACAGATTCTTGGCAGCAATAAGAAGGATCATCAACCAGCAAATAATGGCCAGCGCAGCCAATTGACCTTCTTGTTCTACCCGTTGTTGTAAAAAATGATTGACCGAGTAGAGAATGTAATTATTGCCACTAATGGGGGGCAGGGCTTCTTTGCCGGTAAAGATCAATTGTAAAAAGGGCATCAGCATTCCAATGGATACGATCGAAAAAAGGATGCTCAGCAATATAAAAATAAAGTAGAGGGCAATACGGGCTTTATAAGCTGTTAAATACGAAAAAATTCGGGCGTATGACCTCATGGGAATAGCGGATGATCGGAGCAAAGTAACTACTTTTACAGGGACCTTAATCAAATTCTATGGAAGAAGGAAAAAGACAAAAGCAGATCGCAGGTCTGCTCAACGAAGAAATGAACGGGATCTTTCAGCGATTGGGTCTGACCATGATCGAAGGGGGTATGGTGTCGATCTCCTCCGTCAAGGTTACTTCCGACCTGCTCGAGGCACGCTTTTACTTAAGTTTCTTTCAGATCAATAATCCCCAGGCAGCATTACATAAGATCGAAGAAAGACATCACGAGATCAAAAAGGAATTGGCCAGCCGGGTTCGTCATCAACTACGAAGCATACCGGTATTGAAATTTTTCCGAGACGAGACGCTCGATCATGTCTTTAAGATGGAAGAATTATTTCAACGGATCGAGGCCGAAAGAAAATCGCCCCCTAAGAAGTCCGATTCCTGAATCAATACGGCATGTACCTTTTATTTGCCTGGCGCTACTTTAAAGCCAAAAAATCTACGCAGGCCATCAACCTGATCGCCTGGACCAGTATGGGTGCCATTGTGATCGGTACCGCTTCCTTGATTTTGGTGCTGAGTGTTTTCAATGGTTTCGAGGGGATGGTCAAATCGTTGTACTCCTCTTTTTATTCATCGTGGAGACTTACGCCGGTACAGGGAAAGACCTTGGTGGTGCAAGACAAACAATTAGAAGCGATCGACAAGATACCCGGTGTTACGGCCTTTTCTCGTGTGGTAGAAGAAAAAGCCTTACTACAAGCCGGAGACAATCAAGCCATGGTACAATTAAAGGGAGTCGATGAGGCGTATCCGCAATTGAACAGGATCGATACCCTTCTGGTAAATGGCAACTATAGCATGGGTACGGCGGAGCAACCACAGGCGGTCTTGGGGATCGGTGTGGCAGATGCCTTGGGTGTATTTGCCGATCGTAACCTGATGCCGCTGACCGTTTATTTGCCTAAAAAGACCAATGCCTTGCAACTCGATTGGACCAATGATATTCAGACGGCTTCGTTGCAAACGGTGGGCACCTTTATGATCCAGCAAGATTTTGATAATCGCTATGCGATCGTACCGATCCAATTTATGCAAGTCTCGCTGGGACTTACGGATCGGGAATGTAGCTCGATAGAGATCGCCACTGCCGAAGGCGCCGATCCAGACGCGATCCGGACTTCGTTACAATCCATAATGGGAACAAACTGGCTGGTACAAGATCGGTACCAGCAGAATCAAAGCCTCTATGCCGTAATGCGTACTGAACGTTGGATCGTTTACGCTGTGCTTTCTTTACTCTTAGTGGTGGCAGCCTTTACGATGATCGGAGCCCTGACCATGTTGGTACTCGAAAAACAAAAAGATATCAGCGTGCTGATGGCCCTTGGCACCGATCGCGGCGGCATCTTGCGGATCTTTCTGGCTGAGGGAGTACTGCTTGCAGCGGGGGGCGGTTTATTGGGCATGGGCTTGGCTGCCTTGCTCGCCTTGATGCAGATCCGTTTTCATTTGATTCCCATGCAAGGAGGATCTTTTTTGATCGATTATTATCCGGTAGCGCTGCAGTGGGTAGATTTTGTGCTGGTCGGCATCACCGTATTAATCATTGCCCTGATAGCCTCATGGCTCCCGGCCTACAAGGCCTCGCGTACAGCATTCAATCTGCGGGCTTCGTAAGGCAGTCTTTGCATTCTATAGGGGTATATGTAAAGAGGGTTCTGTAAAAAGAATCCCGTAAGAACGTACTAAAAAAGTAGGGGTCAATAATCGCCCAGTGTTTCGGGCAATTGGGCCAGGGCCTTGGCCAGTTGCTCATCGTTGGGTGCAATGCCATGCCATTCGTGGGTGCCTTCCATAAAATCGACCCCCTTGCCCATGGCTGTTTTCATGAGTATCACAATGGGCTTTCCCTGTCCGGTGAGCGATCTTGCTTTTTGCAAGGTAGCCACCGTATCATCCATATCATTGCCATTCATCTGTAACACGGTCCAGTCAAAGGCGCTGAACTTAGCGGCCAGGTCGCCCAATGACATCACTTTGTCTGTGGGGCCATCGATCTGCTGACCATTCCAGTCGATGGTGGCGATCAGATTATCTACTTTATGATGCGCCGCAAAGAGAACCGCTTCCCAAATTTGTCCTTCATTGAGTTCGCCATCACCGTGCAGCGAAAACACAAGTTCTTTTTTCCCACTCAGCTTTTTGCTAAGGGCCGCACCGGCTGCTACGCTAAGTCCTTGGCCAAGTGAACCCGATGCGATTCGAATTCCGGGCAAGTGTTCATGGGTGGCAGGATGCCCTTGCAGGCGAGAATTGATCTTGCGAAAGGTGGCCAGTTCTTTGGTATCGAAATACCCGGCTCTCGCAAGCGTTGCGTAAAATATGGGAGAGATATGGCCATTTGATAAGATGAACAGGTCCTCATCGGTTGCGTTCATATCAAAAGCCGGATGGTGCTTCATGATATTAAAATACAAGGCCGCAAAAAAATCGGCACAGCCCAGTGATCCGCCCGGATGGCCGCTATTGACGGCATGCACCATACGAACAATATCTCTGCGCAGTTGAGTGGCAATGGAGCGAAGCTCTGTAGTAGAGGCGGCCATGTACTAAATTTTTACAAATGTGCATCCTTTTTTCAAATTGCAGCGGGCTGTAGAAAATTGGTGCGTAAACTTTATTAGTTTTGTGCCATGGCAGAAGACATACAAACGATCAGTGCCGCCGCCCAAGATCAAATGAAAAAGGCGATCGGCCATTTGGAGTCCGAGTTAGGTAAGATCAGGGCGGGTAAAGCCAACCCTCAAATGTTCGACGGGCTGGTAGTAGACTACTATGGAGCGCCCATGCCCATCAATCAGGTAGCTAACATTAGTGTTATGGATGCCCGCACCCTGAGTATCCAACCCTGGGAAAAAAATATGGTGCAGCCCATCGAAAAGGCCATCATTGCCGCTAATATGGGTGTGACCCCGCAAAACGACGGTGCCCTGATTCGTATCTTTTTGCCCCCGCTGACCGAAGAGCGCCGAAAAGAATTGGTCAAGCGTTGTCAGGGAGAGGGAGAAAATAGCAAGGTCGCTATTCGCAATATTCGCAGAGATGCCATTGAGGCCATCAAACGCTTACAGAAAAATGGGTTGAGCGAAGATGCGGCTAAGGACGGCGAATCGAACGTACAGCAATTGACCGATAAGTATATCGGGTTGGTCGAGACGCATCTTTCTTCAAAAGAGAAAGAGATCATGTCGGTTTGATCACTTGGTGTCGCCCTGGGCCGGACTACGATTGGCCAGGTATACCCCTCCCAATATCAGCGACAGACAGCTTATTTCAATCCATGTAATTTTTTCATGGTCCCAAAGCCCCCACAAGATGGCTACCACCGGTATCCCATAGGTAACCAGGGAGGCAAATAGCCCTCCGGCTCTTTTGACCAAGGAATAAAATAAAATGGTAGCGACCGCGCTGCCTAATACACCTAAGGCGGCGGTCGAGGCAATGGCCAATCGTACATCGGCATTGGTAAAATCGTGCTGAAAGAAATCGAAGTACCAAAGTAGCCCCACGGATAGTGGCAGCATGGCAGACACCGATACGGCCGCCAGGTGCAGGGGATTGATCCCTTGTAATCGATGACTGACCATATTCACATTGACTCCGTATAGCACGGTAGCCGTAACAGGTAGCAAGATATAGCCCAGGTTTTCTAGGCTAATGGATTTTTCTCCCAGCAGCACGGGCAACAAGGTCAATAAGGTCAGACCCAAAAAGCCGATCAACAGACCGAGCCATTTTTCGAGTGCAATCTTATCTCCATAAAAAAGGACACCGATCAGCACGACCCAGATAGGAGAGAGAGAATTCATGATCCCGCCCAATGATCCATCGATACGGGTCATAGCAATAGCGAAAGAGAAAGCGGGAAGCAGGTTGCCGATGAATGCACTAAAAATAACGAGGAGTCTTTTATCGGTCGGGATCTTCGAAAAATATAGGATCCCGAAGGGTAAGAGCACCAGGGCCGCTCCGGCAATTCGCAACGAGGCGATCTGTGTTCCGGTAAGTGCGGCCGTGCTATCCTTCATCAATTTGAACGAACTACCCCAGATCAGACAGAGGGCAACGAAGAGCAACCAGCTGGCAAGTTTGTTTGACATGGGGGCAAATTTCACGAAAAATAAGTCGGTTTCATATTATTTTTTGACCCTGGGCGAACATGCTTTCAATCGCTTACATTTGTGTCACCGCAGTATGTTACAACCTATCAATTACCAGATCCGACTTCCCCAATTCGAAGGGCCTTTCGACCTGCTGCTTTTTTTTATTGAGCGAGATGAGTTGGATATTTACAATATTCCTATTACCAAGATCACCAATGATTTTCTCGATTATATTCACCAACAAGACGAGCTGAACGTAGAGTTGAGCAGTGAGTTCATTCTGTTTATCTCTACCCTCATGCGTATCAAGGCCAAGATGCTCTTGCCTCGTAAAGAGCTGGATGCCGATGGCAACGAGATCGATCCAAGAGCCGAGCTCGTCAATAAGATACTCGAGTACAAACGCTTTAAGGAAGCCTCGGCGCAAATGGCCGAGATGGAGGCCTTGCGTATGCTGATGGCCAAGCGGGGTAATATTCAAAAGGAACTTTCTGCCATTGGAGAAGAGGCCAGCGAAGGAACCGAGATCACCCAGCTGACCTTATTCAAATTGATGAAGGCCTTCGAGAAGGCGATGCAGAAATACAGCGATCGTGTCAATACACCTGTCCATACGGTCGTAAGCTATAATTATACCATGGAAGGGAGTCGTCGCTCCATGCTTGAGTTAGCCAAAAAAGAAAAGACGATCTCCTTTGAGCGCATCTTCGAAGAATGCGAGAATAGGGTGCATGCTATATTTTTATTTCTCTCCCTGCTCGAGTTGGTGCAACTGCACTATCTGACGATCCTGATCGGACAAGGAAAAAACAACTTTATCATCGAGTACGATGAGAAAGGGGCCGCCGATGCCGAGGCATTGGCCATACAAGAAGTCGATCCTACGCTTAATTGATGGGTTGATCGCTGGCTACTGTTACCACCTACTTTAGTTCACTAACTTGTACGGCGCTCATGGCGCGTATGGCCTTTACTATAGCCTCCTTGTCGTAGCCACACTCGCGATGTAACTCGGCGGGTGTGCCATGCTCTACCAGGGTATCGGGAATACCCAGCATACGCAGGTCTTGTTTGTAGCCATGCAGGGCCATAAACTCCAAGATGGCCGAGCCGAACCCGCCTTGTATGGTACCATCTTCTACGGTCAGTATTTTTTGATAGCGACCGCAGATCTGGTGCAGTAATTCCTCGTCCAAGGGTTTTACGAAGCGCATATCGTAGTGTCCTGGTTGCAGACCGTCGGTGCGTAGTTCACGCAGGGCGGCCGAGACAAAATTACCCGGATGGCCATAGCTGAGAATAGCGATCTCTTCTCCTTCTTTGATTGTTCTTCCCTTTCCGATCGGAATGCTTTGCAGCGGCGTTCTCCACTCTGGCATAACGCCCTCTCCACGGGGATATCGGATCACAAAGGGTAAAGTAGTGCTATCGAGTTGGGCTGTATACATCAGGTTGCGTAGCTCCGATTCATTCATGGGAGCGCTGATGATCATATTGGGTATACAGCGGAAATAGGCGATATCGTAGCAGCCATGATGCGTGGGCCCGTCATCGCCCACCAAACCGGCGCGGTCCAGACAAAAGATGACGGGTAATTTTTGAATGGCCACATCGTGAACCACCGAATCGTAGGCCCGCTGCATAAACGAGGAGTAGATATTGCAGAATACCTTCATTCCCTGTGTGGCCATACCGGCACTAAGTGTTACGGCATGTTGTTCGGCGATCCCTACATCGAAGGCCCGATGAGGCATTTTTTCCATCATGAATTTTAAGGAAGAGCCCGAAGGCATGGCCGGTGTAATGCCTATGATCTTCTCATTTTGCTCGGCCAATTCAATAATAGTATGCCCAAACACATCTTGGTATTTGGGAGCCTGTGGTCCTTCTTTCTTTTTTTGTACGATCTCGCCAGTTACTTTATCGAATAGGCCCGGGGCATGCCATTTGGTTTGATCTTTTTCGGCCAAGGCATATCCTTTGCCTTTTGTAGTAATAATATGCAGCAGCTTGGGCCCGGGAATATCGCGCAGGTCTTTTAAGGTCTCGACCAATTTGGCAATATTATGCCCATCGATGGGCCCAAAATAGCGAAGCTTAAGGGCCTCAAAAAGATTTGAACGACTGTTGATGATACCCTTTAATCCTTCGGTGATCTTATGAGCCATGGTACGGGTAAAATTCGTACCTCTTGGGAGATGTCCTAATAGATTCCATACCTCGTCTTTCATTTTGTTATAGGTGGGCGAGAGCGAGATGTCGGTCAGGTATTCTTTCAGGGCGCCCACATTCGGGTCGATGCCCATACAATTATCATTTAGGATGATCAGCATGTCCGCATCGGCCACACCGGCATGATTCATTCCCTCAAAGGCCAGTCCAGCGGTCATCGCACCATCTCCTATAACAGCCACGACTTTACGGTCGTTCTCTCCTTTTTGTTTGGCAGCCATGGCCATACCAAGGGCGGCCGAGATCGAGGTAGAGGAGTGACCCACACCAAAAGTATCATAGGGGCTCTCACTTCGTTTGGGAAAACCACTCAGCCCTTTGTATTTGCGATTGGAAGGAAACTGATCTCTGCGCCCGGTCAGGATCTTATGTCCATAAGCTTGATGGCCTACATCCCATACCAGTTGATCGTAGGGGGTGTTATAAACATAGTGCAGTGCCGTGGTCAATTCCACCACACCGAGACTGGCTCCGAAATGGCCTCCATGCACGCTCACAATATCAATAATGTATTGGCGAAGTTCTTCGCAGACCTGATGTAATTTCTCTCGGGGAAGCTTTTTTAGATCTTCCGGGTTATTGATGGTCTTGAGCAAACTACCAGGTTCAATTTGCATGGCACTGTTGTTAAAGGATAAAATTAGGGAAATAAATGTCGATACCCTTTTGATTCTATACCGATGGTTCTTTAACAAATGCCGGCCATAAATGTTGTCAAAACTCCGTTGAAAACGGGCTGGGACCATTGGTCCCAAGCCGAGGAGTAGTGGCCGGGCGCTTTTGTAACTTTATCCGGTCATGGGTATGTTATCAAATAGAAACAGGTTGTATTGGTTACTGCAGTTGGGGGGTTGGTCCACCTTATTGGCGGGCTCTTTTCTGATAGCCAACCTTTTTGATGTAGAGTACCCCGAGAGATTGCTTATCAAAAGAATCGTCGCCATCACCCTTACCGGACTCTTTGTTTCGCATTGGTTACGGGTTGCCCTAAAAAGATCGAATCTGTTGCAACGAAGGATCGAGCAATCCATCCCCTGGTTACTATTGGCTCTTACTCTTGCTTCGCTGGTACAGGGCTTGTTGGTCTTGGCTAGTTTTGAGGCCTTTGATCTCTATCTTTCTAAAGAGTTGGTGGAGAAGTTGAACATAGGCCAATTGCTGCTGGCCATGAGTTTGGAATCGAGCAGTCTCATGTTGGTATGGCTGGCGCTCTATTGTTTTTATCATTACTATGCCGACAGTCGTCAACGACAACTCGACAAACTAAAGCTCGAGGGTATCATCAAACAAATGGAGCTCAAAAAACTTAAGGCCCATCTGAATCCGCATTTTATTTTTAATTCGCTCAATAGCATTCGGGCCCTCATCGATCTGGATCCTACCCGCGCCCGTAAGGCGATCACAGAGCTCAGCAATATGCTGCGCGGCAGCTTACAGACCGAGCAGGGGCAGTTGGTTCCTTTGCGACAAGAGATCGATATCATCCACGATTACCTGGCGCTTGAGAGTATTCGATTCGAAGACCGGATGAAAGTCAACTGGCAGGTCGCGGACGATACCTTGGACTTTTCGGTACCTCCCATGATGCTGCAAACCTTGGTGGAAAATGCCATCAAGCACGGTATCAGTACTCGTCCTGCCGGTGGCACCATCACCATTCGCGCGTATCGTCAAAACCAATATGAGAACCTTATACTGGAGGTCCTTAATAGCGGAACCCTTAACGGGTCTACCATACAGCCCGGATTTGGGATCAGCAGTACCCAGAGCCGGTTAGAGCTATTGTATGGAGGGCAAGCCCGTTTTGAGCTTACACAGTTGCCCGATCAGATGGTACAAGTAATCGTAACTATTCCCCTTTGATAATTTATGGCGATCAAAACTATTATTATCGACGACGAAAGATTGGCTCGTGTAGAATTACGAAAACTATTGGGTGAATTTTCTACCATTGAGGTAGTAGACGAAGCAACCAATGCCAGCGAAGCCCTTGAAAAGATCGAGACCTTGCAGCCCGAATTGATCTTTTTGGACATCCAAATGCCTGGAAAGAGCGGATTTGACCTATTGGCCGATCTCGATAGTAGCCCCACTGTTATTTTTACTACGGCCTATCACGAATACGCGATCAAGGCCTTTGAATTTAACGCACTCGATTACCTGACTAAACCTATCGATCCGCGAAGATTGGCCGATGCCATTCAAAAAATACAGGGACTCGATGGGCGCCGTTCTGCTGCTGTGACCTTACCGCCCCTGGGCGCTTTGGGAGAGCAAGATCAAGTGTTTGTTAAGGATGGTGAGCGCTGCTGGTTCGTCAAACTCAGTGAGATCCGTCTCTTTGAAAGTGTAGGCAATTATGCCCGGGTATTTTTCGGCCCCAATAAGCCGCTTATCCTTAAATCGCTCAACGCACTTGAGGAAAGACTCGATTCCCGTATTTTCTTTCGGACCAATCGCAAGCACATCGTCAATTTGCGAATGATAGACAAAGTGGAGCCTTATTTCAATGGAGGACTCTTGCTAGAATTGAAAGGAGGCGAAAAGATAGAAGTGAGCCGCCGGCAAACGCTTCGATTCAAAGAGATGATGAGTTTGTGATCAGGCGCGGTTATGTTGGTGAACGGCCTCGCTGATCGATCCAATCAAGGCAGAATCTTTTTCGATGGCGTTACCCACTACCACCAGATCGGCTCCTGCGCGACAGGCCGCTGCGGCCTTCTCGGGATCAGTTATTCCTCCACCAACGATCAAGGGCACTTGAATATGCGCCGATACGACCTGTATCATTTCTTCACTAACCGCATGGCGAGCGCCGCTTCCGGCATCGAGGTAGATAAGCTTCATGCCAAGCATTTCGGCGGCCATGGCCGTACACTGTGCGATCTCTTTTTTATTGGAAGGGATCGGGCTGGCATTGCTGATATAAGATACAGTGGTGGGAGCGCCTCCGTCTATGACCATATACCCGGTAGACAGCACTTCTAAGCCGCTTTGCTTTACAAAGGGGGCCGAAAGTACATGCTGTCCGATCAGCAGTTCGGCATTTCGTCCTGATACGAGCGATAAATACAGCAGGGCATCGGCATGGCGGGTAACCTGTGAGGGGCTGCCCGGAAAAAGGATCACCGGAATATCGCTGTGTTTTTTGAGATAGAGTACCTGCTCCTCTAATTGATGCGAGACCACTAAACTTCCTCCTACCAACCAATAATCTACCTTGGCCTGGGTTCCCAGCGCGATCAGTTTGTCGAGGGTTTCTATAGGGGCCTTATCCGGATCGATCAGCACGGCAAAGGATTTTTGTCCTTTGTTTTTGCGCTCGGTCAGTTGGGTATAAAGTATAGTTTTCATGGAGTGATCGGACTGCTGCAAAATTGCGGAAAATAGTTTGTATTGAGGGCGTCGTACTGACTAATACCTGTAATTGAAATTTCCAAAAAAATCTTTCAAAAATTAATCCAGAAGATGTGAAGAAATGCCCAAATCCACGACAGACAAGGGTTGTGGGCGTTTTAATGCGTATTTTCCACACGATGTGAATATTTGAGGGTTTGTTTTTTTTGGGTAAAAAAATATTTTCGTTCACGATCGGGTGCAAGCCAGGGTCGAAACCGAAACCAGGATCAAAACCCAATAAATTCTTTTTTCAGTATGCCCAGTAAAAAGTCAGCCGCCACCAAGGGCGGGTTGCAGTTTAGTCGCCGTTTTACACGAGATGATGTAAACGTGTTCGATCAGTTCGAATACGATTATCGCACCTCGGTCATTCGTAATCCTACGGGAGAAGTGGTCTTTGAAATGACCAATGTAGAAGTGCCCAAGCAGTGGAGCCAGATCGCCACCGATATCTTGGCGCAGAAGTATTTTAGAAAGGCCGGTGTACCCCAAGCCGATGGCACCTCGGGTCGCGAAACCTCGGCCAAGCAAGTGGCTCATCGTATGGCCCATTGTTGGAGAGTATGGGGAGAGCGGTATGGTTATTTCGCCAGCACCGCCGATGCGCAGGTATTCTATGATGAGCTGGTTTATTCCATCCTCAATCAAATGTGCGTGCCCAATAGCCCGCAGTGGTTCAATACGGGTTTGTACGAGAGCTATGGTATTGCCGGTAAGCCCCAGGGTCACTATTACGTGGATCCTACCGACGGACAACTCAAGAAGTCACAGAATGCATATGAGCGTCCTCAACCGCATGCCTGTTTTATTTTAAGCGTCGAAGACGACCTGGTCAATGAAGGGGGTATTATGGACCTCTGGGTACGCGAAGCGCGCATCTTCAAATATGGCTCCGGAGTAGGAACCAACTATTCGAACTTGCGTGGTGAGGGCGAAAAATTAAGTGGTGGTGGCAGCAGCTCCGGATTGATGAGCTTTCTTAAGATCGGAGATCGTGCCGCGGGTGCCATCAAAAGTGGCGGTACAACTCGTCGTGCGGCCAAGATGGTCTGTCTTGACCTCGATCACCCCGAGATCGTACAGTTCATCAATTGGAAAGTAGAGGAGGAGAAAAAAGTGGCGGCCCTGATCGCAGCTGGATACCCCTCCGGCTACGAGGACGAGGCGTATCGTACCGTTAGCGGACAAAACTCCAATAATTCCATTCGTATACCCAATGCCTTCTTTGAGAAATTAGAGAACAATGAAGATTGGGAATTGACCGCCCGCCAAGACGGACGTGTCATGAAAAAAGTTCCGGCCCGCGAACTTTGGAATCAGATCGCGTATGCGGCCTGGCGTTGTGCCGATCCGGGAACACAGTACAATACCACCATCAACGAGTGGCATACTTGTCCCGAGGGAGGTCCCATCCGTGCTTCGAATCCTTGTTCGGAGTACATGTTCCTCGACAATACGGCTTGTAACCTGGCTTCTGCCAATCTGATGAAATTCTACGATACCGAGACCAATACATTCGATGTGGCGGGATACGAGTACAATACGCGCTTGTGGACCGTGGTGTTGGAGATCTCAGTATTGATGGCCCAGTTTCCCTCCAAAGAAGTAGCTCAACTCAGCTATGAATATCGCACGCTTGGATTGGGTTATGCTAATCTTGGTACGATGCTGATGGTAAGCGGTATTCCCTATGACAGCGAAGAGGCCCGCGCCATCGCCGGGGCTATCTCCGCTATCATGACGGGTATCTCTTACAAGACGTCGGCCGAATTGGCAAGCGTGTTGGGACCTTTTGCCCGTTATCAAGAGAACAAGGAGCATATGATGCGTGTCATGCGCAATCATCGGCTGGCCGCTTACGATGCCGACGAATTTGAGGCTCTCAGCTTAAAGCCACAGGGTATCAAGGTTAAGTATTGTCCTGATTATTTGTTGAAAGCGGCCTGCAAGGCATGGGATGATGCCGTAGAACTCGGAGAACAATATGGCTATCGTAATGCGCAGGCTACGGTAATCGCCCCCACGGGTACCATCGGTCTGGTAATGGATTGCGATACCACAGGGGTAGAGCCCGATTTTGCCCTAGTAAAGTTCAAGAAACTTTCTGGTGGTGGTTATTTTAAGATCATCAATCAAAGCGTACCCGTAGCGCTCAAGAATCTTGGGTACAGCGAAAAAGAAACCGAAGCTATTATCAAATATGCGGTGGGTGCGGCTAGTTTTGCCGGTGCTCCCTTTATCAATCATCAAACCCTGAGCGAAAAAGGATTTATCGCTGACGAGATCAAACGTCTCGATGCGGCGGCCCTTACTGCCTTTGAGATCGGATTCGTATTCAATAAATACACGCTGGGCGAGGAATGTCTGCAGCGACTTGGTTTTGCTCCGGAGCAATACAATGATTTTGAGTGGAGTTTGCTCGAAGCCCTTGGCTTTACCGATGAACAAATCGAAGCGGCCAATGATTATGTCTGCGGTACGATGATGATCGAAGGCGCACCAGGTCTCAAAGAAGAACACCTGCCCGTTTTCGATTGTGCCAACAAGTGCGGTCAAAAAGGACAGCGCTATATTCATGCCCATGGTCATATTCGTATGATGGGAGCGACGCAACCCTTTATTAGCGGCGCTATTTCGAAGACCATCAATTTACCTCATGAAGCCTCGATCGAGGAGATCGCTGATGCGTATTACTTAAGTTGGAAATTGGGTCTCAAGGCCAATGCGCTGTATCGCGATGGCTCTAAATTGTCTCAACCGCTCAGTAATAAAAGTGATAAGAAGAAAAAAACCGACGCTACCGAAACTACGGTTGCCGAAACGGTCGCTGATGCCGATTCTAACATCGTAGACTTGGGTAAACTGACCGTAGAGGAGTTGCTCGATGAGGTACAAAAGCGTGTGCAGTCTTCTCCTGATACTAAGCTTAAGCGCCGTCTCGCCAAGATCGTAGAGCGTCGCACCTTGCCGGCCAAGCGTCGCGGCTTTACCCAAAAAGCCAAGATCAGCGGACAGGCTGTATTCCTTCGTACCGGCGAATATGCAGATGGTACCTTAGGAGAGATCTTTGTGGATATGGCAAAAGAGGGCGCCACCATGCGCAGTATGATGAACTGTTTTGCCATTTCCGTTTCGATCGGATTGCAATATGGGGTCCCGCTCGAAGAGTTCGTCGATAAGTTTGCCTATACTCGTTTTGATCCCTCTGGATTTGTAGAGCATCCCAATATCAGAACTACCACGTCTATTGTAGACTTTATCTTCCGTGTACTCGGTTATGAGTATCTCGGTCGCACCGACCTGGTGCATGTGCTGGATAAACCCGAGGTAATGAATACCGGTGCGGACGATTGGGATGAAGTGCCTTCTAACCCATTGGAGTATGCCAAGGATCCAGAGTTGTCCAGTATACGCATTACGCCGACGGCCGGAACCACACAACCTGTTAAGGCGGCGGCTCCCAAGGCCGTTCCCAAAGCAGAGAAAGTGGATAGCGCTCTCGAAGCCATGAATGCCGTGGCCAAGAATATGCAAAGCGATGCGCCTGCTTGTAATGTGTGCGGCAATATTATGATGCGCAGCGGCGCTTGTTACAAGTGCAACAACTGTGGTAACCAGGGAGGTTGTGGTTGATCAGTCCCTTGGTGCTTGAATACATTGAATCCCGCCACTAGTTTGGCGGGATTTTTTTATAGTGTCTTCGGGTAAACTGCCGTTGGCTCAGCGTCTGATGAAAAACAGCTAAAAAGAAAATGCTTCGCCTAACGCCGTTGAAAGCTCGCTCAAAAGAATTTCTAGTTGCTTGCCCTTCGCCGCCAACGGCGTTTTAACGGCTCAGCCTTCTCTTTTTTTACGCTGTTTTTCAAGGCCTCTTCGCCAACGGCAGTTTACCCGAAAAAAGTAATCTTTAAAAAAGTCTACTCTTTATTAACTGCTATGCGAATTATCATTGCCCTGCTATTTTTAGCCACCACCACGCTGCACGCACAGGTGGGGATAGGAATAACTAACCCAGATACTAAAGCTGCGCTGGATATCAGCTCCAACTCCAAGGGCTTGTTGATACCGAGAATGACTACCACACAGAGAGATGCTATTACCTCTCCCACCGAGGGGTTGATTATTTTTAATAGTACCTCTAAAAATATTGAGGTCTACAACTCCGGAACTACTTTCGGAGAAAGTATAATCACTGCAACTTCTAATGCAAAGGCAACCATAGGGTCCGCGTAATCGAATATAACGTCCTCTTTTACAACTGATAGCCGGGGAATGGCACAGTCGTTTCTGTCGGGAGGTGGGATGTTAAGCGCTATTAGTATCATCGTGGCCGGTACTCAAAGTCAGTCCACCTCCTCTTTATACGAGTTATCAATTTTTAGCGGTACTCCAAGTCCCACTTGTGGATATTCCGTAGCTACTACTGCTACTTGTGCATTTTCAGATTTTGGAGACCCGCTTGCTACCGCTTTAGACTCCATCAAAAATGCCGGAGTAAATAAGCTTTTCTTTCATAAGCCGGTATATCTTACTGCAGGACAGATCTATACCTTTTCAATTACCCCTACTACAAATAACCAAAATTTTGATTGGAGAATCACCACTAGCTCATATGGTTCAGGTAATTCATTTGGTATTAATGGAAACATATCTGTTGTTGACGATGATTGTATATTTCAAACTCATTATCTGCCCCCTGGTTAGCGCGCCCTATAAAGTCTCAACTCTTTTCTCTAAGAATCCCGCCATCATCTGCGGGATTTTTTTTATGGCTCGGCGGAATGCCTCCTGCGAAGAGGCCTTGAAAAACAGCGTAAAGAAAAGAGAATGCGGAGCCGTTAAAACGCCGTTGGCGGCGCATAAAGGAAAGTAGAAATTAGAGTAAGCTAGCTTCAACGGCGTTAGGCGAGCCGAACCATTTTTAGCTGTTTTTCATCAGACTCGCAGCAGGAGGTATCTGCCGAATAGATATACTACAACACAGCAGGAGGCTTCCGGCGAATAGTAGAAGTTAGTTCCCGAACAAACTCCCCACCGCCCTCTCTAGCATCGGAAACTTCTCGACCACATAATTCTTGATCGTCGTTACTGCTTGTTGGGCTTGTTCCTCGGTAAGACCCGCTTCGGTCTTTAACTTCTCGATCAATTCTTGCATAGAAATGGGGTTGAGGGTCTAATAGCTTTTCGCAGTGTTGTTAGGCCACTTTCAGCAAACTCAGTTTGCTCTTGTTAAAATGCTGCTCGGCATAGGGTAGGTCCAAGATCAATTCTGTTGTGTCGGTAGAAGGCAACTCGTACATGGCATCGGTCAAAATGCTCTCACAGATACTGCGCAGTCCGCGCGCACCCAGTTTATACTCCAGGGCCTTGGCGACCATAAAGTCGAGTACATCATCTTGAATGGTCAGGGTTATTCCCTCCATTTCAAAAAGACGGGTATATTGTTTGATCAGCGCGTTGCGTGGTGTGGTCAAGATGGCGCGCAGGGTGGGAGCATCGAGCGGATCGAGATGGGTAACGACCGGTAATCGACCTAATAACTCAGGGATCAAACCAAAGGACTTGAGGTCCGTGGCATTTACATAACTCAACAGGTTGCGAGTACGACGATCTTGCTCTTCTTTATCGACATTAAAGCCAATGGTATTGGTATGCACCCGACGGGCAATGACACGATCGATGCCATCAAAAGCGCCGCCGCAGATAAAGAGGATATTCTGGGTATTGATCTTAATGAGTTTTTGTTCAGGATGCTTTCTGCCCCCTTGTGGTGGAACCAAAACGTCGGTGCCTTCAAGCAGTTTAAGCATACCTTGTTGCACGCCTTCTCCACTTACATCGCGGGTAATCGAGGGATTATCGCTCTTGCGGGCGATCTTGTCGATCTCATCAATATACACAATGCCGCGCTCGGCAGCAGTCACATCATAATTGCAGACTTGCAGCAAGCGACTTAAGATGCTTTCTACATCTTCTCCTACATAGCCCGCCTCGGTAAAGACCGTTGCATCCACAATGGCAAAGGGCACATTGAGCATACGGGCGATACTTTTGGCCAGCAAGGTTTTTCCGGTACCTGTCTCACCCACCATGACGATATTGCTTTTCTCAATTTCAATATCGGTTTGGTTGGGTAGTTCGGTGCTGCGTTGTTGAAGTCTTTTGTAGTGATTATATACCGCCACGGACAGCACTTTCTTGGCCTCGTCCTGTCCGATCACATATTCATCCAAAAAGCGTTTGATCTCGGTTGGCTTTTTGACCGAGAGTTTGAAGTTGTTCTTGTTCTTATCTTCCTTAACGGTCAGCTCTTGGTCAATGATCTCGCGGGCGTGTTCGACACAGTTTTCGCAGATATGACCATCTTGCCCGGCAATCAGGATCTTGACCTCATCGCGGCTGCGACCACAAAAAGAGCAGTGAAGCGTATTCTTAGCCATTCTGTAAAATTAAAAAAACCGCTCCGAAAGGAACGGTTAATATTTTAACCAATTGAATATCAATTATTTATTTAGATTTTCTACCGACTTTTGCTTGCCCATTTTCCAGACCGCTACAGCCCGTTTACGCGGTTATAGCTTGTTCAATAGTTTATCGGCAATGCCATATTCAATGGCCTGTTTGGCATCCATCCAGTAGTCACGGTCAAAATCTTTCATGATCTGTTCTACGGTCTTTCCGCAGTTCTTGGCCAAAATGCCGGCACCGATCTCTTTGACACGTCGGGTCTGCTCGGCCTGGATCTCCAGATCGGTACTGACACCACGTATAAATCCCCCCAAAGAAGGTTGATGGATCATGACTTCGCCATGCGGAAAAATATACCGCTTGCCCTTGGCACCTCCACTGAGTAGAATGCTTCCCATCGAGGCCGCCAGCCCCATACAAATGGTACTTACGGGACTGCTGATCATCTGCATGGTGTCGTACATGACCATTCCGCTGGTGACCACCCCGCCGGGGCTGTTGATATAGAATTTAATTTCTTGTCCTGGTTTATCGGCCTCCAACAGGAGCAGTTTGCTGACCACATCCTTCGCCGATTTGTCATCGACTACGCCCCATAGGTACACCGCTCTTTTTTCGAAGAAATAGCGTTCCAGTTTTTTACTGAACATCCCCAGGTCCGATTTAGGTTGTTCTTCTTTTTCTTCTTCTTCCTCCATTTTCCAATCGGATCTATTGGTAAAATGGGTATTATCAAATGAGTGACGATTCATATACGTAGTTTAATCTTTCTTTTGTTTGCGGGGATTGGTGATAAGCACCTCGTCGACCAAACCATACTCTTTGGCCTCGGCAGCGGTCATCCAGTTGTCGCGATCGAAATCTTGTTCGATCTGCTCGATGGATTTACCGGTGTGGGTTTGCACGACTTCGTAGAGTTCTTTTTTTAGCTTACGGATCTCTTTAACGGTGATCTCAATATCACTGGCTTGTCCGCCAATGGCCCCGCTGGGTTGATGCATCATAATACGCGAATGACGCAGGGCGGCTCGCTTTCCCTTGGTACCCGCACCGAGTAATACACAAGCCATGGAGGCCGCTACGCCAATACAAATGGTAGCGATATCGGGGCTCACGTACTGCATGGTATCATAAACACCCAAACCGGCATACACACTGCCTCCCGGACTATTGATGTACATGTTGATATCGCGAGTGCGGTCAGAAGAATCCAAGAAAAGTAATTGCGCCGTGACAATGTTGGCGATCTCATCGTTGATAGGATAGCCTAGGAATATGATACGATCCATCATCAACCGACTGTATACATCCATGACCGCCACATTGAGCGAACGCTCTTCAATGATGTTCGGCGTCATGGCCGTGATCAGGTGATTTCCGTATTGATGCAAAGTATTGCTGGAGATACCGCGGTGTTTGATGGCAAATTTTTCGAATTCCGATTGAGTACTCATACGCGCTTTTTCTATTTTGACTAATAGTAACAAATATCCGTCCAAAGGGCGGGTCGGCAAAATTAAGTCAGGATGACAGTTATTTCTATGACAAGAAGCCTAACCTGCTGTTAATGGTGGTCATGCTGATGGCTCTACCATGGAGGTGAAGGCCTCGGCCGTAATGGCTTTGTCAGTCGGGCTTAGTTTGGAGGCGGCCCATTCGAATAATTTCTGGGTTTGCAGACGATGAAAGGCATCCTCAACGTATTTACGGTCCTTCATCATTCTTTCAACATAGTCGTTGATCCAGGGTTGCTCCTCGGATAAGGAGGCTCCCCCCATATAGCTGAACAATTGCTGCTTGGCAAACTGGCGAAGTTCTTGGGGATCGACCTGAATACCATTGTCGGCCACGATCTTTTCAGAAATAAGGGTCCACTTTAGCTGGTTCGCAAATTTTGGATACTCCTCCTCGGCCTGCTCAGCTGTTTTAGGATTTTCTCCCTGAGTTTGGAGCCATTTTTTCAAGAAAGGTTCTGGTAATGTGATCGGGGTATGGTCAATCAGTTGATGATACACCTGATCGTGGATCTGGTTTGTGGCCTGCGTATTCCAATGGGCCTGAATCTCTTCTTTGATCTTTTCGCGGAACTGCTCGACGGTCTTGACCTCTTTTCCAGGATAGAGTTGTTCAAAGAATTCTTCGTTCAACTCTTTTTTCTCTAGCAAGCCGATCTTGGTAATGGAGATGCTGAACAGCTTGGAATCGGCCTGGCTGTCTGCTTTGTCAAATCCCAGATCGCCTCGTAACCACTCGCGTTCTTTTTCGTCGAAGGCCTCTCCCAGACTCAGCGTAATTGCCTCACCCGTTTTCTTGCCCATCCAGTTGGCGCGGACGCCCTCCTTAAAATATTTTACTAACAAGGAATTATCCTTGGTGGCGCCACCTTCAATTACATCGCCACTGGCATTGACCTCGGTGAACTGCACATTGAGAACGTTCTCTTCGCTGTCCACAACCTCTTGGTCTTTCATGTTGCCGTATCGATTCTGCAAACGAGTGAGTTCGTTATCGATCATCTCATCGGTTACCGTTACCACATAGCGTGTGACCGCCGTTTTGGCCAGATCGGGCAATGCTATGGCGGGTTTGCAACCGATCTCAAAATGAAAAGTATAGTCCAGTGGATTGTTACAGTCGAGCTGATTAAAATCGGCCTCTAAAGGAAGGGGTTGGGCAAAGATCTCAACCTTTTCTTGCTGAAGCCAGCCGATCAGTTCGCGATCGATGGTTTTGAGAACCTCATCAGTGAATAAAGATGGGCCAACCATTTTTTTGATCAGTCCGGTGGGCACCATTCCTTTTCGAAAGCCCGGAATATTGGCTTTGCGACCATAATCCTTAACGGATTTTTCAAAACTGGGCAGATAGTCTTTTTTGTCGAGCGTAATGCTCAAGCGGTCGTGCAGGGGGCCAATAGAGGAGCGGGTAACGGTTGCCATAATTCAATTTAAATAAACTGCTAAGTCCGGATGGAGGGACTCGAACCCCCACACCTTGCGGCATCAGATCCTAAGTCTGACGTGTCTACCAATTTCACCACATCCGGAGAAACTTACTTGCCAAAGGGCTGCAAATGTAGCTTTTTTCAATCGTTTTGGGCTTGAAAACACTAAAAAAACCATAGATTTGAAAGAACCAAGACTTTTTAAACTGCCTTCGATGAGAAAAAAACTTATCGGTCTACTGTTTTTGACCGCCCCCTTATGTGTTTTCTCCCAGAACCCTGCCAGCACCTTTACCATCCCTAATCGGACCATCCTGCTGCCTTGTGGTAATAACTGTACCCCCATTTCGGTACAGGTGCCTCATATAAAGCAAACCAACACCTATGTAATGACCACGCCGGCCTATCTGCCTTTTGCATATGTAACTCCCACGGGCACAGCGGTTAGCTCCATCTATGTAGATGATACCTGGAGTCAGGCCATTGGGCTTCCTTTCCCTTTTTGTTATTACGGCAACAGTTTTGGGTCGCTGCTGATGGGCTCCAATTCGGCGATCACCTTCGATATCAGCCGTGCCGGGATGGGGAGCGGTTACTCCATTAGTAGTACGACCGGTGCCATTCCGAATACAACGTATGCCCCCAACATGATCTTTGGACCATATCATGATATTGACCCCAGCAATCCTTCGGCCAATAAAAAAATTGAGTGGAGGATCGAGGGCACAGCTCCAAAGCGGCGTTTTATTGCCAGCTATAATGATGTACCTTATTTCGGCTCTACTTGTACCACCCCCAGGGCCACTCACCAGATGGTCCTTTACGAGGGAACCGGAATCGTAGAGGTCTATATTCAGGATAAGCCCATTTGTTCCTCTTGGAATGGAGGTCTTGCCATTTTAGGGATGCAAGACGGCACCCGCACGCAGGCCGTTGCGGCTCCCGGAAAAAATGCTACGCAGTGGGGTACTACGGCACAAAACGAAGCCTATCGGTTTATTCCCAGCGGAGGTACCTCGCGTTTTAAATCGGCACGCTTATTGGTAGATGGGGTACAGGTCAATACCGCCGATACCAGTACGGCTGCTGCCGGGGTGCTCAATTTGAATTTTCCTACTGTGTGCCCTACGGCCGATAGTACCGCCTATGTGGTACAGGTTACCTATGGCGATTGCAATAATCCGGCCAGCGATCTGGTCTTTACCGATACTGTTTTTGTAAAGAAGACCGGTCCTGCCATTTCCGTTAGTAAAACAGATCCGAATTGCACCAATAATGGGGTGATTACTGTTACCGCGCAAGGGGGTACAGCACCCTTACAGTATAGTATCAGTGCCGGAGCCAGCTGGCAATCTTCCAATACGTTTACGGGGTTAGCGGGCGGAACTTATTCGGTGGTCGTGCGCGATGCAAATAACTGTCAATCGGCCATACAAACAACAACGTTGGCCTTGGCCAATGTGTTATCACAAACGGTTACCACTACGGGGGCAACCTGTACCAACGGTGGAACCCTAACTGTTTCGGCAACCGGTGGAGGCAATCCTCCCTATGAGTATAGTATCAACGGGGGCACCAGTTGGCAGTCCTCCAATAGTTTTACTGGTCTTGCGGCGGGCACCTATACCGTGGTCACCCGTAATCCCGTTACAACTTGTACGGCTACCAGCTCGGTCACGATCAATTTTACCAATACCCTTACGCTAGATCCCATCAACGGTACCAGCATTTGTTTGGGCGCTTCGTTTACCCCAACAGTGGTCTCTAATGCCACATCATATAGCTGGACACCGGTTGCGGGCCTTAGCAATGCCACTATAGCGACACCGGTATTTACCCCGGCTACGACCACTACGTATACGTTGCAAGCCCGTTTGGGAACTTGTTCTACGCAGCGCACAATGACGATCACCATTTTTCCCGGGGCAAGTGCTGATGCAGGTCCTGATGCTACTATCATTGCGGGAGATGTGTATACGATGCAGGCAACGGGTTCCAGCGGAACGTATTTGTGGACACCGTCTACCTCACTCAGCAATGCAGCCTTGCTGAACCCCAACGCCAACCCTTCGCTTACTACTAGCTACACGTTAAGAGTTACTACCCTGCAGGGATGTGTGGCTACCGATGATATGACCTTGACCGTGATCCCCTATTGTATCAAACCCATGAATGCCTTTACCCCCAATGGAGATGGCATCAATGATCGTTGGCTGATCACCAATGGAAATTGTCTGGCCAATGCCCAGGTACAGGTATTCAATCGTTATGGGGCCAAGGTTTTTGAGGATAAGAATTATCGTAACACCTGGGAGGGCACCTATAATGGCAGTCCCCTGCCAGACGGCACCTATTACTATGTGATCAGTTTTAGACTGATCAATAACAAAGTAGAGAACAGGACCGGTAACGTAACCATATTACGCTAATTAACGACTAATATAACTTTATGCATCGTCTTTTATCTATACTGCTTGCTTTGGGTTGCTGTGTTTCGAGCAACGCCCAGCAATTGATGACTTCTTCTCTGTACGAATTACAGGGAAATTTGCATAACCCTGCACTGGTCGGATTACGGGGCAAAACCGTAGCGGGCGCTTCCTACCGGACCATGTGGAGTGGGATAGAGGGCAGTCCGGTTACAGCTATGGTCTTTGGTTCTACCTACTTAGAAAAAGCAAAGATCGGTATAGGGGGATATCTGTACAGTGATGTTACCGGTCCTACCAGCCGTAGAGGAATTCAAACCTCGTATGCTTATCATATTTCATTACCGGATGAGGCGCAGTTATCGATAGGACTAGAGGCGCGCTTTCAACAATTTTCTATCGATAAGGCACAATTGATCAGTTCACTTGGCAGCGACCCCGTTCTGGGTGGAGCCGCCAATCGATTCAAGGGCGATGCGGGGGTAGGAGTTGCCTATACCAATAAGCAGTGGCAGTTGGGCGCTTCGGTAAGTCAGTTGATCCAATCCACATTGGATTTTTATACAGGTAATCTGTCGCGCACGGCCGAGGCACGGCTCTATCGTCACTTTTACCTGCAGGGCTCTTATCAATGGCAAGTCGATCAAAGCACCAAGATCATCCCTCATTTCTTAGTGATCTATCTGCCCAATGCTCCCACAGAGCTACAGGCCGGGGCTAGGGTAGAACACCGCGATCTTTTTTGGTGGGGCTTATCTCTTCGTGCTCGCCAAAGTTGGATGCTTTCTGCGGGTATCAAACTACAACAGAAATTGACCGTAGGGTATTCTTTTGATATTTATTCCACTCCCCTTAGTGTCTTTGACCGGGGCGCAAATGCGCATGAGCTATTGCTTCGCTATCAAATGGGCAAATAAGGAAGTAGGGTGTAGCGCTCATCATTTCTGCCTTGTATTTTGTAAATTCGTAGCAGATGCAAACTGTTGCGGACATATCTGATTACAACCTTAGTCAAGAAGACGAGAAGAAGCTTATTCTGCGCGAGTATCGTTCGTTACTCAAATTATTGAAATCGCGGATCAAGCCCGGCGATAAGCTGTTGCTTCGAACGGCCTTTGAGCTCGCGGCCGATGCACATAAGACCATGCGGCGAAAAAGCGGCGAGCCCTATATTTTGCATCCTATTGCGGTAGCCAAGATCTGTGTCGAGGAGATCGGTCTGGGGGTTCGTTCCTCTATTTGTGCGTTGTTACACGACACAGTAGAAGACACCGACATTACCCTCGATGATATCCGCCGTGATTTTGGCGAAGAGATCACGCGTATCGTAGACGGTCTGACCAAGATTGCCAATGTGATCGACGTAAATGCCTCGCGCCAGGCAGAGAATTTCAAGAAGATCTTGCTTACGCTTACCGATGATCCCCGGGTGATTCTGATCAAACTTTCCGACCGCTTACACAATATGCGCACCTTGGATTGTATGAAGCGCGAAAAACAATTGAAGGTCGCTTCGGAGACTATTTTTATTTACGCGCCGCTGGCTCATCGCATGGGACTCTATACGGTCAAGACCGAAATGGAAGATCTGGCTATGAAGTACATGGAGCCGGACACCTATCGGTTGATCGCCCGCAAATTGGCCGAGACGCGAAAGGAAAGGACCAAGTTCATCAACGAGTTCATCAAGCCGATCCGTGAGAAGATCGAGGAGGCCGGGTTAAAGGCCGAGGTCTATGGACGGCCCAAGAGTATCCATTCCATTTGGAATAAAATGAAAAAGAAGGGAGTGGAATTCGAGGAAGTATATGATCTCTTTGCCATCCGGGTGATCCTTGACTCGGCCCCTGATAAAGAAAAAGAAGACTGTTGGAAGGTCTATTCAATGATCACCGATCAATATAATCCCTCTCCTGAGCGACTGCGCGATTGGCTGAGTAATCCCAAGGCCAATGGGTACGAGGCCTTACACACTACGGTGATGGGTGCGCAAGGACGCTGGGTCGAAGTGCAGATCCGCTCGCAGCGAATGAATGAGATCGCTGAAAAAGGACTGGCCGCTCACTGGAAATACAAAGAGGACGCGCACGATGAAAGTCGCTTCGACAAGTGGTTTCAGCAGATTCGAGAGGTTATTACCAATCAAGAAACGGATAGCATCGATTTCTTACAAGATTTCAAGACCAGTTTTTTGGCCGAGGAGATCTATGTCTATACGCCGAAAGGTGATATCAAGATGTTACCAGTGGGATCTACGGCACTGGATTTTGCATTTGCGGTACACAGCGTTATCGGCTCCAAGACCATCGGTGCCAAAGTGAATCATAAGTTGGTGCCTATTGGCCACCGGCTGCAAAGTGGGGACCAGATCGAGATCATTACCAGCAATAAGCAAAAGCCCTCTGATGATTGGCTTAATCTGGTCGTTACCTCTAAGGCAAAAGGGCGCATTCGCGATGCATTACGAGAAGAAAAAAGGAAAATCGCCGACGAAGGCAAGTATGTGGTACAGCGAAAATTAGAGGGATTGGGCGTATCACTTTCGGTACATAATATCGACGAGTTGGTAAATTGGTACAAGCTCGGTAATCACCTTGATTTCTACTACCAGGTCGCTGTTAAGGGGATCGATCTTAAGGACCTGAAAGAGTTCAAGGTCTCAGGGGATCGACTCGAAGCGCCAAAGCCCATCAAAACGTCGCCCCTTCCTGAACGCCCCGAGATTACCCCGCATCATTTGATGCCGCGCAAGGATACCGAGCTGATCATCTTTGGGGAGCGAAGCGATAAGATCGTCTACGCCTTGGCCAATTGCTGTACGCCCATACCCGGAGATGATGTATTCGGATTTGTCACCACAGGTAAAGGACTCACCATTCACCGCACCAATTGTCCCAACGCCGCCAAGCTATTGGCACACTATGGTCACCGGGTTGTTAAGACCAAATGGGCCAAGAACAAAGAGATCTCCTTCCTTACAGGGGTCAAGATCATTGGTCTCGACGATGTGGGTATGGTCAGTAAGATCACCAACCTGATCTCGGGCGAATTAAAGATCAATATTGCAGCTATTACCATCGAGGCCAAAGAAGGGATCTTTATGGGCAATATAAAGCTATACGTGCATGACAAAGAAGAACTGGAGGCCTTGGTTCATGCACTGCTGCAGGTACAAGGCGTCGAGACCGTAGAGCGTTACGATATGGAAGATATTCCGGCCTGATCCCAATTGTCCCTGCCGGTTTAAAGTTCTCTTTCCAAATTTTTTTTCTCTTGTTTTCCGGTTGAAATTGTATCTTCCATTGTGTCTTTACACCTAAGGAAATACGTTTTATTCACAGCTTTGTCTGTGCTTTTACTCCAATTTATGTTTAAAGGGGAGTTGAGCGCTCAGTCGTTCACTTTTAATTGTGCACGTGATACGCTGTTGCCGGGCTGTCCGCAAAACCTCTGTTTTACTCTTACGACAAAACTTCCCAACCCCTCTCGCCAGGCGCCTACTTATTTGGTCAACCCAACGGGTCAGTTGCCCTCTTGCCTTTTGGCCAGCAGTAACCCGGGCATTCCTGGTCAACCAACCAGTTTGAATGTTGATGATCGGTATTCTGCCGTCTTTCCCATTGGCTTTCCTTTTGTGTTCTTCGGTACCGTCTACAACGATTTAGTGGTCAGTAGCAATGGGTATCTCTCCTTCGATATTACACGAGCCAATCAGTCTTCTCACTGGAGTATCATTAACGGAGGCGCACCACAAGATTTGCCGAGCACCTTCTATGACCGAGCTCTTGTCATGGGACCTTATCATGATATCGATGTTGGAGTAACTACCTCTCCCACTCGGTTGATCTCGTATCAGACGGCAGGGTTGGCCCCGCATCGCCGTTGGATTTTGAATTATTTTAAGATCCCGCTATTCTCCAGTACCTGCAACAATTTGATCAATAATACGCACCAGATCATCTTATACGAGTCGACCGGTATAATTGATGTAAATATTTTTGATAAACAGATCTGTACCTCCTGGAATCAGGGAAGGGCCATGGTCGGTTTACAAAATTATGATCGTAACAGTGCGGTCATGGCACCGGGCAGAAGGGCCTCCGACCCTCCATGGGGTTCGGTAGGGATGAACGAAAGCTGGCGTTTTGTTCCCTCAGGAGGAACGCCTCTTTTCAGAAGCGTAGGGCTCTATGATGCCACCGGTACCAATCTGATCGCCACCGGTACAACTACCGTGCTGGCTAGCGGAGATCGCGAGGCTTCATTTCCGAATCTTTGTCCACCGGCCGGCACGGTTACGCGCTATGTTATTAAAGCGCTCTATGATAAGATCGATGATCCCACGGTCGAGATCATGGCCACCGATACAATCAATGTAAGTCGACTAAGCGGATTAGCTGCCTCCGTATCCTCTCAAGCAGCGGCCTGCGGAGTGCCGACCGGTACGGTTACCGTGGGCAATGTAAGCGGCGGCACGCCTCCTTATTCATACTCGATAGATGGTGTTAGTTTTCAGCCCGGAACCACTTTTTCTTCCTTGGCGGCCGGAACCTATACGGTTACGGTTAGAGACAATGCCGGCGTTTGCACCATTGCCTTGGGTGTTACAGTGGCTTCGGCTGGTAACCTTACGGCTGCGGTTAGCGCTGCCCCTACGGCTTGCTCCGGTGTCAGTAACGGAACCATTACCATTAGTACAGCCTCTGGAGCGGGACCCCATCGATTTCAACTCGATGCCAATGCGCCTGTTGTGGGAACGCTGCCCTATACATTTACCAATGTGGCTGCAGGAAATCATACCGTGATCGTTACCGATCAATCAACCAACTGTAGTACAGGCTCTTTACCAGTAACCGTTACGCAGGGAACGGGCGTAACGGCCACGGCAATTAGCAATGCTACTTCTTGCCCGACCATCAGTAATGGATCGGCCATTGTAACGGTGAGTGCGGGCACGGCTCCCTTCCGGTACGCTATTGATGGGGGAACGCCCACGGCCCCTGTCGCTACGAACAGTTATACATTCAATGCGCTTTCCGCTGGTGTGCATTCGGTCGTGATCACCGATGCGCTGGGTTGCAGCCGGACCCTCAGCATAAATGTTCCGGCAGGACCCACATTACTGGCTGGTGCCGCTCCGAACGCCACCACTTGTGAGGGAGCTGCCAACGGAAATCTGGTCATCACACCTTTCAGTGGCACGGCTCCCTTTACTTTTTCGTTAGATGGCGGATCTTTTTTACCCGGTGCCGCTCCCTTTACCTTCAGCAATGTGTCCGCCGGTCCGCATCAAGTGATCGTACGCGACGCCTTGGGTTGTCAAAGTAATTCAGTGCCCGTTACCGTACCGGCCGGTCCTCCTTTGGTTACCACTGCAACTTCTACGCCGGCCTTATGTAATGGCGGTACGACCGGCACCATTACTGTAGCACCGCCTGCAATTGGCCAAGCTCCTTTTCAGTATTCGTTGGATGCGATCAACTGGCAAACCAATAATCAATTTAGTGGACTGACCGCCGGTACCTACACGATTCGATTTCGAGAATCGAATGGTTGTGTGGGCAGTACCTCGCTCGATATTACCCAACCCTTGGCAATGACATTGACGGCCACGACCATTCCCGTGGCTTGTAATGGGGAGGCGAACGGACAACTGACCGCGGCGGCAACGGGGGGTATCGCTCCTTATCAGTTTAGTGTTAACGGGGGAACCAATTGGCAAAGCTCCAATTTATTTTCTCTTGCGGCCGGCAACTATACCCTTACTATTCGTGATGCCAATAACTGTTTGAGCAACCTTCCCTTTATCGTTACGCAGCCACCATTGTTGACCGGGACGATCACCACTACCAATGCCAGCTGTAATGGAGGCAATGATGGCACACTCACGCTTACCGCTACGGGGGGGAATGGTAATTATAGTTTTTCGATCAACAATGGAGTCAATTGGCAAAGCAACAATCGATATGATCTGGCCCCCGGAACCTATACGGTCATGATAAAGGACCAGCGCAATTGTACCTATCAACTCTCTGCCGTGGTGGGTCTGACCAGTGATCTGACCTTTACTCCGCAAGCCGATCTTACCCTTTGCGAAAGCAAATCGGCTTCGTTGCAAGTGGTTTCCAATGCGCTTCAATACGATTGGACACCCGCCTCTGGTCTTTCGGCTGTCAATATTCCTAATCCGGTCGCTTCTCCCCGTACCACCACACAATACATTGTGACCTTAACATTAGGTCGTTGCCTGTCTCGCGATACGGTACTGGTAAGAGTAAATCCGGCACCCATTCCCCAGGCCGGTTCCGATATCTTTATTTGTTATGGGCAATCAGCCACTCTTAATGGAAGCGGTGGTACGGTCTATCGCTGGACACCTTCTACCTATTTGAACAATCCTAATGTGCCCAATGCCATCTCTACTCCCGATCGTAATATTTACTATGTCTTATCGATCCTCTCTGATGCCAATGGTTGTGCGGGCCTTACTACCGACACCGTAGCCATTGATGTTACCCCTCCCATACAGGTAAGAACCTTTCCTGCCGATACCATCGGATATCCCGGCGATCAATTTCAATTGCTGGCCGTACCCAATGATCCGGACGTAACTTTTTATACCTGGACACCAACGGTTGGGCTCAGCCAAGCCGGTGTGGCTAGTCCTACCGTAACCGTCGGTGCGATCGGCTCTGACGTACGCTACAAGGTGGTAGCCTCTACCGTGGCCGGCTGCAAGGGCGAGGCCTATGTCAATGTGCGCGTCTACAAGGGCCCCGATATTTATGTGCCCACCGGTTTTACCCCCAATGGAGACGGAAAGAACGATCGATTTACTCCGTTTCCGGTGGGAATGAAGAACTATACCTATTTCAGGGTCTTTAATCGCTGGGGTCAATTGGTGTTTCAGACAAAGACCCTCAATGAGGGATGGGATGGCACGATCGGCGGCCAATTGCAACCCGAGGGCATTTATGTTTGGATGATAGAAGGGCTCACCAAAGATGATCGCGTGATCACTAAAAAAGGGACTGTGATGCTGATCAAATAGGCCTATTTTTGCCCCGCTTATTTTTATAATTATGGTCGATGTTATATTGGGGCTCCAATGGGGAGACGAAGGAAAAGGAAAGATAGTCGATTACTTTGCAAAGGACTATCAGGTCGTTGCCCGTTTTCAAGGAGGCCCCAATGCCGGGCATACACTCTATGTTCAAGATAAAAAGTTGGTCCTGCACCAAATTCCTTCTGGGATTTTTCATCCCGGTATCGTCAACCTGATCGGAAACGGCGTGGTGCTCGATCCGGTAACGCTCAAAAAAGAATGCGATAGTGTTACGCCCTTTGGAGTGGACTTGAAAAAGAATTTATTCGTTGCCGATCGCACGCATCTGATCTTACCCACACACCGTGCCCTCGATAAGGCCGCTGAACTTTCCAAAGGAAATCAAAAGATCGGTTCTACGCTGAAAGGTATCGGTCCGGCGTATATGGATAAGACGGGACGTAACGGATTGCGAGTAGGCGATCTGCTCGACAAGAATTTTACCACCGAGTACATCAAACTACGATTGAAGCATCAACGCCTGCTCGACAGCTACGGATTTCAAGAAGATATCAGTGCCTGGGAAGAAGAGTTCTTTACTGCGTTGGAATTTTTGCGTACACTCAATATTGTCAACGGCGAATATTTTATCAACGAAAAATTGCAGGCCGGTCAGCGTATCTTGGCCGAAGGCGCCCAAGGCAGCATGTTGGATATTGATTTTGGCACCTTTCCCTATGTCACTTCTTCTAACACGGTGTCGGCGGGGGTTTGTAATGGTTTAGGGATTGCCCCTCGTCACATTCAAGAAGTAATTGGGATAACCAAGGCCTACTGCACCCGTGTGGGCGGGGGTCCTTTTCCGACCGAGTTGAACGATGCGACCGGCGAAGAGCTTAGAAAGATCGGCAATGAATTCGGTGCTACCACAGGTCGCCCGCGTCGTTGTGGTTGGATAGACCTGGTAGCCCTGCGTTATGCTTGCATGATCAATGGCGTTACGCAAGTGGTCATGACCAAGGCCGATGTCTTAGATTCTTTTGAGACGCTCTCGGTCTGCACCGCCTATTCCATTAAAGGAAAGGAGACCACCCAGATGCCATATCAATTGGAGCGCAGTCAGCCGGTGGCCAAATTGCAACAGTTCCCAGGCTGGAATACCGGAACGGACCAGTGCAAGACCTACGAGGCTTTGCCCACGACCATGAAGCAATATGTACATTTTATCAATGACTATTTGAACGTGAAGGTGCGTTATATTTCTAATGGTCCCGGTCGTGATCAACTGGTCGTTGTACCGCAATAGACCTTACCGCCGTAATTCTAAAAAAAACTTTTTAAAATTTGGCGGTTTAAAAACTTAGCCGAAAATTTACAGTACGAATCCGGTACAGCTATGGCTACCAAATCTGAAAAGTCTAATAAGGAAACTTCCAAGTCGGGAAAAGATTCCGCTCGTTCCACTGAGAAAAAAGAAGCTCCCAAGAGCAAGAAAAAAGAGTTGGACGAGGAGGATGAGGTGGATGATGTCAATGATGATTGGGAGAAAGAAGAAGGAGAAGTAGAAGAGGAGTGGGATCCCGACTTCGACGAATTCGATCTGCCAAAGTCAAAAGTGAAAAAGTCGACCGGTAAAAAGGCAGAAGAAGAGGATGATTTTAAATTCGAGGACGATGAATTTAAAGACCTTTTTGACGAAAAAGGCTTTGACGAAGACGAAGAGGATTTTTAATAATACAGCGTGTTATTTTTTCTCAACGCCCCCGCTCCCTTAGTAACAGCTGCAGGCTCTCCTCTAAAATGACTCCCTTTCTTTCTGTGAATACCTGCATACAAGCCGGTGACAGACGCAAAAGATAATTCCCCTGGCGAGCGATCTGCTCATCAAATGCGGGGTTAAAGCGAATAAATTCATCGCGATCCGTTTCGGTATACTTTATGATCGCCTCTTTTTTATAGCGACCAGTGATCAATAATGTGATGGTTTCTTTTTTTTCCTCTTCGCTTAGGGCCGGGGTCAGTTTTTCATTTTTTTGTCTTTCTTGCAAGGTCATGGTCGTTTCCGAGCCCTCTTCTTCAAAGATGTAGTGTGTGGCAATGAATTTTTTTACATGATTCATGGATTCGGTCGGTAAGTAATACTGCAGTTTCCAAAAGTCAGTTTGTCCGCTCTTTCGCATGGCCTGTCTTACACGGGCTTCGCCACCATTGTAAGCGGCTATTACCAGTAGCCAATCTTGAAATTCGGTATAAAGTGCGCGCAAGTATTTAGCCGCCGCCTGCGTGCTTTTTACAAAGTCCATACGCTGGTCTACGGAACGGGTTACGGTCAGTCCATATCGTCTGGCCGTGGCGGGCATAAATTGCCAGGGTCCTACGGCGCCAGCCCAGGAGACCGCTGTAGATTGCAGACCCGATTCAATGACCGCCAGATATTTTAACTGGGGCGGAAGCCCGTGTTGTGCGAGTACCTGGTCCATCATATCAAAATAGGGTCGACCCCAGTCGCGCATTTTTCGAAGCCCATTCCCATAGCGGTCCATGTAAGTTTTTACAAAGCCGATGGCCAGGGGATGAAGACGAGCGACCGATTGGCTGCCGGGAGGAGCCGGTTCCAGTAATTGCGTAAAGCCGCGGGGTACCGGGTCAGCGGTGGGGGGGGCAGGGACTGGCCCAGGGGAATGGGCAGCAGCAGTAATTTTATTATCTGCTTGTGCCATGGCTAGGTGGGCCATACCGATAAAAAAAAGGATCCCCACTAGCGGGCAGATCCTAAGGTCCTTGCAAAAGAGCTCTCGAAGTACGCTTCGAAAGGGCTTATTCTTTAACGGAGCGGTTGATATCGGTGGCGCTTTCTTCAATCTCTCTTTTTACGTTGCTTTTAGCATCGTTGAACTCGCGTACTCCTTTTCCAAGTCCACGCATCAACTCTGGAATTTTTTTACCACCGAACAACAGCAGTACAATAACCAGTATGATGATGATCTCATTGGTTCCAAGCACGCCTAGTAAAATAGGATTTGTCATAAGATACATTTGTCCTGTAAAGATAGGAACTGCTTTTTTGCTACGGATAAAAAAAATCCCACCGATTTTTTGGAAAAGGGTGGGATAAAGAATGTATTGATGGTTTATGATGCGCTGGCCTCGCTCACCGCCATACGCTTTTCGCGGATACGGGCGCTCTTTCCACTGCGAGAACGCTGGTAGAATAGTTTAGCACGACGCACATTTCCGGTCTTATGGAGCTCGATGGATTCGATATTGGGGGAGAAGAAGGGGAACACTCTTTCGACACCTACTCCATCAGAGATTTTTCTAACGGTAAAACTGGCCGTATGACCGGAACCTTGTTTCTTGATCACATCTCCCTTGAAGGACTGGATCCTTTCTTTATTTCCTTCGATGATCTTATAGTTGACCGTAATGTTATCGCCGGGTTTAAAAGCAGGAAATTGCTTCTTGGCGGTAAGTTGTTCGTGTACGTAGGCAATGGCGTTCATGATCCTCTGTTTTAAGGGAGGCAAAGGTAAGGAATATCAGTCGAATATGCAAGAATCCAGCTTGCAATTGACGGGAGGGCGAAAAAAAGCCCGCTGTTATTACAACGGGCTCAAAATCATTTGATTAAAAGGGGGTTTTCGCTGCCGATTTACCGCGCTACGTTTACGGCCCTTTTTTCTCGGATTACGGTTACCTTGATCTGGCCGGGAAAGGTCATTTCCGTTTGGATCTTTTGGGCAATTTCAAAGGATAGGCGATCTGAATCTTGGTCGCTTACCTTCTCGGCCTCTACAATAACCCGTAATTCGCGACCGGCTTGAATAGCATAGGCCTTCTCTACCCCGGTGTAGGCCATGGCCAGATTTTCTAGGTCTTTGATCCGTTGCAAATATTGTTGCATGATCTCTCGGCGCGCTCCGGGGCGGGCTCCACTGATCGCATCGCAAGCCTGAATAATGGGAGAGATGACGAACTGCATCTCTGCTTCGTCGTGGTGCGCGGCAATCGCATTGACCACCGCAGGGTTCTCTCCATATTTCTCAGCGAGCTTGGCACCCAGCAAGGCATGGCTCAGTTCGCTTTCTTCGTCGGGTACTTTACCAATATCGTGTAATAGACCGGCTCTTTTGGCCAATTTGGGATTGAGCCCGAGTTCTGCAGCCATAGTGGCACAAAGATTAGCGGTCTCTCGGCTGTGCATCAACAAGTTTTGGCCATACGAGGAGCGGAAACGCATTCTTCCGACCATGCGGATCAGTTCTTTGTGTAATCCGTGAATGCCTAACTCGATGACCGTCCGTTCTCCGATCTCCATAACCTGCTCTTCGATCTGTTTTCTGGTCTTTTCAACCACTTCCTCAATGCGGGCCGGATGGATACGGCCATCACTGACCAGGCGTTGTAAACTGAGTCTGGCAATCTCGCGGCGTAGGGGATCAAAGCTCGAAAGCAAGATCGCTTCCGGAGTGTCGTCTACGATCAGGTCTACTCCGGTAGCCGCCTCGATGGCACGAATGTTTCGGCCTTCGCGACCAATGATCTGTCCCTTGATCTCATCGCTTTCCAGGTGAAAGACCGTAATGGAGTTTTCGATGGCTTGTTCCGCCGCCGTACGCTGTATGGTTTGAATGATGATCTTACGCGCTTCTTTTCCGGCTTTTTGTTTGGCTTCTTCGATGATCTCTTGTTGCAAGGCAAGCGCTCGGGTCTGCGCCTCGTTCTTTAGACTTTCCAATAATTGGTTGCGAGCATCCTCGGCCGAGAGGTTGGCGATCTTTTCTAAACGGCGTACATGCTCTTCTTGATGCTTTTCGAGTTCGGCCCGCTTACCGTTGACAAGTTCAATTTGCCTGTTTAAATTTTCTTTGATGGCCTCGTTCTCTTTGAGCTGCTTGTCGAGGTTATTCTCTTTCTGGTTTACCGACTGCTCCTTTTGACGGATCCGGTTTTCGGCATCATTGATCTTCTTATTGCGCTCGAGCGAATCGCGCTCGTGTGTCGCTTTTAGCTGCACGAATTTCTCTTTGGCTTCGAGTTCCTTTTCTTTTCGAATGGTCTCGGCCCTTAGTTCGGCTTCTTTGAGAATGGTTTGTGCCTGAATTTCGGCTTCTTGAACTTTTTTGCTGCTCGACTTAGAAAAGATGAGACGGCCAGCCAGGAGGCCAATTGCTCCGGCGAATACGCCCACCAGGGCGTACAATATATTGGGGTCCATTGATGTGTAGGTTTAGGGGGTTCACAATACTTGTTCGGGTCCTGTTTTACACGGCAGGATCCTAACGAACGGTTCCGTAAAGTTACAAAAAAAATGGGTTGGCCCCCGTCAGCGCTTATTTATTTCGGCATCGAGTAATTGCTCCAGAAGCTGGAGCTCCTTTGCCAGGTTTTCTTGTTCGGCAGAAGAGGTCTGAGCCAAGTCTTCCTGCTCGGTCGAAGCCGTCTGCTCCGGTTCCGGCTGGTTGGCATACCACAAGATCGTCATCGCTAAATAATCTTGCATATCCTTGCCGCCATACAGCTTTTTGAACTCGGCCAATTTTTGGCTGATAGTTTGCAGATTACGAAGAACCAGTTCCTCATGACGCGGTTCTACCTTGATAGGATAGGTGCGGTCTCCGATTTGAGCAGCTATGGCTTTTAGTTCTTCGCTCATGGGGTTAATTGCCCAACTGACTGATACAGCGGTCGATTTCTTTTATGTAATGATTGATCTTTTTCTCAAAGACAGCCTTCTCTGACTCGCTCAATGAAGTCGTCTTTAGCTTGGCGGCCGAGAGCTGTGTGGTCAGTACCTCTTGTTGAGATCGTTCTTCGGCGAGCAGGCCCTTGAGCTTTTCTATTTCGCTGGTCAGCCGTTGTTTTTCTTGCAACAAGGCATGATACTGTCCGAGCAGCGAGGCTAGTTTTTCCCTGATTCGTTGTAATGCTTCGGGGTTGCTCATTGTCTAACTAAAACGTCGAGTTCTTTTTCCAGCGTTTTGATAATGGTATCGATCCAGTTCTCGATCTCTTTGTCTGTAAGCGTTTTTTCAGGGTCCGAGAAGATCAGGTGTATGGCGATCGATTTTTTGCCCACACCTAACTTATCACTCTCGAATATATCAAAGACTTTGATATCCTGCAGAGTTTTGATCCTGATCTTTTCCAGACAGTCCTGTATACTATTCCATTGCAGAGAGGTCGGAACCACTAGGGCAAGGTCTCTTTCTACCAACGGAAAACGAGGCAGTTCCCGAATGCGTATCGGTAGGGCGGCGGCCAGCGTTACCAATAAGTGCCAATTGAGTTCGGCATAATACACCGCTTGCTTGATCCCAAAACGACGAGAAAGGCCTTCTGTAACTACACCGGCCGATCCCAGTTCTTTACCTTGAGCAGACCAGCGGATGGCCTGCCCTAAAGTGGGGTGCTCATCTGCTTGAGAGGCTGCGCTGAGTCCCATGGAAGAGAGAAGCAGGTCTACCATACCCTTAATGGTAAAAAGATCAACGGGGCTGCTCTTTTCTTGCCAATGCGTAGCATTTCGTTGGCCCGTTAGCACCAGGCAAAGACGTTGTTCCTCGTGGTAGCCCCCGTTTGCTCCCTTGGAGTAGACGGTTCCAAATTCAAACAGGCGAAGATCGAGGTTGCGATGGTTAAGATTACGGCTGACCACTTCGAGAGCCGTGTGCAATAGGGAGGGTCGCAGCGTGTTGAGTTCGGCACTAAGACTATTGATCATAGTGACCAAATGCTCGGTAGGCTCAGCAAAGTAGTGGCTGTTGGTGATCGAGTTGGTCATCATTTCGTGATAACCCAGTCCGGCCAATTGGTTCGCTATCTTTTCGCGCAGCGTTTCTTTAAAAGCGAAGTTGGGGCTCTCTACGGCAGGAGAGAGGGTAATGGCCGTGGGAATGGCAATATTGTCCAACCCGTCTATGCGGAGGATCTCCTCTACCAGATCGGCCGGCATACTAATATCGGGTTTGTGGTACGGTACACTTACCAAGATCCCCTGGTCATCAGATCGATCAATGCCAAACCCAAGACTGGTCAAGATGCCGGCAACGGCTTGATGGGCGTATTGCTTGCCACTGATCTTTTTTAGATATTCCCAGCCCAGGGTAACCTTTTTTTGAGGTTGAGGGGCGGCATAATGGTCTACCGGGGCGGTTGCTACCTGGCCTCCGGCAATATCGCAGATCAGTTGAGCGGCGCGTTGTAAAACGGGAATCGTTGCGGCAATATCAGTTCCCTTTTCGAAACGCAGGGCAGCATCGGTGCGCAATTGATGACCAAAGGACGTCTTTCGAATAGCAATCGGATCGAAAAAAGCACTTTCTAGAAAAAGAGCTTGCGTGCTTTCGCTAATGCCACTTTCCAATCCGCCATAGACGCCGGCCATACACAGGGGACGATCTGTATCACAGATCATAAGATCTTCTTTGTTCAGCGTACGTGCAACCCCATCGAGGGTTACGAAGCGAGTCTGGGCATCCAGATTTTTGACTACGATCTGATCGCCTTTAATGGCCAGCCGATCAAAGGCATGCAGGGGTTGACCGGTCTCGTGTAAAACATAGTTGGTAATGTCTACGATATTGTTGATCGGCTTTACACCAATGGCCTTGAGTCGTTGCACCATCCAGCGTGGCGAGGGGCCGATCTTGATCCCATCGATACAAAGTCCACTGTAGCGGGGACAAGCAGTATGGTTTTCGATAGTGACTTGTATGGGGCAGACGGATTGTTGGTCCGAAAAAGACAAGCGGGCCGGAAGGCGGGGTTGTCCTTTTTTTTGATGATGATGATTCATATAGGCGCAGACATCACGCGCTACGCCCCAATGACTCATGGCATCCATCCGGTTGGGAGTAAGTCCTATTTCAATGATCGTATCTTGATAAGGCTTAAAAAAATCAGCGGCAGCTGTTCCGGGTACGGCCTCTGGGGGCAAGACCAATATGCCGGCATGCGAATCACCCCATCCGATCTCATCTTCCGCGCAGATAATACCCTGGCTTTCCTCTCCTCTGATCTTGGCCTTTTTCATAGTGAGCGGATCACCATTGGTTGGATAGATCGTTGCACCCACCGGGGCTACGATTACTTTTTGGCCGGCGGCCACATTCGGGGCTCCACAGACGATCGAGAGCACTTGACCTTCTCCGACCGATACCTTGGTCAGGGTTAATTTGTCCGCATTGGGATGTTTTTCGGTAGAGAGGACCTCGCCGATCAGCAGTCCTTGTAATCCTCCTTTTACTTCTTCGTATAAACTTATTTTTTCAACTTCGAGTCCAATGGAAGTAAGGATCTCGCTAAGCTGCTCTACCGGTATCGGTTCGGGCAGATAATCCAATAACCATTGGTAAGAAAGGGTCATAGAACAAGAAGAATTTTCTGGTTGCGAAGATAAAGGAAACAGAGAACTGGGCGATTACATACGGTAACAAACCGCATTGATATTCATTCCGGCCCCCACCGAAGCGAATAGTACGACATCGCCGGGTTGCAGATCGTGCACGTCCCACTGACCTTTTTTTACCATATCGAACAGGGTGGGTATGGTAGCTACCGAACTATTGCCCAGTTTGTGAATATTCATAGGCATGATGTGCTCGGGTAATTCTTTCTTGCCGTATAGCTTATAAAGTCTTTTGATGATACCCTCGTCCATTTTTTCATTGGCCTGGTGCAGAAATACTTTTTTAACTTCCTCAATGGGAACGCCCGCTTTATCGAGGCAATCCTTCATGGCCGCCGGTACGTGTTGCATGGCATATTCGTATACTTTACGCCCTTTCATCTTAATATAGCGTACATGCGGATCGGCTTCGGGTAAATTACTTTTTCCCAAAAAAAGATAATAGGCTTCATCGGTACAGTGGCTTTGAACACTGCAAGAAAGGATGCCGGCTTGCGTGTTATCGGATGGCCTTGCTTCGAGCACGGCCGCCCCGGCACCATCCGCAAATATCATGCTGTCTCGGTCGTATCGGTCTACGACGCGGCTAAGGGTCTCGGTGCCGACCACCAGTGTTCGCTGCGCGACGCCGGCTTTAATGAAGGCATCAGATTGGATAACGCCCTGCAACCAACCCGGGCATCCGAATAATATATCGTAGGCGACACACTGCGGATTGCGAATACCCAATGCATGTTTAACGCGACTGGCCAAGGCGGGCAAGATGTCGGTTTGAATGGTATGGCTGATCACATTACCGAAATTATGCGCCACAATGATCTGGTCGAGTTGCTCCGGATCGATCCCGCTGTCGGCAATAGCGCGTCTGGCGGCCTCAATGGCCATATCGGAAGAATTCATCCCTTCGCTGGCATACCGCCTCTCTTCGATACCGGTGATCTCCTGAAATTTTTCAACGATCTCGCTGCCCGGAGCCTCTATACGCGTGCCTTCTTCGCCATAAAAGGACTGTTGGGCAAAGTCTTTATTTTCTTTGACGACAGGGGGAATAAAACAACCCGTTCCGGTAATGACAGTTCGTTGTTGCATATACTCAGCGTATCATGATCGTTTTGATCGGTCTTTTGTAAATATAACCTTAAAAGAGAATAACGGACGTTAGCGCAAAGCCACTTGCAAATAAGTGCTTATTTTTAACGCCGAAAACAAATCTATATGCCAACTTCATTGCTAAAAGGTAAAAAGGGGATCATATTCGGAGCGCTCGATGAACGTTCCATTGCTTGGAAAACAGCCCTTCGTTGTCACGAAGAGGGCGCTCAGCTGGTGCTGACCAATGCCCCGGTGGCCCTGCGCATGGGCGAGATCAATAAGTTGTCGGCCCTCTGTGGCAATGCGCCCGTTATTGGCGCCGATGTAACCAATATGGACGACCTGAAGAATCTTTTTGAGCAAGCTATGACCCATTTTGGCGGCAAGGTCGATTTTGTATTGCATTCCATCGGGATGAGTTTGAATGTTCGTAAAGGCAAGCATTATACCGAGATGAACTACGATTGGAATGCCAAGACACTCGATATTTCGGCCATGAGTCTGCATCGTGTCTTGCGTACGGCCTGGGATCTGGATGCGATCAGCGAATGGGGTAGTGTAGTGGCCCTGAGCTATATCGCTGCGCAGCGTGTCTTTCCAGATTACAACGAGATGGCCGATGCCAAGGCCTTGCTCGAAAGTGTTACCCGCAGCTTTGGGTATCATTATGGCGTAAAAAGAAAAGTGAGGGTCAATACCATTTCACAGTCGCCAACCCCCACTACGGCTGGCAGTGGCGTTAAAGGGTTCGATGGATTTCTACACTATGCAGAATCGATGAGTCCACTCGGTAATGCAGGGTCCGGTGATTGCGCCAATTATTGCGTTACCTTATTTAGTGACATGACCCGATACGTAACAATGCAGAATCTTTTTCACGACGGTGGATTCAGCTTTACCGGTGTAACGCAGCAGGTGATCGATAAAATGGGGAACGGCTGACGGGTCAGTACTCGTCTTCGTTAAATAGAAAATCGTCTTGTGTGGGATAGTCGGGCCAAATGTCCTCGATGGTCTCATAGACATCGCCCTCATCTTCTAGTTCCTGTAAATTCTCTACTACTTCGATGGGAGCGCCCGAACGAATGGAATAATCGATCAGTTCGTCTTTGGTGGCAGGCCAGGGTGCGTCTTCGAGGTAAGAGGCCAGTTCTAATGTCCAGAACATATGGATACGTTTAGTAGGTAATGGAAGCCTATTTTTGCGCAAATGTAGTAGGATTGGGCTATTTTCCAAATAACCTTTGTTCTTTTGGATGAACGGCTTGATTTTTTTTGATAGTTTCGATCAAGATTTTTATCACAATTGTTAAACGTAAGTTCCCTTTATAAGCGCTATGGCACCCTCGAAATTCTGCGGGGGCTCAGTTTGCAAGTGCCAAAAGCCCAGGTGGCCGCGATCGTAGGCCCTTCCGGCTGTGGGAAAAGCACCTTGTTACACCTCATTGGCACCCTGGACAGGCCCGACAATGGAAAGGTAGAGATCAATGGTACCGATGTGTTTCGACTATCTTCTCAAAAGCTCGCCGCTTTTCGAAATAAGCACATTGGATTTGTTTTCCAATTCCATCATTTGTTGCCCGAATTCAGCGCACTCGAAAACGTATCGATTCCTGGCTGGATAGCCGGTCATTCCAAAGGGGAGGTAAAAGAAGAAGCCACTCGGTTGCTGGATACCCTGGGACTTTCGCATCGTCTCGATCATAAGCCCGCTGCTCTTTCAGGGGGCGAACAACAACGTGTGGCCGTAGCTCGTGCCCTTATCAATCGACCCGATATTATTTTGGCCGATGAGCCCAGTGGCAATCTCGATTCCATACAGGCGCGAGAATTGCACCAGCTATTCTTTTCGCTTCGGGATAAAACCGGTCAAACCTTTTTGGTGGTAACGCACAACCAAGAATTAGCAGGTCAGTGCGATAAGGTCTGGACCATGAAGGATGGTATGCTCTTGGAAAATTAGCCGATCCGGGGCTTCCAGATGATCTCTTCAACGCCGGATTGATGACCAGTAAAACGAGCTAGTACGAACAGGTAGTCACTAAGGCGATTGAGGTATTTTACAACCAATTCATCTACGGCGATTCCCTCGTATTGCATGCGAACACAACAGCGCTCGGCTCTGCGACAGATACAACGTAATACATGTAAATGCGAAACGGCCAACTGGCCGCCCGGCAAGATAAAATGTTTCATGACCGGCAGCCGTTCGGTCATGCGATCGATCTCTTTTTCCAATAGATGAACATCTTCTTCTTTGAGATCGGGCAGGGCCATACCGGGTGCTTTCTCCGGATCGCAGGCCAGGGACGAGCCCACGGTAAAGAGTCTGTCTTGCACTTCGGATAATACGGTCCGGGCGCTCAGATCGGTCAAGAGGTCACGACAAAGGCCCACGTAGGAATTCAGTTCATCGACCGTGCCGTAGGCCTCTATGCGAAAATGAGATTTGGGCACTTTGGTGCCTCCGATAAGCGAAGTGGTTCCGTCGTCTCCGGTCTTGGTGTAGATCTTAAGTGCCATGCCTGTTCGTTAATTGCAGTAAGGGGCTGCAAAGTAACGTAACAACGCGACTACTCGAAGGTTCAGTCAGCAAGAAAAATATCTTATTTACGCTTTGGCGAATTTGGCATTGAGCTGGTCGGTCTCAATAACCCCGTCTCGCAGCCGGACTATGCGGCGGGAGTGATTGGCAATATCCTCTTCGTGGGTAACGATCACAATGGTATTTCCGTTTTTGTAGATCTCCTCAAAAATATCCATGATCTCTTGCGACGTTTTGGTATCGAGATTACCGGTGGGCTCATCGGCTAAGATAATGGCCGGATCATTGACCAGCGCGCGGGCGATGGCTACGCGTTGGCATTGTCCACCAGAGAGTTCGTTGGGGCGGTGATGACTGCGGTCGGTCAGTCGGACCATGTCGAGCATCTGCATGGCTTTTTGAGTACGTTCTTTTTTACCCATGCCGGCATACACAAGTGGCAAGGCCACATTTTCGGCCGCAGTAAGTCGGGGCAATAAATTGAACTGTTGAAATACAAAGCCGATCTCTTTGTTCCTGACCTCGGCCAGCGAGTCGTCGGCCATCTTGCTAACATCATTATTGTTTAATACATACCGTCCTTCGGTCGGGGTATCGAGACAGCCGATAATGTTCATCAAGGTACTTTTTCCCGAACCGGACGGACCCATCAGCGACACATACTCGTTCTTGAAAATATCTAGCGAAAGGCCTTTCAGTACAGGTAATTCCTGCTTGCCCATGAAATAACTTTTCTTGATCTGCTCCAGGTGAATGATGCCTTCTGCCATAGCTAGTTTTTGAATCCGGAGACAAAGATAACCCATCCCTTTTAGCTATCTTCGTGCCGATGGATAAGAAGAAGCAAATTGTGATGAGCGGTATCCGTCCCACGGGGTTTTTGCACCTCGGTAATTACTTTGGGGCGGTGCGCAACTACGTGCGTCTGCAACAGGAGTACAGCTGCTATTTTATGGTAGCCGACTTGCATTCCCTTACCACGCATCCCGATACGAACGAATTAAAAGAGCATGTATATCGTGTTCTGTCGGAGAATATTGCCTGTGGCCTCGATCCGGAGCAGGCGGTCTTGTATTGCCAAAGCCATGTTCCGGAGACCGCAGAGCTCTATTTGTTGCTCAATATGTTGGCCTATGTGGGGGAATTAGAGAAGACGGTCACATTCAAGGATAAGGTTCGCCAGCACCCCGACAATATCAATGCCGGCTTGCTGACCTATCCCGTATTGCAAACGGCCGATATCATCTTACACCGGGCCGCCCTGGTGCCCGTTGGAAAGGACCAGGAACAACATCTCGAAATGGCTCGCAATTTTGTCAAGCGCTTCAATCACCGCTATGGCGAGGTGTTCCCCGAACCGCAGGCCTTTAATTTCGGAGAAGAATTGCTTAAAGTACCCTCGTTGGATGGCACCGGTAAAATGAGCAAGAGCGAGAATCAGTATGCTACTTTATACCTCGGAGATAGCGACGAAATGATCAAGAAGAAGATCATGCGGGCTAAAACGGACGCCGGTCCATCGGCACCCAATACGCCCAAGCCCGATTACATTGTCAATTTGTTTCAGTTGATGCAACTGGTCAGTGCACCCGCCACCTTGGCGCAATTTGAGAGTGCCTATATGGATGCCTCCATTCGCTATGGCGATATGAAATCTCAATTAGCCATCGACATGATCCGTTTTATAGCGCCCATTCGCGAGAAAGCCCTGTCACTGCAGCAAGACAAGGATCATCTGCAACGCGTAATGCGACAAGGGGCAGAAAAGGCGCGTGAGAGTGCGGCCCGAACGCTCCAGTTGGTCAAAGAATCAATGGGGCTCAATTATTATTGAATTTCCCTAATTTTAACTCCCTTCAAAAAATAAGGCCCCTTTTCAGGCAACCTCTCATGGCAAAAGCAAAAAAACCAAAGCATATCGCAGTAGCCGGTAATATCGGTGCCGGTAAGACTACCCTCACCGAACTACTCAGCAAGCATTATAAATGGATCCCCCATTTTGAGGATGTCGATCACAATCCTTATTTGATGGACTTCTATGAGGATATGCCGCGCTGGAGCTTCAACTTACAGATCTATTTTCTGAATAGTCGTCTTCGCCAGTTGGTCGAGATACAACAAGGGACCGAAACGGTCATCCAGGATCGTACCATCTACGAAGATGCCAACATCTTTGCTCCCAACCTGCATGAGATGGGATTGATGAGCAAACGCGATTTCGATAACTATTACCATTTTTTCCAAACACTTAAGTCTCTTGTACAGCCACCCGATCTGCTTATTTATCTGCAGGCCTCAGTCCCTACCCTGGTAGGACAGATCCAAAAGAGAGGCCGGGATTATGAGGAGAATATCAGGCTAGACTACCTTAAGAAACTGAACGAGTACTACAACAAGTGGATCGGTGAGTACAAAGAAGGAAAATTATTGGTGATCGATGTTGACAAGAACAAATTTGCCGAACGCGACGAAGATCTCGGCGATATCATCACCAAGGTCGATGCTGCGCTGTACGGATTGTTCTAAATAATCAGTTGCATGAAATACCATCGTTTACCTGCGGATTTATTCCGCAAGAATCGTTCTCGCTTTGTAAAGGAATTGCCCTCTCGAACCATTGCCATTTTTGTCAGCAACGACCAGTTTCCCGCTAACGGTGACGCCCTGCATGGTTTCAAGCAGAATAGCGACCTCTATTGGCTAAGTGGTATTGAGCAAGAAGATAGCATGGTGATCCTCTTTCCCGATCATCCGGATAAACGCTATCGCGAAGTGTTGGTGCTGGTTCGTCCCAATGAGCTCAAAGAAAAATGGGATGGCAAACGTCTTCGGGTGGCCGAAGCCCAGGCCATTAGTGGGATCGATACCATCATCTGGCTCGATCAATTGGAGTCGCTCTTGCCTGCCTGGGTCCATCTGGCCGATACCATTTGTCTGGACAGCAACGAGAACGACCGAAAGTCGAGTTGGCTACGTACCAGCGAATATCGCTTTATCGATGAGATGCAAGCGCGGTATCCCCTGCATCAATATTACCGGGCCGCTCGGATCATGAATCAGCTGCGCGCCCTAAAGACTCCCGAAGAGGTAGCCGTGATCCAACAGGCTATCGATATTACCGATACTACCTTTCGTCGCTTGCTCTCTTTCATTAGACCTGGTGTAATGGAGTACGAGATCGAGGCCGAGATTTGGCATTCCTTTTTGAGTCAACGCGCTACCGGACCCGCCTATGGAAGTATCATTGCCAGTGGCGACAGAGCCCGCACCCTGCATTATGTTTCGAATAATCAACCCTGTTTGGCCGGCGAACTCTTGCTAATGGATTTTGGTGCCGAGTACGGCGGATACTGTGCCGATCTGACCAGAACGATACCCGTAAGCGGAAAATTCAGCAAACGGCAACGAAGTATCTACAACGCCTGTCTTCATGTTCATAATTATGCCAAAAGTATTCTGCGTCCGGGTATTACCATTGTGGATTACACCGACAAAGTAGGAGAGGAAGCCACGCAACAATTCCTGAAGCTGGGCTTGCTGCGCAAATCGGATATCAAGAACGAGGATCCGCAAAACAGGGCCTATCGGAAATATCTCTATCATGGCATCTCCCATCACCTTGGCATTGATGTGCACGACTTAGGTACTAAGACCGAACCCATTAAAGCCGGGATGGTCTTTACCATCGAGCCGGGTATTTATATCGAAGAAGAGAAAATGGGCGTTCGAATCGAGAATAATGTTTGGATCACTCGCAATGGAAATAAGGATCTGATGAAAAATATCCCCATTACGGCCGACGATATCGAGGCCTTGATGAAAAAATGACGCATGACTAAGCAACTCCCCAATTTTTTTACGCTGCTCAATTTATTCTTTGGCTGTTTGGCGATCGTTTGCGGCTTGCAGTCAAAGCTGATCGTGATGGCCCGGCCCGACGGACAACTATATGTTGATATTCCAGAAAAGATCTGGATGGTCTCTCTTTTTATTGGTCTATCGGCCCTGGTCGATTTTTTAGACGGATTTTTAGCAAGGGCTCTTCAGGCCGATTCGGCGATGGGCAAACAGCTCGATTCGCTGGCCGATCTGGTCAGTTTTGGAGTGGCTCCTGCTTTGTTGCTCTTTCATTTTTTGCGTCTTGCCTGGGCACAGCAACCCGATGGCATGGAACTTAGTTCGGTCTTGCTATGGCCTGCATTCTTTATTCCATTGGCGGCGGCCTGGCGACTGGCTCGGTTTAATATCGAGCCGAGCGTTTCGAGCTCGTTTAGTGGACTACCGGTTCCTGCGGCGGGTATCTTTATTGCTTCGCTGCCACTGATCTATTGGAATGTAGAAATAGAGGAGGTAATCTTGCTCTTGCAAAATGCCTATTTCCTATATGCGATCATAGTGATGCTTTCTTTGCTGATGGTCTCTCGAATCCCCCTGCTTTCGTTCAAATTTTCTTCTTTCTCTTGGGGCGAGAACCAACCCCGATACCTGCTGATCATCGTTTCGGTTCCCTTGTTTTTAGTGCTGCAGTGGTTGGCCTTGCCGCTAATTATCGTCCTCTATGTTCTCTTATCTTTGCTTTTTAAAAACAAACTTGCATGACCTACATCGTAGAGATCAAAGTGATGCCTTTGAAGGAGTTGCTCGATCCACAGGGAAAAGCCGTATTGGGGGGACTGGAAAATCTTGGACTTTCTGCCATACAGGATGTACGGGTTGGAAAAAATATTACGGTGCAGGTAGCAGCTGACTCGCCCGATCAGGCCACGCAAATGGCTCGTACGGCGGCCGAAAAATTACTGGCTAATCCTGTCATGGAATATTTTGAGCTTACTTGCCGCCCGGCCTGATCTTTCGTCTGATAAATACTTTACTAGGTGCACAAAGCGACGGCCAATATAACTACTGAGCTGGGCATGAGTGCCGATGAAAGTCGTTCTCCTGCTGCGCTGTACATTGTGCCTACTCCCATTGGTAATTTAAAGGATATCACCCTGCGCGCACTCGATGTGTTGCGCAAAGTCGACCTTATTTTAGCGGAGGATACGCGCACTACCGCTGTCTTGTTAAAGCAGTATTCTATCCAGCGTCCTGTAACGGCCTACCATCAGCATAACGAACATAAATTGGTGCCCCAGCTCTTGCAGCAACTGGCTGCGGGAACGAGGATGGCCCTGGTAACAGATGCCGGAACGCCCGGAATTTCCGATCCTGCTTTTTTACTCATCAGGGCTTGTATTCGAGAGGGGTTGGCAGTAGAGACCTTGCCCGGTGCCACAGCCTTTGTCCCTGCCTTGGTCAATAGCGGACTCCCCAGCAACCGATTTTGTTTTGAGGGATTCTTGCCCTTGAAAAAGGGCCGACAAACCCTCTTGAAGCAATTGGCTACCGAAGAGCGTACTATGATCTTCTATGAGTCTCCCCAGCGCTTATGCAAGACACTGGAAGAATTTTGCACCGTCTTCGGAGAAGACCGACCTTGTAGTGTCAGCCGGGAGCTGACCAAGCTGTTCGAAGAACAATTTCGGGGAACCCTTCGTGACTGTCATACACATTTTACCAATAAAAAAGTAAAAGGAGAGATCGTGCTGGTTGTAGGCGGTCTCCCTTGACCCATTAAAAGAAATGCTATGCGACCTATCATTTTAACCATGATGCTCTTTACCGTGTTGACCAGCGCTTTGCTGGCACAAAGCAACAGCTGGCAGCAGCGGGTGCAGTACAAAATGGACGTAACGATGAATGTACAGACCAATCGCTTTAGCGGCACTCAACAGCTGGAGTATTGGAACAATTCGCCCGACACACTCGATAAACTTTATTATCATCTTTATTTTAATGCCTTTCGTCCTGGTAGTATGATGGATACCCGTAGCCGTCGCCAGGGAACCATACAGATCGGGCGTGGGCAAGACTGGGATGGCCGTGTCAAGGACAGGATCGTCCAATTAAAACCCGAGGAATATGGCGAACAAAAAGTGCTGTGGATTAAGATGAACGGTCGTCCACAACAATCACAGACGCACGAAACGATCTTGGAAGTAACGCTCGACAAACCCATTTTGCCCAAATCGAAAGTAATGCTTGAGCTGGCCTTTGAAGGGCAGGTCCCCTTGCAGATCAGACGAAGCGGTCGTGATAATCCTTCCACTAAAGTGCGTTACTCAATGAGCCAGTGGTATCCCAAACTTTGCGCCTATGACCAGGATGGGTGGCATCCCAATCCGTACGTGGGCCGCGAGTTCTATGGCGTTTGGGGTAATTATGATGTTCGTATTACCATCGATAAGAATTATATATTGGGCGGCACGGGTTATTTGCAAAACCCGCAGCAGATCGGGTATGGTTACGAAAAGCCCGGTTCGGTGGTCAGCAGACCGGCGGGAGATCAGTTGACCTGGCATTTTTATGCTCCGCAGGTGCACGATTTTATGTGGGCAGCCGATCCGGAGTATGTGCATCGTGCCATCAAAGTACGAGATAGTATTCCCGCGGCGCGCAATGGCGGGTTGGCGCAAAGCGAACTGACCCTACATCTTCTGTATAAGCCCACCAATGTGAAAGCAGCAGAGTGGGAAAAAATTTTAGAGGACGCCAAAAAGGCCCTGCCTTTTATAGAAAAGCACTTTGGTCGTTACCCATACAAGCAATACTCTTTTATTCACGGGGGCGATGGAGGAATGGAGTATCCCATGTCTACCTTACTGATCGGTCCCGGAGCCTGGTTGCATGAGTGGATGCACAGTTGGTATCAAGGTATGTTGGCGACCAATGAATCTTGGTATGGTTGGATGGATGAAGGGTTTACTACCTATGCCGAAGATCGTGTGAGTGCATTTTTAGATGCCGATACCGGTTTTGCGCATGCGGGTTCGTACAGAGGGTATGTGTCTTTGGCCAAGAGCGGTAGGGAGGAGCCTCTTACCACACACGCCGATCATTATAATACCAATGCAGCCTATTCCGCCGCCGTTTACTCAAAGGGGGCGGTGTTTATGGAGCAGCTAGGGTATATTGTTGGGGCGGCTACACGCGATCAGATCTTACTGGATTACTATGACCAGTATAAATTTCGCCATCCTACGGCCAATGATATTATTCGTGTGGCCGAGAAGAGAAGTCGTCTGCAATTGGATTGGTACAAAGATTACTGGATCCATTCAACTAAGACCATCGACTATGCAATAGACAGTGTTTGGGAAGAAAATGGCAGTACGCAGGTTCGGATCAAGCGAGTGGGGCTTATGCCGATGCCCATTGATCTACAATTGAATTTTACCGATGGAACGCGGGAGGCTCATTATGTTCCGCTCGATCTTATGTTCGGTCAAAAAGCCCCCGAGGACAAGGAGCGCTTACCAAAAACGTACCCCGCTTGGAAATGGACGCATGCTACCTATACGATCAGTACAACCAGAAAGTTGACGGAGATCTTGCAGATCGAGATCGATCCTTCGCAACGGATGGCCGATATCGATCGCAAGAATAATGTGCTGAAGTTGGACTGGTCTTCGTCGAAACCCTTGCAGGTCGATTAACGTTGAACGTATAGCAAGTATTTTTCGCGAAAGAATTCTTCTCTAAATAGAGTATGAATATCTACCGAATGCGGTCTGGTGCCGCTTTGTTGGATCTCGGCAGCCAGATCGCCACCCTTAAGACAGATCAATCCGGTCGGTGCATTATTGCCTTCCACCGAAGAGCGGGTACGCAATAAGGGTTTAGACCAACGCCATAGGTCGCCAAGCGGCGCTACGGCACGAGATACCACATAATCGACCTGTTTCCCTTTTATTTCTTCTACACGTGTGTGCTGCACCGTTACATTTTGCAGCCCGAGTTGTTCCGCGATGGCCTCTACGACCTTTAGTTTTTTTGCGATGCTGTCTACCAGGTGAAAACGCACCGCTGGAAAATAGATCGCCAAGGGAATACCCGGAAAGCCGCCACCGGTACCTAGATCGAGTACCGAGCTGCCAGCTGCAAAAGAGAATGTGGCGGCAATGCTAAGTGAGTGCAGCACGTGTTTTTCGTATAAGGCATCAATATCTTTTCGGGAGATCACATTGATCTTTTCGTTCCATTCGCGATAAAGAGAGTCCAGGTGTTGAAGCTGCTGACGCTGCACGGGCGTAAAGTCGCTGAAGTATTTTTCGATCAGCGCCATGCCAGCAGAAGAGGGGTGTGAAAGTAAGGTCATGGTTCAACTCCAGCTTTTAGCCGGTCTTCTCCACAAAGCCGGAAAGAAGATCAAATAGTAAAAGAACATCCACATATCTAATAGCAAAAACCAAGGCCAGAGATCTTTTTCGTCGAGTTTACGCATGGCCCGGTACAATACGATCGCTTGCCACACTAGTTTTATGCCCGCCACGGCGGCAACATAAGGCCAGGGACAAAGAAAGAAGGCGGCCACCAGCAAAGGATAAAACGAGAACTGTGAAAAAAAGTAAAGTCCCAGTAAAAAAGAATGCAAGGGCTTATAGTACTTGGCCGTGGTATAGTGTCTCGACTTTTGTCGTAGCCATCCGCCCCAGGTGGTCTTGGGCACCGAGCGAGTGATCGCTTCTGCATCGATTACTACCGCTGTATTTTTTCCGGTAGCCACCTTGTTGATAAAGAGATCGTCGTCTCCACTTGGAATATGGTTGATGGAAGAAAACCCTTTGTTGCGTAAAAAAAGGTCTTTTCGATACGAGAGATTGCGGCCCACGCCCATGTAGGGAATACCAGCTAAAGCATAGGATAGATATTGCAGGGCCGTATGAAAGGTTTCGAAGCGGATCAGTTTATTGAGCCATCCGCGCGTTTTATGATAGGCTCCATAGCCCAGCACGATCTCGGTGTCTTCGGTGTAGGCATCTTGCATCTTTTGCATCCAGTGCTCGCTGGCCGGTATGCAGTCTGCATCGGTAAGTAATAAGATCTCGTGTTTGGCTTCGCGTATGCCAATGGATAGCGGATATTTTTTGCCACTGATCAGTTTGGCTTCTTGCTGCAGCTCTACGACCTGTAAATGTTTGAACGTCTTTTTGAGCTCTTGTAAGATGTACTTCGAATCATCGGTAGAGTTATCGTTGATCACGATCACTTCTTTGGTACTGGGGTATTGTTGAACTAATACGCCGGGCAGATTACGGGCCAGGTTCTCGTCCTCGTCTCTGGCGCAGATAACGACCGAAACGGGGTGTTGTCGGTATTGTTCTCGTGGGGGAGGGCGGTGAAAAGCAACGCGGCTAAAAAAAAAGCCGTAATAAAAAACTTGTATACAGGCTACCAAGCCAAAACCAATAAGAAGCACAGTGCTCCAATCTGCCATCAACATGGGGGCGAAGATAACAAGATACTTGTATCTTGCGGCTTCATGGCTGTCTTGCAATTTCAAGTAGAGAGAATCGATCCATCGGGTAAGGCTCGTGCGGGCACCCTAACGACCGATCATGGTCAGATCGCTACCCCTGTTTTTATGCCCGTGGGAACCGCCGGTACGGTGAAGGCACTTACTCAACAGCAATTGCTCAGCGATGTGAATGCTCCCATTATTTTGGGAAACACCTATCATCTCTACTTGCGCCCCGGTACGGCGGTCTTGCAACAAGCCGGAGGGCTTCATCGTTTTATGGGGTGGAATCGAAGTTTGCTCACCGACAGTGGCGGTTACCAGGTATTTTCTCTTTCCGGTACGCGAAAGATCAACGAAGAGGGGGTTACTTTTCGTTCTCATATCGATGGCAGTGCACATTTGTTTACGCCCGAGTCGGTCATGGATATCCAACGAACCATCGGGGCCGATATAGTGATGGCCTTTGATGAGTGTCCGCCTGCAGACAGCGATCATACCTATGCCAAACGATCTATGGAGCTGACCCATCGTTGGCTCGATCGATGTGTAAAACGATTTACAGCGACGCCCGACCCCTATGGGTATACACAAAACTTATTTCCTATCGTACAAGGCGGCGTATATCGTGATCTGCGTAAGATCTCTTGTGAATATGTTTGTGGTAAGGAGACCCGTGGTTATGCCATAGGAGGATTAAGTGTCGGCGAGCCCGAAGCGCAGCTCTATGAGATCTGTGGGTGGTCTTGTGAACACCTGCCCCTTGACCGGCCTCGTTATTTGATGGGAGTGGGCACCCCTTGGAATCTCTTGGAGTGTATAGCCCTTGGCGTGGATATGTTCGATTGTGTAATGCCTACCCGTAACGGACGCAACGCCATGCTCTTTACCAGTGAGGGCGTGGTCAATATCGATAATAAAAAGTGGGAATACGATTTTTCACCCATCGACAGTGGTATCGGATCGGTGGTCAGCGAAAGCTATTCGCGGGCCTATCTAAGGCATTTGATCAAGGCCAAGGAGATCTTGGGCTATACCATAGCCAGTATTCATAATCTATGTTTTTATCAATGGTTAATGCGCGAGGCTAGAATGCATATTGTTAAGGGTGATTTTGCAAGTTGGAAAACGACCATGGTCGCTCGCTTGCAGCAGCGTTGCTAAGCGGCTATTTTAACAGGCCCTCCATTTTTTTTCAGCTATTTTTGACGCATGCGGACGATCGACTGGTACATACTGAGGAAGTTCCTGGTCACCTTTCTGTTCTGTATGCTTTTGTTCACCGTGGTGGCCGTGGCCGTTGACATTAGCGAAAAGACAGATGATTTTGTCAAGTCGGGGCTGAGCACTCGCCAACTCTTCGATCAATATTATATTGGGTTTATCCCCCATATCTGGAGTTTGTTGTTTCCGCTCTTTGTATTTATCGCCGTTATTTTTTTTACCTCCAAGATGGCCACCCAGTCCGAGGTGATTGCCATCCTTTGTAGTGGAACCCCCTACACAAGACTGCTTCGTCCGTATTGGATCGGGGGCTTGTTGCTGGCCTCCCTTTGGTGGGTAGGGAATCGGTATTGGATCCCCAAGGCCAATATTGTGCGGAGTACCTTTCAGGCCACCTATCTCGATCGCAACGATCCTTCGAAGAATGTCTACTATGGCAATTGTGCAACTTGTTTTTATTTGCGCACCGACAGCAATACCTTTATCGGTATCCGCGATTACGATTCCAGTTCCAAATCGGCCCGCGGACTTTTTTTGGAGCGCATCAAGAACGATCAATTGATCTATAATCTACGGGCCGAAAACATTGTCTGGGATACCCTTTCGCAAAAATGGAAGTTGTATCGAGCCACCGAGCGCCGACTCGACAGCATGGGAGAGCGCGTTACGGCTTACGATACCCTGCTGCTTTCACTTAATGTACTCCCGCAAGAGTTAAGAAGAGACGATTATTTGAAGGACAAGTTGACCACTCCCGAGCTGGATCGTTTTATTCGGCGCGAAGAGTTGCGGGGTACCGAAGGTCTTAATGCCATGCGGGTCGAAAAGTATCGGCGTACATCGGGCGCATTCAGTGTCTTACTCTTGACCCTGATCGGCGTGGTGATCGCTACGCGCAAGACACGAGGAGGCAGTGGCATGCACCTGGCCCTGGGTATAATAATAGCCTCTGTCTTTATTATCTCCGACCGATTTTCGACCGTTTTTGCCACCAAGGGCAATCTGCCCCCCTTATTAGCCGCCTGGCTCCCCAACCTGATCTTTTCGATCGTTGCCCTTAAAATGTACCGGGACACACCCAAGTAAAAACTAAGTCGCTTAATTTTTGTTATAGGGTGGGGCTTCGCCTAATTTTGCGTCACCCGAAACGACTTTTTTCAAAAATCAAGCACCATGGGCATTATCAAAGACCGGTTTAAAGCAAAAGCGGATTCACTGAGCATCGAGATCAAAGAGTTGTTAAAGGAACACGGAAATAAAGTGATTGGCGAGGTACAGCTCTCGCAGGTGTATCAGGGTATGCGAGGTATGACGGGACTGGTCACTGAAACCTCATTGCTCGATGCCCAGGAGGGTATTCGTTTCAGAGGGTACTCCATCCCTGAATTACAAGCGAAATTGCCCAAGGCACCCGGTGGGCAAGAGCCCCTGCCCGAAGGATTGTTTTATCTGATGTTGATCGGCGAACTTCCTAGCGACGAAGAGGCCAATCATGTGACCAATATTTTACAACGGCGCAGTCATGTGCCCTCTCATGTTTTCGAAGCCATCGATGCATTACCCTTGCATACTCATCCGATGACCATGTTCGTAGTGGGGGTTATGGCGTTGCAAACAGAAAGCTATTTTCAAAAGCGCTATGCCGAGGGGATCAATAAAAAAGATTATTGGCTGCCCGCTTTCGATGATAGTATGGTATTGCTGTCTCGATTGCCTCGCATAGCGGCCTATATCTATCGCCGTAAATACAAGAATAGTGACCATATTCAACCGAATGGACTGCTCGATTGGGCAGGCAATTTCGCACATATGCTCGGCTATCCCGATGAGAGTTTTCAAGAATTGATGCGACTCTATATGACCATCCACGCTGACCACGAAGGTGGAAACGTGTCGGCTCATACTACTCATTTGGTCGGTTCGGCCTTAAGTGATCCCTATCTGGCTTACGCGGCAGGCATGAATGGTCTTGCTGGTCCCTTGCACGGGTTAGCCAATCAGGAAGTGATCAAATGGATCTACGAGATGCAAGCTGAATTGGGTACCGACAGTCCTTCTAAGGATCAGATCGCCGATTATGTTCGCAAAACGCTCAGTAGTGGAAAGGTGGTTCCTGGGTACGGCCATGCCGTCTTACGCAAGACCGACCCGCGCTTTACCGCGCAAATGGAATTTGGCAAAAAGCATATGGCCAATGATAAACTGGTCAATACGGTTTGGAATATATACGAAGTAGTGCCTCCTATTTTAGGTAGTCTGGGTAAGATCAAAAATCCCTGGCCCAATGTAGATGCACACAGTGGGGCCCTGCTGGTGCATTATGGCATGGTCGAATATGAATTTTATACTGTTCTATTTGCGGTAAGCCGTGCCCTGGGCGTATTGGCCAGTCTTTGCTGGGATCGGGCCTTGGGATTCCCTCTCGAAAGACCAAAGTCGGTTACCACCGGTCAGGTAAAGCGCTGGTTAGATGGTAAGGACCAGATCTGGGGAGAGTAATTTTTGCTATATTTGCCCCCCTCTGGGGAATTAGCTCAGTTGGCTAGAGCGCTTGCATGGCATGCAAGAGGTCACCGGTTCGACTCCGGTATTCTCCACAGACATCTTTTAAATGAACCCCTTGGTAACGAGGGGTTTTTCTTTTCCTCTCAGTTACATCTTTGTGACACTCGCGTGATCCTGAACACAAAAAATGGGTCACAAATGCATCATTTTGGGTCACAAATGGGTCACAAGTCTCCCAAGGGAGCAGTCAGTATATCTAATAATAACGGTCGGGTGAGGTTGAGGTGGCGATACGAGGGGGTACGGTATTCGCTTAACCTCTTCCAGCACACAGCATTTAACCTTTTGGAAGCTAAAAAGGTTGCGTTGATCATTCAGCAGGGTATGCTGATGCGGTCCTTTGACGTCACCTTATCAAAGTATGGAAGTGGTACTCCTTTGCGGACGGGTAGTGAACAGACGCTCCAGACCTTTCCGATGCACTTTGAGAGGTGGGTAAAAGAATACAAGCAGATGGACTGCGAATTACACACCAACTATAACTCCACCAGGAATATGATACGCAAATGGGGTAAAGTTACCAGCGATAATGTGCTAACGAAATTTAATGCTGAGACCTTTTGCGCTGGCACTTACAACCGTAGATTGACGATACTTAAGTCGTTTATCAACTGGATGGTAGTAGAGGAGATTTGGAAGCGTAACCCCTTAAGTGGTGTACGAACTAAAAAAGTGAAGAGGGAAAAGCAAAAGACGAGGGAACCTTTCAGTGTAGAAGAGATTTCAAGGATCCTTCATGCAATCAAGACTGATGCAGCATGCGCACGCTATAGTGCCACAAAGCATAGCTACTATTATGAGTTCGTCTATTTCTTGTTTAAGACTGGAGTACGCAACGCAGAAGCGATAGGACTCAGAGTGGGATCCGTAGATCTTTGTGCAAACGTAATATATATAAAAGAGGTTCTCGCAAGGTCGATGAAATCCTCTTCCTCAGCTCAACGTATACGAAAGAGCACCAAAAATGGTAAGGAAAGGGTGCTGCCACTTACCACTGACTTGCGTGCAATACTTTCTCCTCTTGTGATGGGTAAAGGTCCTGATGACTTGGTGTTCGTTTCACCCACTGGAAAAGCAATCGATGATAATAATTTCCGAAATAGAATTTTCAAGAAAGTGCTTAGTCACCTCGGGATACCCTACCGCGTTATCTATGCAATCAGACATTCATTTGCTAGTAGATGCATCGACGAGGGGTTGACACCGGTTGTGGTTTCGTTTCTTTTGGGAAATCACCCATTGACGGCACTCAAGACGTATACCCACCAGATATCGTTACCGAAAGATTTACCTCCGATTTAGTTTGCGTCGTCAAGTTGGTTTTTGGACCCATTTTTTGAAGGTGTTAGGATCATTTTAGAGGAACTAGCGTAACCGTAAATAATTTTCATGTTAATTTTTATCGTGGGTAACACGAAAATCCATTTCTTAAGTAAACGTGATAGTGCAAAAAGTATGTGAAAGAGAAGTATACAAATAAAATTAGACATAACTTCTCCCCTAGCGTTTTTATGCGCTCATTTTGGTTGACGAGTTTTTTCACATGTGCCGTACGTCAGCATTCACACCTTTACACCTACGCGGAAACTAATACCCCTGTTTACTCAGGACACAATACCTTATGTGTTTTGTTCCACCCACTTGCTTATAAACTCGGTGTTTTCGTACCTATCGGGGACACCAAGTATCTTTATATTACAAATCATTTTTACTAACTGATTCTTTTCAAGATACCTCAACCCAACTTCTAACCCACTATCTATCTTTTGGACCATCATGGGTGATCCTCTTGGAGGAGGGGTACATTATAATATACAAAATTATTTCTTTGCTATCAATATATATGTTGAACTTTTCAACTTGTGTGAAAAACTATCTCACGCTATTGAAGTTTACAGAGATTAAATAGGAGGTCGTATGCACTTCTCCTATAAAGAGGGTATTATTAATCCGATTGAGTGCTAAATCTTCCAGCTTCGCTCATTAACAGAGATAGCTATAATTTGTAACATGTAGTATATTTCTACTTACTTCTCCTCGGTTGACCTGTATCTTTTGTATCCGTCTTTCTGATGATTCCTAATCTACGTCTCCCCCTCTAGTCTTTGGTTCTTGGGGTACACCCCATGTGTATGTATCTGTAGTTGTAAACATTTAAAGTTTACCGGGGTTCTAAACTTAAAATATAATCTTCTTTTTATAACTCTCTTCGAAAGACATCTGCATTTATAATGCTAAATCAATTAATGAGAGTAATTCAAAAAAATAACCGAAATTGTCTCGGGTTTAAATCACGTTTTGTCCAAGAATTTAGGGTGTAAATCGTCAGCATAAAGTGGACAAAATATAGTCTAAATTAGTAGAGTGTTTCCATCATTAACAATTAAACCAATAATGACATGGAACAGAAGCCAAAACAATCTACAGAGAACTTCATTAAAGAGATCCGTCGCAAGACAAGGAGACTCTTT
>Ga0194130_10000206_pt1 | contig 118985 bp, 91 predicted proteins | sample TA2KigsurfametaG_FD_160084 | JGI IMG/M metagenome (GOLD analysis project Ga0194130, IMG submission 160084) | Freshwater microbial communities from Lake Tanganyika, Tanzania - TA2015050 Kigoma 12 surface | ecosystem: Environmental > Aquatic > Freshwater > Lake | place: Tanzania: Lake Tanganyika... | reverse complement strand
TCTCAAGCGAGACACTTCCGTGAAAAATTGCTCGATTCGGGGCAAACGACTCCAAGCAGGCTGGTGTAACGATGTCTTGGAAGGAATTCTGACGGGAAAACAGGCCGATTAAGATGCGATTGCCCTGCCATGGGAGCCAGATGACCCGCCTCTGAAACTCGCGATTTACCGAAGGGCTGTTGCTTTATCCAGGATCGCCCTGACGCTGCTCAAGAACGAGAAGACCGCCAAGCTCGGACTGAAGAACAAGGGCCTTTCCGCAGGCGGGAGCGACGACTACCAGCTCAAAGTCCTTTTCAGCCTTTGACATATGGTGCGATCGCCCTGAATGCAGGCCATGCACGCACCGTCAGGAATCGTTGTCGACCCACATCTGTAAGATGTGGTGATCTCCATGGTGGCGGGCGTCTGGCACGATCTCGAATCCCATGCGTCGCCAGAATCGCAAAGCGCGATGGTTAGACTCGTGAACGTAAACAACAAGACGGCCCACAAGAGAGTTACTACCATTCTGCCGCAGCATGGCTATGGTTTCGGGAACCTCGGAGAGTAGGTACTGAAAGATTCGTTCAGAGTAGTGAGGCGATGCCGAGTGTTGGGATCCTTAGAACGGTGCCGTGACACCAAACATAGGAATCAAAAGGACTGTTCTGTAATCGCCGCGAGGGGGCGGCCAAGGTCGGCGGGAGACACCAAGCGAGCCAACTCCAACGATTTGATTGTCTTCAGACTCAAATAGCCAAACTCTCGTGCCGCGTTCCATGGACCCCTGACAGTCCGAGCCAAGCAGCCATTCGGTGACAAGGTCACCGTAGATTCCCTCTCCGAAAGACACTCCCGCCAAACGTTCTCGCTCTCGCTCCGAAAAATCGACCGCGTAAAGCGCTGGCAAGTCCTCAGCCATAAATTGGTGCCTCAGCGAGTGCGCTTTGGCAAGGTCTGCGGGCGTGCTGTCGGCCTGTTTCGAGGCGCATTCTCGTCAAGAGCCTTGGCTTCGGCCTCGCTCATGGGTGTGTCGTCAACTTGGGCGGCCGAGATCGCATCGAGCATTGAGCTGAGCTCGATATCGGGCCAAAGTTCGGATGCGGAGACGTTCATGGCAGAAGCCAGCTTGAAAATAGTTCGTTTCTGTGGACGGCACTTACGATTGAGCATCTGGGAAATCGCCGGCTGCGAACATCCAATGAGCTTAGCCAACTCTGTCTGGCTGATGCACTTGGCGTGCATGAGTTTGCTCAACCGTTCAGCGAAAGCGGCTTCCTGGGATTTCATTTTCTGGACTTCATTCGCGAGGGCGGGGAACCGTGACGCGGCTCCGCTCTCGGAAGCCTGCAAGTCCATTCCGTACTCACCGCATTCATCGGACCTCGGAAACAGCGCGTCTGCCAATGTCATGCCTGCGCGTTGCTTCTCGGCAGGCGTTAGGGAAGGATCATTCAGCACTCCTAGCATTTCGAGAGCAACCTTCCTGACGTCGTCGGAACACTCCAAAAGATGACGCAGGAAACCTTTGCCTTCTTGACTTGCCTGGAGTTGCTGGATGAGTAGGTGCGGCAGGTCCGTAGGCGACAGCGATAGGTCCCGTGGGGTGTCTGTTGATGCAGGCATGTTGTTGCCTCGAAAGTGGTTCGCTATTCGGCCCAGAGCGTGAGCCTGTTGTGAGCGATAGCGGCGCGGCCTTTCAAAATCGTCTTCATCGGTCCGGAGATGTTTTCATCCAGACGAAGAATCGCGATGATGCATATCGTGCCATTTGCGGGGGAGTCGAGTTGCTCGCAAAAAACGATCCGATACCCGGGCCCGCAGCCTAGATCATCGGTCACAATGGCTGCATGAAGTCCTGTATCTTCGATGCTTTCGATGTCTAAGTCGGCGACGCCGCGTGTTTCAGGCTGCCAGGCAGCGAGTTTCTGGGCATGCCTTCGAATCTGCGCACGAGCGGCCAGTCGACGCAGCACCAAATGATGCATGTCCTGAAAGGCTACGAGGCTAATGCGAACAGCACGTTCGGGTACCCCGACCGAGTCTTCCGGGGCCTCTGCTGATTTATCGGCCATGTTCATAACAGAAATATACGCAATTTGCTTGGCCAATCAAGGACTGCGTGGTGTCGTGGCAAAACGTGACGCAACCCCATATGCACCATGCGCTTGCGGTGAGTCGTGGTGGCGGTTCGGCCCCTGGCCGCACGCTCGCGGCATTGCGAAAGGCATGAGCCCGGCTGTTCTGGGGCGGTTATGCGAGCTTTTTTCGGCGGATGGCGCCGGGAGCGGCCGAAACCGGTTTGAGCGTGGATTGGATCGTCAGGGCGGTGCCGCCAGCCGACGAGATCTCGAGAGGGTGCGGGCGGTCCATGGCCAGCCAGTCAGGCGCGGGCCCGGCTCGTGCTCGAGGAGTTCTTCGGCAAGGAGCGGACGCTCGCCGCGATTAGCGATGGGGACGCGACGCCTACATGCGGTGGCTCCTCGACAAGTTCGCACCAGCCTCGGCCTCCGTCGATTTGCGGCGGGCGCGGCAGTTCCTCAAGGCCGCCGTCGGGTCGCGGTTGATTCCCGCCAATCCGTTCGCCGACATCGCCTGCGGCACGCAGGAGAACGACTCGAGGATCGTCTACGTGCCGGCGGAGACGATAGAGAGGGTCATCGCCGCGTGCCCCGACGATGATTGGGCTCTGGTCTTCGCGCTGCCGCGATACGCCGGCCTCCGTTTCCCCAGCGAGGTGGCGAATGTCAAGTGGGACGACGTCGACTGGGAGAACGCCCGGTTCACTGTTCACGAGCCGAAGGTGGAGCACCACGCCGGCCGCGGCACCCGCGTCGTGCGGATCTTCGCCGAACTCAGGCCGCACATCGAGCAGGCCTACCGCAATCGGAAAGAGGGGGCCGTGTACGTCGTCCCGCGCGTCCGCAGCACGACGAACGTCGCCACGCACGCCAAACGGATCGTGGTGACCAAGGCCAACGTCGAAGTCTGGCCGAAGCTGTTCGTGAACCTACGGGGTAGCTGCTCCGACGACCTCGAGCGGCGCGGGATCCCCGAGAAGGTGATCAACGCGTGGATCGGCAACTCGGCCCGGATGCGGCGCCGGCACTACCATGCGGTGCGACCGGCGGACTGGGAGGCGGCGACCGGAATTCCGGCACCAAATCCGGCACCATCAACGCCCGTCAGCGGGGTTCAGGAACCGTCACACTGGCACGAATCCCGCTAAAAATCGCTGGACGTCCTGAATGCGGCTCAAAAAGACTACCCCCGGCAGGGATCGAACCTGCGACCTACGGTTTAGGAAACCGTCGCTCTATCCACTGAGCTACGGGGGCGTCGAAGCGGCGCGGCAGGAAGCCGCTGCCGGTCGCGGTCGCCGCGGCAGCGGTGTGCCATCGGATGGAGCATACCGGTGAAGCGCGGCGTGGGAAAACCACGTGGTTCATTCGTCGGATCGCCGCGCCGTGGCAGGCGCGCGTGCGTTGAAAGTCTCGCTCACGGCAACCGTCTCTCAGGGGGCCGCGGCAGTGGCCGGCGGTGGGCCGATCCGGTACAGCGCCGTGTCGGTGCGGATGAACAGCGCACCGTCGGCGACCGCCGGCGTCGCGAAGATCCGGCCGTCGAGGACGTTTTTCGCCTCGAGCCGGAATGCGCGCCCCGTGGCGAGGACGAACGATTCCCCCTCGCGGTTGCAGGCGTAGATCCGCCCGCCGGCGACCAGCGGCGAGGCGCAGAAGTTGCCCCCGAGCCGTTCGCTCCACAGGATCTCCCCCGTCTTCGCGTCGAGGCCGGTGGCGATCCCCTTGTCTGCGACCATGAACAGTTCGTCACCGACGACCAGCGGCGAGGGAATCGTCGGCACTCCTTTCCTGACGCGCCACGCGATCTCGGGCACCGGGGCGCCGGGCCGGATGGCGAGCAGCTCCGGCTGCATGTAGCCGGTGATCACGTACAGCAGGCCGTGAGCGGCGACCGGCCTCGGCACCGTCGAGAACCCGAGGACGCCGTAGGCCAGCTTCCAGTCCTCGCGCCCCGTCGCCGGATCGTAGCCATACAACCAGTCGGCGCCGGGCGAGACGACGATGTCGCGGCCGCCGAGGTCCACGACCAGCGGCGTGCCGTAGGCTTTGCGGAGCTGCGGATCATCGCGCATCGCGCCCGACCGCGGCGTCCGCCAGGCGATCGCGCCGGTGGCGGTGTCGAAGGCGACGACCTCCTGCCGGTCCTTGCCGTCGCAGTGGACGACGAGCCTGTCGCGCCACACCACCGGCGTGCTGCCAGGGCCGTTCTCATGGTCGAGGCGCACCTCGCGCGAGCGCCACGCGACGTGCGCCGTCGCCGTGTCGACGGCGGCGGTGCCGAAGTCGCCGAAGTGGCAGAACAACCGCCCGCCGGCGATGACCGGCGACGGCGAGGCGAAGGAATTGAGCGCGTGGATCGGCTGCGGGTCGGCGACGGTGAACAGCTCGACGTCGTGGAGCATCCGCCCCGTCGCCGCGTCGACGCACAGCGCGTGGAGGGTGACGGTGCCGGCGATGGCCAGGGGTTCGCCGGGGGCCCGCCCCGCGAGGTGGCGCTGGCGCTGCTCCGCGGTCGGCTCCCGTTCGACCGCGGCGGTGAGCCAAACCCGACCGCCGGCGACGACCGGCGACGACCATCCGCGCCCCGGCACGACGGTCTTCCAGGCGACGTTCTCCGTCTCGCTCCACCGCACCGGTAGCACCGCGGCACCGCCGTGCCCCTGGCCGTCGGGGCCGCGCCACTGCGGCCAGTCGGAGGCCGGAGCGGACGCGGTCGCGAGCAGGCCCACCAGCGCGACGGCGACCGCGGGGGGAGAGCTTGTGAAACGTGGCATGCGGCGGCCTCCTGGCGGACGGGCTCTTTTGTAGCTGGAGCGGGGGGGCGGAGAGAGGGGGACCGGCTCGCCCTCGGACGCCACTCCCAGCTCGGCTTGCCCGGCGGCGTGGAATCGGACAAGGTGGTGGCTGGTGGGGTCGGTCGGCCCCACCGGCAGTGGGAGGGGTGGCGATGAAGGCACGGCGCGGCGGTCGGGGATTGTTCGGGGCGCTGCTGGTGGCAGCGGTGGCGGCGGTCGCCGGCGCCGGCGAACTGCGCACCTGGCGCGATGCGACGGGGAGCTTCTCGCGCGAAGCCGAGTTCGTCCGGCTCGACGGCGACGTGGTCGTGCTCCGCCTCGAGGAGGGGCGCGAAATCCGCGTGCCGCTGGCGAAGCTCTCGGCAGCCGACCGGTCGTACGTCGCGAACCTCACGTCGCGTCCTGCCGAGCCGAAGCCCGACGCCGCCAAGCCCCCCGAGCCGCCGATCGGGACGGCGGCAGCCGAAGCGCAGGCCAAGCCGTACGTGCGGATCACCGTGCGCAGCTATGCAGCGCTGCTCGAAGCCGGCACCTATCTGGGCGAAGCCCTCCAGCAGCCGCTGGTGGCGATGGCGCTGCCGGGGGCGATGGCGGCCGCGACCGGCGGCAAACCGCTGGCGGGGTTCGACGTCAAGCGGCCGCTTGTGGCACTGATTCCGGTGGTCGACGGCAAGCCGACGGAGATCGTGGTCTTCCTGCCGTTCAAGAGTGCCAAGCAGGCGCGCGACACGCTCAAGTCGATCTTTGCCGGGAGTCGCGAGGTCGACGGCCTCCTCGAGATGACGCTCCCCGGCGTGCCGCAGCCGGTGCTCGTCCGCTGCGACGAGGAGCACGCCGTGCTGTCGACGTCGGCCGCCGCGCTCGCCGCGGCACCGGCACCGGGCGGCACCGCGCCCACGGCCGACATCTCCGTGCGCGTCAACTACCAGACGCTGTCCGCCGAGTACGTTGCCGCGATGATCGACCAGGCCGCGGCGCTCGAAGCGGAGCAGCGGAAGCAGCTCGAAGCCCAACTCGGCTCGATGCCCGGGGCCGCGCAGGCGCTGGCCGGCGGGCGGTGGGCGTTCGACGCCGGAATGGATGCGTCGCGCACGCTGACCACCGACGCCGACTCGTTCCGTCTCGACCTCACGATCGACAAGAAGGGCAGGAAGCTCGCCCTCGACATGGCCCTGCTCGCCAAGCCCAGCTCGTCGCTGGCCGACATGATGGACGGCTTCGCGGCGGTCGAGAGCCCGTTCGCCCCGCCGTCGGGGGCGGAGGTGCTCGACTGTGTCGTCTCGGTGCCGCTCAACCAGAAGGCCCGCGACCTGATCGCGACCACCGTCCAGCCCGCCTTCGGCAAGGTCCGGGAACTGATGGCCCCGCTCGCCGCCCAGCCCGGTGGCGAGACGGCCGTGCGCGCCGTCGAGGCGGCGATGGCGGCTGCGCGCGAGGTGCTGGCCGGAGACCGGCTCGACCAGCGCGTGTCGTTGTTCGCGGCGCAGCAGGGGGGGATGCAGACGCTGGTCGTGGCCCACGGCGCGAAGGCGGCGGCGTTCGGCAGCGCGTTCGAGGCAGCGGTCCGGGCGCTGCCGCAGGTTCCGGGGATGACGATCACGCCGGGAGTCAAGGAGGGGCCCGGGTTTCGCAGCCATTCACTCACTCCGGCATCGGGCCCGACCGGTGTCGCGCCCGGCGGCGGACCGATGCACCTCGCCTGCGGCACGCAGGCGCTGGCGCTGACGATGGGACCGGAGTCGTTGGCGATGGGGGAGTGGGCTCTGGCCCAGCAGGCTGGTTCCGCGAAGCGCGCCCCGATCGTGCTGCGGATCGACCCGGGGCGCCTCGCGCCGCTCATGCCGGCCGCCACCCAGTTGGCTGCCGTGCTGCCAAGTGCCACCGGCGCCGCGCCAGCGGGGACCGGCGCGGGGGGCGACAACTACTCCAATTCGCCGCGCGGCCGTGCCGACGCGGTCGGTCAGGCGGCGCAGGGCGCGGGGGGCTACCCGGGGGGCGGGGGCGGTCCGCCGGGAGGAGGCGGCTATCCCAGCGGTGGCTATCCCGGCGGGACGCCGCCGGCCGGCAGCGGTTATCCGTCCGGCGGCGGAGTTCCGCCCACCGTGCCGCCGGCGGGCAGTGGCTATCCCGTCGGCGGCGGGTTCCCGTCTGATCCCAACGGAATCACTCCCGGAGCGCCCGCGGCCGGCGCCGCGCTTCCTGGAGGATTGGTTGACCTGCAGGTGAAGCCGATCAAGCGGGGCATCCAACTCGACCTCGACGTCGACGACGGCGCGCTGCGGGCGATCGGAATGTTGCTCGCCGCGGGTGCGGCCGGACTGCCACGCGGTGCGATCCCGTCGCCGGGCGGGCCGGGTGGTCCGCCGGCAGGGTATCCCCAAGGGGGCCTCGCCCCCGCCGCGGCACCTCCCGCATCGGGTCCTCCGCGCGGGCCGGCGACGATCCCGCCTGCGGCCGGCGTCGGCCCCTGACTGTCCGTGGACAAACGCCCTCCGAGGCCAGTGTCCCCGCAGGCGACCGCGGGAAACGCCAAGGTTCCCGGGTCGCCAGCGGCGGCATCATCAGTTTTTCCACGAGCTCCCAAGGCGGAGTTCGGGCGACCGCACCGCCACCGCTCCCTCACCCGCTTCCGCAGCCCACCTGGCCGCGGCGGCAGGGTTTCTCCAGGTTTCGCCGTTTCCGCCGCGGCTCCACGTTCGTGCGTCGTTCCTCATGCCTCAGGCCGAGGGTGACGAATATTCCGGGTGTGCCGGGTGTGCCGCCAGGAACGGACGGGGGGACGACTGGAATGACGCTCACGTCAGCCGACCGGCTCGGTCAGCCGCGCGGTCGGGCCGGCGGCCCACGGTTCGTCGTCCTCATGCTGTCGCTGCTGGCCGTTCCGGCCGCCAGCGCGCAGTGGCCGCAAGCCGACCCGCGCCAGTACGTCGTCGCCGAGGCGCTGTTTCTCCAGAAGAACAACGCCGCTGTCGATCGGTCGCTGGTCGTCGATGCGACCGCGCCCGACGCGCCGCTGCTCACCGCCGGCGACACGCAGAGCGTGATCGGCACCGGTGCCCGGCTGGCGTACGGCGAGTACGCCGCCGACGGCCTCGGCTGGGAAGCGGGCTGGCTCGGTGCCTGGGGGATGGACGCCGACTCGACCATCGGCAGCGCCGCCGGCACGCTCCAGGCGGCCGGCGAGTTGGGCTTCACCTCCGCCGGCCTCTCGGGGGGCACGCTGGCGAGCGTCTCGACCGCCACGCAGCTCAACACGGCCGAACTCAATCTGCTGTTCCACGCCTACGACGGCGGCTACGACCGTTCGTCGCGCTATCCCTGGCAGCGCTGTGACTGGTACGCCGGTGGGCAGTGGGACTGGATCGTCGGATTCCGCTGGGCCGGTCTCGAGGACGCGGCGACGCTGGGGATCGTCCCGGCGGGGGCGCCGGCGCCGAGCACCTACGGCGTCCAGGCGTCGTCGAACTTGTTCGCCGGCCAAATCGGTGCCCGTGGGCGGTGGAATTGGCAGCGCTGGGCGGCCGACTTCACTGCCAAGGTCGGCCCGGCCGGGACGTCGCTGCGGCAGTCGCAGCGGTTCTTCGACCAGCTCGCCCCCGACGATCCGTTTCGGACGGCGCGCGCCTCGACCGACGGCGACATGGGGATGATTGCCGAGATCACGATGGGAGGGGTGTGGCGGATCACCGACGTGTGGGGACTCCGCTTCGGGTACGACCTTCTCTGGCTCACCGGGGTGGCGCTGGCTGCCGATCAATTCGACCTCTCGGCCAACGTCGATCCCCAGGCTGGAACGGCGATCAGCACGACGGGGAGCGTGTTCTTCCAGGGCGCCCACCTTGGCGTCGAGGCGCGCTGGTAGGCGACTGTCGCGCGGTATGCTGTCGCGCGTGGTGCCGCGCGTCCCCCATCCCCCCGTCGAGCCGCCGCGCTCGGTCGTCCGCTTCACCGACCCGCGCCGCGGCTCGCGCGAGAACGCCGGCGCCGTGGCGGTCGGCTGCGATTTCTCCCCCGGCACGCTCTTGGCCGCCTACCGGCGCGGGATCTTCCCCTGGCCCGATGGCAGCGTCGCCGACGACGACGGGGAGCCGCTGGTGATCTGGTGTTCCCCCGACCCGCGTTGCATCTACCCGTTGGGCGAGACGGTCCACCGCCCGCGCCGTTTCGACCGCACGCTGCGGCGGCATCCGTTCGCCGTGACCGTCGACGAGGACTTCGCCGGCGTGGTGCGGATGTGCGGCCAGACGCGCCGCGGCGACACCTGGATCATCCCCGAGGTCGAGCGCGGCTATGGCGAGCTCCACCGGCTCGGGTGGGCCCACAGTGTCGAGGTCTGGGAGACCGGGGTCGGCGGGCGTTCGCTCGTCGGCGGCATCTACGGCGTGGCGGTCGGCGGGCTGTTCGCCGGGGAGTCGATGTTCCACACGCGCCGCGACGCCTCGAAGATCGCCTTCGCCTTCCTCGTCGACCGGCTCCGGGCCCTCGGCTACGGCCTGTTCGACGTGCAGGTCGCCAATCCGCACCTCGTGCGCCAGGGCTGCGTGGAGATCCCGCGGCGGGAATACCTCACGCGCCTCGCGACGGCGCTCGAGACACCGCCGCCGGCCTGGAGCTGACGGAGGTCAGGTCGTCTCCAGCAGCGCCACGTCGAACACCAGCGTGGCGTTGGCGGGGATCGAGCTTCCGGCGGGCGGGTTGGTACCGTAGGCCAGGTTCGCCGGGATGACGAGGATCCGCCGGCCGCCGACCTTCATCGACTGGATCCCTTCCCTGAACCCGGCGACGACGCCGGACAGGTTGAACGATGCACCGGTGTTGCCGTCGAACTTCGTCCCGTCGATCAGCCGACCCTCGTAGTCGACCTTGACCGTCGCCGAGGCCGAGCTCGGGCTGACGCCGGTGCCGACGATCACCTCGCGGAACTTGAGCCCGGACGCGGTCGCCTGGAACACCGCCGACTGGACATCGTTGACCAGCCGCGACTCGGCGCTGGCGACCCGCGTCGCGCCGGCCCCGGAGGTCGTCGACCCCTTCGGCGCCCCGAGGACCGAGACCTGCTGGACGGCGGTGCCCACCGCGGAGGCCTGCGACAGCTGGATCGAATCGATCCGGGCGTCGCCGTCGATGTCGATGCCGGCGGTCGTCACCGGACCGCGGCGGCTGGAAAGCGGCCGCGCGGCGAAGGCGGTGAACGCCGGCGCCAGCAGGGCGTTGGTGGCGCTGCCGACGCGGCCGTCGTAGATCTCGACCTGCGACGTGCCCCCTGACCCCTGGGCCGCGATGATATCGGGGATGGCGTCGGGATCGACGCGCCCCGTCGAGACGCTCAGCCCGCCGCGGAACGCCGCCGTGAACGGCCGGATCGAATCGACGACCGCGGGCGTCGCCGCCGACAGATCGACGACCTGCACCAAGGGCGCGACCCCCGCCCCGCTGGCGACGACCAGCTCGGCCTTGCCGTCGGGGCGCGAGGCGTCGACGACCGCGCCGGAGGCGAACGTGCCGAAGTCGGCGGCCGACAGCGACACGCCGGTGAAGTTGCCGGGGATCGACGGCGTGAACGACTTGGCGAAGGCCAGACCGCCGGCGGCAGTCGCATGGTAGACGCGCACCTCGCCGGCCCCGCTCGAGCGCGCGAAGGCGAAGTCGTCGCGGCCGTCGGCGTTGAAGTCGGCGACGGCGACCGCCATCCCGCGCCGCTCCCCGGTGCCGAACGGTGCCAGGGAGTAGCGCGGATCCTTGACGAGCGTGACCGCACCGGAGTCGCTCACCTCCTGGCGGAGGACCACGACTTCGGCCACGCGCCCCACGCCGGGGGTGGCGACGATCTCCGGCTTGCCGTCGCCGTCGAGGTCCCCGATCGCGGTCCGCACGCCTCCCTTGAAACCCGGCTCGAAGGCGAACGCCGTCGTGCGCGTGCCGCCGGTGGCCGGGTCGAGGAGGCGGACGATCGAGGTGCTGGCGTAGGCGGCGTCGTTGGTGGCGACGACCGACTTGGGGACGAACCGCAGCGTGGCGACGGCGGTGTTGTCGGCCGTGTTGCCGTCGCCGGCGAGCGACGCGTTGGCCGAGTTGACGAGCGCTCCGGTGGCGTTGGCGCCGATGGCGCCGGTGATCGTGAACCGCGCCGAACCGCCCGCCGGCATCGTCACGGTGGCGCCGATCGCGCCGAACCCGCTGGCCGGGCCGGTGGCGCCGCCGGCATAGGTCGCCTTCCAGTTGGGCGACGTGATCTGACCCGACAGCGACGAGGTGAACTGGGCGCCGGTCGCGGCGGCGTCGCCCTTGTTCACCAGGTCGAAGGTGATGCTCGTCTGCGACCCGGGCACGTACCAGGCATCGGCCTCGAATACACTCACGGCCAAGTCGGCGGCCAGGGCCACGCGCCGCTCGAACAACTCCAGGCCGTGGAGGCCGGCGGCGTGGACACCGCAGCCGAGGCGGTCACGGCGGCGGAGCGGCCCGCGGCGGCGCCCCGTGACACGGCGGGGCCAGGAGAGGGAAAAGCGCATCGTGGGATCCCCGGAGGTGACTTCCTCTACGGTCAGGCCTACCCCGCGGTTCGCCCGGAGTCAATTTTCCGGGCGAAAAACGCATTTCCCGGTGCCGCGGGAGAATGCCCGCCAACGTTCGTCGGCGTTTCCGTCGCGCGCCGTGGAGTCGAACCGCGGACTGCCGCCGGACCCCGTGCGAGCCGCTGCCGACCGGCCGCGGTGGCTACCGGCCACCGGCCGTGAGCCGGTCGCCGACGATCTCACGGAGCCGGCGCCTCAGGTCGGCGACGCGGTCGGGTTCGTCGGCGTAGCGGTTGTGCTTCTGGGCGAGGTCGGTACGGAGGTCGAACAGTTCCCCCGGCTGGCCGTGAGGCGTGTCGCCGCGCTCGGAAACGTACCAGTCGGGGACCTGGCTGATGCCGCCGCTCGGCCCGTCGATGAGCACCCAGTCGCCAGCGCGGATCGCGTAGCGGCCGGCGGCCGTATTGTGGATCAGCGTGGTGCGGCGCGAGGGGCCCGTGCCGAGCAGGCACGCCCGTTGGTCGAGGCTGTCCTCGGCCGACCCCCCCGGGACCTCCGCACCGACCAGCGCCGCCAGCGAGGCGAACAGGTCCATCTGGGCGACGAGCCCTGGTTCCACCCGGCCGGCCGGCACCCTGCCCGGCCAGCGGACGACCAGCGGCACGCGGTGGCCCCCCTCCCAGAGGTCACGCTTGAGGCCGCGGAGCGGCCCCATGCTCCGGTGGCCGAAGCGGCGGATCCGCTCGTAGGCGTAGCGCTCGGGGCCGTTGTCGGAGGAGAAGATCACGATCGTGTCGTCGGCGAGTCCGGCCGCCTCGAGGGCGTTGAGCACCGCCCCGACCGCGGCGTCGGTCTGGACGACGAAGTCGCCGTAGCCGCCGGCGCCGGACCGCCCCGCGAACTCGACGGTGGGCACGATCGGGGCGTGCGGCGACGTGAATGGAAAATAGAGGAAGAACGGCCGGGCGGCCGACTGCTCCCCGATCCACGCCACGGCGCGCTCGGTGAGCCGGGGCATGACGGCGTGGAAATCCCAGCCGGCGACGGCCGGACCGGCACGGCACTCCCAGTTCCCCTCGGCGGTCTCGGCCGTGATCGCGAGATCGACGGTGGGGGGGAACGGCAGCCGGTCGTTCTCGAACCACGCGTAGGGGGGAAAGTTCGGGACGTCGTCGCCGAAATAGGTGTCGAACCCGTGGTCGAGCGGACCGCCGGGGATCGGCCGCGACCAGTCGAAATCGCCCGGGCCGAACACGCGGTTGCCCTTCTCGACGCGCGGCTCGGCGCCGGGGCGGCGAATCGCCTCCCAGTCCCAGCCGAGGTGCCACTTGCCGATCGCCGCCGTGGCGTAGCCCTTGCCGCGGAACAGTTCGGCGAGTGTGAGCCGCTCGGCGTCGAGGATCGGCGGGTCGAAGGCGTTGACGATCCCGTGGAACTTGCGCCAGTGGGCGCGGCCGTGGAGGAGCGCGTAGCGGCTCGGCGTGCAGACCCCCGACGAACTGTGGGCGTCGGTGAACCGCGTTCCTGCCGCGGCGAGGCGGTCGAGGTGGGGGGTGGGGATCTTCGAGTCCGGATTCTGGCACCCGAGGTCCCCGTATCCGAAGTCGTCGGCGTAGAGGATGACGACGTTGGGGAGGCGGTCGGCGGCCCGGGCCGGTGTGCCCCGCGCCACCCAGAGTGCGGCGAGCAACGTCAGCAGGGGCCATGAACGGATCGGCATCGGTCGATCTCCCCGCCTCGAATTCCCGTCTCGACGTGGCGTCAACTCACCCGCAGCCGCAGCCGTTGCTGCCACAGCCGGCACGGCCGCCCTCCAGCCGCGCCTGGATCGCCAGCGACGTCGGCGTGATCGACAGCCCTCCCAGCCCGGTGCAGCGCAGCTCGCGGGGCATCTGGTTCCCGACCCGCCGCGCCGTCTCGATCACCTCGTCGAGCGGGATCACCTCGTCGAAGCCGGCCAGCGCCATGTTCGCACAGGCCAGGGCGTTGGCCGCGGCCATCACGTTCTTTCCCAGGCACGGCGCCTCGACGCGGTTGGCGACCGGATCGCAGACCAAGCCGATCATGCTCTGCAGCGCCATCGACGCCGCTGCCAGCGCCCGCGGCGTCGGCCCGCCGGCGAGGGTCACCAGGGCCGCCGCCGCCATCGCCGCCGCGGCCCCCCCCTCGGCCTGGCAACCGCCGACCTCCGCGGCGAACGTCCAGGCGGTGGCGATGAACACGCCGACGAGGCCGGCGGCGAGGAGGGCACGGGCGATTTCGTCGTCGCCCTTTCCCATCCGCTCGGCGACGGCGATCACCACGCCCGGGAGCGCCGCGCAGGCACCGGCCGTGGGCATCGCCACGATCACCCCGAGGGCGCTTTTCACCTCCATCAGTGCCGTGACGTAGAGCACCGTCCGGTCGAGCGCCCCGCCGTCGAGCAGCCGACCGGCGGCGAGCCGTCGGGCGAACTCCCCCGACTGGTGGCCGAGGACGCGGTCGGCGTGGTCCGTGCCGGCGATCCCCTGGGCGATCGAGCGCCTGAGGATGCGGACGATCTGGTCCATCATCTCCAGCACGCGCCCGGCGGACAGGGTGCCACGCTGGCATTCGTAGTCGATCGCATGGTCCGACAGCGGCAGGCCCCGGCCGGCGTCGGCGGCCAGCAGGGCGGCGGCGGTCGAGAACGGGACCCGTGCCGAGCGGCGCGTGGGCACGGGGAGCACCGGTGCGAGGCGCCGCACCAGGGTGCCGTCGCCGGGGACGATCCCGAGGCCGTCGTCGGCGACGAACCCCGCCGCACTGGCCTGGACGAGCCAGCCGCCCCCCGCCGCGGCGCCGCGCGCGTGGAGCCGAACCGCGTCGATGTCGGCTGCGGCGGCCAGCCGGGCGCGGATCCGCTCGGCGACCGCGCCGTCGGCGTGCCAGACCAGCGTTTCGTGGGCGTCGCCGGCGAGCGCCAGCGCGAAGCCGTCGATGTCGACGACGTCGATCATGCCCCCGCCGGTCGAGATCGCGCGGAGGGTGTGGTGGCGCCCGTGGCCGGCCAGCGCGAGGCGGTAGGTGGCGGGGTGGGGGTCGCCGACGTCGACTGTGGCGAACTCCAGACGGCATCCCGCGGCCGCGAGGGCGGCGGGCGACTCGGGGAGGCCGGCGGCCGTGCAGTCCCAGCCGAGCAGCCCGCCGCACAGGCCCATGTCGGAGCCCTGCGACCGGTACGTCGTGGGGAGCGACCCGGCGCGGTCGAACTCGACGCGCACCGTGTCGGGGGTGCCGCCGAGGAGATCGCGGGCGATGCGTCCGATCCGCAGCGCCGCGGCGCAGTGCGAGCTCGACGGGCCGCGCATCACCGGGCCGATGACGTCGTTGAAGATGCTGACCGCCGCCATCATGCCCCCCCGAGAAACCGGCCGAACCACGCGCTCGTCCGCTCCCACATCGCCGTGGTGAGGGCGTGGCCGACCCCCGGCTCGATGAACGCGGCGAACCGGTCGGCGGCCCCAGCGGCGCGGTACGCGGCCGCGATCGCGTCGACGCCGTGGCGCGCCTCGGCGATCGGGCTGCCCGAGTCGGTCTCGCCGAGGTTGAGGAGCAGGGCGCGGGGGGCGACGAGCGCCGCGATGTCGGGCGTGTCGCCGTGGGCGTGGATCCCGGGGATGAAGTTGGGAAAGCAGTGGAGGATCTTCGTGCGCTCGATCGCGGCGTAGGTCGGGAGGCAGCAGTTGCCCACGAGGCACACCAGGCGCTCCTCCCACGGCCCCACCAGCCAGGTGTGCGTCGAACCCATCGAGTGGCCGAAGCAGCCGATCCTGTCGGCGCGGACGTCGGCGCGGCCGCAGAGGTAGTCCACCGCCCGGCGCATGTCGAGGATGTTCTTCCAGGCCATGCACTTCCCCGCCACCGTGAGGCGGAGGAACTCGAAGCGCTCGAAGTCGCCGTTCGCGAGCGTCGCGTCGCGGCGCTCCTCGAAGCACAGGGCGTCGGGGCAGAGGACGACGTAGCCCTCGCGCACCAACTTCACGCCGACGTGCTGCGCGGGATCGCCGGCGAGGCCGGCCGGCTCGCTCTTGCCGAGATGCCACTCGCCGTTGTGCTGGTGCCAGACGCAGACGGCGGCGGCCGGGCGGCCGGCGTCGACGCCGTCGGGCACCAGCACGAGCGCCGGCACGCGGTCGCCGGGTTCGACCTGATAGTCGATCCGCTCGATCCGGTAGCCGTCGGCGCGGGTCGTCTGCCCGACCTGCGGCTCGAGCGGGCAGGGCTCGGGCCAGGGCCCGCCGAGGCAACGGAGCAGGTGGTCGCGGAACGTCGGCATCGAGGAGTCTGCGGCGCTGGCGCGGGCCGGAGCCATTCCCAGCACCGCGACGCCCGCGGCAGTGGTGGTGAGGAAGTCGCGGCGGGCGGGGGGGCGGTCAGAGGACGGCATCGGCGGAATATACGCCCCGCCGCCCACCTGCCGGGGTGGATCTCCGACGAAGCCGGCCGGAGCACCGGGAAACCTCGGCAAGGTGCCGGAAAGATGACGCCGCCGCCCGTCCGGGTGGGGTCGTGGTGCCGACTGTTCCGAATCCTCCGGTGGTGACGGGGTGCAGAAACCGCCAGATACGGAGGGTGAACCGATGCGGGTCCATTGGATGGGGTGTCTGACCGCTCTCATGGTAGCGCTCGTCGCGGCCGGCTGCGTTCCGCGGACGTTCGTGCGCAAGAACCCGCCACCGACCGACAAGGGGATCCGCTACTACCGGCCCAAGCCGTACCTCAAGCTCGCGCCGTTCGTGAACACGGTGACCGGTGAAGCCTCGACAACCCAGGTGGCGATCGATCTGGTCTACCTCCCTGATTTCAGCGAGGAATACGCGATCCACGCCCGGAGCGGCTTCGGCATCAACAACACGTCGATCTCGCTCGACCAAGGGTGGAACCTGACCGGTCTCGACGTCCAACTCGACAGCCAGACCGACGAGAACCTGACGGCGCTGGGGTCGCTGATCAGCAGTCTCCCTGCGGGCGCGGCGGGCGCGCGGATGGCTGCGGGCGGAGAGGGTTTCGTCGTCAACGCCACCAACGTGCCCCTCGGCTTCTACGAGGCGGTCCTCGGCGAGGGGCCCTGCGGCAAGCAGCTGTACGGGTTCCGCTACGTCGGCTTCATGCCGTTCGCCACCTGCCCGACGTCGGGCTGCGGTGGCCCCGAGGGATTCGACTGCCACACCGGCGGCCAGGAGCTCTACGGGCTGGTGTTCGAGAACGGCGTGATGACGTTCAAACCGATCGCCGAGATCGCCCGTGGCGCGGCGCCGGTGAACGTGATGCGCAAGCAGGCGACGTCGCCGGCGGCCCGCGAGGCCGGTGGCGACACGGAGTCGATCGCCCGGCCGGCGGCCCGTGAGGCCAACGGCGTCGCGCCGGTCATCCCGGGCCAGCAGGCCGCCGGTGCCGGAAGCGCCGCACCCGCGCCTCCACGGCAGTGAACGGGCTGAGGCAAAAAAGAAGCGGCCCGGTCCTGCCGGACCGGGCCGCTCCACTCCCAATCGTCCCGCCCGTCCCCACCGGCCGGCCCGCAGGCGCATGCCGGGGGCAGGGGCGTCAGCATCGAAGGGTCACTGGCAGACGGGTTCCTCGCGGTAGACCGTCATCGGGACGCGCTGCGTCACGGTGTACGGCACCCGCTTGGGCACCATCCGCACCACGTCGATGGTCTTCGTCTCGTGCACAGGCCGGACCGTCGTCACCGGCACCTGGCGGGTGCGGGTTTCGCGGACCATCGTGCACACCTTGTAGGGCACTTCCTTCGAGCACTGCTCGGTGACCATCCGGCAGACCCGCTGGGTGCACGTCTTGACGCGCTGCTCCTTCTCGATCCGGCAGACCTTGTAGGTGCAGGTCCGGACCTGCTCCTCGGGGACCAGCCGGCAGACCTTGTAGCAGCAGGTCTTGACGCGCTGCTCGGGGACCATGCGGCACACCTGGTAGGTGCGCACACGCTGCTCGGGCACCATCCGGCAGACCTTGTAGCAGCAGGTCTTGACGCGCTGCTCGGGCACCATGCGGCAGACCTGGTAGGTGCAGGTCCGGACATGCTGCTCAGGGACCATGCGGCACACCTGGTAGGTGCGGACGCGCTGCTCGGGCACCATGCGGCAGACCTGGTAGGTGCAGGTCCGGACATGCTGCTCGGGGACCATGCGGCACACCTGGTAGGTGCGGACGCGCTGCTCGGGCACCATCCGGCAGACCTGGTAGGTGCAGGTCCGGACACGCTGCTCGGGGACCATGCGGCACACCTGGTAGGTGCGGACGCGCTGCTCGGGCACCATCCGGCAGACCTGGTAGGTGCAGGTCCGGACGCGCTGCTCGGGGACCATGCGGCACACCTGGTAGGTGCGGACGCGTTGCTCGGGCACCATCCGGCAGACCTGGTAGGCGCAGGTCTTGACCCGCTGCTCGGGCACCATCCGGCAGACCTGGTAGGTGCGGCAGCGCTGCTCCGGCACCATCCGGCAGACGGTGTAGGTGCAGGTGCGGACGCGCTGCTCGGGGACCATCCGGCAGACCTGGTAGGTGCGGCAGCGCTGCTCCGGCACCATCCGGCAGACCGTGTAGGTGCAGGTCTTGATCCGCTGCACGGGGACCATCCGGCAGACCTTCTCGCAGCGCTTCTCGACGACGGTCTCACGCTCGTGGCGGACGCACTGCACTTCTTTCTCGCGGATCTCGGTCACCCACCGCTTCTTGGTGACCTGGCGAGGCGGGCACTGCTCCTCGACGCGGCGCACCTCGCCGGGCTGGTAGACGCACTTGCACTGGCATTCGTCCCACACCCAGCAGCCCGGCTCGCGGATGCAGCGGGTGATCACCGGTCCGGGGATCTCGCAGACCTCGGTCTCCCAGCGGCCGCAGTGGACCTGCACGGTCTTGGTGTAGTGGACCGGCTTGCAGATCGTCTTGCAGACGTCGCGCTCACGGGTCTCCCACACCGGCTTGCAGACGGTGTAGGGGATCTCCTTGGTGCGGGTCTCCTGGACCGGCTTGCAGACGGTGTAGGTCTGCTCGCGGGTCTCGTACACCGGCTTGCAGACGGTGTAGGGGATCTCCTTGGTGCGGGTCTCCTGGACCGGCCTGCAGACGGTGTAGGTCTGCTCACGGGTCTCGTACACCGGCCGGCAGACCGTGTAGGGGATCTCGCGGGTCATCGTCTCGTAGACCGGCTTGCTGACCGTGTAGACCTGCTCACGGGTCTCGTACACCGGCCGGCAGACCGTGTAAGGGACCTCGCGGGACATGGTCTCGTAGACCGGCTTGTTGACCGTGTAGACCTGCTGGCGGGTCTCGTAGACGGGCTTGTTGACCGTGTAGGGGACTTCGCGGGACATGGTCTCGTGGACCGGCTTGTTGACGGTGTAGACCTGCTGGCGGGTCTCGTAGACGGGCTTGTTGACCGTGTACGGGATCTCACGGGACATGGTCTCGTAAACGGGCTTGTTGACCGTGTAGACCTGCTGGCGGGTCTCGTAGACGGGCTTGCAGACCGTGTAGGGGATCTCGCGGCTCATCGTCTCGTAGACCGGCTTGCAGACGGTGTAGGGGATCTCCTTGGTGAGCGTCTCCCACACCGGCTTGCAGACGGTGTAGGTCTGCTGGCGCGTCTCGTAGACCGGCTTGCAGACGGTGTAGGGGATCTCCTTGGTGAGCGTCTCCCACACCGGCTTGCAGACCGTGGTGCGGATTTCGCGCTGCCGCGTCTCCCACACCGGCGTGCAGACGGTGTAGGGGATCTCCTTGGTGATCGTCTCCCACACCGGCTTGGTGAGGGTGTAGTTCACCGTCCGGGTGCGCGACTCCCACACCGGCGTGCAGACCGTGTATTCCTGTTCCTTGAAGGACGTTTCCCTCTCAAAGCGGATGCAGTCGATTTCGCGCTGCTCCACCTGCCGCTCGGAGACGGTCTTCCAGCAGGTGAAGTCACGGTTCTCGAACACCACGTCCCGGACCAGCCGCGTCGGGCTGCACGGGGCGTCGATGACGGGGTCGTCGGCGGGCGTCGGTTCGCCCTCGATGCAGGGATCGGCGGCGGAAAGCGCCGCGGTCCCGGCACCGTCGGCCGGCATGTCGGCGAGATCGGCGCGGGCGGCGGCCGCCCATCCGATCCCGGCGACAAGCAGCAGACAGGCTGTCCACGTGGTCTTCATGGCTGCTTCCTCTGGCGAGGAGGTGCTCCTGAGCAAAGAGTGGTTCGGGTGGAAACGATGGGGAGTGGGGCCGGCGCGGTCCGCCGGCACGCCTAGGAAACCATCGGCCACAAAAACCACGCAGATTGACCAAAACACGCAGCCAGCACCGTTTTTCCAGGGCACCAGTGGCCGGACATTCGGCACAGATTGACATCCCGGACCCGCGTTCGTTGCGGGTGACGGGGGCGGGTCGGTAGAGTCGTGCCGATTCGGGGGGATGACACGCGCACCGCATGGCCGACATGAGCGACACGCGACCCCCAGCCGGCGAGCCCCCTTCGGACGTCTCGGTGCCGAAGGTGGTGGTCAGCCGGTTGAGCCTGTACCTCCGCGAGCTCCAGCGGCTCCAGGCTGCCGGTCAGCAGACGATTTCGTCGGGGCAACTCGGCACGCTCCTGGGGTTCAGTGACGCCCAGGTGCGGAAGGACCTCGGTTTCTTCGGGCAGTTCGGCTACCCGGGTGTCGGCTACCGCTGCGACGAGTTGATCCGGGCGATGCGCGACATCCTCGGCACCAACCATTTCTGGCCGGTGGTGATGGTCGGCGCCGGCAACCTCGGGCAGGCCCTGCTCGGCTACCGCGGCTTCGGCCGGCAGAACTTCTCCATCCAGGCGGTGTTCGACGCCGACCCGGCCAAGGTCGGGCAGGTCATCCAGGGCTTGCCGATCCTCCCGCTCGCGGAGTTGCCGCGGATCGTCCGCGAGCACGGCATCCGCCTGGGGATGATCGTCGTGCCTGCCGACCAGGCCCAGCAGGTCGCCGACCGGCTCGTCGCCGCGGGGGTCGAAGGGGTCGTCAACTTCGCCCCGGTGACGCTCGCCCTGCCACCGCAGGTCCAGGTCGTTTCCGTCGATCTGGCGATCGAGTTGGAGCAACTCTCGTTCGCGGTCACCAACCGGCTGGTGAAGCCGGGGGAGACCGCTGCCGCCGGCGGTCCCAGCGACGCGCCCGCGACGACCGCAGCCGGCGACGGATCAACGCCCGGAGAGCTGCGGACGGGGTCAGGCGGCGAGTCGTCACCACGATGAGCGACGGCTCGCGTGGCCAAACCGTTCGCCGCCCGGTCCGGCTGCCCCGCCTGCGGGTATCATGCGTCGAGACGACGACTGCCCGGTAGTGTAACGGTAGCACAAGGGATTTTGGTTCCCTTTGTCTAGGTTCGAATCCTAGCCGGGCAACTGTCCAATCGAGCCGGTTCCCGCTCGCTGCGGCGACTGCGTGGGACGATTCGCACCATCCACGGCGGCCCATCACGGTGCTGTCGGCTCCAAGGCACGCGGAACCGTGGGGCAAATTGCCCCACGTCGACAGTTCGCCTTTCTTGCCATCGCGAAAGCAACGCGATGACCGACGGCCGGGCGCCGCTGGTTTTCAGTTGAAACACTGCCGTCTGGCAGCGGTTCGCTCCGGCAGGCGCGCACCGGCCCCGGCGGACGTTCCGTTTGGCCCGCGATTTGCCCCCCGGAGCGTCTTTGCTCCGGACGCCGCCTGTCCGCCGCGCCCGGAGTCCGCGCGAAGACGCCGTGGAACGAGTCCCGCGAGGGCTCGGTCCACGGACTGTCTGGGCGTTGGTTGACGGCGCCGTGGTGTCGCCGTGAGGACTGTCATGCGGTCGAACGGGTCACGACGACCCGGTACCTCGCCGTCGAGGTACCGGAAGGCTGCGTGCGCAGCCCCCGGGAGCCGCGTTGAAAACGGGAGAGCTCGATGAAGCGTTCGGGAGTGCGTTCGGTGGGGACCGACCGGCGAGGTCGGCGCGGTGGTGGTGAGGGGCGATCGGGAGCGGGCGGCATCCGCCGGTTGCCGCGCATGGGGTTGCTGGTGGCAGGCTTGGCCGTGGTCGCCCTCGCCGGCCTCGCGGTCGCCGACACGGTGTATGTGGCGAGCCTGACAAATGGCAGCCTGTCGCGATACGACTCGGCGAACCCCGCCGGAACGTTGACCACGCTCCTGCCCGACGGAACGCTCTTCAGCCCGGCGGCGCTCGCGCTCGGCCCCGACGGCGCGCTGTATATCGGCGAATCAGGTAACTCCACGACCGTCGGCCCGCAGCTCCGCCGGTTCGACGTGACCACGGGGACACTGTCGCCGGAGGTGGTTTCGCTGGCTGCGGCCGGGGTGTTTCCCGCCAGCATCGTCCTCAAGGGAAATGACCTGCTCGTCGGCCGAAATCCCCTCTACCAAAACACCGGTCCGGTGGTGAAGGTGAGCGTGGGCCAAAGCGGATCGTCGTTCAATTACACCGTCTCCGACTACACCGTCGGCGGCAATCTCGCGAGCAGCCCCGGGTTGGCAATCGGCCCCGACGGCAGTCTGTACGTCGCCGACCAGACCTACAGTTTCCAAACGTTCGCCGCGACCGGGCCGGTCAAGAAGTTCGACGCCACCGGAGCGTACGTGGGCGAGGTGATCGCCAACGGCGCCAGCGGTCTCCTCGGCCCGACAGGCCTGGTGATCAGCGGTAGTTCCCTCTACACCGCCAGCATCATGAATGGCAACGTGCTGAAAACGGACCTCGCCACGTTGAACACCACTTCGTTCGCCTCCACTGGTGCTCCGTTCGGCGCCGGGGTGATGACGATGATGCAGGGCGATCGGTTGCTGGTGGGGAGCCCGGCCGGGGACGGGGCGATCTACTCGTTCTTTGCCGACGGCTCGGCCGGTCCGACGTTTTCCAGCGGCTTGGGGCAGATCGGCGGCATCGTCGCCGTCCCGGAGCCGGGGAGCGTCACGCTGGCGGTGACGGGCGCGGGATTGGCCGCCTGGTGTGCGTGGCGACGGCGCAGGGCGGGGAGTAGACTCCGCCGACCATGATCGCCCGGCGCGGATTCACGCTCGTCGAACTGCTCGTCGTCGTCGCCATCGTCGGCGGCCTCGTGGCGCTGCTCCTGCCGGCCGTGCAGGCAGCCCGCGAGGCCGCCCGGCGGACGCAGTGTGTCAACAACCTGCGCCAGATCGGCATCGCCGCGGCCAATCACGAGGGAGCGAGGGGACGGTATCCGGTGGGGGCCGAGGCCCGCGCCTGGGCGGCGAAGCCCAATTGGCCGCACCAGTTCTTCCGCTGGTCGGTGCTCGCCCACCTCGCACCGTATTACGAGCAGGAATCGCTGCTCCGCAGCCTCGACCTCTCCGTGCCGCTGTACATCGGCCTGACGCCGGCCGATATCGCCCCGCAGAACAAGCCGATCGTCGCCCTCACGATCCCGCTGTTTCTCTGCCCGTCGGATCGCAATGGCCCGGTGTCGCCGCTGTTCGGGCCGACGAACTATGCCGCCTGCACCGGGACCGGGGTCGGCGGGGGCACGCCGTTCGACACCGACGGGATGTTCTTCGTGAATTCCCAGACGAAGCCGCGCGACGTGACCGACGGACTTTCCAAGACGGTGGCGTTCGCGGAGAGCAACCTCGGCGACGGTCCGGTCGCGACCACCAACCGCGGCTCGATCACCGCGGCGAACGGCTATGCGTTCACGTTCGCGTTTCCCCTGTCAGATGCCGGGTGCCGGTCCGCCTTCTACTGGAACTTCACCGACCTGCGCGGATTCTCCTGGGCCAACGGCGAGTACCGGACCTGCCTCTACAACCACCGCCGCCTTCCCAACGATCCCGAGATCGACTGCCTCGGCGTCAACATGGCGACGGCCGATCCCCGCCTGATGTACGCCGGCTACGGCTGGCGGGGGGCGCGAAGCCGCCATCCCGGCGGGGTCAACGTCCTGTGGGCCGACGGCTCGAGCCGGTTCATGGCCGACGGGGTCGAGGCCGCCGTTTGGCAGGCCGTCGCGACCCGCTCGGGGGGCGAGGTGGTCGCGGCCGAGTGAGGCCGGCATCGGGGCGTGGTGCCGATGGCCGCGGGCCGGCGGAGCCGCGCAGCCGGGCGATGACCGCACGGATGTCGGCGGGCAGCGGCGACTCGAAATCGAGGTCGGCGCCCGACTCGGGATGGACAAACCCCAACCGGGCCGCGTGGAGCATCACCCGCCGCGCCCCGGAGCGATCGACTCCGCCGCTCCCCCGGGGCGCCGAGTAGACGCGCTCGCCGCACAGCGGATGGCCGCTCTCGGCGAGATGGATGCGGATCTGGTGCGTCCGCCCCGTCTCGAGGACGCATTCGACGAGCGTGGCGTCGTCGCCGAAGTGCTCGACGGGGTGGACGTGGGTCACCGCCCGTTTCCCCTCGCCCTCGTCGGACGACCCGCGCCTGCCGTCGCCGCGGTCGCGAACCAGCGTCGAGACGATCGTGCCGGCGCCGACCCGGCCGACGCACAACGCGAGGTAGCGGCGCCGCGTGGTGTGGGCGCGGAACTGTTCGGCGAGGATCCGTTCCGCCGGCACCGTCCGCGCGAACACCACCAGCCCGCTGGTTTCCCGGTCGATGCGGTGGACGGCGCGCACCGGCACCAGCCGCCCGCCGCCGCGCCGCCGTCCGCCGTGGGCGGCGATCGCCGCCGGGAGGAGCTCGTCGAGCGTCGGTTGGACCTGCCGGCGCCGGGCCGGCCACGACCGCTCCTCGGCGTGGCGCACCGTGGTGATCCCCGACGGCTTGTCGACCACGACCACCGCCGCGTCGAGGTGGACGATCCGCAGCTGGTCGGCGCGCGGTGGCGCCGGCGCCGAGGTGGGGAGGATCTTGACGACGTCGCCGTCGCGCAGCCGGCGGCCGGCATCGGTGCAGACATTGCCGTGGATCTGCACGCGGCGCGTGCGGATCAGCCGCTGGACCTGCGACCAGCTCGCCTGCTCGGCTCCGCGCAGGAACGCGGCCAGCGTCTGCCCGGCACCCGCGGCAGCGACATGATGGATCGTACCGGGCGCGGGTTTCATCGGCAGTGGCCTCCCGCCAGACGATACCACCCGCCCGGACCGGGTGGCGGCGGGGCCTTCCGGGGACTGTGGCGGAGGTTCCCCTGCTTCCGTACCCCGCGGTCTGGAGCACACCCGCCGGCGCGGCGGCCGGCACGGTGGCGTGTGCTAGAATCGCGGGGAAAGCTCTTCATGGCAGCCCGCGCTGCCCGCTCGGATTATTCGGCGAGGTTTTCCTGTCGTGCCCGGCACCTGCGTCATCGGTCTGCAATGGGGTGACGAGGCGAAGGGCAAGCTCGTCGACATCCTCACCGAGCACCACGACATCGTCGTCCGCTACCAGGGGGGCGCCAACGCCGGCCATACCGTCGTCTCCGGCGGTGAGACGTGGAAGCTGTCGTTGATCCCCAGCGGGATCCTCCGCGACGGGGTCACCTGCGTGGTCACCGGCGGGGTCGTGCTCGACCCGGCGGCGGTGCTCCGCGAGATCGACATGCTCGAGGGGCGTGGTGTCGCGGTCGGCTCGAAACTGCTGCTCTCCGACCGGGCGCACGTCGTCTTCCCGTGGCACGTCGCCGAGGACCGCCTCCTCGACGGCAGTCTGTCGGGTGGCGAGCCGATCGGCACCACCGGCCGGGGCATCGGCCCCTGCTACCGCGACAAGGTGGGGCGGGCGATGGCGATCCGGATCGGCGATCTGTACCGCGACGATTTCCCCGCCACGCTGCGGCACGTCGTCGCCCTCAAGCAGCGCTTCCTCGCCGTGGCTGGGCCGGCCGCCGCGACGCTCGATGCCGATGCGATCCTCGCCGACACGCGCCGCATGGCCACGCGCCTCGAGCCGCACGTCCGCGACACGACTGCCTACCTGCTCGACGCGGTCGAGGCCGGGAGGCGGGTGCTGTTCGAAGGGGCCCAGGGAACGCTCCTCGACGTCGACCACGGAACCTACCCGTTCGTCACCAGCAGCAACTCCTCGGGGCTGGGAGTCGGTCCCGGATCGGGTGTGCCGGCGCGGTGGATCGACCGCTCCATCGGCGTCGTCAAGGCCTACTCGACCCGGGTCGGTGGCGGGCCGCTGCCGACCGAGCAGGACAATGCGATCGGCATCCATCTCCGCGAGCGCGGCAACGAATACGGCACCGTCACGCGCCGGCCACGCCGCTGCGGATGGTTCGACGCCGTCGCCGCCCGCTACGCCACCCGGCTGTCCGGCGTCGACGAGCTGGCCGTGATGCTCCTCGACGTCCTCGGGGGGCTCGACCAACTCTCGATCTGCACCGCCTACGAGATCGACGGCCGGCGGACGACCGATTTTCCCAGCCACGTCGACGATCTCCGTCGCGCCCGCCCGGTCTACGAGACGCTCCCCGGCTGGCACGAGGACCTGTCGGTGATCCGCGAACAGGTCGGGCTCCCCGGGGCGGCCCAACGCTACGTCGAGCGGATCGCCGCGCTGCTCGGTCGACCGGTGCGGATCGTCTCGGTCGGTCCCGACCGGGCACAGACGGTTTTCCGCGATGGCGACGGCGGCGCACGTGGTCCGGCGGAAGGGGGCGGATTGCCATGGCCTCGACAGCCGGCACCGGTGCGGGCGTGACCCCTGCACCGGCGGCCGCGGCGGCCGGAGTCACGCCGCGGCATGTCGCCATAATAATGGACGGCAACGGCCGCTGGGCGCGGCAACGGGGCCTGCCGCGGATCGAGGGGCACCGCCGCGGGGTCGCCAGCGTGCGGCGGATCACCGAACACGCCGCCCGCCTGGGCCTCGAGCAGCTCACCCTCTACTGCCTGTCCCGCGAGAACTGGCGGCGGCCGGCGCTCGAGATCACGTTCCTCATGCATCTCCTCGAGCAGTACATGGTCGAGGAACGCGCCCTGCTGATGCGTGAAGGGATCCGGGTGACCACGATCGGCCGCCGCGAGGGATTGCCGGCGGCCACCCTGGCGGCCCTCGACCGGACGGTCGCGACGTGCGCCGGCAACACCGGCATGCGTCTCTGCCTGGCGGTCAACTACGGCGGTCGTGACGAGATCGTCGATGCGGCCCGATCGTTGGCGGAGGCGGCGCGCGACGGCAGCCTCGACCCGGCGACGATCGACGAGGCGTCGTTCGCCGCCCGGCTGTCGACCGCGGGAATGCCCGACCCTGACCTGCTGATCCGCACCGCCGGCGAGCAGCGGCTGAGCAACTTCCTCCTCTGGCAGGTCAGCTACGCCGAGCTGTGGACCACCGATGCGATGTGGCCCGACTTCGACACCGGCCACCTCGACGCCGCGATCCGCGCGTTCGCCGGGCGTGAACGCAAGTTCGGGGGGCTCGCCCCATCGTGAACGCGGCGGTCGACGAAGGTGGGGCTCGGACCCCACGGCCCGCGCGGAAGATCGCCGAGCGGGTGGCGTTCGCCGTCGCGTTGGCGGCGGCATTCGCCTTCCTTCTCTGGGCCGATGCCACTGGCCTGTCGGGCGCGCCGGCGGCGACGTGGCTGCTGCCGGTGGCACTGGCCGTGGCGGCGGGGGGCGCCGACGAGATGCGCCGTCTTACCGACCGCACGATGGCGCCGGTGCCACGGCCGCTGGCCGTCGGCGGATGCAGCGCCGTGGTGGTCGCGGCGGCCTGTGGCGCGGGAGTGGTTCGTGCGCTACCGACGGCCGGCATCGCACCGGCGCTGGCGGCGATCGGCTGGGCGGGGGGCGCGGCGGCGCTGGCGTTCGTCGTGGCGCTGGTCGTCGAAATCATCCGCTTTCCCTCGGCCGATGGCGGCGGAACGCGACGGTTGGCGGCGACGGGGCTGATCCTCGCCTGGGTGGCGCTGCCGGTGGCGTGCCTGGTGGCGCTGCGTGTCGACGACGGCGGCATCCCCGGCGGGGCACGCTCGATCGTGCCGCTGGCGAGCCTCGTCGCGGTCGTGAAAGGGGGAGACGTTGCGGCGTATGCGGTCGGATCGTCGCTCGGTCGGCGGCGGATGGCGCCCGCGCTGAGCCCCGGAAAGACCTGGGAGGGGGCATGGGCGTCGGTGGCGGCGTCGGTGGCGATCGCCTGGATGCTGCTCGCGGCGCCGTCGGCGCCCCATCCCTGGGGAGGCTGGCCGGTGTACGGTCTCGCCGTGGGGACGGCGGGGATCCTCGGCGACCTGGGCGAATCACTGCTCAAACGCGAGGCGGGCACGAAGGACTCGGGTCGGTCATTGGGGCCGCTGGGGGGCGTTCTCGACCTGGTCGACTCGCTGCTGGTCGCCGCACCGGTGGCCTGGGTGTTGTGGCGGGCGGCGGACTGGATCGGGCCCGGGGTGGCATGACGCAACATGCTGCCGCGTCAGGGTTTGCCGAGGTGCCACGAAGGCAACGGCCTGGTTCCCGGACACCACCCGCGGGTGCCCGGACGCCGCCGGGTATACTCGTGCGAAATCCCCTCTATCCGAGACCGTCGGTGGCATGCCGCCGCGGGCTCACATGTCGCGCACGAGCATCGCGGTCGTCGACTCCAAGCGGATCCTGGCCATTTTCGGGCCGCGGGATCAGCATCTCCGCCGCATCCGCTCGGCCCTCGGCGTCGGCGTTTCGGCCCGTGACGACTCGATCCACATCGAAGGGGACGAGCCGGCCGTGCTCCGCGCCACGGCGGTGTTCGAAGAGCTCGACCGGATCGCCCGGGAGCAGGGGTCGGTGGCCCTCGAGGACGTCGCCCAGCTGCTGTCGATCGCCACCGGACAATCCGCCGCCGAGCCGGTCGAGCCGATCGAGGTCCAGCGGCCCGGACGGGCGGTCGTCCCGCGTTCCCCCGGGCAGGCGGCCTACGTCCGCGCGATCCGCAACAACGACGTGGTCCTCTGCGCCGGACCGGCGGGGAGCGGCAAGACGTTTCTTGCCGTGGCTCTTGCGGTGTCGATGCTGCGCAGCGAGCAGGTACGGAAGATCGTGCTGGTGCGTCCGGCGGTCGAGGCCGGCGAGAGCCTCGGGTACCTGCCGGGGGATCTCCAGGCGAAGATCAACCCCTACCTGCGCCCGCTGCTCGACGCCCTCCGCGAGATGATCGACTTCGAGCAGCTCAAACGCCTCTCCGAGCAGGAGGTGGTGGAGATGATCCCGCTGGCGTACATGCGCGGGCGGACGCTCAACCACGCCTTCATCATCCTCGACGAGGCCCAGAACACCACCGTTTCGCAGATGAAGATGTTCCTCACCCGGCTCGGCAACGGGTCGAAGATGGTGATCTCCGGCGACACGACGCAGGTCGACCTTCCCGCCAACCGGACCAGCGGACTGGTCGACGCGATGCGGCGGCTGGAGGGGGTGCCGGGGTGTGCGCAGGTGCGGCTCGCCGGAGAGGACATCGTCCGCCACCCGCTCGTGCAGCGGATCGTCGCCGCCTACGACGACGCAGGTCATCAGGAGCAGCGGCGGCCCTCCCGGCCGTGATTCTTCCCCCATGCCCGTCGCCCCCTCGTCCTACCGTCGCCGGATCCGCCGCGGCCAGGCCATCGAAGGCCCCCAGGGGTTCTGGTCAACCCTTTTCGAGCGCGCTTCGCGCGCCGAGGTGGTGGTCCGCCTCGGGCTCTGCCTGGGTGCAGCGCTGGTGATGGCGCTGCTGGTGAGGGGCTGGATGGAGCCATTCCCGTGGCACGTCGGCGCCGTGGCGCCGCGCGGTGTGGCGGCCAGGGTGCCGTTCAAGAAACCGGATGCGGAACGCACCCGGGAAGCCCGCAAGCGGGCCGAGGCGCAGGTCCGCGTCGTCTACACGCAGGACAAGGCGAAGCTGATGCGATTGCGGGACGGATTGAAGAACCGCCTCGCCGAACTGGCCCCTGCCGAGACGCTCGCGGCCGTGCCCCGCGCGGTGTGGCTCGAGTTCGCCCCCGAGGCCGCCGACGCCTTCGAGCGACTTCCTCCTCCCGCTGCCCCCGGAGTGGAGCAACCGACCTCCCCCGCCGATGACCAACCGTCGCGCGACGTCGCCGTGCCGATCGACGAGGCGGTGCTCGCGGCGGAGCAGGAGTATCAGAGGTTCCGCGGCCGGGTGGCCTCGAAGGAGAAGCAGACGGAGGTCGACCGGGCGATCGACCGGGCGTTCGCGGAGATTCTCGGAACGGGCGTGCTCGAGAAACTCCAGCACGACATCAACGAGGGGAGCCAGACCGAGATCGACGTCTATCCCCTCGGGAACCCCGCCGACATCTCCCGGGTGCAGGTCTTCGACGTCCAGTTGGTCGAGGCCAAGCTGCGTCTTGCCGGCCGGTTCACCGAGGAGTTCGGGGAGGGCCCTGTCACGTCGCGCCTCGTCGGCTGGCTCGAGCAGCGGCTTGCCGGTTCGCTCGAGGTGGACCTCGAAGGGACCGCCAAGGCCAAGAAGAAGGCGAGCGACGAGACCCCGCAGCAGTTCGAGCGCTACGCCGCCGGTGACCTGCTGGCCCCGCCCGGAGCGCCGCTGTCGCCGGAGCAGTTCGAGTTGCTGGAGCTCGAGGAGCGGGCGTTCAACGAGGAGCAGACGGTCCCGCAGCGCTTGAGCCGACTGGTGGCGACGTTCGGGCTGTTGGTGGCGGTGCTGACGCTGGCGGGGTTCTACATCCACCTCCGCCACCACGACATCCTCGACGATCTCGGCCACGTCGCCACGCTCCTCGGCCTGTCGACGGTGACGGTCCTCGTCTGCCTGTGCGCCGCCGCCGACGGCTGGCGCGCGGAAACGGTGCCGCTGGTGGTGTTCGCCCTGACGGTGGCGATCGCCTACGAGGAGGACCTGGCGCTGCTCTTGGCCGCCGAAGTAGCGCTGGTCGTGGTCGTCGTGCTCGGCGCGGGGATGTCGAGTTTCGTGACGCTGGTGTCGACCGCGGCGGCGGTGGTGTTCTGGACCGGCAGGCTCCGCAGCCGCAGCCGCCTGATCTACGTCGGCTTGTTCGCCGCTGCCGTCGCCTTCTTCACCCAGATCGGGTCGCAACTCCTCGAGTCGCGCCCGCTCGACAAGGACTACCTGATCCTCACCGACGCCGCCCGGACCGCCGGCTGGGTCGCGTTGTCGGGGTTCCTGATGACCGGTCTGCTGCCGTTCATCGAGCGGGCATTCGGCGTCCTCACCGACTTGAGTCTCCTCGAGGTCGGCGACATCGCCCATCCGCTCCTCCAGGAACTGGTCCGTCGTGCCCCGGGCACCTACAACCACTCGATCAACGTCGCCAGCATCGGTGAGGCCGCGGCCGAGGCGATCGGTGCCCGCGGGCTGCTGGTCCGTGTCGGGGCCTATTTCCACGATGTCGGCAAGATGCTCAAACCGGCCTACTTCGTCGAGAACCAGGGGCAGCAGCCGAGCCTCCACGAAACCCTCGCCCCGGCGATGAGCACCTTGGTGATCGTCGCCCACGTCAAGGAGGGGGCCGAGCTGGCCCGGCAGTACCACCTCCCGCAGCCGATCGTCGATCTGATCACCGAGCACCATGGCACGACGTTGGTCGAGTACTTCTTCCGTCGTGCCACCGAACGCTCGCAGGTCGACCCCAACGGGACCGAGGTCGACGAGCAGATGTACCGTTATCCGGGGCCGAAGCCGAGCACGCGCGAGTCAGCGGTGCTGATGCTCGCCGACGCCACCGAGAGCGCCAGCCGGGCCCTGGCCGATCCGACGCCGGCGCGGATCCAGGGGCTGGTGCACGACCTGGCGATGAAGCGGCTGCTCGACGGGCAGTTCGAGGACTGCGGGCTGACGCTCGAGGAGTTGGCACGGATCGAGGACAGCCTCACCAAGAGCCTGACCGCGGTCTACCATGGCCGCGTGAAGTATCCCGGCCAGCGGTCAGCCTGACATGGCCGCTGCGCAAGCCGGATCACGGCCGTCGCCGAGAAGGCACGTCGTCGAGGTCGTCGATCGGCAGCGGGTCTGGTCCGTGCCCCGCGCCTGGCTGACCCGCGTGTGCCGCCGGGCGCTGGCCGAGGAGGGAGTAAAGCGGGCGACGATCACGCTGGTCTTCGTCGACGACGCCGGCATCGCCGCCCTCCACGACCGCTGGCTCGGTGATCCGACCCCGACCGACGTGATCACCTTCGATCTCGGCGACGGCGACCGGCTGTGCGGCGACATCGCCTGCAGCACGGAGACGGCGCTGCGCGAGGCGGCCCGCTACGGCTGGTCGGCCCGGCACGAGCTGGCGTACTACATGATCCACGGTCTGCTCCACCTCACCGGCTACGATGACCATGCCGTCGCCCACCGCCGGGCGATGCGGGCCCGCGAGCGTGCGGTGTTCGCCGCGCTCGATCTCCCTGCCCCACCCCGTCGCTCGCGCCGCCCATGAACCCCGCCGCCATCCGCATCGAATCGGCGGTGATGGTCCTCGCCCTCGCCGGAGCGGCGGCGACACTCGCCCGCGCCGCGCGCGGGCCGCAGCGCCATCGTGTCGCCGAGGCCTGCCGGTCGCGGGGCCGACCCGACGACGTGGCGCGGATCCTCACCGACTGCGACACCCTCGCGTTCCTCGCGTCGTCGGCGATGGTGATCGCGGCATTGGTGGCGACGCTGCTCGCCGGTCGGACGCTGGCGGCCGCCGGGCCGACCGCCGCGGTGGCCGGAGCGGTCGGCTGGATCGGTCTGGCGTGGCTGGCCCTGGTCGCCCTGCCGGTGGTCGCCTCGGCCTGGTGCGGGGCGGCGATCCTCGTCGGTGGGTTCGCGATCTGGCGGCCGCTGTTGGCGCTGGCGGCGCCGGTCGTCGGCTGGCTGGGGTCGCTCGGCCGGCGGCTCGCCGCCGCGGGGGGGGCCGGACCGGTCGCGCCGGCGACGGGCGACGCCGAGCTCCGCGCGGTCGTCGACGAGGCCCACCGCGACGGTCTGCTCGAGGACACCGCGCGCGACATGATCGAGGGGATCATGGACCTCGCCGAGGCACGGGTCGGACGGATCATGACCAAGCGGACGGCGATGGTGAGCCTGTCCGTCGACATGCCGTGGGACGACGTCGTTCGCCTCGCCGCGGAGAGCGGCCACTCGCGCCTGCCGGTGTGGGAAGGATCGCCCGACGGCGTGATCGGGATCCTCCACGCGCGGGAATTGCTCGTCGCCCTCACCCGGCGGCTCGACGGCGTGCCGCCGCCGTCGTCGGTGCGCGAGGTGCTGCGGCCACCGTTCTTCGTCCCCGAGACGATGTCGGTCCAGAAGCTGCTCCGTGAGCTGCAGCGGACCCACACCCACATCGCGATCGTGACCGACGAGTTCGGCGGCGTGGCGGGGCTGGTGACGATCGAGGACGCGTTGGAGGAGATCGTCGGCGAGATCACCGACGAACATGACGAGGTCCTCGCCGACGGGCTTCACCGGCTCGCCGACGGTTCCTGGGAGGTCGACGGCCACCTTCCCGTCGGTGAGCTCAACGCACGGACAGGGCTCGACCTGCCGGAGACCGACGGGTACGAGACCGTCGGCGGGCTGGTATTCCATCGCTGCGGCCGGGTGCCGCAGGTGGGGGAGCGGATCGAGGCCCACAACGCGTCGTTCGAGGTCCTCGCCACCTCGGGCCGGCGCGTGGAGCGGGTACGGGTGACGAGCCCCTGAGACGCGACGATGGCCGCGGAGAAGACGCTCGCGCTGGTACTCGGTGCCACGCCGTTCGGCGAGACGAGCAGCGTGGTCACGCTCTTCACGCGCGAGATCGGCAAGCTGCGGGCTCTGGCGAAGGGGGCGTGGCGTCCGAAGGGGCCGTTCGACGGCGCCCTTGACCTGTTTTCCACGTGCGAGGTAATCGTCCTGCGCCGTGCGTCAGGCGGTCTGGATCTGCTCACCGAGGCCTGCCTCCTCGAGCGGTTCCGGATCGCCGGCAGCCTGGCGGCCTATCAGGCGACGGTCGGCCTGACCGAACTGACCGACGCGCTCACCGCCGACGCCGATCCGCAGCCGGAGCTCTTCGATGCCGTCGTCGCCAGCGTCCACTCCCTCTCCGGTCATCGTGGATCCGACGACCGGGTCGACGAGGAGCGGATCCGCGCCGCCCTGGCGATCCTCCACCTCACCGGTCACGGGCCGGCGCTGGAGCGCTGCGCCGCCTGCCTGGCGCCGGTCGGCACGGGACGCGCCTCCTTCGGGATGCTCGACGGCGGGACTCTGTGCCCCTCCTGCCGACGCGGCAAACGACTGGTGGTCTCGGTGTCCGACGGTGCGCTGGCGCTGCTCCGGCGGCTGGCCGCCACGCCGCCACGGACGATCCTCACCGTCGATGCCGACCGGCTCGGCGAGGCCCGTGCCGTCGTCGATGCCTACCTGTCCCATCTGCTCGGCCGCCGGCTCCGCTCCGCATCCGCGTCGCCACAGCGGCCCGGACCCCGGCGTCGCTGACCGATTTCCCACCCGCGCGGGCCGTCGATATCGCCCCGTTGCCGAGGCGCGATCCGCCGCCGTTTCGCCGCGGGACGCGTCGTCCACGGCCTGCCCGGTCACCCGTCCCTGAAGCCGCGACCATGACGTCCTCCCCCCGCCGAGATCCGCTGGCCACCGTGGTGCGCGCGGTGCCGCCGCTCGTGGTGGCGGCCCTGCTTGCCGGCGGCTGCGCCGGGCTGGAGAAGCCGCGCTGGCCGTGGTCGAAGCCCGCCGGCGAGCTCGCGGCCGACGATGCCGGCGTGATCTCCTCAGAGCGCCCCAGTGCCGACACCGGGACGGGTTGGGACTACTTCAAGGGGGAGAACATCAAGAAGCGATGGAAGAAACTCGTCGGCCGCGGGCCGAACGAGGCGGTCGCCCGCGCGGCGCTGGCCGAGGGTGACGCCCTGTACCGCGAGCGCCGCTACGACGAGGCGATCGCCAAATACAAGGTGGCGGTCGACCGCTGGCCCGATTCGGCCGTCGAGGAGGACGCCCTCTGGCAGCTCGCCGAGTGCTGGTTCTTCACCGACCGCTACCCCAAGGCCGAGGACGGTTACGACGAACTGGTGAAGAAGTACGCCAACTCGCGCTACCTCGACCGCGTCGCCCAGCGGCAATTCGTGATCGGCCAATACTGGATCGCCGTCGACCGCAAAGACCACCTCCCGCTGCTGGTCCCCAATCTCGCCGATCGCAGCCGGCCGCTGTTCGACACCAAGGGGCGCGCCCTCAAGGCGTTCGAGCATGTCCGTCTCAACGATCCGCGCGGAATCCTCGCCGACGACAGCATCATGGCGGCGGCCAACGCCCACTTCCTCGACCGTCAGTGGATCGACGCCGACTACTTCTACGGGCTGCTCCGCACCGAATACCCGGACAGCGACTTTCTCCTCGAGGCCCATCTGCTCGGTATCCAGGCGAAGCTCCGCGCCTACCAGGGGGCCGGCTACGAAGGGGGCGTGCTCGACGAAGCGGAGTTCCTCGCCGACCAGACGCTGGTCCAGTTCCCCGACCAGTTGACGAACGAGGACCAGGACCGGCTGGTCACCACGCGTGCGGAGATCGCCGCGCAGCAGGCGCTCCGGCACTGGGAGCGCGCCGAGTTCTACGCCAAGGGAAAGCACTACACCTCGGCGCGGATCTACTACGCGCTGCTGGCCCGTGACCGTCCGCAGACGCTCCTCGCCCAGAAGGCCCGCGACCGGCTCGGCGAGATCGAGGGGCTCGCCGACGTCTCGGACAACCCGTTCCCGATGCTGACGGCGGTCCTCAACCCCGACTCGCTCAAGGAAGCGGAGCTCGACGCCATGGCCGAAGCCGACACGGTGATCGCCCGCGAGAACGATACCGACGCGGGAATCGTCCGCTGAGCGACCGGTTCCGGGCCGAGTACGGCCGTCGAGGGGTGTCGTCATGGATCAGGCGCGCGGCACGATCGCCACGACGGGCCGGTGGCCATTGGCCCTGATCGCCGCCGCCCTGCTCGTCTCGGGCTGCGCCAGCTACCGCTTCGGCAACGCCACGCTCTACGCCCCCAACGTCCGCACCGTCTTCGTGCCGCTGATCCAGTCGGAATCGTTCCGGATGACACCGGGACTGGATCTCGGCGAGCGCCTCACCGAGGCGGTGTGCAAGGAGATCGAGAAGCGGACGCCGTTCAAGGTCGTCGGCACCGCCGAGGCCGACAGCGTGCTGACGGCGCGGATCGTCGCCGACACCAAACGGATGGTGGTCGAGAGCCCGACCGACCAGTCGCGGCAAGTGGAGATGAATCTCCAGGTGCTCGTCACGTGGGCCGACCGCGGCGGTGCCGTGCTCGCCACCGGCGCCGTGCCGCTGCCCGCGGCGAGCGTCGACGTCGGCCAGTCGGCGATGCTCGTCCCCGAGTTCGGCCGCTCGGTGGCCAGCACGCAGCAGGAGGGGATCGTGAAGATGGCACAGCAGATCGTCGGGCTCATGGAAGAGCCGTGGTGATCAGGCGAGGCCGCCTCCGCCCCGTGACGGCGGTACATTGGCCTCGATGGCCACCCCACTCCCCACCCGTTGGCGCTTGCGCACGCTGGCCTTGCCCCTGCCGGGGACCGACGGGCCGCTGCGCCGCCCGTTGGTGATGGGGATCGTCAACGTCACCCCCGACAGCTTCTCCGACGGTGGGCGGCATGCCGACGCGGGCGCGGCCGTCGACCACGGCCTGCGGCTGGTCGCCGAGGGCGCCGACATCCTCGATGTCGGCGGGGAGAGCACGCGGCCGTTTTCGGCACCGGTGGACGCCGCCGAGGAGCTGCGGCGCACCGCCACGGTCGTCGACCGGCTGGTGCGCGAGGCCGGCGTGCCGGTGTCGATCGACACCTCCAAGGCCGCCGTGGCCCGCCGCGCCCTCGACCTCGGCGCCGAGATCATCAACGACGTCACCGGCCTGGAGGGCGATCCGGGGATGCTGCCGCTGGCGGTCGAGACCGGGGCCGGCGTCTGCGCGATGCACATGCAGGGGACTCCGCAGACGATGCAGATCCTCCCGCGCTACGACGACGTCGTCGCCGAGATCCATGCCTGGCTCGTCGCGCGCCGCACGGCGCTGCTGACGGTGGGGATCGACCGGGAACGGATCTGCCTCGACCCGGGGATCGGCTTCGGCAAGACCCATGCGCACAACGTCGCGCTCGTCCGGCACGCCGGCCGGTTCCTCGACATCGGGCAGCCGATCCTCGTCGGTCATTCGCGGAAGGGGTTTCTCGGCAAACTGGTCGAGGAGGCCCTCGGGCGGAAGGCCGACGAGGCGCTCCGCGACGGGGCCACGGCGGGGATCGCCTGCCATCTCGCCGCCGCCGGGGTCCAGGTGGTGCGCGTCCACGCCGTGGGGCTGGTGAGGGCGGCACTCGAGGCGTTCGCGGCGGCCCGGTGACGGCATGGTACGATTCCGCGGCTCGATCACGGCCGCGTCGGTTGGAGCGTCGGAGATCCCCCCGTGACCACGACCGCGTGCCCCGCTCCGGAGGAGTTGGAGCTCCACTGCCGGCAGATCGCGGAGCGAGCCCGACGGGCGGCGCAGGAACTAGCGGCCGTTCCCGGCCATCGGCGGGCCGCGGCGATCCGCGCGGCTGCAGTGCGGATCCGCGCCGACGTCGCCGGGATCCTCGCCGCCAACGCGCTCGACATGGAGGCCGGCCGCGCGGCCGGGGTCGGGGCGGCGAACCTCGATCGCCTCCGGCTCGACGGCGCCCGCGTCGAGGCGCTCGCTGCCGGGCTGGAGGCGGTGGCCGATCAGCCCGATCCGGTCGGGGAGGTGATCGAGGAGCGGACGCGGCCCAACGGCCTGGTGGTCCGCAAGGTCCGGGTGCCGCTGGGGGTGGTGCTGTTCATCTATGAATCGCGCCCCAACGTCACCGCCGACGCCGCCGCCGTCGCCCTCGGCAGCGCCAATGCGATCATCCTCCGCGGCGGCACCGACGCGGCCCGGTCGAGCCGGCGGCTCGTGGAGTGCATCCACGGGGCCCTCGACGACACGGGCGTCCCGCTCGCGGCGGTGCAGCTGGTCGAAACGCCGGACCGGGCGGCCATCGGCTGCTTGTTGGGGATGAGCGACTGCATCGACGTCGTGATTCCGCGCGGGGGCGAGGAGCTCGTCCGTCGGGTCGCCACCGAGGCGCGGATGCCGGTGCTCAAGCACTTTACCGGTAATTGCCACGTCTACGTCGACTCCGCCGCCGATCTCGCGATGGCTCTCGCGATCGTGGTCAACGCCAAGTGCCAGCGGATGGGGGTCTGCAACGCCGCCGAGTCCCTCGTCGTCCACCGCGCCGTGGCCGACCGTTTCCTCCCCGGCGCGGCCGCGGCGCTGGCCGCACACGGCGTCGAGATCGCCGGCGACGAGACGGTCTGCCGGCTGGTGCCGGCGGCGGTGCCGGCGACCGCGGCCGATTACGCCCGTGAGTATCACGGGCCCAAGATCTCCGCCGTCGTCGTCGAGTCGCTCGACGACGCGATCGCCCACGTCAACCGGTTCGGCTCGCGCCACACCGACGCGATCGTGACCGCCGATCCAGCCGCGGCCGAGCGCTTCGCCGCCGGCGTCGACACCGCCGTGGTGATGGTCAATGCCAGCACCCGGTTCAACGACGGCGGCGAGCTCGGCCTGGGGGCCGAGATCGGGATCTCGACCGACAAGCTCCACGCCCGCGGGCCGTGCGGTACGCGTGAATTGACCACCTCGAAGTACGTCGTCACTGGCAGCGGGCAGGTACGATCGTGAGGGGCGAGAGCCCTCCGCGCCGGCGACGTTGAACCCTCCGCCGGGCCCCCCGCGGCGTCATTTCCCATCCCCGTGGACCCGTGCCATGATCCGCCCGCTTCTCGTCACCCACCTCACCCTGCTCCTCCTCGTCATGAACGTCGCCGCGCGCGCTGAAGAACCTGCCGATCCGCACCAGTGGCTCGAGGACGTCACGGGTGAGAAACAGCTGGAGTGGGTCAGGCAGCGGAACGCCACGGTCAAGGCGGCGCTGACCGATCGGGAGGAGTTCCGCGCACTCGAGGGGCGCGTCCTCTCGATCCTCGACTCCAAGGCGCGGATCCCGATGGTCGGCAAGATCGGCGCGCAGTTCTACAACCTGTGGCGCGACGGCAAGAACCCGAAGGGGCTGTGGCGCCGGACGACGCTCGCCGACTACCGCACGGCGGAGCCGGGCTGGGAGACGGTCATCGACGTCGATGCCCTGGCGGCCGCCGAGAAGGAGAACTGGGTCTGGCACGGGGCCACGGTTCTCGAGCCCGACGACCGCCGCTGCCTGGTGGCGTTGTCGCGCGGCGGTGCCGACGCCGAGGTGATCCGCGAGTTCGATCTCGAGAGTTGCCAGTTCGTCACCGGTGGCTTCGCCCTGCCTGAGGCCAAGAGCCGTGTCGCCTGGCGCGACGCCGACACGCTCCTGGTCGGCACCGATTTCGGACCCGGCTCGATGACGTCGTCCGGGTATCCGCGCACGGTGCGCGTCTGGAAGCGGGGCACGCCGCTGGCGACGGCGACGACGGTGTTCGAGGCCGCGGCCGACGACATGGCGGCCAGCGCCTTCACCGACCGGACGCCGGGATTCGAACGCGAGTTCATCGTCCGGCAGATGACGTTCTGGACCAACGAGCTGTACCAGGTGCGAGACGGCAAGGTCGTCAAGGTGCCCAAGCCCGACGACGCCAACGCCACGCTCCACCGTGAGTGGCTCCTCCTCGAGCTGCGCAAGGACTGGGAGGTGGCGGGCACCACCCATCCAGCGGGGGCGCTGCTGGCGATCGACCACGAGCGCTTCATGGCCGGCGCCCGCGAGTTCCACGTCCTCTTCCGGCCGGGGCCGCGGACGTCGCTGGTGGCGGTGGCGCCGACGCGCCACCACCTCCTCGTGACCACGCTCGACAACGTCCGCAACCGGATCGAGGCCCTCTCCTGGCAGGATGGCCGCTGGCTCCGTGAGCCGCTTGCCGGCGTGCCCGACGTCGGCACGGCGAGCGTCTCGGCCGTCGACGATCTCGAGGGGGACGACTTCTTCCTCGTCACCGCCAGCCCGCTGGCCCCGTCGACACTGGCGCTGGGAAGTCTTCCCGCGACCGGTGCACCGCGGGCGGGAGCGGTCGAAAAGCTCAAGAGCGCCCCGGCGTTCTTCGACGCGACCGGTCTCGTCGTCGAGCAGCACGAGGCGACCAGCGCCGACGGCACGAAGGTGCCCTATTTCCAGATCGGCCGGGCGAACCTTCCCCCCGACGGCTCGACGCCGACGCTGCTCTATGGCTACGGCGGCTTCGAGATCCCGCTCGTCCCCGGCTACGATCCCGTGACCGGTGCGGCGTGGCTCGAACGGGGCAACGTGTCGGTGATCGCCAACATCCGCGGCGGCGGTGAATTCGGCCCCGTCTGGCACCAGGCGGCCCTCAAGGCCAACCGGCCGCGGGCCTACGAGGATTTCATCGCGGTCGCCGAGGACCTCGTGCGCCGCAAGGTGACCAGCCCGCGGCACCTCGGGATCAAGGGGGGCAGCAACGGCGGGCTGTTGATGGGCAACATGCTCACCCGCCGGCCCGACCTGTGGGGGGCGATCGTCTGCCAGGTGCCGCTCCTCGACATGCGCCGCTACCACACGCTCCTGGCGGGGGCGAGCTGGATGGGGGAGTACGGCAACCCCGACGACCCGACGGAGTGGGAGTTCATCAAGGGCTTCTCCCCATACCACAACCTCGATCCGGCGAAGGACTATCCGCCGATCCTCATCACCACCAGCACCCGCGACGACCGCGTTCACCCCGGCCACGCCCGGAAGATGGCGGCGCGGCTCGAGGAGTACGGCAAGAAGGTGCTGTCGTACGAGAACATCGAAGGGGGCCACGGCGGCGCCGCCGACAATCGTCAGAAGGCGTTCATGGACGCGCTCGGCTGGACGTTTCTCGACGGCGAGCTCCGCTGATCCTCCCGCCGGGCAGTCAGCCGACGAGGCCGAACTGGCGCCGCAGTGCCAACGGCGCGCCGATGTCGAGCACGTGGAGCATGCCGGTAAAGCGCTCGGCCTCGGGGAGCACGAGGCCCGGCTTGGCGGCGACGAACGTGCCCGTGGCGTGGGCCTCGACGCACGCGCCGGCGGGAGTACCGGTGTCGGCGTCGAGGCCGGAGGGGACGTCGACCGCGAACACCGCCGTGCTCGCCCGCCGGCTGGCGGAGTTGATCGCCTCGATCGCGGTGGCGATCGCGCCGCGCGGGGAGCCCTCGGCACCGGTGCCGAGCAGCGCGTCGACGATCCACACCGCCCCCTCCAGCGCCAGCCGCCATGCCTCGGGCGTGCCGTCGGGGAGGAAGTGGAGCGGAATGCCGCAGCGTTGCACGATCGCGAGGTTGTCGGCGGCTGCACCGGTGAAGCGGTCGGCCGGGGCCGCCGACAGCACGCGGACCTCGTGGCCGAGATTCTCGAGGTGCCGGGCGATCACCATGCCGTCGCCCCCGTTGTTGCCCGGCCCGCAGACGACCGCCACCGGTCCGGCCCCGAACTCGTCGTGCGCGACTGCCGCGGCGGCACGGCCGGCGTTTTCCATGAGCACGATTCCGCTCACGCCGTAGTCCTCGATCGCGCGGCGGTCGAAATCGCGCACCTGCTGGCGCGTGAGCGTTGTCATTGGAGTAGGGGAGTAGGGGAGGAGGGGAGTAGGGGAGTAGGGGAGTAGGGGAGTGGCAGGCGCTCACTCCGGGACAGTCTGCCCGAACGCGGCCGCGATCGCCGCCACCGTCGCGCGCCGCTCCGGGGGAACCCGGCGCCGCCAGTCGGCGAGGTATTCGCGGAACGGCTGCGGGGCGGTGGGCATCGCCTCGTTGAGGTACGGCACGGCCGCCCAGTGGGCCGGCTCCGCCTCGAACAGCGGCAGCAGGGCCGCGGCGACGACGGTGTTGCGCTGGCGGTCGGTCGCCACGGTGGCGAGCGCGGAGCGGTTGGCACGGTACCAGTCGGCCAGCGTCGTTCCCTCGGGGAGCCGTGCTCCGTCGATCCGGGCGGTGGCGTAGGCGGCGAGGTGCGGGGCGTAGTCGCGCCAGTTGGGATAGGGGGGCTCGGTGGCCCAGCGCTCGGCCATGCGCCTGAGGACGAACAGGCTCGCCAGCTCGCACAGCGACTCCTCGAACCACTGGTTGCCCGTCGGGTCGCGGTCGTAGCGGCAGACGACGTGGCACAGTTCGTGGGCAAACTGGTAGGCGTACTGCGACCAGAGGTTGCCGCCGGTGTTGAGACGGATCCGCACCAGGCCCCCGTCGCCACGCTCGTGGAGGACGATCGGTCCGCCGCTGGCGCGGACCTCGAGCGGGGGCAGGCCGGACTCGGGGACATGATCGAGCAGGGCCCGCGCCGCGGAGCCGAGGACGCGGCGGACGTCCTCGGGCACCGCCCCTCCCCACTCCGTCTCGTCTGCCAGGGCGATCCGCAGCGGTTCGTCGCCCCCGGCGCGCGGCAGGAGTGCGAGCAGGAGCAGCGCAACCACGAAACACCGAAGTCGCGCGCTCACGCCGTCCGGACCCCCAGGCCGAGCACGTCGCGGCAGTGGGCGATGCTCCGGGCGAGCTCGGCGAGCTGGTAGTCCTGCTCAGCCGGCCGCCGGGCCTCCCCCTCGGGCGGCTTGAACGGTTCGAGCGGCCGGCCGCGGCGGGCCAGCGCGAGGAACGCCGCCAGGTCGGCGGCCCGCGCCGCGGGGTAGGCCCGCCAGAAGTCTGCCGTGTAGAGCGGCAGCCGGCGGGGAAACCCGGAGATCGTCTCGATCTGCACGCGCACCCCGCGGCAGGCGGTCGCGAACAGGTCGAAGAATGCCGGCAGGTCGACGCACCCCTCCCCCATCGCGGTCCACTGGGCGACGACTCCGTCGTCGTCGGTCCAGAGCATCGTGTCGCGCAGGCTCGTCGTCACCACGTGGGGAGCGAGGGTCTCCAGGGCGCGCACGGGGTCTTCGAGCGTCCAGCAGGCGTTGCCGGAGTCGAAGTTGACGCCGACGAAATCCGGTCCGGCTTCCTCGACGAGTGCCTTCAGCTCGCGCGACTGCATGTCGCCGGCATGGTTCTCGACGGCGATCCGCACGCCGGCATCGATCGCCCGTGAGCGCTGCGAGCGGAGCACCGCGACCGTGTCGGCGATCCGGGCCTCGATGCCGCCAGGGGTGAGCCGGTCGGCGCCGTTGCCGAGGATCACGCGGAAGGCGGGCGAACCGAGCGCCCGGGCCATCCGGATCCCGAGCGCCAAGTGCTCCTCGGCGCTTCCCCAGTCGGCCTTGAACGTGGTCGACGTCGGGCAGATGCTCCAGCTTCCCAATTCCAGCGAGACGCCCCGGTCGGCAGCGTAGGTGCGCAGGTCGCCGAGCGAGCCGTCGTCGAAGCGTCCCTCGAGCGGGCCGAAATCGGTGATGAACAGCGCGTCGCAGCGGAGCGCTTCGGCGTGGTCGACCAGCTTGCGGGCGTTCCATCCCAGGCCGCGGACGGCGAAGTTGTCGAACCCCAGCGGGATTCCGCGGCGCTCCACCGCCGCACGGGCAACCCCGGCCAGACCCGCAAGTGCCGTCGGGACGAGCGCCCGCCCCAGTGCCCGACGCGACAGCGGCATGAGGTCGAAACAGGATCGCGCGGGATCAGGAGTAGCGTGCATGAAGGGTTTCCCCGACGGACATGGACGGAGCCGGAGCAGCGGGCCTACCGCGCCGCAAGGATGCCGCCGCGCACCAGCAGCGGCACGACGCGCTCCTCGACGGCCGTCACCGCGTCGGCGAGGATCGCCCGCCGCTCGGCAGCATCGGTCACCGGCTGTTTGTCGCGCTCGATACCGCGACCGACCGCCGTGAGCCTGGTGTCGACGCGCTCAGCGACCCCGGCGCGGTCCGCAGAGACCAGTTCGTGGATGATCGCCGCGTCGAGATCCCCGAGCACGGTGCCGCTCCCGGTACGCTCGCTGGCCAACGCCACGGGTCGACCCGAGAGGATATCCGAGGCGAGCATCGTGCGGTTGAACGGGTGGACGACACGGAGACCCCCGTCCGGCACGGTGACCGTTGAGGGGAGGGGATGGTTGGTCACCTCCAGCAACCCCGTCGCCACGCCGACATCGACGGCCCGGGCGACGGTCGCCCGGTCGATGGTCACGAACGGATCGGCAGCGACAATCTCCGACAGCCGCCGGCTTCCGCTACGGAGGAAGGCGACCAGCGAGTCGTACAGCGGCCCTTGTGTGGTCGAGGTGACGATCCCGAGGTTGCCGACGTGGGGAAGCGTGACGTCGGACTTGGCGAGGCCGTAGCACAGGTCGTCGGCGGCAGCGAGACGGTCCTCGACGGTGGGAAGCGGGGCCGGGCGTCGGCCGTAGACGTCGAACCGGAAGGCGGTGTTGGCACAGAAGTCCTTGTGGGCCTCGGCGACGAGCCGGTCGGACGAGGTGCGGAACAATTCCTGGAACTCCGGCAGCACGCACAGGTCCCAGAAATTGGTGTGGACCGGCAGGCTACCGACGTAGTCGAGCCCCGAACGCCGCATCATCCCCGCGACGTCGGCGAAATAGAAACTCGTCCAGTGGTCGTTGAGGTACTCGTGGGCGAGATACCGGGCGTCGAGGGTGCGGATCGAGTCGACATAGGCAGCGGCTCGCGGGTTATCGACGAAATAGCGCGCCTGCTTGTCGCGGATGAACACCAGATAGTTGATCGCGTCGCGGATCCGCTGGAGGCTGTCCCCCTGGCGCAGCGCCGCATACTGGCGGAGGATGCCACGGATCGGCTGGAGGTGGGCCCAGCCGGGCATGGCGTTGTAGCTGACGAGCACCAGCCCTCCCGGCGCCAGGTGGCGCTCGAGGATCGCGTGGATGTGAGCGCGGACATCGTCTGACACCCAGCTGTAGACACCGTGGAGGGTGATGAACGAGAAGCTGCCGAGGGCGGCCGGCAGCGCGCCGAAGTCGGCCGTCAACACGCGGGCGTTGGTCAGCCCCCCGGCGGCGATGTCGCGCTCGGCGACGGCGGTGTGCTGCGGATTGACGTCGACGCCGACGAATTCACCACGCGGTTCGGCGGCGGCCAGCGTCGTCAGCGTCCGCCCCAGTCCGCAGCCCAGTTCGAGGTAGCGAAAGCCGGTTGCCGGCGGCGGGGTGAAGCGGTTGAGCGCCGCGACGTAGCGGAGGACGACCGGCGCCAGGTGGGGATAGAACCCCGGCACGTAGCTGACGTCGGTAATGTAGCCGGCGGCGGTGGACATCGTGTGACTCCCGGGATGCGTCCGACCGCACGAGCATACCAGGCGCATGGCCGGGCATCGCATCACTGTTGTCGCGCCCGCCGCGACCGTCACGGCCGCTGAGGGCGGCCCGCGCGCGGTCACTCGCGCTCGTCGACGATCCGGGCGCGGTACGCGGCGATCAGCTCCCCGAGGACGGCGATCCGCTCGCGGATCTCGTCCCCCTCCTCGGTGTCGCCGATCCGGCGCGGCACGTCCTCGACGCGCAGGTCGGTGATCGTGGGCACGATGTCGGCGCCCGACGCGATCGCCGCGTCGACCGACTCGAAGTGGTGGTGGAGCGCCAGGGCCGTCCGAGTCGCCTCGAGGATCAGCGTGTAGCCGCGGTCGCCGTAGGCCTCGGAGAAGGCGCCGTCGATCGTCACCGCGTCGCCACTCGCCTTGAGCGGCGACTCTCCCTTCTCGACCTTGACCGGGACGTGGCCGTTGACGATCAGGGCGGTCGGGGAAAAAACGCCGAACTCGGCGAGCACCTTGCGGCAGAACCAGCGCTCGTTGATGAGGCGGAAGTAGGGGTTCTTCGTCTCCACGTGCGTCGCCGGATCGGCGACGAAAAACGACTCGAACGTCGCCATCCGATCCTTGCCGAACCACGGCGACAGCGGCCCGCCCCACAGATACCACAGCGTGTCGAGGTCGTCGCCGGCCGCCCCGCGGAAGGCGCGGTGGACGACGCGCTCGAGTGCGTCGAACAGGTCGCGGCCCCGGCGCTCCACGCCGTCGACGACCAGGCCGATCCACTCCCCCCGGTCGTCGACGGGGACGCATCCGTGGAAGATCAGCACCTGGTCGCGGCGGAGGACGGCGTGGCCGCGGTCGGCGACGAAGCGCATCTGCCGCCACAACGTCGGGCTGGCGAGGAACGACTCCCGGAGCCGGGCGACGCACGCCGCCTCGTCGGCCGACAGGCGCTGGGGATCGTCCCAGTCGACCGTGGGAAAGTGGGTGTCGAGGAGCGGTTGGTCGCGGCCGTCGAGCGCCACGGTGCCGCGGTGCGGGTCGACCGCCGTCAGCAGGGCGCGGTGGCTGAGTCCCCACTCGGGATGGCGGCCGACGAGCTGGCCCTCGAGCTTGAACTGGAGGATCGCGGCGGCCTTCTGCATCCGGGCCATGAGGAGCGGATCGCGGAGGCCCTCCCCCTTGCAGGCGAAGCGCTCGGCGGGATCGTCGCCGTAGCAGACGCGCACCAACCGCTCGAGCGGCTGGAGGGTGATACCGTAGCCCTCCTCGAGCTGGCTCAGCCGCCGGTAGCGCAGCGAGATCCGCAGGATCGTGGCGATCGACGCCTCGTGGCCGAGGCAGGCTGCCATCCACGAGGCGTCGTGGTTGCCCCAGGTGATCGTCACGTGGGGCTGGTGCTCGAGGAGGTCGATGACGCGGTCGATCCGTGGGCCGCGGTCGCCGAGATCGCCAGCGACGATCAGCTCGCCGACGAGCAGATTGCGGATCAGCCGCGCCGTCATCCGTAACAGTTCCAGCCCCGCGCCCCGGGCCACGTACTCGCCGACGATCGCCTCGTGCTGCTCCCCGCCCCGGTCGGCAGACGCCGCCGCGAGCACCTCGGCGAACAGCCCGCGGGCGTGCGGCGGCACGACGCGCTCGACCGCCTCGCGGGTCCGCTCCCGCGCGAGGAAGCGGAGGAGCGTGAAGCCGCGGAGGATCGTCGTCGGGAGGAGGCCGGAGGGCATGCCGCCGGGCTGGCGCTCGAGCGCCGTGACCGTCTCGCGGGGATAGTAGATCAGGCTCAGCAGCCGGTCGCGTTCGGCGGGATCGAGCCGGTCGCCGAACGTCCGCTCGACGAGAACCCGCAGGCTGCCCGAGGCGTTGTTGACGACGTGCTTGAGCTTCTTGTGCTCGCCATGGACGTCGCTGATCACGTGGACCGGCGACTTGGGGAGCGTGAGCGTCGCCTGCAGCGTGGCGATCTCCGCCAGCACGCTGGCCGCATCGGGATAGAGACGTGACAGCTCGCGGTACAGCGCCCGGCGCTGTGGCACCGCCGTGACGGCGCCGGGGTTGCGATCCGCGGGAGCGGGGCTGGCGGTCACGGTCGGCCTCCGGTCGGCGGCAGGGAGTCGAGGATCGCGAGAAACGCCCGGCGCTCCTCGTCGGGGCCGTGGCGGGCCACAACGGACGCCGCCGCCGTCCGCAGCGCCCGGCGGGTCGCGGCGGGGAGGGCGAGCGCCTCCCGCGCCGCCTCGGCGATCGCGCCGGCGTCGAATGCCGGTACCAGTGCCGTCACCCGGTCGCGGCAGATGGCGCGGTTACCGATGCAATCGGGGCAGACGACCAGCGCCCCCAGCGCCAGCGCCTCGAGTGCCGGGAGGAAGAAACCCTCGGCCTCGAGCGGGAGGAGGACCGCGACTTCGGCCCGGGCGAGGTGGTCGAGAAACGCCCGGCGCGGCAGCGCCGTCGTCAGGCAGGTGACCGCGAGCCCCCGGTCGCGGAGCCGGGCCGCGACGTCGCGCGCCAGCGCCGGTTGCTTGGCTCCGGCGACGAGCACCGGAATGTCGCGCGCCGTCGCCGGCGGCGGGAGATCTGCCGGATCGAGGGCCGCGGGAATCACGTGGGCGGGGCCGTTGACGATCCCCGTCGCGGTGATCGCCCTGGCCACCTCGGCACTGACGCAGATCCGTACCGCCGGGCGGGCCAGATACCGGTAGCGGGGATCGGCCGGGTCGGCATGGCGCACGCCCTGCACGAGGTTGATCACCGGCCGGCCGGGATCGTCGGGAACCGCTTCCCAGTCGAGCCCGGCGACGAACAACGCCGCCGCCTCCCCGGGGCGCCAGTCGGCGAGCGTCGTGACGCCGCGCCACGGGCAGACGTCGTCGACGAGGCTTGCCGGCGTGACGAACAACCGCGGCGTGAACCGCCGCGACTCCCGGGCGTGGAGGTAGTAGTGCCAGACCTTGAGATGCCCGCCGGAGGGGCCATGATAGTCGCGCCGGAAGAGGAGCAGGCCGGGGGACGGCTCGGGGTCTGCCACGTCCATGCCGCACCGGAGGGGAGGTCACCGGCGCCGGTGCGTCAGTGCACGAGGACGTTGCGAAACTGCCACGGATCGCTCGGGTCGATGTCTTCGGGGAACAGCCCCGGGCGGTCGGTCAGCGGGGTCCAGTCGGTGTAATGACCGGTGACCGGACCGAGGTAGGGTCGCTGGATGTCGAGGCAGCGGCGGAAGTCCATCTCGTCGGCCTCGACGATCCCGGCGCGGGGGTTCTCCAGCGCCCACACCATCCCCGCCAGCACCGCCGACGTGACCTGGAGGCCGGTGGCGTTTTGGTAGGGGGCGAGATCGCGGGTCTCGTCGATCGACAGCTGCGATCCGTACCAGTAAGCGTTCTTGGCATGGCCGTAGAGCAGCACGCCGAGCTCGTCGATGCCGTCGACGATCTCGTGCTCGTCGAGGATGTGGATTTCGCTCTGGCGCTTGCCGCCACGGCCGAACAGCTCGTGGAGCGAGAGCACGGCGGCATCGGCGGGATGGTAGGCGTAGTGGCAGGTGGGGCGGTACACGACGCGGTCGCCGTCGCGGAGCGTGAAGAAGTCGGCGATCGACAGCGACTCGTTGTGGGTCACGAGAAACCCGTACTGCGGTCCGAGCGACGGGCACCAGGTGCGCACGCGCGTGTTGGCCCCGGGGCGAAGCAGGTAGGCGCCGGCCCGGGTGCCGATCGTCTCGAGGCGGCCGTCGGGGGGCAGCCACTTCTCGTGGGTCCCCCAGCCGAGCTCGGCCGGCTGCATGCCCTCGGAGAGGAAGCCCTCGACGCTCCAGGTGTTGACGAACACGTCTGGCGGCTTGGGATGGCGCGAGCGCTGGGTGTCGCGTTCGGCGATGTGGATCCCCTTCACGCCGAGGTCGCGCATCAGCCGGGCCCAGGCGGCGCGGTCGTCCGGCCCCGGCGTCGCGGCACGGTGGCCGACTTCGGCGGCGAGGTCGACCAGCGCCTGCTTGACGAACCACGACACCATCCCCGGATTGGCTCCGCAGCAGGACACCGCGGTCGGACCCCCCGGGGAACGCTCCTTCTCGGCGCGGACGGTGGCGCGGAGGGCGTTGTTGGTGCGCGATTCGGGGTCGGCCGAGCGGTCGAAGTAGAACCCGGGCCAGGGTTCGACGACGGTGTCGATGTACAGGGCCCCGAGCTCACGGCAGAGGCGGAGAATGTCGAGCGACGAGGTGTCGACCGACAGATTGACGCAAAACGCCTGGCCCCCACCGCCGAGCAGCGGCTCGAGCAGATGCCGGTAGCGGTCGCGGGTCACGGCCTGATGGATGAAGCGCACCCCGTGGCGGTCGAGGATCGCCCGATCGCGGTCGTCGGGGTCGATGACCACCAGCCGCGACCGGTCGAACGTGAAATGCCGTTCGATGAGCGGCAGCGTGCCCCGTCCGATCGACCCGAAGCCGATCATCACGATCGGGCCGTCGATGTGGCCGTGGACGGGCCAGGTGGTCATGGGGTGCTCTCGCGATGGTGGACGCGGCAGGGCCGGCGATTCTCGGCGATCCGCCAGACGCTGTCCATGCACGCCGCCGGCCAGCGGAGACGGCCGCGGTCGTGGCCCGGGGGCCATGGGGCGCTCGTGACGGCGTCGGGTGGCGACCGCGACGGAGGTATGATGGAGTGCCGTCCACGGGGCGCGGCAGCCCCGTGCAACGGGCGGTCGGCACGGCCTGCCGGCCCGGCCGATCGGGGTTTCCGTGATGCATCGAGCCACCGTCGTCGCCGTCGCCGCCATGCTCGCGGCCACTTCGGCGGGCCAGGCAGCCGCCGACGGAGCGGCGCTATTTCGGGATCGGGTGGCACCACTCCTGGCAGCGCGGTGCGGCGCGTGCCACGGACCAGCCAAGGCGGAAAGCGGGTACCGCGTCGATGTCCGCGAGCGCACGATCGCGGGGGGCGATTCGGGGGACCCCGGCATCGTGCCGGGAAGTCCGGCCACAAGCGCGCTCTTTGGCCGGATCACGTCGACCGACCGGGAAGCACTGATGCCGGCCGACGGGGAGCCGCTTTCGGCCGACGAGGTGCGGCTGGTCGAGGAGTGGATCGCCGCCGGTGCCCCGTGGCCGGACGACCTGCGCACGCTTCCCGCCGAACTGCTGCCGCGCTTGGACGGCGATCGTCGGCTGGAGCGGGCGCGAGGGCACTGGGCGATTCAGCCGGTCGTGCGCCCCGCGGTGCCGTCGGTCGCCGGCCCGTCGGACAATCCGATCGACGCCTTCGTGGCGGTCCCGCTGGCTGCGGCGCGATTGACGCCCTCGCCCGAAGCCGACCCGCGGACACTCGTCCGCCGGGTGTTTTTCGATCTCGTCGGCCTGCCGCCATCGCCCGAGGAGATCGAGGCCTTCGTCGCGGCGTGCGGGAGCGACGGAGGCGCCGATGCCGCCTACCGCGCGCTGGTCGAGAGGTTGCTCGACTCGCCCCGGCACGGTGAACGCTGGGCGCGGCATTGGCTCGACGTCGTCCGGTTCGCCGAGAGCCACGGGTTCGAGACCAATACCGCCCGGCCCAACGCGTGGCCCTACCGCGACTGGGTGATCGCCGCGCTCAACGACGACATGCCGTACGACCGGTTCGTCCGCGCGCAGATCGCCGGCGACGTCTGGGGAGCCGACGCCGCGACGGGGTTTCTCGTCGGCGGACCGTGGGACCAGGTGAAGTCGCCCGACCCGGTGCTCACCGCGACGCAGCGTGCCGACGAGCTCCACGACATCGTGGGAACGACGGCGTCGGCGTTCCTCGGTTTGACGGTGGGATGCGCACGCTGCCACGACCACAAGTACGACCCGGTCTCGCAGGTCGACTACCACCGCATCAAAGCGGTGTTCGCCGGCGTCCAGCATGGCGAGCGGCCGCTCCGCGACGCGGCCGCCGACGCCGAGCGGGAGCAGCGGATCGCGGCCCTCGAGCCGCAGGTCGCCGCCCAGGCGGCACGGCTGGCGGAGTACCGCGCCGCGGCGGCGGCGGCGGGGCGCGCCGCCGGCCTCCGTCCGCCGGTCGGCCCGCGGGACAATGTCGAGCTGTTTCCCGCTGTCATGGCGCGGTGGGTGCGGTTCACGGTCCGCGTTACGACGGGCAATTCCGAGCCCTGCCTCGACGAGTTGGAGGTGTTCGCGACCGACGGCACCAACGTCGCCCGGGCCGGCCGGCCGACGGCGTCGAGCACCCTCGCCGGGTACGACATCCACAAGCTCGGCCACGTCAACGACGGGCGCTATGGCAACGAACGGTCGTGGATCTCCGCCGAGCCCGGCGGCGGCTGGGTGCAGATCGAACTGGCGGCGCCGGTGCCGATCGAGCGCGTGGTGTGGAGCCGCGACCGCAGCGCGCAGCCCCGGTTTTCCGACCGCCTCGCGATCCGCTACGAGATCGCGGTGTCCGACGATGGAGCGACGTGGCGGATGGTCGCCAGCGACGCCGGCCGCATGCCCCACGGCCCGGCCGCCGCACCGTCGGCCGAGTTCGCGCTCCTGCCACCGGACGAGCGTTCCGAGGGAGAATCACTCGCCGCCCGCCTCGCCGCGAGCCGGACCGAACTGGAGCAACTGTCCACCGGGCCCCGCGGCTACGTCGGCACGTTCGTCGAGCCCGGGCCCACCCACCGGTTGTTCCGCGGCGACCCGATGGCGCCGCGCGAGGAGGTGCTGCCCGGTGGCCTGACGGAGCTGGGCGGCTCGTGGGAGCTCGCCAGCGACGCGCCCGAGCAGGCACGACGCCAGCGCCTCGCCGAGTGGATCACCGCGTCCGACAATCCGCTCACGGCGCGGGTCATCGTCAATCGCCTCTGGCACCACCACTTCGGCACCGGGATCGTCGACACCCCCAGCGACCTGGGTGTCAACGGCGGCATCCCGAGCCATCCGGAGCTCCTCGACTGGCTGGCGAGCGAGCTGGTGTCGTCGGGGTGGCGGCTCAAGCACGTCCACCGGCTGATCGTCACCAGCCACACCTACCGCCAGGCGAGCGATCCCCGCCCCGACGCGCTGGCCGTCGACGCGCTCGACAGGCTCCTCTGGCGCCATCCCCCTCGGCGCCTCGAGGCGGAGGCGATCCGCGACGCGATCCTCGCCGTCAGCGGCAGCCTCGACACCCGGATGGGCGGGCCGGGATTCGACCTATTCGAGCCCAACGGCAACTACGTGAAGGTCTACGTCACGAAGGAGGCATTCGGCGCCGACGAGTTCCGCCGGATGGTGTACCAATCCAAGCCGCGCGCGGAGATCGATACCTTTTTCGGTGCGTTCGACTGCCCCGACGCCAGCCAGGTGCAGCCACGACGGACGGCGAGCACGACGCCGCTGCAGGCGCTCAACATGCTCAACGGCGCGTTTCTTCTCGACCAGGCCGAGCGGTTCGCGAGCCGAGTCGAGCGTGAGGCGGGCGCCGAGCCAGGTGGCCGGATCGAGCGCGCGTTTCAGTTGGCGCTCGGGCGGGCCCCGACGCCGGCGGAAGCCACGGCCGCAGCCGCGCTCGAGAGGGATCACGGCCTGGCGCTGTTGTGTCGCAGTCTGTACAACGCCAGCGAGTTCATCACCGTCCGCTGACAGAATCAGCGACTGATCCAGAGGGCCGCGCTCCACGCTCGGCTCGCAGTAACTCATCCCGGCACGGCAGTCGCTTTAGCCGCCCTCTCCCGCCATGCGCCACGCCCTGTCCCCCGCCGGCCGCCATCTCCTCGATCGCCGTAGCTTCCTCCAGTGGGGCGGGACGGGGCTGGGCGGAGTGGCCCTCGCGGCGCTGCTCGCCCGTGAGCGCGTGCTCACCGCCGCGCCGCCGATCCGGCCGGTGATCGATCCGGCGGCACCGTTCGCCCCACGGCCACCGCACTTTCCCCCCAAGGCGAACAGCGTCCTGCTGGTGTTCTGCTCGGGGGCCCTGTCGCACGTCGACACCTTCGATCACAAGCCGGAGTTGGTCAGGTGCCACGACATGCCGTTGCCGACCCCCGGCGGCGAGAAGCTCGTCACGTTCCAGGGGGAGCAGGGAAATCTGGTCAAGCCGCTGTGGGAATTCCGTCCCCGTGGCGAGAGCGGCACGATGACCAGCGACCTGCTGCCCTGCCTGGGGGCGCTGGCCGACGAGATGTGTTTCATCCATTCGATGACCGCGCGGAGCAACACCCACGGCCCGGCCGAGAACCAGATGGCGACCGGATTCACGCTCGACGGCTTTCCCAGCGCCGGCGCCTGGGTGAGCTACGCCCTGGGAAGCGAGTGCAGCGACCTGCCGGCGTTCGTGGCGATCCCAGACCCGCGCGGCGGGCCGCAGGTCGGGCCGCGCCAGTGGCAGTCGGCGTTCTTGCCGGCGGTGTTCCAGGGAACCGCGTTCAACGCCGACCGGTCGATCCCCAACCTCGCCCGGCCGGCGGGAATCTCACCCGGGGCCGACCGGGCGAGCCGCGAGCTCATCGCCCGGCTCAACGACGACGAGCTGCGGCGCCATCCCGGCGACGGCGAGCTCGCCGCCCGGATCGCCGCCTACGAATTGGCGGCGAAGATGCAGTTGTCCGCGCCGCGGATCGCCGACCTGTCGGGCGAGACGGTGGCGACGCTCGACTCGTACGGCGCCCGCGACGCCGCCAATCCGCTCAAAGCCCGGTTCGCCCGCAACTGCATCCTCGCCCGCCGGCTGATCGAGCAGGGAGTGCGTTTCGTGCAGTTGTTCAACGGGGCCTACGCGATGGGGGAGGGGGTCGGCAACTGGGACGGTCACAAGACGCTCGCCAAGCAATATGCCGTCCACGGTCCGATCCTCGACCAGCCACTCGCCGGGCTGCTTTCGGACCTCAAGCAGCGTGGCTTGCTCGCCGAGACGCTGGTCGTGTTCGTCACCGAGTTCGGACGGATGCCGACGTTCCAGAAGGGGGCAAGTGGCCGCGATCACAACCCGGCCGGGTTCACGGTGTGGCTGGCCGGTGCCGGGGTGCGCCGCGCCCACCATCACGGGGCGACCGACGAGTTCGGCTACAAGGCGGTGACCGACGTGGCGACGATCCCCGACCTCCACGCCACGATCCTGCACCTGATCGGCATCGACCACACGCGCCTGACCTACTACCACAACGGCATCGAGCGCCGGCTCACTGACGTCCACGGCCACGTGATCACGCCGGTCTTGGCCTGACCGTGGGAGCCGCTTTCCCCCGCCGCCCGGGTTTCGTACACGTCGGCGTATGCCTGCCGCCCCGCGTCTTGCCCGTCTCGCTCGACCGCCGCGGGGCCCGCGGCCCAAGTGGTATGATCCGACATTCATCGCGCGGGGCTGCTTGATGAGCGACTACGACGGGCTGTTGGCGCTCGAGCGGATGGAGCGGGCCGTGGAGAAGGTCCGGGACAGGCTGCTGCGGTCCACGGCGGCGCTCGAGGCCGCGGCGGTGCCCTACGCGGTGATCGGCGGCAACGCCGTGATGGCCTGGGTGGAGCAGGTCGACGAGTCGGCCGTGCGGTTCACGCAGGATGTCGACATCGTGCTCCGGCGCGAGGATCTCGACCGGGCCCGCGCGGCGCTGGAGAAGGCAGGGTTCGTCCATCGGCGTTCCGCCGGGATCGAGATGTTCCTCGACGGGCCCGATGCGAAAGCCCGCGACGCCGTGCGCGCGATCTTCGCGGGGGAGAAGGTCCGGCCGGAGTACGTCGCCGCTGTGCCGGACGTGGCCGAGTCGGTGTCGTTCCGGTCGTACCGCGTGCTCGCGCTGGAGGCGGTCGTGCGGATGAAACTGACGTCGTATCGCCGGAAGGACCAGGTTCACGTTCTCGACATGATCAGCGTCGGCCTGGTGGACACCACGTGGCCGGCCCGCTATCCGACCGAGCTGGCCGCCCGCCTCCAGGATCTGCTCGACACGCCCGATGGCTGAACGACGGCACGGGGCGAGGCCACCCTCGCCTCTCACGGGCGATCCGCGGGTTACCGCACCTGCACGGTGACCTTCTCGAGCTTCCCGGAAAAGGCGTTCCGGCTGCCCTCGCCGTAGGCCACGTCGACGGGAGTGCCGGTGTCCATGCCCGTGTCGGCGGTGTCGTCGAGCGAGAAGACGTTGGCGTGCGTCTTCCCGATCCGGCCTTCGCCGACCTTCTTGCCGTCGATGAAGACCGCCGCCGTGCCCCCGGCCCCGCGCTTCTGGCCGCCCTCGTAGTCGAACTTCACTCCGAGCTGGTGCCGGCCGGCGGCCATCGCCTCGGTGCCCGCCACCCGGAACACCTCCAGGCCGAGGTAGTTGTAGGAGTACATCGGCCGGCCATCCTTGACCCAGAATGCCCAGCCGCCGAAGCGGCCGCCCTGGGCGAGGAGGACCCCGTCGCTGTTGCCCTGCACGTCGACCTCCGCCGTGAGATCGACCGACGCGTTCTTGACGTTGAGAAACGCGTTTTCCGCCATCGAGACCATGCCCGGATAAACGGTGAGGCTGGGCCTGCCGCCCATCAGGTCGGGGCGCCCGGCGATCCGCGGGTCGAACCGTTCGATCGTTCGGTCGTCGATGGGCAGCACGTGATGGTCGATGGCTTCCCGCGTGAACAGCGCCTGGAGCTCCGCGAGCTTGGCCGGGTTCTCGGCGGCGCGGTTCCGGCTCATGCTGAAGTCGTCGGCGACGTGGTACAGCTCCCACTCGTCCTCGGCGAGCGGGCGGCGGGGAGCGGCCTCCCACGGCGCCTTGTGAACGGTGCCGGCCAGCCAGCCGTCGTGGTACACGGCCCGATTGCCGCCCATCTCGAAATACTGTGTCGTGCGGCGATCCGCGGCCCGCGGGGCGTCGAACGAATAGGCCATGCTGACGCCCTCGATCGGCCGCTGCCCGACACCGTTGACTTCCTTGGGCGCCGGCACACCCGCCGCCTCATAGACGGTCGGCGCGATGTCGATGATGTGGTGGAATTGGCTGCGAACCTCCCCCCGGGCCTTGAAGCCCTTCGGCCAGTGCACGACCATCCCGTTGCGGGTGCCGCCGAAGTTGCTCGCGACCTGCTTGGTCCAGGTGAACGGCGTGTTGCCCGCGACCGCCCATCCGGCGGCGAAGTGGTTGAAGCACTCCGGGCCGCCCCACTGGTCGATCTTCCCGAGCATGAACTCGACCGACTCCTCCACGCCGTTGAAGTAACTGGTCTCGTTGAACGCGCCCGATATTCCCCCTTCGGCGCTGGCGCCATTGTCGCCGACCACGTAGATCGGCGACGGTTGCGTGCGGGTGCGCACGGTCACCAACGGAGAGGGCGGGATTCGAACCCGCGGTCCAGCTTTTGACCGGACACGTCTTTAGCAAAGACGCGCATTCGACCGCTCTGCCACCTCTCCGGCAGCGGTCCGGAGACCGCTCGCGTATTCTGGTCCGCCCGGGGCCGTGCCGCAAGGACGACGCATCATCCCTGCGCACGGTGGAAATCCACCGAGGCATTTCATGACGCCGCGCTGGTCAGCCCTCGTCGCCTGCCGAGCGGCTGTCGCCGCGAGCATGCTCGTTTTCGTCGGAACGACCCGTGCCGACGAGGGACCCGGGGCGGCTCCGATCCGCGGCCCCGATGTCGCCCGGCACGTGACCGCCCTGGCCGACGATGCCTTCGAGGGGCGGGAAGCGGGAACCCGGGGGGGGCAGGCGGCCGGTGCCTATATCGTCGATGCGATCACCCCCCTCGGTCTCGTCCCGGCGGGGGATGCCGGCACCCACTTCCAGCGCTTCGGTGCGATGCGCAACGTCCTCGCGCTTCTTCCCGGCGACGATCCGGCCGTGGCCGACGAACTGGTCGTCGTCGGCGGCCACTACGACCATGTCGGCTACGGCAGCGCGGTGACGAGCAACGGCGGCGTGGGGGCGATCCACAACGGTGCCGACGACAACGCCTCCGGGGCCGCCGGGCTGATCATGATCGCGGCGGCCCTCGCCGAAGCGCCACGTCGCCCGCGCCGTTCGGTCGTCATCGCCTGGTGGGACGGCGAGGAGAAGGGGTTGCTGGGGTCGACGCATTTCCTCCGCGTCCGCCCGGCACGGTTGGCGGGGTTGCGTCCCGTGTTCTCGCTGAACCTCGACATGATCGGCAGGCTGCGCGACGGCCGCGTCGAGGTGTACGGAAGCCGTAGCGGAACCGGCTTCCGCGAGCGCCTCGTCCGTGCCAACACCGCGACCGGTCTCCGGTTGGTCTTCGACTGGGGCCTCGTCGACGATTCCGATCACTACCCGTTCATCGTCGCCGGGATCCCGTCGCTGTTCCTCCACACCGGACTGCATGAGCAGTATCACCGCCCCGACGACGATACGCCCCTGGTCGATGCCGAAGGGCTGGCACGCGTCAGCCGCCTCGCCCTGCAGATGGTGCTCGACGTTGCCGACGGGCCGGCCGGTCCCCCCGAGTTCCGCGGGCAATGCCGGACCGAATCGTCGCGGCGTGGCCCGGCGTTGCCGGTTCCGCCGGCGGCAACGCTTCCCCCCGCTCCACGCGGCGTGTTTCCGCCCTGGGGCATCGCCACACGCGTCGATCCGGCGGAGCCGAGGGTGCCGGTGGTCGTCGCGGTGAACCGCGGCTCACCGATGGAGAGGGGGGGGATTCGCCCCGACGACCGGCTCATGGAGATCGCCGGCGTTCCAGCTGCCGGTCATCAGGCGGCCCTGAACGGGCTGCGCGGGGCGGGACGAACCATCGACCTTGCTGTCGAGCGCGACGGTCGACTGTTCCGGATCACCGCCCAACGCTGACGGGCAGCTCGGCCGACTGCACGAACGAGACCAACGAAGAGGAGAACGCAGTCTCCACGGATGCGATCAACGATCAGTCGTCGTCATCGTCCTCTTCCTCCTCTTCGTCCTCATCTTCCTCGTCGTCGTCCCAATCGTCGTCCTCGTCGTCGTCCCACTCCTCGTCCTCTTCGTCACCCTCTTCGTCGTCCTCTTCCTCGTCCTCTTCCTCCTCGTCTTCGACTTCTTCCCACTCGTCGTCGTCGAGATCCTCGTCCTCCTCGTCCTCGTCGTCGTCATCTTCCTCGTCGTCGAGATCCTCTTCCTCTTCATCCTCGAAATCGTCGTCATCCTTGGCCGCCAACGGGATGGCGGAGGGCACGGCGCCGAATCGAGCCTCGGCCGCACACAGGGCCTCGAGCGCAGTTTCGCCAGCACATTCGCAGAGCTCCTCGGCGGCGAGGAGCTCGGGCAGCTCCTCCCAGCTGAAGACGTCCGCACTGGCGTCGCGTTGACTACGAAGGCTCTCGACACTCGTCACGGCATTGACCTCCGGCGGTTCCCCCCAACGGTCGGCGCGCCGCGGGCGGGGTGGGCAACGATCTCTCGACGAAACCAGCGGTGGACGACGATCGGTCAGTCTGTCGACCAATTCTCTACACGATCATTCACCTTCCGTCCAAAAACCGTTCGCGCTTCGACGGTCTGCAGCGCGCGGCCCGAGCTTGGGGAAGGTCGGAAGAGTTTGTCGCCCGCCGGGATCGAGTGCAAGCGGTCGGGGCAGCGGTTCGTTTCCCGCCGCCGGCGGGGACGGGAGCAGCCTCCGGCCGCTGCGGGCCCGGTGGTCGCAGGGCGGAATCCACCGCCGTTTTCCCCGATGCGACCGCCGCAGTGGACCGGCAAACGGCCCTGGCGGACCGTGGCCACAGTGATCGGCCGCCGGATGCGGCCGACGTCGATCCGGCAAACCCTCGGCGTTTCCCGCGGTCGCCAAAGTGGACAAAGGCCAGGAAGGGCTTTGTCCATTGACGGCAAGAGGCACGGCCGCCGAGTCCCGGCGGAACGACCCGCGAGCTTCTCCGGAGGCCGCCGTTTCCAGGCCGCTCGGGCTCAGGGGACCGGAGGCAGTTCGTCGAGGGTGCCCAGGCCGAAGCACTGGAGGAAGCGGCGGGTGGTGAGGTACACGTGCGGGCGACCGAGGTCGTCGGTCCGCCCTCCGACCGCCACGAGGTCCCTGTCGAGCAACTGCCGGAGCATCTCTTCGCTCCCCACCCCGCGGATCGCCTCGATTTCGGCTCTCGTCACCGGCTGACGGTAGGCGATGATCGCCAGGGTCTCCAATGCGGCGGTCGACACGCGCGTTTCCGGGGGGGTGGCGAGGAGGCGGCGGACCCACGGGCCGAGCGGCGACCGGGTGAGGAGCTGAAATCCTCCTCCGATCCGCTCGACGCGGAACGCCACTCCCTCGGCGTCGTGGAGGTGCTGCAGTTCGCGAAGGAGGACCCTGGCCCGGGAGGCGTCGGGGAGGCCGGCGAGCTTGGCGAGGCGGCGTAGCGTCAGCGGCTCCCGGGCGACGAACAACGCCGCCTCGAGGCGGGCGACGTCGGGTGTCCGCGGATGCATGCCGAGAGCGGGGCTGCCCGCCGCGTGCGGAGCCGGTGAGGTGCTGCCCTCACCGTCTGCGGAGCGACGCCTTGCCGTGAGCCAGCGGCGCCGTGGCTCGACGAGATGCGGCGGCTGCAGTCGCGGCCGCTGAGGGGCGACGATCGGCGGGCGCCGGCGGTCGAGTCCGCAGGGCGGTCGCAGCCTCATGGTGGGTCCCGTGGGCAGGGCGCCGAAACGGTGCAACGGCACTGTGGCCCTGCCGCACGACGGGCCGTTGTTCAGCGGCGGACGGTTCCGCCGCGCGCCGCCGGCGCGGTTGGGGGTGCCGTGGCGAGCGATCGCCGCTGCCATGACTTCACCTCGGTGAGGAGTTGCCCCAGCGCCACTTCCGGGTTTTCGTCGGCCGCCTGGAAGACGCGCTGCAACTGGCCGCTGGGATCGGCGGGGAGCCGGCAGGAACAACGATGCCGCGGGCAGGCGGCGTCGGCGGGTGTGAAGTCGAATCCGACCGCACCGAGCTCGGCGAGGTGCCTCTCGGCCGCCGCCCGGGTCGCCGGGAACCCGGTGGGGAGGTCCGGAGCGACCGGTGGCCGGGTATCCGAACGATGCGGTGCCCATGAGCCGCGGGTCGATGCCACCAGCGCGTCGGCGACCACCTGCGGCGAAGCCGGTGGCCGTGGAGCCGGGGCCTCGGTGGTGAGGGCGACGGCGGACTCCGGAGCGGGGGACGAGGTGAACGACACCGCTGCCACCGCCGCCGGTGTCGCGGTGCCCCGCGGGTCGGTGACGCTGGCCGCCACCGGCGTGTCGAGAGGGGCGGGGGGCAAGGGCACCGGCGCTACCGCGGCGAGGCTCTCGCTGTGTCGCTCGGCTTCCATGGTGGGTTCGGTAGCGACGGGCGTGGGCACACCGCTCCCCACGTCGGTGTCGTCATCGAGGAGCGCGAGGATCCCCTCCCGTACCGGCTGCCACAACCGCGCCGATGCGGCGCGCCTGACGGCGCTCGGCACGAGGTGGGAGAAGGTCGCGACCAGCGGGACCACCACCAGCGCGGTGATCAGGACGGAGCTGCGCCATTTCATCACGTCGTCACCGCCGAGGTGGAGGACCTACGTCTTCGCCGCCAGCGGCGGCGCGACCGGGGGCGAGACCGTAGCACGCCGGCGGGTTCGGGCCAATCGCATCTCACCGACATCGACACGCCCAGCGGCGAGCGGCGATCGTGCCAGCCCATCGTCCGCCGCGCCTTCTCATGGAGCCGCGGCCGGAAGGCGTCAGGGCCGGACCGGCTCCGTCGTTGCCCCGGGTTCGACGACGTCGGCAGCCTCGAGCACGACCACCTCGGCCCCCGGCCGTCCGCCGGCAAAATGGGGTATACCGGGGGAATACACGACCCGTGCTTTCGACCGCAGTCCCTGGACGAGATTCCGAAACGCAGTCACGCTCACCTGGCGGAGCACGAGGCCGCGGACCGTCTCGAAAGACAGCTTTCCCGGCTCGATCTCCGTGACCGTCGCGACATGGATACCGAACGGCGTCGTGAACGGTTTCGAGACGTCCCCCTTCGCCAACGCGAACGCTGCGGCGGAGAACTCGTCGGTCATCGGATCGAGCCGGCCGATGAAGCCGATGTCGCCACCGCGATGACGGCTCGGCCCCGACGAGTACTTTCGCGCGGCGTCGGCGAACGTCGCGTCGCCACGGAGGATCTCCCGGCGAATCGACTCCGCCCGTGAGAGCGTGTCGGCCACGGCGCCCGTTCCCAACGTTATCTCCGGCCGCAGCACCACGTGGCTGACCCGGACCCGTGACCCGTCGAACTCGCGCCGTCGGGCGTTGTACTCGGCGCGCAGGGCTCCTTCGGCCAACTGTGGCTCGAGCAGCTTCTCGATGGTCAGATCGAGGTTCACCCGATGGCGGAGGTCGTCGCCGTCGTCTCCGGTGGTGCGGAGGAAGTCCTCGAGGCTGACCTTCTTGGCCGACGCGACCAACCGTTCGATCCGGGCGTCGATGTCCTGGGGAGTGACGATGATCGCCTCCCGTCGTGCGGCTGCCGCGAGCAGACGCTCGTTGACCAGGCTGTCGACCGCCCTGGCCTCGACGAGCAAACGCTGCTCCGGGGGGGTGCTCGGGGTGAGCGACCTTGCCCCGGGCACACGCCTGACGGCGGCGCTCAGTTGCGTGGCGGAGACGGGCTCGTCGTCGATCGTCAACACGACCGCGGGGGCCGGTTCGACGCCCTGTCCGAGGCCGGGTGCCGCCAACGACCAGATGATCGCCAACCACGCCGCGGACAGTGCCGCGGCAGCGGTCGCTCGACGACCGACGGCCGACATCGACCGGTGGCATGACCACGAGGGTGTTGGCATCATGCCGTCCGTAGTCGGGCAAACGGGGCTGTTTTCGCGGTAGTCTACGGCAACCGACACCGTCACTCCAGACACGCCGCTTCTCCGCGGCCGACCGCCCCCGGATGGCGGTGGCTCCCGCGCGCGGGAACAGGGCCATCGCGACGGTTTTTTCCGCAGCGTACACAATGACGGACCACGGTCGCGCGGGGGCGAAAACCCCGGCGACGCGTTTTTCCGGGACGACTGGCGTGGCGCGGATCGCGATCAGCCTGTGCGGCGAGGGGCGGGGGCACGCCACGCGGGTGGCGACGCTCGTCGAGCGCCTGCCGTCGGGCCACACGATTCGGATCTACACCTCCGCCGATGCCCACGACATGCTCGCCAGGCGGTTCCCGGGAGACGGGCCCGTCTCCGTCAGCGAGATCCCCGGGATCGTCTTCCAGTACACGGACGGGCGTCTTGACATCGCCCGGTCGATCACCGTCGGACTGGACTACCAGGCCCGGATCCTCGGTCCACTCGTCGAACGATTGGCGACGGAACTGCAGTCGTTCGGCGCCGATCTGGCGGTGACCGATTTCGAGCCGGCCCTGCCGCGGGCCTGTGCGCGGCTGGGCATCCCGCTGGTCAGCGTGGACCACCAGCACTTCCTCCTCGCCTACTCCCTCGGGATCCTTCCCTGGGGCCTGCAGTGGCACGCCTGGTTCATGAGCCATGCGGTCTGGATGTACTCGACCGACGCCGACGACACCGTGGTCTCGGCGTTTTTTCGTCCAGCGCTCAAGCCGGGGTGGGAGCACGTCGTCCAGGTCGGGCCTCTCCTCCGCCCGGCACTGCTCGCCGTCGCGCCCGAGGATCGCGGCCATGTGGTGAGCTATCTCCGCCGCACCACGCCGGACTCGGTGCTCGACGCCCTCGACGAAGCCGGTCTCCCGATCCGCGTCTACGGGCTCGGCGCCCGTCCGTCGTGGGGGCACCTCACGTTCCACGAGATCGACGAGCGCCGGTTCATCGACGACCTGGCGGGATGCCGGGCCCTGATTTCGGCGGCCGGCAACCAACTGATCGGCGAGGCGCTCCACTTCGGCAAGCCGATGTTCCTCCTGCCGGAGCGCGCCCACGCCGAGCAGCTGATCAACAGCCATTTTCTCGCCGACATGGCCGCCGGCTCGTTCTGCCCCCTCGAGGCGGTCTCCCCGGAGGTGGTCCGCGGATTCGTCGCCGGACTGGAGCCGTTCGAGGCCGCGGCGCAGGGGTATCGGGGGCGGATGGATGGCACCCCGACGGTCATCGACGTGATCACCGCCCGGTTGGCGGCAGGCAGGACGCCGCGGGGCGCAGGTGCCTGAGCAGGTCGCCGCTGATCGCGCGGATCGCACGCGCCCGGTGACTGATCAGGTCCTTGACCGTTCCCGGCAGCGTGCCGAACGTCCGGTGGTACTCAGGGACGACGAACAGCGGGTCGTAGCCGAACCCTCCGGTGCCGCCCGGTGCTGCCGTGATCACGCCGTGGCACTCGCCGTGGGAGGTCGCCACGATCGCTCCGTCCGGGCTCGCCAACGCTGCGTAGCATGCATAGTGCGCGGTGCGGTCCGTGGCGTCGGCGAGGCGCTCGAGCAGAAGCCGATTGTTGGCAGCGTCGTCGCGTGGCTCGCCGGCGAATCGCGCGGACCGGATCCCGGGGGCGCCGCCGAGGGCGGCGACGCACAGACCGCTGTCCTCGGCGAGGACCCATGCCCGGCAGGCACGGGCCTGGGCGGCGGCCTTGAGGGCGGCGTTGGCGGCGAACGTCGTGCCGGTTTCATCGACGTCGACCGCGCCGGGCACGTCGGCCAGGGCCCGGCAGACGATCCTCAGAGGCTCGATGATCCGGCGCAGCTCCCGCAGCTTCCCGCTGCTGGTCGTGCCGAGCACGAGGACGGGGCCGGTCGGAGCCGTCATCGGATCAGAGCTTGGCGCGGGCCGGCCGGCGCGGCACGCCGATCGGTTTCGGGGCGACGTCGAGGAGGATCCCGTCGATCGTCCGCGGCATCACGGCTCCGGCGGCCAGCCGCGCTGGGTCGGGGCCGAGTTCGCGGACGATCCTCGCCGCCTCGGGATGGAGGGCCGTGCCGCCGTTGGGTTGCCGGATCCGCACCTCGTCGAACGATCCCACGCAGACGATGCTCGATTCGCGGTCGTGAAACTCCCAGGCGGGCCAGCCGGCACGGCGCAGCGTCTCGGTGAGCCGATGGGCCTGCTCGGCCGCCTCGACCAGCCGGCTGGCGCCGGGGGTTTCCTCGGCGGTGGATTGGTCGAAGCTTCCGGCACCGGTGAAGGTCGCCACCCGGATGCTGTACGCCCCCGGGCAGTCGAGAAGGCTGTGGGTGACGTCGGCGTTCATGTCGAGGACGAAGCGGTCGATCTGCTGGCGGGCGAAAAAGTCCTCCGGCAGCAGCGGATTGGGGATCACGAACGCCAGATGCAGTGGCCCCTTGCCGGTGCCCCGGTCGAGGCCGACCATCCGCCGGAACTCGGAATAGGACCGGCTCCGCCCTCCTTCGCCCGAGAGGGCCTCGGGATGGAGTTGTTTGACTCGGGCCAGGACCTTCTGGCCGCGGGGATCGTCGAACGACGCGAAGTCGCCGACGAGCACGGCGACCTCGACGACCTGCGCGCTGTTGGCATAGCGCATCTTCTTCGGCGAACCGTCGGGATTGAGGCCGAGACCCTGCGGCGATCCCGTGTAGTCGAACGATTTCTCGTGGGTGTAGGCCTTGAGGCCATGTTTCTGCCGCAGCTCCTGGACCAGACGCCGGGCGTCGTCGCGGGCACCCTCGCCGCGGAACGTCGTCGCGAGGACGAGCCAGGGACCGTCCTGCTCCGCCAACGGGAACATCGCCTTGGGGTCGACTTGGCTCGGCGTGAACCACGAGGTGGGCAGCCAGCCGGACTGGCCAGACTGGGCGAGTGCCGCCGTCGGGAGGCCGGCGAACGCCACGGCCGCGAGGATCGCGGTCACGCGGCTGCGAAGCGTGCAGGGGTCGGTGACCACGCTGACGACTCCTTCGAGGGACGCGGGGCGGGGAACGGGAGGATCGGCGGGGACGGTAGCGAACCGTCGGCCGCCTCGCCAGACCGGTTGAGCGGCCCGGTCGACGCGGCAGAATGGGGGGGACGGTGCCGGAGCGGTCGCCGTCGGGCCCCCATGCTTTTCCGGGAACTCCGCGGCGATGTTTTCGCGCAACAGGCTTCAGATCACCGTACTGGCGACGCTCTGGTTGGCCGCCACTGTCGGCCCTCCGCTGGGCCTGTGGTGGGCCCGGGACGGATGGCTCGAGGCCCTCGCCCGCCCCGATGCCCAAGCGGATTGGGACGAGTTCCGCCGCGGGATGGCGAAACAGACGGGCCGCGAAGGCCCCGTCCAACGGAAGGTGCCGCGGAGCGTCGAGCCACCATCACGGGTGTGGCTCCGCGACTATTTCGGGTTGGCAGTCGGAGCCTGGGTGACGTTCGCCGGGGTCTTGGGGGCGCTGGTGGCCCTGCTGTTCGTCGGAGCGACGCGGCAGACGTCAGGCTCGCGGCACGGCCAGGACGACCGCGGACGGCAGCGTCACCCGGGATCACTTTCCGAGGACGAGTTTCGCCGTCATGGCGACGGCGACGAACAGCACCAGCACGATGAGCAGGACGCCGAGCAGCGAAAACACCGGAACGGACCTCGCGGGGGAGCGACGGATCGGCAGACGACCGACGGATCGTAGGCCGCCGGCACGGCGCGAATCAAGCGCGGTGTGCGACGGCGACGTGCCCGCCGCCCCGCTCACGAGCCGCCGCTGCGGAGTGAGTCCTCCGACACGACCTGGCAGGCGGTTCGACCCAACTCCGCCAGGGTCCGTCGCTGTCCCACGGAATGCCAGGGAGTGACGTCGGCCAGTTCCGGCATGATCTCCAGGATCTGCGTGATGAGCATGTCGGCCAACTTGCCCAGCGCGCCACTGCCGGACTGTTCGCGGATCGCAGCCGCCGTCTTCATCAGCTTCACCATTCGGGAACGGGCCAGGACGGGACCGGAGAGTTGCCCCTCCCCCTCGACGAGCAGTTCGGCGATCGGCACATCGAGGACCTGCTGCCAGAGCATCAGGTCGGAGATCCGCAGATCGCAGTCGGACTGTTCCTGGCGGCGGACGACGGCCAATTCCAGCCCCAAGCGGCGGGCGACGTTGCGCTGCGAGACGCCTTGTTGTTCGCGCACCTCGGCGATCCGGTGCAGCCCGGACTGCGGACGTGGCACGCGCCGCGCGACCCGTGGACGCAGCGACGGCCGCTCGCCGAGCGGCGGGAGGTCGTGGCCGGATTCCTCACCGTGATCCGCGGCGAACGGGTTGGGATAGCAGCCATCCTCGTCGAAGCCGTCGTGGCACTGACCCTCGAAGCGCACCGTTGCCATCGGCCACCATCACTTTCCGGACTCGGAACGTCATCACTCCGGGATGCCGCGGGCGCACGGTGCGACCGCGTCTACACCGACGGAGTCACGGCGGAAACCTTCCGCACGCGGGTGCCGCTCGACGCCGTGATCCGGGCCGACGGAGGGTGACGCGACAGCGTTCCCTGCCGATCGACCACGGCCCTCACGCGACGGGGATCCGGAATTCCGATCCCGCGTCGTGCGAACGAGAGGCTGTACGCAGGATCCCGGCCGAGCGTTCGCCAGGGTCGGTCGAAGGCGGCGTTTTTTTCGCGCGGCCGACAGTGGTACCCTCCGCGGACGATCCCCGTCAGGCCGCCGCACCCGCTGGTTCCATGGACGACGCCACGCCCACTCCCGTCCCGCCGGGGTATTCCGAGCTCCGCCGTGGCGTGGCACGGTTCGCGATTCCCGGCTGCGCCGTGATCCACGTCGCCGGCCCCGATGCGATGCGGTTCGTCGACGCGTTCGCGACCGCCCACGTGGCGGCGTTGGCGCACGGCGCTTCGAGCGAAGCGATGCTGCTCGACGCGCGTGGGCAGATCGTGGCGTTGGTCCACGTGCTCCGCGAAGGTGACGACGTCTGGCTGGTGGCGTGGCCGGGAGTGGAAAGCGATCTCGCCGTCCATCTCGAGCGATACCACATCCGCGAGCGGCTCACGGTGGCCGATGTCTCCGCCACCTGGGAGGTTCGGGGCCTGGCCGGGCCGCAGGCGACGGCTTGGTTGGCCGCAACCCGGTCAGCGGACGTGCGGACTGTCCCGGGCGTCGACCTCAACGCGTTGAAGACGATCTCCGCGGCCGGCGTCTGGCCCGGAGGTTGGTTGCTGCTCGTTCCCGGGGCGGCGGGAGCGGATTTCGACGCCGCGTGTGCGGCGGCTGGCCTCGTGACCGCCGCTGCGGCGGCGGTCGACGCCGTGCGGATCGAGAACGGCTACCCGCTGCCCCACGACATCCCCGAGCGGGCACTCCCCCAGGAATTGGGACGCGACAGGGAGGCGATCTCGTTCACGAAGGGGTGCTACCTCGGCCAGGAGACGGTCGCCAGGATCGACGCACTCGGCCACGTCAACCGCCGCCTGGTGAGGCTCGCCAGTGCGACCGTCCTCCCGACCGGCGGTGCCGGGGTGGTCGCCTTCGACGACGACGGGACGCGCGACCCGGTCGGTGGCGTGACGAGCGCCGCCTGGTCGGCCGACGGTGGCTCGGGAATCGCGCTGGCGATGGTGACGACGAAGGGACTGGCGGCACGGGAGCGGCTGGCGGTCGGCGCCGAGCGGGTCACGCCCGTGAGCGGCCAATTCCCTTGATACCGTCAGGCCCGCGGTGTCCCCGAGCGATCCCCCGTTTCCGGAGCGCACGACGATGGCTTCCCGACCTGCCGAGGTTCTCTTCGAAGGCCGGCGCTTCCGCGTCGTTCGTGTCGTGCAGCACTGCGCCGACGGAACGCTCCACGAGCGCCAGGTCGTCGACCATCCGGGGAGCGTCGTCGTGATCCCCGTGACACCGTCCGGGAACGTGTGCCTCGTCGAGGTGGCGCGCGTCGCTGTCGGGGCCACGCTCCTCGAATTGCCCGCCGGAACGCTCGATCGGCCCGAGCCCCCGTCCGCGGCCGCGGCCCGCGAGCTCGTCGAGGAGACCGGCTACCGCGCCGGGACGATCAGGGCGCTGGGGGCGTTTTGGATGTCGCCAGGCATCCTCCGCGAACGGATGCACCTTTTCGTGGCGGAGGGTCTCGTCGCCGGTCCGCAGGAGCTCGAGCCCGGCGAGGAGATCCGGGCCCGCGAGGTAAGCATCGACGAGGCGGTGGCGATGTGCCTCGACGGGCGGATCGAGGATGCCAAGTCGATCGCCGGTTTGCTCATCTTCGACCGCCACCGCCGGTCGGGCCCGCCGGTCGGCTAGCGATCGCTCCCCGGGCCGACCGCGGCATGGCCGGGTCGTGCCGGCCCGCCCGAGTGCCGGATGCTCACCCCGGGGGGGGCGGCGGTCGACTGCAGTCCTTGGGGGAGCGAGATCGTCGCCGGTCGGCGTTCAGCGAGAAACGACGCGCCTCCGAGGAGACCGCAAACGATCGTCGTCAGAAACCACAATACACCGATCGCGACCGCCTGCTCCGGCGCGACGCCGTGGGGTTTGAGCAGGAGCGCAAGACCACCTTCGCGGACGCCGACGCCACTGATGCTGATCGGCAGGACCATTGCCACGGCGACCAGGGGCACCGATCCGAACCATACTGCCAGCGGCAGATCGACCCCGGCCGACCGACCCACGAGGGAGACGGCGAACGCGCCCCCCATCTGCACCACCATGCTCCAGGCAAGGGCCCGCACAATCAGGCTGGGGCGCATCTGGTAGGGGAGGAGATAGATGAGGAACCGCTTCACGCGGTGGTTCTCAGGAAGGCGGGCGATCACCCGATCGATCATCCGTACGCCGAGGAACGCGCCGGTCATCGCCAGCAGCAAGAGGGCCGTTCCGACCGCGATCGTCGCGGTGACCGGCAGCGTGTAGTGCTGCGAGACGAGCGCCGTGAAAGCCAGAACCAGAAGCGCCGTGAGACCGGTGATCCGGTCGGCGAGGATCGTGCAGCCCGCCAGCAGTCGGCCGTCGACAGTGTCCGACAGGCGGAATGCTTTGACGACGTCGCCGCCGATCGAACCGGGCAGGCAGAGGCTGAAAAACGCCCCCTCGAAAAACCGGCGGATGAATGTCGCGGTCGAGAGTCGGAAGCCGATCGGCCGCGCCAGCGAACCCCAGCGAACCGCCGCGACCACCTGGACGAGAACGCCGGCCGTCAACCCCGCCAACCACCAGCGCCAGTCGGCCGTCCGGAGATCGGATGCCAGCGTGTTCCACTCGACATTTCGCAGGGCAAAGGCAAGCAGGAGCAGCGTTCCTGCCACCCGTCCGACCGTGCCGGCGACCGACGCCCACGCGCGTGGACGTCGGTTCGCAGCCGAGGGCCGATCCTGGAAGGAGTTGTCTGGCAGGGCGTCATCGGCCGAGGATGCCGCGTCGCGACCGGAATGGTCCGCACCACTGTCCCACGAACTCATGTCGTTTTCGTGACTCCAACCGTCAGGATCGACAGGGGTGGTGGGTAGGCCCGAGGCCGCGTTCGTAGCGGAGCGTACCAAAACCCCGGGCAAAAGCGGTACGGATCGGCGGTGCGTTCAGCCGCCGGCAGTGTCGCTCCAGCCGATGGCAGCCGCCGGGCGGACTCACCGAAACCGTTTCCCCCCCTTCCGTGACCGTGTAGACTTCGATCTCGCCAGCGAGCGTGAGGGAAGCGCTTGTCTGGCACAGGGGCCGAGGGCCGCGATCAAGTCGCCGACAGACCCGTCGGCATCCCCGGTCCTGCCCCCCTGATGACTGCCAGGCAGGCGAGAGGGGTCTTCACGCTCGGGTTGCTCAATGTTGCCGCTGACGCCGAAAGCCAAGGATCGAACGGTCAATGCCTTTGGTCAGGGCATAGAACGCACCTCGATCGAATCACCGACTTCCGCCGGTGGGCTGGCCGTGATGCCCCGGGAAGGATCGGCCGGCGGCGTGGTCGGCCGACCTGAGGCCGAGGATGAAGGGCTGCTCGAAGGCTGGGTGCGTCGGCTCCGCAATCTGCGCCGCGATCTTGGCGAACCGGCCCAGCGCGGTCCGCTGGTGACCATGCTGGTCTTCGTCGGCCTGATGATCTACGCCTACTGGCCCGGCTTGCTCAACGCCCATGCCAGTTGGAGCAACGCCCAGTACTCGCACGGCTGGCTCGTGCCGCTGTTCTCCGCCGGCATGTTGCTGTGGTGGCGCGATCGGCTCGAGCCGGTGACCGATTCGGCGCGGTTGGCGGGCTTGGCCCTGCTCGCGTTGGCGTTCGGCATTCGGCTCGGCGCTGCCTCCTTCCGCATCGTCACGATCGACATGTACACCTTCGTGCCGGCCGTCGCGGGGGCGTTCCTGCTGTCGTGCGGTTGGAGCGGTTTGCGGTGGGGCTGGGCGCCGATCGCGTTCCTGATCTTCATGTTTCCGTTGCCCGACGAAGCAACGCGTTACCTTCTCGGGCCGTTGCAGGGCTTGGCGACGACGGTGAGCACGTTCGCACTGCAGACGTTCGGATTGGAGGCGTTCCAGGAAGGTAACCAGATCGTCATCGGTGAGATGCACCTTGGCGTCGTCGATGCCTGCAGTGGCTTGCGAATGCTCACGATCTTCATCGCGTTGTCGGTGGCATTGGTCATGCTCGGCGACCGGCCGGCATGGGAGAACGGGATTATCATCGCCAGTGCGATCCCGATCGCATTGATCGTCAACTCCATCCGCATCACCGTCACCGGGATGCTGTACCAGATCGCGACGTCAGAAATCGCCGAGATGGTTTTTCACGACCTCGCCGGCTGGTTCATGATGCCGATGGCCTTGGCGATGCTGTACGGAGAGCAGTATCTGCTCGCGAAACTGATGGTCGTGGAGGACGAGGCCGAAATGATTGCGATCGGCTTGCAGACGTCGGCGGCCACCGCCGGTCGACGTGTGTCGTCGGATGGGCTGCTTCCGGTTTCGCAGCCAACGGCACGGCTTGCAGTCGAGACGGAGACCAAGCCGTTTGCCCCCTACGGCACGACGGCGGAGCGTCTCCGTCGAGGTGGTGGTGGCTCGCCGGAAGTCGCCCCCAAGACATCGAAAAAACATGATTCCAACGATGTCGTCCGTGGGCGGCGAGACGGCTTGCTGCCCGGAATCTGACGGTATACTCAGGTCAGGTTCGGTCGAGGGATTCCGCGGAAAAGATCGGCCGCAACCATCCGACTTTCCGCTGCTGTCGCTGCGTTTGCCGTGATCGTGTCCCGCTTTGTGAACCGGCGTGGGTGATGCCGGGGAGCGGTTGGTCGAGCCGTCTGCTCGAATCGTTTCGAGGGGCAGCGGGTTTCATCGAGAGGAGTGGACGGGCATGACCGCGTCCGAAGCCGACGGCGGGTTCGCAGCGACTCCGGCTGGGGCTGTCCCGTCTCCGTCGGTCGGGGGTTTGACGATCAGGGGCGACACGCCTCTCGTGCCGTTTCCCGACTACCAAACGGTCGCGGTCCCCCCGAGTGCCGAAGGTCCGCCGGGGTTCGACGCCCGGCGGTTGCTGCATGCGGTCCGGCGACGTTGGTTGCCGGCTCTCTTGATCGGCTCGTTGCTGGCGCCGCTGGTGGCGGTGCCGACATGGTTCCTGCTGCCGAAGGGCTATGAAGCGGTCGTCTGGCTGCAGATGCGCTCGGAGCAGGGCATGCTGGGCCCGGTCGCGGGTGTCCAGGATCAGTACCGCAAGACCCAGATGCAGTTGCTCAAGAGCCCGTTCGTTTTGAACTCCGCACTGCGGCGTCCCGGTGTTGCCGATCTGCCCACGATCAAGGAGCAGGACGATCCGTCAGACTGGCTGGCCAAGAACATCCTCATGTCGGCACCTCAGGAGTCGGAGGTCGTGACCCTCCGCTTGCGAGGGCCGATCGCTGAGGACACGGCGAAGATCCTCAACGCGGTCACGGAGAGCTACCTCGACGACATCGTCAACAAAGATCGCGCCGACCGGTTGGCGAAGCGGGATCAATTGGAGAAGAAATTCAAGGAGAGTCAGTCGGAGTTGCGCAGCCGCAAGGAGAAGTTCTACGAGATCGCCAGGACGACCAATTCCCTTTCGAGTTCTGAAGTCACGACCAACCGTGCCCTCTTGATGGATCAGTTGGCGGGTATTCGGGCCGATGTCGAGAATGCCGAGAATGACCTATCGCGGATCGACACTGAGTTGGCAATTGCCGACGGGCTCGACTCCGAGAACGATTCCGCGGAAGACAGGGGCGACGACGCGGTCGAGGCCGTCATCGATCGCGATCCCGCCGTGGCAGAGGTCAAGGAGCGGATCCGGTCGCTCGGGCAGGCGCTCTCGGAGCAAATGGCGAGAAGTGCCCGTGGTTTGAGCGAGCCATCGGTCCGGCGGCTCCGGGATCAGTACCAATCGGCGGTACGGCAGCTCAACGAAGTGCGAGCCGAGTTGCGGCCCCAGGTCGCGAGGCAGTTGCGGAGCAACGTCGGAAATCCGGGTCAGGCCGCCGTCAGCCCCGCCGTGCTCAGGGTCCGACGTGCGGTGATCGAGAAGATTCTCGAGGAGAGCCGGAACGAGTACCAGAAGCTCTCCGAGGAACTGCTGCTGATCGGCCGCGCCAACTCCGATCTGGAACTGCGGCGGGGTGAGATCGACCAGTTGGAGCAGGTGACCGGTCTCTTGGGCAAGCAACTCGAGGCGTCGAGCGTCGACATCAACATGCCCTCCCGTGTCCGCCTCCTCGAGCCGGCGTCGGTGCCGCAGTCGTCGAGCGACGTCTCCCGTGCAGTCCTCGCCGGACTGTCGGGCGTGCTCGCATTCGCCACCGGAGTCGGTCTCACGATCGGCACGGAGCTGCTTCGCGATCGACTGAGCTACCCCGAAGAGATCCCGAATCGCGTCGGTGTGCGGCTGCTGGGCACGCTGCCGCGTTTGCGTCGGCGCGGATCGAAGCGTGCACCGACCGATGTCGGCCGCTTCATGGAGTCGATCGACACGATCCGTACCCTGACGATGCAGGCGGGGCGGGATGCGGCCAAGATGATCCTGGTCACGAGCTCCGGTGAACACGAGGGGAAGACCACGCTTGCCGCCCAGTTGGCGGCGAGCATCGCCCGGTCGGGCAAGCGGACGTTGCTCATCGATGGCGACCTTCGGCATCCCTCGGTCCACTCGATCGTCCAGATCGATCTCGGGACCGGCCTCTCCGAGGTCCTGCGGGGCGAGTGCGGCAACGACGAGGTGATTCAGCCTACCGAGATCGACGGACTGTTCACCGTGACGGCAGGCGGGTGTGACACGGAATCGATCCTCGCCTTGTCCAGACCGCAACTGAAAACGATCCTTGGTAAGTACCGCGATGCCTTCGACCACGTGGTCATCGACTCAGGGCCGTGTATCGAATTGGCCGACGCGCTGCTTCTCGGTCAGCAGGCCGATGTCGCTGTCGTGTCGGTGATGCGCGACGTGACGAGCGTTCCGAATCTGACCGCTTCGATCAGTCGGCTCCGGTCGGTGGGGATCACGGTGCTCGGCTGCGTCATGCACGGCGTCGCCCTCGGGAAAAGTAGGCGGAACTACACCCAGGCTCTGCGTTGATACCGACCGCGGTTCGAAGGCTGATACCTCGACCACCCGCCTACCGGAGACCGGGAGATGTTCAACGAACGGGCAAGAGCCGTGATCCCGTTGGTCATCGCCGCCGCATTCGTGGCCGTCGTCACCGCGGTCCAGGGTGTTTGGACCGAGCGCTGGTCGGATCGCGATATCGCCGGTGAGTTGAAGGTCAGCGCGATGATCCTCGAGGAGGCCTTTCCCGCCGAGATTGGGCCTTGGAAGTATGTCGACGACGTCGAGTCGAGTCAGGAGCAGCTGGAGCGCGCCGGTGCCGTCGGACATGTTTCGCGGCTCTATCAAAACAACGACACCGGCGCGAAAGTCGCGGCCTTCGTGATTTGTGCAACGCCCCACGATGCCTCGGGGCACACCCCTGATCGCTGCTACCCCGCCGCGGGGTTCGAGATCGCGGAGACGGAGCACCGCGAGACGATCACCCTCGAAGACGGCCGGCGTGCGGAGGCGTTCGTGGGCACGTTTCGGAAGACCGGCCAGACCATCCGGGTGTATTGGACCTATGGAGTGCGTGGCGAATGGCTTGCTCCGCAGATCGCGCGGATCGAACTTGCCGGCACGGCAGCGGTGTACAAGCTGTATGCGATCATCGATCAGACCGCGGTCAGTGCGCCGCAGTCGAGCGGAATCTGCCGGGAGTTTCTGTCGGTGATGCTGCCTGCATTCGACCGTGCGGTCGCGGAGCGTCTTGACACGAAGCCCGCTGATTCAACCGCCGAGTCGACGGCAACCGGATCTGTGGTTCGCTCCGCGGATGCCGGCATTCCGCATGGGAGCGGCGCGACAGCGGCTGGCGGCGGGGGGTGACTGGGTTCGCCCATCGTCGGTCCAGCCCGGTGGTCGAGGCCCGTTGGGCTCGATCGTGGTGCGTCGGCGAAAATCGGGTGAATGTGTCGGTCTGCGCGGAGTGATGACGGATCGATCAAGAGGGCTTCGGCCACTGTGCGGCGGGAGAAAGAGGACAACGTGCGACGAACTCAGCGGGCGATCGTCACGGGGATCACGGGCCAGGATGGGTCGTATCTGGCCGAATTGCTGCTTGCGAAGGGATACGAGGTTCATGGGCTCGTCCGGCGTTCCAGCACGTTCGGTACCCAGCGGATCGAGCACCTCTATCGCGACGTCCACGACACCGATCGACCGTTGCAACTGCACTACGGCGACATGTCCGACGGTAACGCGCTGTCGCGCCTGATCCGTGAGATCCGGCCGACCGAGGTTTACAACCTCGCTGCCCAGAGCCACGTTCGCGTCAGTTTCGATCAGCCGACATACACGGCTGACGTGACGGCAGTGGGGACGTTGCGCCTTCTCGAGGCGATTCGCGACTACCAGGACGCCATGGGCGAGCAGGTGCGGTTCTACCAGGCGTCCAGTTCGGAGATGTACGGGAAGGTCGTCGAAGTGCCGCAGACCGAGGCGACCCCCTTTTATCCGAGGAGTCCTTACGGCGTTGCCAAGGTCTACGCTCATTGGATCACCGTCAACTACCGCGAAAGCTACGGGCTGCACGCTTCGTGCGGCATCCTCTTCAACCATGAAAGTCCGCGGCGTGGTGAGACGTTTGTGACGCGGAAGATCACCCGGGCTGCGACGCGGATCAAGCTTGGCCTCCAGCAGAAGCTTTACCTCGGGAATCTTGACGCCCGCCGCGACTGGGGATTCGCCGGCGACTACGTCGAGGCGATGTGGCTGATGCTGCAACAGGACACCCCCGATGATTACGTCGTCGCCACTGACGAGACGCACTCGGTGCAGGAGTTTTGTGAGAAGGCCTTCGCGGCTGTCGGGCTGGATTACCGGGATCATGTCGAAGTCGATCCCCGGTATTACCGCCCTGCCGAGGTGGATCTTCTCCTCGGCTCCGCGAAGAAGGCGCGGGAGCGCCTCGGGTGGCAGCCGCGTGTTTCGTTCGACGAGTTGGTGGCGATGATGGTCAAGGGCGACATGGAGATCGCGCACAAGGAAGGCGTGTTGGCGGCCAACTGCGCGGATCCCGGCCTCCATTTCCGATGATCTGTGTCGGACGACGAGCGTCGTACTGGTGGGGGCGGAGCGGGGAGTGCTGAGTGTGTCGCGGATCGATCTGGCCGAGAAACGTGTCGTCGTCACCGGTGGTGCCGGTTTTCTCGGGCGGGCCGTATGCCGCGTCCTGCGACAGCGAGGTGTCAGCGATACCCGGCTGTTCGTGCCGCGCCGTCGGGAGTTCAACCTGACGCTCGAGAGCGACGTCGAGCGGCTGTATGCGACGGCACGCCCCCAGGTGGTGATCCATCTGGCTGCCGAGGTCGGTGGAATCGGCGCGAACATGGCCGAGCCAGGGCGGTTTTTCTTCGCCAACATGTCAATGGGCATGCATCTGGTCGAGCATGCCCGCCGTCATGACGTCGAGCAATTCGTCCATACCGGAACCGTCTGTGCCTATCCGAAGTACTGCCCGATCCCATTTCGCGAGGAGACGATTTGGGACGGGTATCCGGAGGAGACGAACGCTCCTTACGGGATCGCGAAGAAAGCAATCTTCGTCATGCTCGACGGCTACCGTAGGCAGTACGGGATGCGTGGGACCGTGGTTGTCCCGGTGAATCTGTACGGACCGTGGGACAACTTCGATCCCTCGACCAGCCACGTCATTCCGGCCCTGATCCGTAAATGCGAGGAGGCGCGAGTCGCCGGCGCCGATGAGATCGTCTGCTGGGGCACCGGCGATGCGACCCGTGAGTTTCTCTTCGTAGATGATGCTGCCGAGGCGATCGTCACAGCGGCAGAGATCATCGAAGAACCGATTCCCATCAATCTCGGGGGTGGCACGGAGATCTCGATCCGGGATCTGGTGACGAAAGTCGCTGCCGTGTGCGGGTATACGGGGCGAATCGTTTGGGATGCCACGAAGCCGAACGGTCAACCGCGGCGTGCGCTCGACATCTCCCGGGCAGAGGAGCTCCTTGGCTGGCGGCCGAAACAGGATTTCGATCGGGGCCTCGCCGCCACCGTGCGCTGGTGGCGGGAACATGGTTCGGCCGAGTGATGACCGGGGCGCCGCGGACTCGGGGTCAAGGCGGCGTGTCCGGGGTGTCCGTCCGGCAGCTGTCGACGGGCACGATGCTGCCGTGGCCGATGATGAACGCACGCGGCGAGGACTGACCGTCGAACATGACGGTCGCCACGGCCCGTGGGCCAGCCCCGCTGATCGTGCAGACCCGGCCGACACCATGTTCAGGATGGTGAACCTGCTGGCCGATCGTCAGAGGTGCGGGTGGGGGGGTCGGCAGGGCGAGACCCCCACGCCGTACCGATGAACCGTTTCCCGCCCGGGGCGCGCCCCCGAGCGGAGCCGTGTCTTCGGTGGCATCTTCAGGCTGGAACGTCAGCCCGTCGTCACGCCGCAGGGGCGGCGCTTCGCGCCCCGACCATGTCGTCTGGTCCATCGCGCCGTGGTGGGCGTCATCATCGTCGGCCGAGCGGTGTACGCCGAACCCGGGGAGCAGCGTGCCATCGGCCGCCATGACGCTCGTCTCGGTGCCGACCATTTCCGCCAGGAACATGCTGGGAACGACCAATCGTCGGCCACCGCGGTAGTCGCGGACGCGGACGCAACTGGCGTGTACCTCCTCCTTCGCCCGGGTGATTCCGACGAATGCCAAGCGGCGCTCCTCTTCGAGGCTGTCGTCCCGATCGATGCTCCGCTCATGGGGCAGGATCCCGTCCTCGAGCGCTACCATGTAGACGACCGGGAACTCGAGACCCTTCGCGGCATGGAACGTCATCAGGGAGACGCGCTCGCCACTGGAATCCCAGGCATCGGTGTCGGACACGAGGACGGTCGAGTCGAGAAACGCCGACAGCGGATCATCGTCGGGATTCCCGGGGCGCGCCCATTCGGCGTCGAACTGTCGTGCGGCCGTGACGAGCTCCTCGACGTTCGCGAGGCGATCTTCATCTTCGCCGACATCATCCTGCCCAAGCCACTCTTGTAGACCGGACTGTTGCAGGAGTCGCTCGAGCAGATCGGCGACACCCGGTGCCGGGGCGGAGAGGGCGTCGTGGATCCCGACGAACGCCGCTGCGGCGGCCACGGCGCGTCGGGACGACAGGCCGATGCGATCGGCCTCGCGCAGCGCTTCGAGTAGCGTCAGGCGTCGCTCCGCGGCCCACGTGTGGATCCGATCGAGGGTCACCTTGCCGAGCCCCCGTGGCGGCGCCTGCAGCGCCCGGAGCACCGCCTCCTCGTCACGGGGATTGCGCAGCATCCGCAGCCACGCGAGGACATCGCGGATCTCGCGCCGCTTGAAGAACTCGACACCGCGCACGAGTTGATACGGAACCCCGAGACGTCGGAGCGAGATCTCGAACATCCGCGACAGGGCGCTGGTCCGGAAAAGGATGACGAAGTTCCCCGGGGATCGTCGGCCGTTGGCGACACTGTCGGCAATCTCGTGGGCGATCCGCTCCGCTTCCAGCCGGCCATCGTCGTCGATCACGATCCGCACCGGGGCGCCGGGGCCGGCGGCGGTGGCCAACCGCTTCGGCTTGCGTTTGGTGTTGTTGTGGATGAGGCGATCGGCCGTGGCGAGGATATTGGCCGTGCTCCGGTAGTTCGCCTCGAGGGCGACGATCTTCGCCGCCGGGTAGTCGCGCTCGAATTCGAGGATGTTGCGGATACTGGCTCCGCGCCACCCGTAGATCGCCTGGTCGGGGTCCCCCGTGACCGCGAGATTGGGGTAGTCGATCGAAAGCGCCCGGACGATTGCGTACTGCACCGCGTTGGTGTCCTGGTACTCGTCGACGAGGATCCAGCGATGCCGGGCATCGAGGCGGGCGCGGAGCTCAGGATGGTCGCCGAGGATGGTCGCGAGGTGGAGCAGCAGGTCGTCGAAATCGACGGCGTCGGACTCGAGCAACAGGCGTTGGTAGATCGGCCAGAGACGGCGCGCCGTTTCCTCCGCAGGGCGGCCCCAGCGGGGTGAGAAGGTCTCCGGGGTGAGAAGGTCGTTCTTCGCGCGGCTGATGATGCCGGCCAGGCGATCGATCGGCGTGTGGGTGAGGGTCAGGCCGCTCGCCCGTGCCGCCTTTTTGAGAACCGCCGCCGCATCGTCGGGATCGAAGATCGAGAAATCGGCCGACAGGCCGACGAGGCGGGCGTGACGGCGCAGCAACCGGGCGGCGAATCGATGGAAGGTACCCATCTCCACGGGCTGCGGACCGACGAGAGCCGTCAAGCGGCGTCGCATCTCATCGGCGGCCTTGTTTGTGAACGACAGCGCGACGATGTTCTGCGGCGGCACGCCACTGTGGATCAAGTGCGCGATTCGCGTGGTGACGACACGGGTTTTTCCGCTCCCCGGGCCGGCGAGCACCAGCAACGGTCCGGCGACGTGCGTGACCGCCTGCCGCTGGGACTCGTTGAGCCCCGTGAGGAGTCGATCCAACGGGGCGGGCAGCGGGTTCATGTCCGGAGGCTGGGCGTCTGGGGAAACTGGGGCGCTTCGGAGAGCGCAGAGAGGCGGGGCGTTTGCGTCGTTTCGTGTGGCGACGGGCGTAGGCGGCGGGAACCGCGATCACTTAGTATACGGGCCGGGGCGTGGCGGGATGGATCGGTGACGCAGTGCTGATCGAAGCCGATCGACACGGCGAAACGGTTCGTGGCTGCCACCGCCGGATACACGGGCGACGCTGTCGGGCGCACGGGAGGGAACCCATGCCGCGCATTCCATTCACGAATCTCACTCGTTCCAACGCGATGGCGGAGCGATTGGAGATGAGCACGGCGGAGATCGGTCTGTCGGTGAGGACGACCAACTGCCTCGAAGAGCGAGGCATCTTCACGGTCCAGGATCTGTTGCAGTGCACGCGTGCGGACCTGCTGTCGATCGCCAATTTCGGCGAGAAGACGCTGGAAGAGGTCTACCGCTCGCTCGAGCGGATCGGATTCGCACGCGAGGCCGGTGCCGCGGCGCTTGCCCCCGGCGATCCGCCGCCGGCGTGAGCGGCCCGGCCGATCCGCTGTGCGGGCGCTCGGGATTTCCGGCGGATGGCCACGCAGACTCGCGCCTCCGGGGCAGACCTGTGGGCCGTGTGGTCGTGATTCGACGCGGAAAACCCGCGCTTGCCCCTGGATCAGACGGCTCGCCATGACCGGCTCCGGGACGTGCCGTCGGGCACGTCGTGCCGGTCGTGCCGGTCGCGCGGGTCGTGCCGTGGTGAAAAAAGAAACTGGGCTTCCAGCGAATCACTTTTCGCCGCGATCGACCGGGAAACCAACCTAGGCTCTTGGAGATGCGTGATCCTGGACCACCGTCCATGGGTCGCCTCACGAGGAGCCTTCGATGAACGCCCGACGTTTCGCTGGTGCGCTGGCAGTGGGGATCGTGGTCTGGTCGACAGAGGCCCCGACCGCGCTCGCCCAGTGCTGCCTCAACGACTTGTTCGCCGGGTGTGCGAGTTGCTTCCGCCGGGCTCCGGTCGCGTACGCGGTCGCCCCGGTCGCCCCGGTCGCGGCTCCCGCGATGATGGCGCCCCAGCCTTACGCGGTCGCTCCGGTGCCCGTACCCGCGCCCACTCCGCCGATGATGGTGCCGGTCCAACAGGTCAGCTACGTGCCGGAGACGACGTACCGGACGCAGTACCAGTGCGTTCCCGTGACCACCTACAAGCCGTCGACCGAGATCGATCCCTGCACCGGATGCCCCCGGGAGTGCATGCAGGAGGTCACGCAATACGTCCAACAGGCCGTCAACGTTCCGGTCACCCAATACCGGGCGGTGTATTCGACGAAGTACGTCCAAGTCCAGCCGGGCACGGGCCAACCGATCGGGACCCAACCGATGGTGTCACAGCCGGTGCCGGGAACCGTGCCCTCGTCGACCGTGGTGCCAGGGCCGGCGGGCGCCGCCGTGAGTCCGTTTGCGGCGCCGTTGCAGACCTCGCCGCAAGCTTGGGGATCGGCCGGCGCGGACATCCCCAATCAACTCATTCCCGGACAGTCGAGCATCGCCGCGCCGGCGCTGACTCCCTCCGCGTTGTCTCCCGGCGCCACGGTGCCGGCGGTCCCGCCGCCGACGTTCCAGCCGCAGATCGTGCCGCAGTCGGGAACGTTCGCCGTCCCCCAGGGAGGGGCGCTCATGCCGCAGCCGACGGCGCCTGCGGCACTGACCCCGACCCCGGCACTGCGGCCCATCCCGGAGCTGTCCGGCACCTCCCCCCCGGTGGGAACGACCCGTGATGCCGGCAAACCCCCCGTTCCGGTGACGCCATCCAGCCCTGTCCCATCGACGCTGCCATCGACGCCGGCCCCAACTGCTCCCGGAGTGGGCGGCAACGGGGCAGGAGGTGGTGTCGGAACCGGGGCCACGATGCCGATTCTGCAGGGCACGGGCCCGGCAGCGAACACCGGCGCGTTTCCCCGATTGCTCGAGCCGACCGGCCATACGACTTCGCTGTCCCCTGCCACGCCCGTCGGCGGGCTCCCCGACGCCGCCGTTTCCTACCCACGGACCGCGCTCCCCGCCCGGCTCGCCCGCGGCCTCCCGCAGCCGTGATTCGGAGGTCCCGGCAAGGGTTCCAGGTAGGCTGAAGGGGCCGTCCCCCCGGGTGATCCACGACGTCGTCCGATGCATGGTCTCGCCCTCTCCCGGCGGGCCAGGCCGGGGGCGGCGTCCTCTGAGATTGCCAAAGCCGTGACCAACGAAGCGATCGTAGCGGCGCTCGAAGAGATCGCGCTGCTGCTGGAGTACGTCGGAGACAACCCTTTCCGCTGCCGCGCGTACCGCGCGGCAGCCGAGACGGTTTTGGGGCTCGGTGAGGAGATCGCGTCGGCACGTCGCTCGGGACGTGACCCCCTCGCCGGACTCCCCGGCATCGGCACCGACTTGGCGGACAAGATCGGCACCCTCGCCGATGCCGGTCGCCTGCCCCTCCTCGACGAGCTGCGCTCGCGGGTCCCGCCCGTGGCGGTCGCTCTGGTTCGCGTGCCGGGACTCGGTCCGAAGAAGGCGCGGTTGATCGTCGAGGCACTCGGTGTCGGGTCCCTCGAGGAAACCGCCCGGGCCTGTCGCGACGGACGCGTCGCTGCCCTCAAAGGATTCGGTGACAAGACGCAAGCTGCTCTGCTCCGCAGCCTGTCCTTCGCTCTCGATCCGGGCACGAAGCGAGTGCTGTGGCGAGACGCCGAGGCGATCGCAGCCCGGGTGTGCTCGTGGCTCGAGCATTGCCCCGACGTCGTGCGGACGGCGGCGGTGGGGAGCGTTCGGCGTGGACGGGAGACCGTGGGGAACGTCGACCTCCTCGCATCGGGTGAGGCACCCGCCGCCATCCTCGACCGGTTCCTTTCCTGGCCGGAGGTGACGACCCTCGTCGACCGTGGCGCCACGACGGCGCACGTGCGCGGGCCCCGCGACGTGGAGATCCGTCTCACAATCGTCGCCGACGATGCCTTCGCTGCGGCGTCGATCACCCGGACCGGTTCGGCCGAGCACGTGGGTGAGCTCTCCGAGCGCGCCCGCCAGCGCGGTTTTGAATTGGCGACCGATGGTATCCACGCGGTCGGTACGGATGCCGACAGGCGCTGCCCTGCGGCGCACGACGAAGCGGCGATCTACGCGCTGTGCGGCCTGCCGTGGATCCCTCCCGAACTGCGCGAGGGGCCCGGGACCGTCGCGCGGGCGGAGTCGTTCGGCATTCCGCGTCTGGTCACCGTCGGGGACATCCGCGGTGATCTCCACATGCACACCACGGCGTCCGACGGCGAAGCCACGCTGGTCGAAATGGCGCGGGGAGCGATCGCCCGTGGCTTGGAGTACATCGCGATCACCGACCATGGGCCGCGGGTGGCGATGGCCCGGGGGCTCGGTCCGGAACGATTGCTGGCGCAGTGGGAGGAGATCGACGTGCTCAACGCGTCGCTGCGCGATGCCGACCCTTCCGCCACGGTGATTCTCAAGGGGGTCGAGGTCGACATGCTCGAGCAGGGCGGGCTCGACCTTCCCGATGACGTCCTCGCCCGTGCCGACTGGGTCGTCGCGAGCCTCCACTACGGCCAGCAGCAATCACGCGACCGGATCACCGCGCGGATCATCGAGGCGATCGAGAATCCCTGGGTCAGTGTCATCGGCCATCCCACGGGGCGGTTGATCAATCGCCGTCCGGCCTACGACGTCGACATCGAGGCCGTGATCGCCGCGGCGGCGCGGACCGGGACCTTCCTGGAGATCAATGCCAATCCGTGGCGACTCGATCTCGACGACCGTCATGCCGCGGCGGCCCGCGATGCGGGGGTCGGGTTGGTGGTGTCCACCGACGCCCATGCGGTGTCCGGCCTCGACAATCTCCGCTGCGGGATTCTCCAGGCCAGGCGTGCGGGATGCGCGGCCGGCGACGTGGTCAACACGCTCTCCCTCCGCGACCTGCGCGCCCGGATGCGGCGCCCTTGAGCAGTGACCGGGCGGGCATCGTGACCGGCGGTGAACCCGGTTGTTCAGCGCGGTGAAAGAACGCAGCGAAAACCGATGTGATTGCACCCCGACGAGACCTCGGCCTTGCCACGGGTGCCGACGATGTACCGGGAACAGTACTGGTCGGTGCAGAGGAACGACCCGCCACGGAGCACCCGCTTGGCCTGGCCCGGTTCCTGTGGGTCGTGGCTGTCATCGGGACCGGCCGGGTTGACGACGGTGCCGCGGGCCGCGTCGTTCCGGTACGTGTCGGGGCGGTACCAGTCGGCACACCACTCCCAGACGTTACCCGACATGTCGTGGAGACCGTACTCGTTGGCGGGAAACCGACCCACCGGCGCGATCCCGGCGAAGCCGTCCGCCGCGCTGTTGTCGTACGGAAAACGTCCCTGCCAGGTATTGGCCATCCACCGTCCCTCGGGGCGGAAGGCATCACCCCATGGGTACGGCGCGCCGCTCTGGCCGCCACGGGCGGCGAACTCCCACTCCGCCTCGGTCGGCAGGCGCTTGCCCGCCCACCGGGCGTAGGCTTCGGCGTCGGCATAGGCGACGTGCACGACAGGCCGGTCCTCCTCGCCGTCGATGCCGCTGCCCGGGCCGAACGGATGGCGCCAATCTGCCCCTGGAACGTAGTTCCACCACCGGTAATGGGTATCGAGAGGCACCGGTTCGTCCGGGGGCGTGAAGACGATCGACCCAGCGACGAGGTTCTCTGGCGGGGCTCCGGGAAAGTCTTCGGCCCGCGGTGGCTTTTCAGCGACGGTGACATAGCCCGTCGCGGCGGTGAAGGCCGCGAATTGGCTGTTGGTGACCTCGGTCCGATCCATGAAAAACCCGTCGACCTTGACCCGATGGATCGGCCGCGCGTCGTCCATTGCCTCGCGCCCCCCGTCAGGGAGGCCGCGCGGGTCGGCACAGCCCATCGAGAATTCGCCACCCGCAATCCACACCATCCCGGCGATCCGATCGGTCTCGATCGCGGGGGGCGCCAGCGTGGCCGGAGCGGTGGCGGCGAATGCCGCCGACGTCGGGGCCGATGCCACGGCGGGTGGCGTCGTCGTGCGAGCGAGGGGCGGTCGTACCGTCGTGGGGGGGGCGATGGCGCGGCAGACCATCCACAGGGCGACCGCCGCGAGCAGGCCGAAACCGATGGCGACGATGAGTGACGAAGGGGGCGTGCGCTCGACGGTGTGCGTGTTGCGACCATTCATGGCAGGGTGTTTCCGAGGAGCTCGCGGCAATGACGCCGGAACATCCGGCGACGGTCTCGATCCCACCAGGCGGTGAACGCTCGTCGCGCACGCCGTGCCGCCGCCTGTTCGGCGCGGCGGCACTGCCGCCACCCGCGACGCTCGCGCCTGGCGGATGCCGCGCGCTGCAGGTGCCGCATCGTACGGGCAGACGCGGCACGGTCGGTACACGCCCCGAGCCGATCCTGGAGTTCGTGAAGGGAGTCTCGACTCGCGTTGACAGCCTGGTTCGTCAGGAAGGTGGCGAAGGCGTCGAGGTGATAGCGGAGCTTCTTGCCTGCGATCCGTAAGCCATGGATCTCGGCTTCGCCGCGGCACCGTCGCCGCCCGGCCCGGCGAAAACGGTCGATCACCCTCTCGAGCCGTCCCCGGACGCGGTGCTGCCAGTGGCGCTGCACGTCGATGTGGCCGAGGGACGCGCACAGCCGGCCGACGCGCTCCTCCCATCCGCCGGCTCCGGTCAGCACCGCCAACCGACGCAGCGGGAGCTCGGCGGCACGGCGCGACGCGACGAGGATCGCCAGGAGGCGACGGCCGCACCGGGAGCCGGCCAAGCTTGGATCCCTGCCGATCCGGGCAGCGACGCTGTCGAAATCGCGCACCCGGGCGGCGACACGGTGGAGAATACGCAGTCGCTTCTTGAACCACCGGCGCGGACGACCCGGAAGCACGTCGCGGAGAAGGCTCATGTGGGCGAGCGACCGGCGTGCAGCCACCCGCAGGTCGTGGATTCGGTCGGGATCAGTGCGACCACGCTCGATGTCGGCGCGCAGCTCGGCGATCGACCGTAGCCCCTGCTCGAGGATCCGGCGGGCCCCCCCCGGGAATCGTCTCCAGCGGGAGCGAGACGGTGACCCCAGTTCGGTCCCCACCATGATCCGATCCCGGGTCGGACGGCATCGCGCCGCACGGCAGTGCGACTCCAGCTTCCACCGAGGAATCTACCGGACCGGTCAGGCCTCACGCCAGCGGTTGGAATGATCGTCGAGGCAGGCTCATGGCGACCGTGCCACACCCACCGTTCCCAGCCGCTCGGGCTTGACGATGGTCACGTCCGACGCGAACACGGTGCCACCGGCCAGGCACCCGGTGCCGGTCCACAGTCGGCCCTTGATCTCCACAGTGTCCCCGGCCGACGCCAAGTCCAGTTCCGCGCAATCGACGGAGATCCGCAGGCCGGCGGTGAGGGGAATCACGACGCGCCGGATCGACCCGGCGTCGACGCGGAGGATGACGCTATCGGCGGTGATGCGGGTCACGGTGCCGATGATCGTCCCCGGCGTGTCGGGACGGATCGCATCGGAACGGAATCCGACCGGTGGGGTGACGATGTCGACGGTCTCGACGGGGCCGATCGCCTTGCCCTGCCGATCGACCGTGGCACGGCACCGGACCGTCAGGCCGGTGCGGAGCACGGTGGCGTCGGCGTCACCGCGGATCGACAGCCGGGAGACACCGGCCGGGTGCAGGACGGCGACGCGCACGGCGAGGCTGGGATCTTCGACGGTCGGATCGACGAAGGCGATCATGCCGCCACCGATCCGGCCCTGGACCCCGCGCACGACCCCGGTCAGCGTCGTCTCGGGAAGACCGTCGACGGCAAGGCGGTTGTTCTCGACGGGTACCGTGATCGCCTTGTTGGTCCCCCGGCAGGCCCCCAGATTCCACAAACGCTGGTAAGCCTGCTGCAACTCCGCCGACTTGTAGAAGGTTCCCCAGTGGAGGGTGCCGTCGGCCGCCACCGGAGGCTTCGAATCCTGGGAATCGGCATACGGGTTGTAGGGGGCCGACTGGGCCACACCGATCGAGGGCCAAGTGGTCGCCGCGACGAGGACGCCGAACAGAACACGGCTGGCCACGATCGTCGCGAGCGGTGGGGTGCCGTCCACGCCGTGTGATCTTCGGTCGCGCTGGCAACCCGCTGAGAGGCGGCCGGTGTGGATCCGACGCATAAGGAGATGCTCCTGAAGGCAGGCCAACACTACCTTCGGAAACATCGAACCGCCACGGGGACGGTCACGAAAACGGTGCCGCCCGAACAGGCTACCCGACACGTTCGCGACGATCGTGCCACCCGTCACGACCGGCATGATGCCACCGCACTCGCCCGGGCTGGTGACCGTGGTCACCCGCCCCCGTTGTCCGAACCGGGGGGGCTCGCGCCCGGCTCGGTGGCGGGCGGAACTGATTCGAGCAAGGGGAACTGCCTGGTCAGCAGGTCACGATCCACGCGGAGCGACTCGAGTGCCTCGGGCCGGACGCGGACCTCCGACGATTGGAACGTGCTGAACCCCGTTCCAGCCGGGATGAGGTGCCCGAGGATGACGTTTTCCTTGAGACCGACCAGGTTGTCGACCTTGCCGGCCAAAGCCGCCTCGGTGAGGACCTTGGTGGTCTCCTGAAAACTCGCGGCGGAAATGAAACTCGAGCTCTGCACGCTCGCCTTCGTGATTCCGAGAAGCTGCGTGCTCGCCGTCGCCTTCTTCGGCTTCGTCCCCTTCGCGGACGTGCCGCCGAGGGCCTCGATCTGGGCGTTGGCCTGGGAGAGGGCGTCCTTGGGAACGACCGTGCCGACGACGAACTCGCTGTCTCCCCGGTCGGTGATCTTCAGACCGTTCTCGACTCGATCGTTGGCCTGCTTGAACTCGAACTTGTCCATCACGCTGCCGGGCAGCAGGTTGGTATCGCCCACCGTCTCGATCTTCACCTTCCGCAGCATCTGGGAAACGATGATCTCGATGTGCTTGTCGTCGATCTCGACGCGCTGGCTGCGGTAGACGTTTTGGATCTCGCGGACGAGATACTTCTGCACCTCCTCCTCACCGGAAATCCTGAGGATGTCGTGGGGAACCAGCGGGCCGTCGACGAGCGCCTCGCCTGCCTTGACGAAATCCCCGGCGTGGACGCGAAGGTGCTTGCCGTGGGTCACGAGATGCTCGATCTCGCGTCCGCTGTCGTTCTTGACGATGATCGTCCGCTTCCCGCGGCGCTTCTCGCCAAGCAACTCGACCTTGCCGTCGATCTCGGCCATGATCGCCGGATCCTTCGGCTTGCGGGCCTCGAAGATCTCCGTCACCCGCGGCAGGCCACCGGTGATGTCCTGGGTGCCAGACGCTTCGCGGGGCGTCTTGGCGAGGATGTGGCCGGCCTTGACGTTCTCGCCCGGTGAGACCTCGATGTAGGCCTTCTCCGGGAGATAATAGAAGTCGAGGATCTTGCCGCTCTCGTCCTCGAGCACGACCTGGGGGTGGAGCACCCCCTTGTGTTCCATGATCATCCGGCGGATGTGGCCGCTGGGATCCTTCTCGATGCGGACCGTCTCCCCTTCGACGACATCCTCGTAGCGGACCCGCCCGGCGACCTCCGAGAGAATCGGAATCGAGTGCGGGTCCCACTGCACCAGCAGCGTCCCGGCCTTGACCTCCTCGTTCTCCGTCACCTTGAGGATCGCGCCGGCGGGAATGTCGAACTTCTCCAGTTCGGCCCCCTTGGCGTCGACGATCGCGATCTCACCGTTGCGGGCGAGCACGACCTCCTCGCCCTGCTCGTTGGTCACGGTCCGCAGCCTGGTGAAGCGGGCGCGGCCACCACGCTTGGCCTTGCTCTGGTTTTCCTCGAGGGCCCGTTGGCCGACGCCACCGATGTGGAAAGTCCGCATGGTCAGCTGCGTACCAGGCTCGCCGATGCTCTGCGCGGCGATGATTCCGACGGCCATCCCCTCCTCGACCAGGGAACCGGTCGAGAGGTCCATCCCGTAGCACAGCCGGCAGACGCCGAGCGGTGCATCGCACGTGAGCGGACTGCGGACCTGGATCTTCTCCAAACCGAGTTGCTCGATGCTGCGTGCGATCGAAGGCGTGATCAACTCGTCCTCGTTGACCACGATCTCGTCGGTGATCGGGTTGACGATCGGCTCACGGCTGACCCGGCCACGGATGCTGTCGGCGAGGCTGACCTCGACCTTTTCACCACGGTAGATGACCGTCTTCGTGATCCCCTGCGACGTGCCGCAGTCGTGCATGGTGACGACGACGTTCTGCGCGACGTCTGCCAGCTTGCGCGTCAGGTATCCGGAGTCAGCCGTCTTCAGGGCGGTGTCGGCGAGGCCCTTCCGCGCGCCGTGGGTCGAGCTGAAGTACTCGAGCACGGTCAACCCTTCACGGAAGTTCGCCTTGATGGGGGTCTCGATGATCTTGCCCGACGGCTTGGCCATCAGGCCACGCATCCCGGCGAGCTGACGGATCTGTTCGACGCCGCCACGGGCACCGGAGTGGGCCATCAGGTAGATCGGATTGACGTATCCCTGGCGGCGCGCGTCGCTGGCGGTGTCCTTCTCCAGCTCGCTCATCATGTCCTTGGTGATCTGCTCACGGGCGTGGGTCCAGGCGTCGAGCACCTGGTTGTAGCGCTCACCGTCGGTGATCATGCCGCGCTGGTACTGCCGCATGATCTTGAGGACGTTCTTCTCGGCGTCGCCGATGATCCGGGTCTTGCTCATCGGCGTGATCAGGTCGTCGGTGGCGAACGACAGACCGCTCTTCGTGCTCCACTTGAACCCGGTGCGGTTCATGTCGTCGAGCAGGTCGATCGTCTTGCGGCGGCCGAGGGCCTGGTAGCAGTCGGAGATGACGCGGGCCAACTCGCTCGAGCGCATCGGGATGTTGTAGAACAGCATCCCTTCCGGCAGGACCGAATTGAACAGCACGCGGCCCGCCGTGGTCTCGATGATCGCGCCCGGTTCGCCGAGCTTCGGATCGTCGGTCTTGAGGCGGCGGTTGGCGGGGAGACGGACCCTGATCTTGGCGTGGGTGCCGACCTTGCCGAGTGAGTGGGCAAGTTCCACCTCTTCGATGCTCTTGAACACCATCCCTTCCCCCTTGCGGCCGGGGAGAAGCATCGTCAGGTAGTAGCAGCCCATCACCACGTCCTGGGAGGGGCTGATGATCGGCGCCCCGTTGGCAGGGCTGAAAATGTTGTTGGTCGCCAACATCAGCGTGTGGGCTTCGACCTGCGCCTCGATCGACAGCGGCAGATGGACGGCCATCTGGTCACCGTCGAAATCGGCGTTGAAGCCCTTGCAGACCAGCGGATGGAGCTTGATGGCGTTGCCTTCGACGAGGATCGGCTCGAAGGCTTGGATACCCATCCGATGAAGCGTGGGCGCACGGTTGAGCAGCACCGGGTGGTTGCGGATCACCTCCTCGAGGATGTCCCAGACCTCGGTGTCCTTCCGCTCGAGCATCTTCTTGGCGCTCTTGATCGTGTCGGCATGGCCGAGCTCCTTGAGCCGCCGGATGATGAACGGCTGGAACAGCTCCAAGGCGATCTTTTTCGGAAGCCCGCACTGGTGAAGGCGGAGGGTCGGACCGACGACGATCACGCTTCGCGCCGAATAGTCGACGCGTTTGCCGAGCAGATTCTCGCGGAAGCGACCCTGCTTCCCCTTGATCATGTCGGTGAGGCTCTTCAGCGGCCGGTTGCTCGATGCGAGCACGGGGCGCTTGCAGCGGTTGTTGTCGAACAACGCGTCGACTGACTGCTGCAGCATCCGCTTCTCGTTGCGGATGATGACCTCCGGGGCGTTGAGGTCGACGAGTTTTTTGAGCCGGTTGTTGCGGTTGATGATCCGCCGATAGAGGTCGTTGAGATCGCTGGTCGCGAAGTTCCCGCTGTCGAGCATGACCAGCGGCCGGAGATCCGGGGGGATCACCGGGATCACGTCGAGGACCATCCATTCCGGCTTGTTCTCGCTGTCGCGGATGCTTTCCACGATCTTCAGCCGGTTGACGAGGTCCTTCTTTTTCTGCTTCGATCCCGTCGTGTGGAGCTCCTCGCGGAGCTCCTTGGAGAGCGTGACGAGGTCGAGCCCGAGAAGCAGTTTGCGCACGGCCTCGGCGCCCATCTCGGCGTCGAATGCCCCGTCGCCGTAGTCCTCCCGCGCCTTGCGGTACTCCTCCTCGGTGAGGAGCTGCTGCTTCTTCAGCGGCGTGTCCCTGGGATCGAGGACGACGTAATCCTGGAAATAGATGACCTTCTCCAGGCTCGACGTCTTCATGTCGAGAAGGGCGCCGAGGCGGCTCGGCATCGCCTTGAAGAACCAGATGTGGACGACCGGCGCGGCGAGTTCGATGTGACCCATGCGCTTGCGCCGCACGCGGCTGTGGGTGACTTTCACGCCACAGCGATCGCAGATCATGCCCTTGTACTTCATGCCGCGGTACTTGCCGCACGAGCACTCCCAGTCCTTCTCCGGGCCGAAGATCTTCTCGCACATCAGGCCGTCCTTCTCCGGACGGAAGGTGCGGTAGTTGATCGTCTCCGGCTTCTTCACCTCTCCGAACGACCAGCTACGGATGTCGTGCGGTCGGGCGAGGCTGATCTTCACCGCCGAGTAGTCGTTGACGCGATCGTAGGTGGGTTCACCGATGCTCACGAGACTTCTCCTTCGGGACGACGGTGTCCGCCGCTGACCGGGTGCGGCAGCGGGGCTGTGATCGGGACGACGTCAGACGCGACGCTTCTCGAGTGACATGTTCAGGGCCAGGCCGCGAATCTCGTTGGTCAACACGTCGAAGCTCGCCGGGGTGCCGGCCTCGAGGGTGTTCTCCCCCTTGACCATGCTCTCGTAGATCTTCGTCCGACCTTCGACGTCGTCGCTCTTGACCGTGAGCAACTCCTGGAGGATGTACGCCGCTCCATAGGCCTCGAGCGCCCAGACCTCCATCTCGCCGAACCGCTGCCCACCGAAGCGTGCCTTGCCGCCGAGGGGCTGCTGCGTGATCAGGGAGTAGGGGCCGGTGGAGCGGGCGTGAACCTTGTCGTCGACGAGGTGATGGAGCTTGAGCATGTAGATGTAGCCGACCGTCGTCTCCTGCTCGAGCGGTTCGCCCGTGCGACCGTCGAACAGTTGGGCCTTGCCGTGCCGGGGGAGGCTGGCGGCATCGAGCATTTCGTTGATGTCCTGTTCGCTCGCCCCGTCGAACACCGGCGTCACCGCCTGGAACCCGAGCAGCGACGCCGCCCAGCCGAGGTGGGTCTCGAGGATCTGGCCGACGTTCATCCGGCTCGGAACGCCGAGCGGGTTGAGGAGGATCTGGACCGGCGTGCCGTCGGCGAGGAACGGCATGTCCTCCTTGGGCAGGATCTTGGCGATCACACCCTTGTTGCCGTGCCGGCCGGCCATTTTGTCACCGACCGAGATCACCCGTTTGGCGGCGACGTAGACCTTCACCATCTGCAGCACGCCGGGGCGCAGCTCGTCGCCGCGCTTCATGCTGTTGAGACGCCGTTCCCGGGCGTCGATCGCCTCCTCCACGGAGGGCCACAGCGCCTTGTACGACTTCTCGATCTCCACCTTCCGCTGCGGCGAACGGATGTCGAGGTCGTCGAGCTTGAACGCGAGCGCCCGCTCGACCACGACCTTGTGCTCCTGGTCGCGGACCAACGGGCTTCCGTCCGGGGCGGTGAGCGGTCGCTGCAACTGCCTCTCGATCTCGCCGACCAAGGCACCGAACACCTCGGCGATCCGCGCGTTGCCCACGGCTTCGGCGTCCTTGAGCTGCTTTTGGAACTCGCGCCGCTCGTCCTCCGACAGGCTCATCTGCCGGGAGAACTTCTCGGTCGCGATGACGATTCCCTCGACACCCGACGGCACCTCGAGCGAGTCGTTCTTCACGTCCTCGCCGGCGCGGCCGAAGATCGCGTGGAGCAGCTTCTCCTCGGGTGTCAGCTCGGTCTTGCTCTTCGGCGAGACCTTGCCGACGAGAATGTCGCCAGGTCGGACGTAGGTCCCGATGCGGACGATGCCGTTCTCGTCGAGGTTGTGCAGCGCCCGTTCGCCGACGTTGGGGATGTCGCGGGTGAATTCCTCGCGACCGAGTTTCGTGTCGCGGATCTCGATGTCGTACTCCTCGATGTGGATCGAGGTGTAGACGTCGTTCTCCACCAGCTCCTCGCTGATGATGATCGCGTCCTCGAAATTGAAGCCGTCCCAGGCCATGAAGCCGACGAGGACATTGCGGCCCAGCGCCAATTCACCGCGGTAAATCGCGGCACCGTCGGCGAGGACCTCACCCTTGTCGACTTTCTGCCCCAGGTTGACGATCGGCTTTTGGTTTTGGCACGTGCGCTCGTTGAGGCCGACGTACTTCCTCAACCGGTGCGTCTCGACCTGTCCGGAAGCAGCAGTGACCTCGATCCGCTCGGCGTCCACGTAGCTGACCGTTCCCTTGCGCACGGCGCGGATGATGAGCCCCGAGTTGGCAGCCACGTCGCGCTCCATGCCCGTGGCGACGATCGGCGGCTCGGTCACCAGCAGCGGCACCGCCTGCCGCTGCATGTTGGAGCCCATCAGGGCGCGGTTGGCGTCGTCGTGCTCGAGGAACGGGATCAGCCCGGCCGACACGCCGACCATCTGGCTGGGGGCGACGTCGATGTACTGGATGTCGGCGGCCGGTACGAGGACGAAGTCGCCACGGTAGCGGGCGATGATCGAGTCGCCCTCCAGTTTGTTGTCGACCACGAGGGCGTCGGCCGGGGCCAGGTAGGCGTCGTGCTCTTCGTCGGCGCGGAGCCAGACGACGTCGTCGGTGAGCTTGCTCTTGGAGATCTTGCGGTAGGGTGTGACGAGGAAGCCGTAGGAGTCGACCCCCGAATAGATCGCCAAGCTGGAGATCAGGCCGATGTTGGTGCCTTCGGGAGTCTCGATCGGGCAGATCCGCCCGTAGTGCGAGATGTGAACGTCACGAACCTCGAAGCCGGCACGCTTCCGGTTGAGGCCGCCGGGACCGAGTGCCGACAGTCGTCGTTCGTGCGTCAGCATCGACAGCGGGTTGGTCTGGTCGACGACCTGCGAAAGCTCGCCCCGGCCGAAGAAATACTCGATCGCCGCGGAGATACTCTTGGGATTGATGAGCGAACGCGGGGACATCTCCGTGACGTCCTTGAGGCTCATCCGCTCCTGCACGGTGCGGCGCAGTTTGAGGAAACCCTTCCGCAACTCGTCGCTGGCCAACTCGTCGATGGTCCGGAGACGGCGGTTGCCGAGGTGGTCGATGTCGTCCACCTCGCCTTCGCCTTCGCCTTCCGACAGGCGCAGCATGTACTTGATCGCCGCGATCAGATCGTCGGGCCGAAGCGTCATCTCGGTCTCGGCGACCGCCAGACCGAGCTTGCGATTGATGCGAAACCGGCCGACGCGGCCGAGCCGGTAGCGATTGGTGTCCTTGAACTTCTCGTCGAACAGTGCCCGTGCCTTGTCGATCGCCGGCGGGTTGCCGGGACGGAGCCGTTGGTAGATGCGGACGAGGGCGTCTTCGTGACTGGGGGCGACGCCGGTGCGCCGCTTCGACTCTTCGGCATCCTCACGCAGGCTGTTGACGATCAGCGGCAGCTTCTGGTCGTCCATCACCTCCACGCCGGTGAGCCCCGACGTGCAGATCAGTTCCGCCTGATCGTGGGAGATCTTGCACCCCGCCTCGACGATGATCTCGCCGGCGCGCTCGCTGCCTTTGGGATAGACGATGTCGTCGATCGCCACCCGGCCCTCGATCTTGGCGACGCTCCGCGCCCCCGCGACCTTCTCCTTGGTGGTCTTGTAGAACAGCTTGAGGATCTCGGCATCGGCCGAGTACTTCGGGTCCATCGCCCGGAGCAGGGTCAACGCCGAGAACTTCCCGCTTTGGTCGATGCGGACCTGGAGCGTGTCTTTCTTGGAGACGTTGAGCTCGATCCAACTGCCACGCTCGGGGATGATCCGGCAGTTGTACGTCTTCCGGTCGGTCGACTCTGTGTCGGCGACGAAGTCGATTCCCGGCGAGCGGTGAAGCTGGCTCACCACGACGCGCTCGGCGCCGTTGATGATGAACTCGCCGCCGCCGAGCATGATCGGAATGTCGCCGAGGTAGACCTCTTCCTCGATCGGTTGCTCGCGGGTCAGACGCAACCACACGCGCAGCGGCCGGCCGTAGGTCATCCGCAGTTGGCGGCACTCGTCAGGCTCGTACCGGGGCTTGCCGAGCTCGTAGCGGACGTACTCGAGCTTGACGGTCCGGTCATAGCTCTCGATCGGGAAGATCTCCCGGAGCACGCCTTCGATCCCCTCGTCCTTCCGCTTGGCAGCCGGAACGTCGTACTGGAGGAACCGGTCGTAGAAACGCGTCTGGATCTCGGTCAGATCGGGGATGTCGTGCGTCGCCCGACGGCTGCCGAAATGACGGACTTTCTTCGGCTCGAGACGACGGACCGCACGCGTGGCCATGAGCGGATCACTCCCGGGGGACGGACGGGGAAGGATTCACCAACCAGCATGCCACCGTCGGCGACGGTTCCCGGATGCGCCAGGGGTACGCCACGGAAGCCCAGCATGCGGGCGACCGAGGGGAACTTTTGGCGATCCCGGAGAGAAACCGGACGGTGAACAGTGGAGCAACCGAGGCCTGCAACGGACGGTCACCGAACCGTTCACGAAGCCAGCTGGACCGCAGCCGAGCTCTCGCGGTGGGAAGGTGGTCGAACGTGCCGGTTCGGCCGGAAGGGACGAAACGGGGGGGCTGACAGGAAACACGGAGCCGACGGCAGCAAAAATGATACCGTAAGGCAGTCGTGCGTCCAAAATTGAACTTTCAGCGAGTCGCAAAGCCAAACGGACAATCGCTCCGGTTCGTCGCCCGATCGGAAAACCGATCGGCACGAGTCACTTGATCGCAACCTTGGCTTTCGCCTCCTCCAGTTCCTTCTTCAGCTTCTCAGCGTCGGCCTTGGAAATGCCTTCCTTGACCTTTGCGGGGGCTCCCTCGACGAGATCCTTGGCTTCCTTGAGTCCCAAGCCGGTCGCGGCCCGAACCACCTTGATCACGCCGATCTTGCCGTCGGCAGGGAAGCTCTCGAGGATGACGTCGAACTCGGTCTTCTCGGCGGCGGCCTCCGCAGCGCCGGCCCCGCCCGCACCACCGGCCCCCGGTGCCGCCATCATGACCGCGCCGCCCGCGGCGGGCTTGATCCCGTGGACCTCGTCGAGGTAGTCGGACAGTTCCTTCGCGGCCTTCAGCGTGAGAGCGACGATCCGGTCACCGAGCTCCTTGGTTTCCTTGGAGAACTCACGCGTTGCTTCAGCGGTCGACATACCCGGCGATCCTTTCCCTACGAAAAGTCGCGGAGGAGGGCTCCGGCGACGGTGGTGGTTACACGTGATTGGTCGAGGCCGGCGGCCACTCGTCGGCCCCGGCCGTGGTCAGTATGGCTCGCTTGACGCTACTGTTCGGTCTCCCGCCCAGAGCCGTGAAGCGGGACCGGGGTTCACCCTGGCGTCCGCGAGAGCCCGACGCGGGAAACCCTAAATCGTACCTCGCTTGGATTCGAAAGGAAGCCCCTCTGTAGAGTGGTTTTGGTTCGTGCTCTTGAGCCCGGCTCGGCGATACCCTGGATTTCATTCGCCCGCAGCCGGCGCCTTCTCCAAGTCCTCCATCCGCGATTTGATCTGTCCGGCAAGGAGCCCCCCCGCCGAGACGACCTGCCCGGCCAGCAGGCCTCCCAGAGAGGAGATCTGTCCGGAGAGGATCGAGAGTTGTTCGGCGCGGCTCGGCCACTTGGCAACCGTCTTGATGTCGGCTGCCCCGAGTCTAACGCCATCGAGCGCTCCTCCGCGAAGCTCGAACCCCTGGTAGTCGGCGACGCCCGATACCCGGTCGAGTTCCTTCGCCAGATCGACCACATCCTCGCCACCCCACGCGATGGCCAGCATCCCCTCGGTCTGTTCAAACGCCGGGGCAAGCACGGTGCCCGACGTCGCGCGCCGCGCGAGGCTGTTTTTGACCAACTGAAGGTGAATCCGCTTCTTCCTCAACGTCTGCCGCAGGGTGGTCGTTTTCTGTGCGTCGAGTTTGCCAAGGCTCACGACGACCAATTCGTTCACATCCCGAAGGCGGTGCTTCAGGTCGTCGATCAACATCTTCTTGACGAGCTTGCTCATGAGAACTCACCCAGGGAGTCAGTGCCGGGAAGGCTGGCGCGAAATTGCGAGTCGGTAGGACGGTGATCGCGGGGAAGCCGACTGGCGCCCACCCGCAGCGACCGGACGGCGAGCATCAGGCGGCGACCATCACCCCGGGGGTCATGGTGGCACAGATCGAGATGCTCTTGACGAATTGGCCGCGGACACTGGCCGGCTGCATCGCCAGGACGAAGTCGATGAAGGCGCGGATGTTGTCGGCCAGCTTGGACGAATCGAAGCTCGCCTTGCCGACGACGGCGTGGACGATCCCGGTCGGGTCGTTGCGGAACTCGACCTTGCCCGCCTTGTACTCCTTCACCGTTTTCGAGATGTCGGCGGTGACGGTGCCGGCACGCGGGCTGGGCATCAGCCCCCGCGGGCCGAGCACCTTACCGAGCGGCCCGACCAAGCCCATCATGTCGGGGGCTGCGATGCAGACGTCGAAGTCGGTCCATCCTTCCTTGATCTTCTTGGCGAGGTCGTCGGCACCGACCTCCTCCGCCCCTGCGGCGCGGGCATCGTCGGCAAGTCCACCCTTGGCGAATACGACCACGCGTTTCGACTTGCCGATGCCGTGAGGCAGCACCAGCGATCCGCGGATGATCTGGTCGGCCTGCTTCGGGTCGATCCCGAGACGCATGTGGATCTCGACGGTCTGGTCGAACTTCGTGGGCGGAAAGCTCTTCAGCACCGCGACCGCTTCGGGAATCGGCAGTGCGGTTTCGGCCTGGGGTTTCTTCGCGAGCATGGCCCGCATTCGCTTCGACAGGGGCACGGCTGGGGTCCTCGGACGGAATCGGCGGATGGGGTGAAAGGTACGAGACGGACGGACGTGACGGGCCGGGAAGGATCAACCCTCGACGGTGATCCCCATGCTGCGGGCGGTGCCCTCGATCATGCGACGGGCATGATTGCCGTCGCGCGAATTGAGATCGTTGGTCTTGAGGCGCACGATTTCGTCGATCTGGGCGCGAGTGACCTTGCCGACCTTGTCCTTGTTGGGCACGCCCGATCCCTTCGCCAGGCCCGCCGCCTTCTTGAGCAGCGCGGCTGCCGGAGGGCTCTTGGTGTAGAACTCGAAGGATCGGTCGTTGTACACGGTGACGACGACGGGGATCGCCATGCCGGCGGCTTCGCGGGTCCGGTCGTTGAATTGCTGGACGAACTGCCCGAGGTTGATGCCGTACCGGCCCAGCGAGGTGCCGACCGGCGGTGCCGGAGTCGCCTGCCCGCCGGGGATCTGGAATTTCGCCTGACCGACCACCTGCTTCGCCATGATCCTGCCTCGGAAGAAGTTTCCTGCCCGCGCCCAACCGTCCCGCCCATTTCACCGCTCCCGGGGGCGCTGCCGGCGGGGGCGATCGTCGTGTCTCCAATCACCGGCACGGGGACCATCGGGCCCCTGACGGGTGTGGTGATGATTCAGACGTTTTCGATCTGCCAGTACTCGATGTCCACGGGTGTCGAGCGACCGAAGATGCTCAGCATCACGGTCACGCGACCATTCGCCTCGTCGATCTGCTCGACCTCGCCTTCGAAGTTCTCGAACGTCCCTTCGGTGATCTTCACCCGGTCGCCCTTCTTGAAGGTGATCCGCAACCTGGGTGTTTCGTCCGTCTTGACCTCGGTCTTGTTGAGCAGTTTGGCAACGTCCTGAGGCAACATCGGGCTCGGACGCCCGGCCGAGCCGGTGAAGTCACCGATGCCCCCGGTCTCGCGGACGAGATACCAGGTCTCGTCGTTGAGCGCCATGTTGACGAGGATGTAGCCCGGATAGAGCTTCCGCGAGACGACCTTCTTCTTGCCCCCCTTGAATTCGGTGACCTGCTCTTTCGGCACGATGACGTCGCCGAAAAACCGATCAAGCCCCTGCATCCGCACCCGCCTCAGCAGGGCATCACGGATCGAGTCCTCGCGGTTGCTCTGCACCTTGAGGATGTACCAATGCTTGTCGGGCGCGGCAGCCGCGTCGTCGCCACTGTCGTCGGTGACCGGCGCCGCATCCTCGGCCCCGGCGAACGGATCGGCGATTTCCGCCGGGCCGTCGTCGTCATCGGGTTGGTCGGCCCGCAGGGAATCGTGCAGACCGCTCCGCTGGGAAGAGCCAGTGGAGTCGGCCAGGCGGTCGTTGTCGGCGTTGTCGTCGTCGTTCATGGGCGGGACGGTTGAAGGGGTGCGGGGCTGGCGGCGCCTGGTCGCGGGGAGAGCAGCGCTCCCCCTCGGACACAGCGTCAGCCGACCCCCTCTTGGAGGAAACGGAGGAGCAGGCGCCAGAAAAGGTCATAGAGGAACAGGATCGCGGTCAGCGCGAAAATCATGAAGATGATCACGACCGAACTGCGGACGACCTCGCCGGTGGACGGCCAGGATACCTTCGCCATTTCGCCTTCGACGGCGATGAGGAATTCAGCGAACCGGGGCACGTTCACCATCCGAAACGCCAGCCAACTGCCGATCGCCAGCAGAGCCAGCGGGATGAGGATCCGCACCAACCCGTAATCGGCGCCGCCATCGGCCCCGAGAGCTCCGGACGCGGATCCGAGAGACACCGTGCCGCCATACCACGCCGACAAGGCCTGAGACAGCCGGAACGCGGCAAGAAGGAGGATCGCCACGAGCGCCCCGAAGGTCGCCCGGCGGGCAATCCGCCCCTGATGGGGCTTGTACCGTGCGGCGGAGAGCATCTCCCTCCACACGGCACCCCCCGACGACGCACTTTCCTGGATGCCTGCCATGTCGTGCTCACTCCGCGGGGCGATCCATCGCGATCCGCACCCATCGATCGCCAGCCGAACACACGCCGCCACGATCTCAACACATTGCCGCCGCGAATCAACCGGCAGCTTCCCGGACGCCGCGCGGAGGGGAACCGGCGGCCCAACCGTCGTCCGTCCAGGTCTGGCCGCCACCCCGTACCGGGCCGGCACGGAGGCACTGCGGCCGCAGTGCCGGCCGGAGCCGGTGGCAGCAGGGGCGGCGGGGATCGAACTCGCAACCTCTGGTTTTGGAGACCAGCGCTCTGCCAGTTGAGCTACGCCCCTGTGGCCCGGACCCCGCGCGGCGCCGGGAAACCCGACGCGCCGCGCGGGACGGAATCGTCAGTCAAGGATCTTGGTGACGACACCCGAACCGACGGTCTTGCCACCTTCGCGGATCGCGAAGCGCACCCCGTCGTCCATGGCGATCGGCACCATCAATTCCACCTCCATCTTGACGTTGTCGCCCGGCGACACCATCTCGACACCGCCCAGGGGCTTCGTCGTACCCGTCACGTCGGTGGTGCGGAAGTAGAACTGCGGCCGGTAGTTGGCGAAGAACGGCGTGTGTCGCCCCCCTTCCTCCTTCGACAGCACGTACACCTCGCACTCGAACTTCTTGTGGGGCTTGATCGAGCCCGGCTTGGCGAGCACCTGACCGCGCTCGATACCGTCGCGGGTCACGCCACGCAGCAGGCAGCCGACGTTGTCGCCGGCCTGTCCGCTGTCGAGCACCTTCTTGAACATCTCGACGCCCGTGACCGTGGTCTTCTCCGACTTGTCCTTGAGACCCACGATCTCGACTTCGTCGCCGACCTTCACCAGACCACGCTCGATACGCCCCGTGGCGACCGTGCCGCGACCTTCGATCGAGAACACGTCTTCGATCGCCATCAGGAACGGCTTGTCGAGCTCCCGAGTCGGCTCGGGAATATAGCTGTCGACGGCATCGAGCAGGTCGCCGATGCACTTGTTCTTGGCCGCATCCGTCGGGTTGTCGTAGGCCGGCTTGCCGGCACCGCGGATGATCGGGATGTCGTCGCCCGGGAACCCGTACTTGGTGAGCAGCTCGCGGATTTCCATCTCCACCAGATCGAGCAGCTCCGGATCGTCGACGAGGTCGACCTTGTTGAGGAACACGACCAGCGCCGGCACGCCGACCTGTCGAGCGAGGAGGATGTGCTCGCGGGTCTGAGGCATCGGGCCGTCGGCCGCGCTGACGACGAGGATCGCGCCGTCCATCTGGGCAGCGCCCGTGATCATGTTCTTGATGAAGTCGGCGTGCCCGGGGCAATCGATGTGGGCATAGTGCCGTTTGGCGGTCTCGTATTCGACGTGGCTGACCGCGATCGTCACGGTCTTCGTCTCGTCGCGGACGGTTCCACCCTTGGCGATGTCGGCGTAGCTCTTGGCGATGGCGAGATTCTTGGCGGCCTGCACCGCCACCAGCGCTCCAGTGAGCGTGGTCTTGCCATGGTCGATGTGCCCGATCGTGCCGACATTGACGTGGGGCTTGCTCCGCGTGAACGTGTCCTTAGCCATGCTTCTCCTCGGCGTTCCTCTCTGATGGTGCCTGTTCGACCGTCACCGGCGTTCCGGGGCTTCGGTCACCTGATCGCTGGTCCCGACCGACCGGAAACGCCCGGTCGCGACGGAGCCGATATCGTCACCGACTGTTTTGTGTGCCGTTCCCCGCGCCGGTGCGACCACCGCGGGGCTCTCGAACCGTGCTCGACGAAAATGGTGCGGCTGTCATGGGCGGCCGGCGACCGAACACCCACTTCCCGCGAAGCTGCTGATGGGACTTGAACCCATGACCTCGTCCTTACCAAGGACGCGCTCTACCAACTGAGCTACAGCAGCAGATGTCATGGATTGGTGGGTCGAACGGCGCCCGCGTGTCCAGGCCCATCCTCCGCCCCGATTGGCTACGACGTGATCTCCTTCGAAGTGACTTGCCGTTGCCGCCGTTTCGTGTGTCCGGTTCGATTCGTCCGTCGGTGCCACGTTCCGAGCGGTCGGTTTCACGGGCCGTGATGGCTTGGATCCACGCCGCATCTCGGAGGCACCCGACAGGCCCCGTCGGGCCTGAAGCGGGTGAAGGGAATCGAACCCTCGTCTTTAGCTTGGAAGGCTATTGCTCTACCATTGAGCTACACCCGCACTGCAAAACCACCGCCGATCGCCCGTCTTGAAAACCCGATCCGACCAGCGGAGGAACCGACTGGGGAGTGCAGGATTCGAACCTGCGAAGGAATAATCCATCAGATTTACAGTCTGACCCCTTTGACCGCTCGGGAAACTCCCCGCACTCTCGCGCGGGAGGCGACAGATCGACCTGCGGATTCGGTGTTCACCCGCAGTCGTCGTCTCGCCATCCACCTCTGTTTCGCCCGTTTCGTCGCCTGATGATGGCACCGCGAATCCTGACCCGGCGACTCCGCCACGGCTCCGGAACCGGCGCGCATCACCGGCCCAACGACCCGCTTTCCGGTCCACCTCCGACGTACCTCACATGATCGCCATCCGACCGCCCCGCGGCCGGCCGCCGACTCGGCACCGCTGTGGTGATCGAGGCTCGTCGGAATCCCCCGCGCCGGCGGGTGACCACGGACCGGGTTGAACGGCACGCAGTGAGCTAGCGGCGGGAGTTGAACCCGCAACCTGCTGATTACAAATCAGCTGCTCTGCCAATTGAGCTACGCTAGCGACCCCGGGCGCCGCTGGAATCAGCCGTACCGCGGAAACCCAGCAGTTTACGGATTCGGTGTCCTCATGCAAGGCGGGCGGTGGCCGATCACGGTCCCGTGAGGTCCACCTGTCGTGGGGGTGCCCGTGGCGACGCTCACGGGCGGGGATCGGCTATTTCGTCCGTGCCCACCGCGACGATCGAGAAGTCGTCGGCAAAATCGTCACGACCGGTAACCTCCGTGATCGCGGCGCGGAGCGTGTCGAGTCTCCGTTCGGGGGGGGTGGTGGGGCTGGTCATGACGTCGAGGAACGACGCGAACCCCCACATCGAGCCGTCAGGGCGGCTGACCTCGAACGCCCCGTCGCTGTACAGGTAGAGATGGGACCCGGGATCGACGGAGATTTCCCGCGATTGGAACTCCAGTCCGTCGACTGCGCCGATCAGGGGTCCGTCGGAGTCGAGGAGCACGTGGACCGGGGGCGACGCCCCGCGCCATGGTGGGATCAGCAGTGCCGGGGGATGGCCCCCTCCTGACCACCTGAGCCGTCCGGCAGCCGAGTCAAGGATCCCGTACCAGATCGTGAAGAACATGTCGTTCTGCCGGTCCATCGGAAATGCCCGGTTGAGGGCGGCGAGCACCGTGCCGGGGTCGAGGAAATCGGTGTGCGGAAGGGCTTCCGTCCGCAGCGTCGTGAGGACCGAAACGCTCAGCAGGGCGGCCCCGACGCCGTGACCACAGACGTCGAGGAGATACACGGCGGTCCGGTGGTCGTCGATGAGGTGGAAGCCGAAGGCATCGCCGCCGAGCTCCGCCGACGGCACGAAGCGCCAGTCGACCGTCGCACCGCCGAGCCGTTGCGGTGGCGGCAGCAGCGAGCGGACGTACCGCGCGGCACTCGCGAGATCCTCGGCGAGGGCCTCACGGCTGGCGCGGAGCGCCTCGAAAGCCTGGTTCCGTTCGAGCAGCGCGATGTAGCCGCGCGAGTGGTGGCGGACGCGGGCGAGGAGTTCGAGCCGATCGGGGAGCTTGACGATGTAGTCGTTGGCGCCGAGTTGGAAGGCCTCGGCCTTCACCGCTGCCTCCTCCTTGGTCGACAGCACGATGATCGGCACGTCGGCGAAGCGGCCGTCGGCACGGAACCGACGGACCAGCTCCAGTCCGTCGATGCCGGGCATCACCAGGTCGAGGAGGATCACCGTCGGCCCGACGTCGGCGGCCATGGCCAGGGCGACGGAGGAGTCGCGGCAATAGTGGTAGCCCAGGTCGTCCTCGGCGACGAGCATGCGCCGCACCGCTTCACCGATGATCGGCTGGTCGTCGACGAGGAGGATGCACGGCCGACGTGGATCGGTGGCGGTCGGGGGCACGGTCGCTGGCGATCCTGTGGGCATCGGGCGACGGGCCGGGCCCCGGTTCGCCTCCGTGACCGCAGTGTAGCCTTCCCCGGGGGCGGGCCGGCCCGAACCGGGCGGACGTCGAGGCGCCAGGCGACTGCGGCGGGAGATCGCCCCAGCCCCACGCGCTTCGCCGCAGGGCGACGACATCCGGCCCGGTCGGCCGGTATCATCGCCCCTGACCCGGCCGTCGATCCGGCGGCGGGGCGCGCCGCCAGCGAGGACCACGATGCCCGACCGCCCGTCGCCCCGCCGTCCTCCGGCGCGCCGAGATTCCACGGCCGCCCCTCCGGCTGCCGGACCCGACATCGAAGGATTGGGGGTCTTCTATCTCGGCCGATCGGTCGATCCCGACAGCGGCCGGCCGGGAGAGCCGCTCCTCGTCGACGCCCGGCGGTTCACGACCCATGCGGTCTGCGTCGGGATGACCGGCAGCGGCAAGACCGGGTTGCTCGTCGGGCTCCTCGAAGAGGCGGCGATCGACGGCATCCCGGCGATCGTCGTCGATCCGAAGGGTGATCTGGCCAACCTTCTCCTCACCTTTCCCGACCTCTCCCCCGAGTCGTTCCGGCCGTGGCTGGAGGAGGAGGCGGCGCGGCGCGACGGGATCACGCTCGACGAGCTCGCCGCCCGGACGGCGCGGGCCTGGCGCGAGGGATTGGAAGCGAGCGGCCAGTCGGCCGAGCGCATCGGGAGGCTTCGTGCCACCGTCGACATGGCGGTGTACACCCCCGGCAGCCGTGCCGGCCGACCGCTCGCGATGCTCCAGAGCCTCGACCCGCCGGCCGATGGCGACGATCCCGAGGTCCGCCACGAACGGATCGATTCGCTCGTCGCCGGGCTGCTGGCGTTGGCGGGGATCGACGGCGAGCCGGGGCGGAGCCGCGAGCACGTGCTCCTCGCCGCCATCATCGACACGCTGTGGCGGGCCGGCCAACGCGTCGACTTCGCGACGCTGATCCGTGCGATCCCAGCGCCGCCGCTGGAACGCGTCGGGTTCCTCGACCTGGAAAACTTCTTCCCCGCCGGCGATCGCTACCAGCTCGCCGCCCGGCTCAACACCGTCGCGGCCGCGCCCGGGTTCGAGGCCTGGCTGCAGGGGGAGCCGCTCGACGTCGGCCGGCTGTTGTGGACGGAGGGGGGGCGTCCGCGGGTGAGCGTGATCTCGATCGCCCACCTCTCCGACGCCCAGCGGATGGCGTTCGTCACGCTCCTCGCCGGCCAGGTGGTCGGTTGGATGCGGTCCCAGGGGGGCACGTCGTCGCTCAAGGCGCTGTTCCTCATGGACGAGGTCTTCGGCTACCTGCCGCCGACCGCCAACCCGCCGAGCAAGACGCCGCTGCTGACGCTGCTCAAGCAGGCCCGCGCGTTCGGCCTCGGCGTCGTCCTCGCCACGCAGAACCCCGTCGACCTCGACTACAAGGGGCTCTCCAACGCCGGCACCTGGTTCCTTGGCCGTCTCCAGACCGCCCGCGACAAGGCGCGGGTCCTCGACGGCCTCGAAGGGGCGGCGAGCTCGGCTGGGGCGGGATTCGACCGCGCCCACGTCGACCGCGTCCTCTCCGGGCTTGGTCAGCGGATGTTCCTCATGCACACCGTGCACGCCGATGCGGAGACGGTGTTCCAGACGCGCTGGACGCTGTCTTTCCTCCGCGGTCCGCTGCTCCGCGACGAGATCCGCCGGCTCACCGCCACCGCCCCCGGCGCGGCGCCGGCCGGCCGTCCCGCCGAGCCGCTCCGCGCCGAACGCGACGAACCGTCCAGCGGCCGGTTCGGTGGCGATCGCCCTCTCCTGCCCCCCGGGGTGCGTGAGGTGTTTCTGGCGCCCGAACCCGGAGTGGCCGGTCCGGTTCGCTACCGTCCGAGCATCCTCGGCCGCGCGCGGGTCCGCCATGCCAAGGCCGCGGCGCGGATCGACGTCGACCGCGAGGTGATCTGCATCGCCCCCGCCGGCGACCAGCTCGGCGAGTCGGCCTGGGACGCAGGCGAGATCCTCGCCGAGCCCCCCGAGATCGAGATGGCGCCACGCCCCGGCTTCTTCGCGCCGTTGCCGCCGTCGCTCGCCGGCCCCAAGGGCTACACCCTCCTCGCCACCGCGCTCAAGGGGCACCTGGCGCGGACGAGCAAGCTGACCGTCTGGCGGGCCCCGGCCCTCGACGCGATCTCGCGGCCGGGGGAGAGCGAGGCCGCGTTCCGCGTCCGCATCGCCCAGCAGGCGCGCGAATGGCGCGACGCCGAGCTGGAGCGGGTCCGCGACCGATACGCAACGCGGCTCGCCACGCTCGACGACCGGATCGTCAGGGCGCGGCAGAAAGTGGAACGGGAGAAGGCCGAGGTCCGCAATTCATCGCTCCAGACATATGTCTCGATCGGCAGCGCCGTCCTGTCGGCGGTCCTCGGGCGGAAGGTGGCCAGCTCCACCACGGTGGGTCGGGCGGCCACGTCGATGCGCTCCGCCAGCCGCACCGCCCGGCAGCAGGCCGACGTGGTCCACGCCGAGGAGAGCCTCGGCACCCTCGAGGAGCGGCGGCGGACGCTCGCCGACGAGATCGACCTGGCCCTGGCGACCGTGCGGGCCGAGGCCAATCCGGAGCGGATGGCGCTGGAGCCGATCGAGATTCCGCCGCGGAAGACCGACATCGCCGTCGAGGAGGTCGTCCTCGCCTGGGTGCCGGCCGCCGAGGGGACGACGCGGCAGCGGGTTCCCGCCCCCTGGTGAGCGATGGCAGCGCCGCACCCCATCCCGGCCGAGCGTGACATCGTCCTGGTCGCGTGCCCGGACGAAGTCGGACTCGTCCATCGGATCACCGGCGTCCTCCGCGCCCGCGGTTGCAACATCGAGAGCAATCAGGAGTTCGTCGACGCGGCGACGGGGCACTTTTTCTTCCGCGCCGAGGTCACGTCGGCCGGGGATGCGCCGGGCGCCGCGGTGGGCCTGACCGAGGGACTCTCGGCAGTTCTGCCAACGGGGGCGGAGGTCCGCGTCACGCGCGCAGGGATCAGGCCGATCGTCGTGCTGGCCAGCCTCGAGCCCCATTGTCTCGGTGAGTTGCTCCTCCTGGCCGACAGCGGCGACTTGCCCTGCGTGATCCGCGCGGTGGTGAGCAATCACGACCGGCTCCGCCGGCTCGTCGAGCGCTTCGGCGTGCCCTTCCACCACCTGCCCGCCCCCGCCGCCAACGCCGACACCGCCGCGCGGCTGGCCCACGAGGAGGCGATCGAGCGGGTGATCGCCCCCCACGAGCCCGACTCCCTCGTCCTCGCCCGCTACATGCGGGTGCTCTCGGAGGGGTTCGTGGCCCGCCACGCCGGGCGGACGATCAACATCCACCACTCGTTCCTGCCAGCGTTCGTCGGGGCGGCACCGCACCGCCAGGCGTTCGCGCGCGGCGTGAAGCTGATCGGCGCGACGGCCCACTTCGTGACCGGGGACCTCGACGAGGGGCCGATCATCGCCCAGGACGTGACCCCCGTCGATCACGGTTTCACCCCGGAGAGGATGGCCAGGGCGGGGCGCGACGTCGAGAAACTCGTCCTCGCCCGTGCCGTGCGCCTGGTGCTCGAGGAACGGGTCTTCGTCCACGGCCGGCGGACGATCGTGTTCGCCTGAGGCCACGGGTCAGTCGTCGAGGTCGAGATCCTCGACGTGCCCCTCCTGGAAGACGGCATTCTCGGCACGCTCATGGTCGTGGAGCGCCGCGGCGAAGGCCGCGAAGTCCGCCGCTCCCTCCGTCCAGGTTCCGGCTTTTCCGGCGGCCAACCGGGCGACGAGGGCATCGAGCCTGCCGAGGAGGCCGGGGTGCTGGCGGAGCACGCCGCCCGCGGCAGCGGCGAGGCGCGGCAGCCGGGCCACCGACTCCTCGAGCAGGCCCCCTTCCTCCTCGCGCGCGAAGTGGGTGGCCAGATGGCGGCGCAGCTCGGCCAGCTCGGCCACAGTGGCGGCGATCACGGCCGGCGTCGGAGCGGCGCTGGCGGTGAACCTGGTCCGCAGGTCGGTGAGCCGGCGGAACAACTCGTTGTGTTCCGCCATCACGTGGTTGACGAGTGTCGGGTCGGTGCGATCGAGCATGGTCGTCGGCCCTCCGGGGAGAAGGGCCCGGCGCGTCGTCGTCCGCCGCATCCGCCCCGTGGCAACGGTAGGCTGGAGGGAGAGGTGACGGCGTGGACGACGTGCCCCGCGGTGGCGGGTGGCGGACAGTTGGCAGCGGCGGGGAATCGACGGAGCAGGCGGCACCCCCGGCTGCACCGGCCGGGGCGGCGCCGCGCACGGTGATCGAGGCCCGCGCGATCCTCGTCGGGAGCGGCCTCGACATCACCGCCCTCGGGGCGACCGAACGGACCGGCGGTGCGCCATTGGTCCTCGAACTGGTCGGCAGCCTCACCGGGACCGCGCTGCCGGGCGGGGGGCGCGGAGTGGCCGTGCTCTACCGCTCCGGGGCGGCGGTGTTCTTCGACGTCACTGCCGCTGGAATCGCCGAGGCGCTGCGCCAGATCGCCCCCCGGGTCCGGCAGCCGCTGGCCGAAGCGGAGCGCGACACGGAGGTCCTCGAGATCGCGGTCGATCCGGCCGGCCGCGAACTGATCGAGGGGAACACGCTGCTCCTCGCCGACGTGACGATGGAGAAGCTGCAGATCGTCGCCGACATCCTCGCCAAGAGCGTGTCGCTGGCCCACCATGAGCGTGCCGTCGAGCGGCAGTTCGAACGCGTCGAGCCGTTCGCCGCCGACCTCGGCCGCAGCGGCCGGGGGGGGCGCGAGTTGCTCCGTCAGATCGGCAGCACGCTGTTGGCCGAGCACCAGGTCGTCGCCGGGGCCCGCGTCGACGACACCCCCGAGCTCCTCTGGGACCACCCCGAGCTGGAGCGCCTCTGGGGGCGGCTCCGCGACGAGTTCGAGATCCGCGAACGGTCCCGCGCCCTCCACGACAAGCTGGCGCTGATTTCGCGGACCGCCGAGACCGCCCTCGACCTCCTCCACAACACGCGCAGCCTGCGCCTGGAGTGGGCCGTCGTCGGCCTGATCGTCTGCGAGATCCTCCTCACGCTGCTCCAGTGGGGGTTGGGGGTGGCGGGCCACGGCGGCTGACGGCCGACCTTCGTTCCGCCCCCACCGTGCGCCGGGGTATAACCACGCCCGTCGGCCGCTGCGGTCGGCACGTCCCGCCCTGCAACACGGGGATCGCCATGCCCGCCGCCTGCCCTCTGTCGTCCTGCCGCTTCGCGCTTGTGGTGGCCCTGCTGTCGGCCGCCAGCGCCGCCGGCCAGCAGGTCGCCGTCGAGGAATTCCGTCTCGACAACGGGATGGAATTCCTCCTCGTGCCCCGGACCGACCAGCCCAACGTCGTCAGCGCCGGGTGGGTGGCCAAGGTGGGGAGCGTCAACGAGCGCCCCGGGATCACCGGGATCAGCCACTTCTTCGAACACATGATGTTCAAGGGCACCGACACGATCGGGACCCGCGACGCGAAGCGCGACGCCGACTACCGGCGGCGCCAGCAAGAGCTCCGCGACCAGATCAATTCCCTCGTCTGGGCCGGGCAGTACGAGCGTTTCCTGCGCGGCGAGATCGGCGACCCGTGGGATCCGGCCAACGACACGCAGGAGCTGCGCCTGCTCCGTGGCAAGCTCGACGGCCTGATCAAGGCGCAGCAGGGGCGAGGCGACGACGGCGTCGAAGCGGCGACGATCGTCAAGGACGAGTTCGACCAGGTCTACACCAAGGCCGGTGGCAGCGGGATGAACGCCTTCACCAGCCACGACCTGACCTGCTACTTCATCACCGTTCCCTCCAACAAGCTCGAGCTGTGGGCGTGGATGGAGAGCGACCGGCTCCACGACAGCGTGTTCCGCGAGTTCTACTCGGAGCGCGACGTCGTCCACGAAGAACGTCGGCTGCGCACCGACAGCACCCCGACGGGGCGCTTCGAGGAGCAGTTCGACAGCATGTTCTGGGCGTCATGCGGCTATTCGTGGCCGGTGATCGGCTGGCCCAGCGACCTCAACAGCTACACCTTCGAGCAGGCCCTCGACTACTGGAACGTCTACTACCGGCCGGGCAACCTCGTCGGCGTGGTGGTCGGCGATTTCGATCCGGCCCAGGCCAAGGAATTCATCCGGCGCTATTTCTCGCGTCTCGACCCGGGCACACGGAAGCCGCCGCCGGTGGTCACGCTCGAGGTCGAGCAGCTCGCCGAGCAGCGGATGAACGCCAGCGGCGACTTTCCCCCGGCCGTCGAGATCCGCTACCACACCGTCCCCGCCGGGCACGCCGACAGCTACCCGCTCGACATGCTCGCCGAGATCCTCAACGAGCGGACCGGTCGGCTGTACACCGGCCTCGTCGAGGGGCGCGCGATCGCAGCGGGCGCCGGCGCGAGCTCCGACACGCGGAAATACGCTGGCCTGTTCGCCTTCGAGGCCCAGGCCCGCGGCGACGCCACCCCCGAGCAGCTCGAGGCGGCGTGGGAGGAGGAGCTCGCGCGGCTCCAGGCCGACGAGGTCCCCGAGCGCGAGCTGCGCAAGGTGAAGAACCGCGTCGCGGCGGGCAACTACCGGCGCCTCGAGAACAACATGTCGCTGCTCGTGCAGTTGGCGTTCGCCGAGGCCACGCTCGACTGGCGCGAGATCAACGACGGCCCGCGGAAATACGAGGCCGTCACGGCGGCCGACATCCGCCGCGTCGCCACCACCTATTTCAAGCCGACCAATCGCAGCGTCGCGATCTACCGCCGGCAGGCGGGGCAGTGACTCCCGCCCCGCGCCGTCGCGCCCTGATTTCCGTCCACGCCCACCGAGGTGCCCATCCGATGCCCGACCGCTGTCGCCGTGCCGCTCTCGGCCTGCTTGCCTGCCTCCCGTCGCTCACGCTGTTCCCGCTTTCCGCCGAGGCCTGGCAGCCGGCCACGGCGCTCCCCGCCCGGCCGGAGGAGATCGAGTTTTCGCCGCTGGAATTCAAGCCCCCCGAGGCGGCGCGGTTCCGCCGGACGCTCCCCGATGGCACCGTCGTCTACGTGGCGCCGTCGCATGAGTTTCCGCTCGTCACACTGTCGATCACGTTCAAGGGAGGGGCGTCGCTCGACCCTGCCGACGTTCCCGGCCTGGTGGCGTCGGCGGCGCGGCTGGTGCGCGAGGGGGGCACCACCACGCGGAAGCCGGCCGAGATCGACGAGGCGCTCGATTTCCTCGCTACCGAAATCGGAGTCGGCAGCGGCGACGCCTTCACCACCGCGACGATGAACTGCCTGGCGAACACGCTCGACGAGAGCCTCGGCCTGTTCGTCGACATGCTGCGGAATCCCGGATTCGACGCCGCCCGGCTCGAGACGTCCAAGGCGCGGCAGATCGCGGCGCTCAAGCAGCGCAACGACGACGCCTCGTCGATCGTCGGCCGCGAGTGGCGGCGGCTCCTGTGGGGGCCCGACCACTTCGAGGCACGCGAGCCGACGGCAGCGAGCGTCGCGGCGACGACGCGCGAGCGGATGGCCGACGTCCACCGGCGGATCTTCCATCCCGGCAACATGATCGTGTCGGCGACGGGCGACTTCGACGAGCAGGAATTGCTCGCGCGTCTCGCCAAGGCGTTCGCGGGCTGGCAGAAGGGGCCGGCGGTGCCCGACCCGGTGGCGCCGACGGCACAGCTCGTGCCGGGGGTGTACCACGTGCCCAAGGACATCCCCCAGGGCAAGGTCGTGATCGGGATGCGGTCGATCGCGCGCGACGACCCCGACGCGATCCCGCTGGCGATCCTCAACGACATCCTCGGCGGCAGCGGCTTTACCAGCCGGATCATGCAGCAGGTGCGCAGCAACGAGGGGCTGGCCTATTCGGCGGCCTCGGCGGTCGCGCCGAAGGTCTACTACCCCGGGCAATTCCAGGCCCGGTTCGAGAGCAAGAATCCCACCGTGGCGCTGGCCACGAAGATCGTCATGGACCTCATCGGGCAGGTCCGCGAGGAGCCGGTCACCTACGAGGAGCTGGAGACTGCCAAGCTCGCCGCCATCGAGACCTTTCCGCGGCAGTTCGAGAGCAAACCGGCGATGCTCCGGCTGTTCGTCAACGACGAGTGGACGAAGCGTCCGCCGGGCTATTGGCAGTCGTACCGCGACAAGGTCAGCGCCGTGACCCGCGAGGACCTCCAGCGCGTGGCCCGCAAACACCTCGATCCGGAGAAGATGGCGATCCTCGTGGTCGGTGATTGGGACGCGATCGCCGGCGGCGATCTCCAGCGGCGGGCGACGATGAAGGACTTTTTCGGGGGCCGGGTGACCCATCTCCCGCTCCGCGACCCGCTGTCGCTCGAGCCGTTGCCCGAGGGGGGTGAAACGCCGAAGTGATCCGCGCCCGCGCCGGGGCGATTCCCGGCGCGGCGGCGAAACCGGCACGCGACTCGGCCGTTCAACATGGGGTTTGGGAGGTCGTGATGGTCGGCACCGGTGGCTGGTCGAATCGGGAATTCTGGCGGCACGCCGCCCTGCTCGTCACCGCACTTGTCGCCGCGACGGAGGCCGGCGCCGGAGGCGCCCTTGCCGAGGAAAAGCCGGCCGGCGCGGTGGCGCTCGGCGGCCGCTGGTTTCTCCGCCCCGGTGCCGGGCCCGACGGGAAACCGCTGTATCTGTACCGCGACCACGTCGGCGGCGTGGAGCGCTACGTCGACCTGTTCAGCTACCACATGCGCGACTCCAACGGCGACGAGACCGACGAGGTCCAGGTGGGCCACGAGCCGGGATTCATCGTCATCAACAGTCAGGGTTACCCCAACCACCCCACGGCGATCTTCCCCAACAGCGGCAATCCCAACCGGATCGCCGTCCAAGACTTCACGTTCCGTCTGCCGCTCGAGCCACGGATCGCCCCCGAAATCACCCGGCTGCCGATGGGGCCGATCGGCCTGGCGCTCAATGGCGTGGTGTTTTTCAATCCGTTCGAGCAGGGGGGGATGAACGCCGTCGAGGGCTATTCCGAGGTCTGGCTCGACGCCTGCTGCGGCCATCCCCAGCAGACCGGCGTGTACCACTACCACAAGTATCCGTCGTGCGTGAAAAGCCCGTTCGCCGACGACGGCACTCGGCATTCGCCGATCATCGGCTTCGCCTTCGACGGCTTCCCCGTGTACGGCCCGTACGAGTCGGCCGGCGTGATGGCCCGCGATCTCGACGCCACGTCGGGCGCGCCACTCGACGTGTGTAACGGGCATGCCGACTCGGCGCGCGGCTACCACTACCACGTCACCCCGGGGCGCTTTCCGTACATCCTCGGCGGCTACCGGGGCGTGCCCGAGCCGTCGAACAACCGCGGCATGCGGCGCGCCGGTAGCGGGGCGATCGTGGACAACGCCAGTGGCTCGAGCCGTCTCGAGGCGACCGTCGCCGAGGTCGTGCCGGGCTCGGTGGCGCGCGGCGGCCGGCGGACGGTGACGATCCGGCTCGACCCGACGGCGGCACAGCGCGGGCCGATCCCCGAAGGCAAGCCGGAGTGGGTCCAGTTCGGGCCGTTCGAGGCGGTCGACATCGCGCGCGACGGCGACACCGTGACGGTCGTGCTCGACGTCGGGGCCGACGCTCCGCTCGGCGTGCTCCTCGACTGCCACGTCGAGTTTCCGACCGCTGCTTCGGGCCGCGGACGGCGGGTCCTCAAACGCAACGACGCGCTGCGGATCGTGGAATGACCGGGAGCGCCGTCGCCGCAATCGCACACTCCGTGGGAGTCCCCGCCATGCACCGTGACAATCTGGCCCGCGTGGCGGGGGCGTTCCTCGCGATCGGTGCAGTCTCGAGAGCCGCCGCCGAGGATTGGCCGCGCTTCCGTGGGCCCGACGGCCGCGGGATCGCCGCCTCGGCCGTGCCATGGCGCTGGGGCGACGGAACCAACGTCCGCTGGCGCACGCCGCTCCCTGGGGCCGGGTCGTCGAGCCCGATCGTCCATGGCGATCGTGTCTATGTCACCGCCTGGTCCGGTGGCCAGGGAAAGGGGGCGCTGGTGCGCCACCTGCTGGCCGTCGACCGCGCCGACGGCCGGATCGCGTGGCAGCGCAACGTCGCCGCGACCGGCACCGACGACGCCTACCAGGGGTATCTCACCGAGCATGGCTACGCCAGCAGCACGCCGGTGACCGACGGCCGCACCGTCGTCGCCCACTTCGGCAAGGGGGGCGTTGTCGCCTGGGACCGCGACGGCACCGAGCTGTGGCGCGCCGACGTCGGCCAGGAGTCGAGCAACCGGCGCTGGGGGTCGGCCGCCAGCCCGGTGATCGTCGGGGAGCTGGTGATCGTCAGCGCCGCCGAGGAGAGCCAGTCGCTCCGCGCGTTCGAGCTGCGGACCGGCAAGCCTGTCTGGAAGGCGGAGGCCTCGGCCCTCGAGCTGGCCTACGGCACGCCGGTCGCCGTGACACTCGACGACGGCACCGTGGAGTTGGTGCTGGCGGTGCCCGAGGAGGTGTGGGGGCTCGACCCCGCCACCGGCAAGACACGCTGGTACGCGACGACGGCGCTGACGGGCAACGTGTCGCCGAGCGTGGTCGTCGACGGGACGACGCTGTACGTGTTCGGCGGGTTCCGCTCGGCCGGGGCGGTGGCGCTGCGCGCGGGTGGCCGTGGCGACGTCAGCAAGACCCACGTCCTGTGGACAAGCCGGTCGAGCTCGTACGTCGCCACGCCGGTCCTCCACGACGGGCATCTGTATTGGATCGACGATCGCGGTCAGGCCCACTGCATCCAGGCGCGCGACGGAAGGGCCGTCTACCGCGAGCGGGTCGAAGGGTTGGCCGGCGGGGGCGGTCGGCCGGTATACGCCTCGCCGGTCGTCTCCGACGGGCGGATCATCGTCGTCAGCCGGTGGGGCGGCACGTCCGTGCTGCCGGCCGAACCGCGCTTCGAGATCCTCGCCCACAACGTCTTCGCCGACGACGACAGCGATTCGAGCGCCACGCCGGCGATCGCCGACGGTGCCCTGTTCCTCCGCTCGGGCCGGTTCCTGACCTGCATCGGCCACTGAGCCATCATCCTTCGGATCCGGTTGTTCCCCAGGAGACTCAGACGATGACGACGACGCGATGGTTACAGTGTGCGGCGCTGACGATGACTGTGGTCGTCGCCAGCGCGGCGCTGGCCCAGCCCCCGGGGCAGCGCGGCGGGCCCGGCGGCCCGCCGGGAGGACAGGGGCGGCCACCCGGTGGCCCGCCGGGGGGTGAGCGGGGCGGTCCGCCCGGACCGCCGCCCCACGATCCGCTGCGCCACGCCCTCGATGCCGACGGTGACCACGCCTTGTCGGCCGACGAGATCAAAAACGCGCCGGCCGCACTGCTCGCGCTGGATACGAACAAAGACGGCCGGATCGACGAGGAGGAGTTTCGTCCGCCGCCGCCCCCGGAGGGTGGCCCTGGGGGCGGGCCCGGTGGCCCTCCCGGCGAAGGCTTTCGCGGCGGACCGGGCGGCCCCCCGGGCGGCCAGCGCGGCCCCGGCCAGGGGCCGGGCCAAGGGTTCGGGCCTCCTCCTGGAGGAGCTGGTGGTCCGCCTGGAGGCGGTGAGTTTCCGGGTGGTCCAGGCGGACCGCCTGGCGGACCGGGTGGTCCCGGAGGTGGGATCACGCCCGAGCGGGTCGTCGAGCGGGCGATGACGTTCGACGCCGATGGCGACGGCAAGCTCGACCGCGCCGAGTTGTCGAAGTTCGCCGAGGACATGGTCCGGCTCTGCGCCCAGATGCAGGGTGCCGGCGGCCGGCCCGGCGGGCGTGGCTTCGGGCCACCCGGGGGCGGCCCAGGCCCGGGGGGCGAGGGATTCCGCCCGCGCGAGGGCGCCGGCCCTCCAGGGGGTGGTCCTGGTGGCGGCCCGCCCGGCGGTGGTCCGCCCGGCGGCTCCGGCGGGGGAGAGCGCCCCGAGCGCCCGCGCCGGCCGGAGTGATCGAACGGTCGGTATTGTTTCGAAACGCGGCCGCGGGCGCGGTGGATGCCGCCCGCGGCCGCGCCGTTTTTCGCGTTCGGTTGGCGCCAGGGCGTCGCCGGCGTCTGCTCGCTCCATGTCCGACGCGCCACTGCCGCCGCTTCCCGCCGAGGCCCTCGCCCTCGGGATCGCCCGCACGCTGCCGGGCACCCGGATCGCCTGCACCTCACCCGGGCGGGCCCAGGCCGCCTGGAGCCTGGCCGCCGAGCGCCCCGACGCCGCAGTCAGCGCCTGGTTTCTCGATGCCTTCCACTTCGACGCGGCACTGGCCGCCCACGGCACGGTGCCCGACGGCCTGAGCGTCACCTGTGCCCCCGACCTGCCGGCCGGGCCGTTCGACCTGGCGATCGTGCCGCTGTCGCGCGACGGCGAAGCGGAGCTGTCGCGCGACATCCTCCAAGCGGCGCTGCTCGCCCTCGAGCCGGGAGGCCAGCTCGTGGCCGCCGTCGACAATCCCCGCGACACCTGGCTCCACGGCCAGCTCGCCGACACACGGGAACGCGTGGGCGTGCGCCACGGCGAGGATGCGGTCGCCTACGTGGTGACCAAAACCCGCCCCCCGCGCGTCCGCGACTTTTCGGCGACAGTGGTGTTTCGTGACCGGGAGCGGCTGCTCACCGCGTTCACGCGCCCCGGCGTGTTCGCCCACCGGCGCGTCGATCCCGCTGCCCGACACCTTCTCAACGCCGTCGACGTCGCCCCCGGCACGCGCGTCGTCGACATCGGCTGCGGCAGCGGCTGCGTCGCCCTGGGGATCGCGGCCCGCGATCCGTCGGTCGTCGTCCACGCCCTCGACAGCAACGCCCGCGCGGTCGACTGCACGCGCCGCGCCGCCGCCGCCAACGGCCTGGACAATGTCACCGTCACCCTCGAGGCCGGCGGCGCGATCCCCGACCCCGGCAGTTGGGATCTGGTCCTTGCCAATCCCCCGTACTACGCCGACTTCCGGATCGCGAAGCTGTTCGTCGACGCCGCCCACCGGGCCCTCGCCCCGGGGGGCACGCTGCTGGTGGCCACGAAGCGCCCGGCCTGGTACCTGGAGACACTCCCGGCGACGTGGCGCGACGTCGCCCGCGAGGAGGTGAAGCACTACCACCTCGTCGAGGCAGTGCGGCCGTGATTTCCGCTCAGCGATTCACGTGGACCACGGTCGCCGGCGGGAAGCCGTTGAAGTGCGTGGAACTGGCGGCCGAATAGGCGCCGATGTTCTCACCGTAAAGATAGTCGCCGATCTCGAGGTCGGGCAGGTGCTCGGCGAGGCTGATCGTGTCGAGGGCGTCGCAGGTCGGCCCGAAGACGGCGCATAACTGCGGCGTGCCCCGCTTGAACGCCTTCAAGTGATACGTGCAGTGGTCGAAGATCACACCGGAGTAGGTGTGGTAGACGCCATCGTCGACGTAGTAGCAGAGTTTGTCGTTGCGAAACGCCTTGCCAATGATCTTCGAGACGGCGGTCGCCGCCGAGGCGACGAGGAACCGCCCCGGTTCGGCAAGGATTTCGATCGGCTCGGGAAACAGCCGGTCGATCTCGTGGTTGATCTTCCCCGCGAGGTCGGCGAACTTCGGCACCGATTCGTCGTAGGCCGCGGGGAAGCCGCCGCCGATGTCGAGCAGCTTGAGCTGGAAGCCACGGCTGGCCGCCTCGGCGAACACGCCGGCGCAGAGGTGCAAGGCCTGGATGTAGTTTTCGGGATTCGTGCACTGGCTGCCGACGTGGAAGCTCAAGCCCTCGACGACGAGCCCGGCGTCGTGGGCGAACTGGATCAGCTCCACCGCCTCCCCCGGCAGCGCGCCAAACTTGCTCGACAGCTCGACCATCGAGCCGGTGTTGGGCACCCGCAGCCGTAGCGCCAGCCCGGCGTGCGGCGCGTGCTTGGCGATCTTCTTCACCTCCTCGTGATTGTCGTAGGTCACCAGCGGCTTGTAGCAGTCGAGCTCGCGGAGGGTCTCGATCGGCTTGATCGGGTTGGCATAGATGATCTTGTCCCAGATGAAGTCCTGGCGCTGCTTGGCCGGCAGCTTGGCGATCAGCCGGTGGACCGTGTGGAACTCCTGCATGCTGGCGACGTCGAAGCTGCTGCCGAGGTCGTAGAACGTCTCGACGATCGCCGGATCGCTGTTGACCTTGACCGCGTAGTAGACCTGGACGCGGGGGAAGTGGCGGCGAAAGAGCTTGTAGTTGCGCCGCAACTCGTCGTGATCGACGACGAACAGCGGGGTCCCGTGCTTCTCGGCCAGCGCCAGCAGCGTCTTGCGGTTCATCGTCGTGGGATCGTCTCCTCGGGCAGGGTGTGGCGCCAGATTCCGGCTGTTCCGGCGGGGCGTGCCGCGGCAGTATATCGCTGCGTCGGCGGCCGCCCCCGCGCCGCGCCGGAAGATCGCCCCGTCACACGCGCCCCCGGAGACCCGCGATGAATGCTCTGGCGACCGCGCTTGCCCTGGCCGCGGCCGGCGCCCTCGGCACGCTCGCCCGCGCCGGGCTGACGGAATTCGTCGGGCGCCTCCTCGGCACGCGCTTTCCGTGGGGCACGCTGGCGGTCAACGTCGTCGGAGCGGCGGCGTTCGGCGCCATCGTCGGTCTGTCGCGCGGGCGGCTCGCGCTGCCGCCGGGAGTGGAGACCGTGCTGCTGGTCGGGCTGCTCGGCGGGTTCACGACCTTCTCGAGCTACGCCTTCCAGACGGTGGAGCTGATCGAGAACGGCCGCCTGGACGCGGCTCTCGCCTACGCCCTGGCGTCCAACGCGCTGGGTGTGGTGGCCGTGTGGATCGGCCTGCGGCTGGCGCGGTGACGGCCGGCAGAGTCAGTGCGCCTGGCCGGGGCGCGCCGCGTCTGCTGGCCCGACGATCTCGAGGAGGTGTCCGTCGCGCGCTGCGCCAGTATTCGAAGCGCTGCGAATAGACCTGGTCGTGAGGGGTGTGCCAGTAGATGTCGAGGGGCCCCCACTTGCTCTCGATGAGCACGAACCCCTCCGGCCCGATCGCCTTGATCAGGCCGGTGTGGACGATCCTTCCCGGCTCGTCGCGGTACACGATCAGGTCGCCAGGCCGCGGTGTGGCGACGGCGACGTAGCCGTTGTCGTCGAGGATCCGCTGCACGTCGGCCCCGCCGACCTGGAAACGTCCGCCGGTGAACACCCACCCGTGGCAGTTGGCCGGCGAGCGCGACGAGTCGGCGACGATCACCCGCCCGTCGAAGCCGTCGGGTACGAGAGGCTCGTGTTCCGGCGTGACGTAGCGCCGCAGGTGGATCATGGTCCCGCGATCGGTGACCCCATGCGCCCCCGTCTCGTCTGTTTCAGCTTCGACGGGGAGTGCGAGAAAGGGATCGAGGTCGGCGCGCTGCGGTGCCGCCACCGCTTGAAAGCGCAGGCACGACAACGCCAGCGCGAACACCAGACCGCCGGTCCACGCCCAGCCCCACCGGTCGCCACGGGCCGGAGGTGCGGCGAGGATCGCGGTCGCCAGCAGGATTCCGCCGAGGCCGAAGCCGAGCCGTACGATCACCCAGGGTCCCTCGGTTTCGGCGGGTTGCGAGGAGCGCAGGGCGACATCGGCAACAGCCAGGGCCGTGACCACCACCAGCGACCAGCGAACGAACGTCGCCCATCATGAATACCCCCTTCGACCCGACAGGGCGAGCCAGGCGGTGCCGGCTGCGGCGCAGGCCATCGCGACCAGAAGGCATAACCAGACGGCGACCAGCGGCAGGCTGGTGGCAGCGGCGGCGGGAAGGGGCATCGACGGGCCATCGGCGGTGCATGGGGACGTCGGCCCGATCCGTCAGGCCGTCTTCCCCTCTAACCCCCCGCCGGGGGCAAAGTTGCCTCGTCGCCGCCGCCCTTACCGGGAGGCAAGGTTTCTTTCCCTTGCCGTCGGGGGGCGGACCGCGTCAGAGGGAAAAAAGAACCCGGCCGCGTCGATCCGACGCAGCCGGGCGCGGAATGGTCGGAGAAAGTTTCCGCTCCCCGCGCCGCCCGTCGGAGGATGTGCGGAATCACCTTGTTTTCCCGAGTGAAACCGCGAATCGGGGCGGTGGGATTCGAACGGGTGAGGTTTCCGCGGGCGAAACCGCCATCGTCGGCGGAGGCGGCGCAGAATCCGGCGCACTGCCGGCCGATCTGGCCCGCGTGATCGAGCGATGGCCGACGCTGACGAGGCACCAGCGGCGGCGGATCGTCGCCCTCGTGGAGGCAGCGCGAGATCGAGCGGCCGGCCGTCGGCGGTGATCGAGCGGCGCGGTGGAGCGTGAACCGCCGTCGGTGCTCGCGGCCGTTGCGCTGGCTGACGTTGTGGTTCGTCGCGTCCCCGTCGGGGGCGCCAGACCGCGACCGTCCCGGTGGGGTGCTCGCGGCGGTGCTCCTGGCCCGGTGCCGTGGTGGACGTTGCGACGAGGCCCCCGCAGGGGATGGCGGGTCGGTGAGGCGGTGCTCGCGCCAGACTTTGGTTGCGGATCATCGTGATCCGCAGATAATGCAACATCCCTTCTGTAAATCGCGGGTTTCAGAGGTAGGTCATCTGGCTCCCATGGTGAGGTAAGACCGTTCGGTCTCCCAATCGTCACTGATCTCGGAGAGGACTGCGGACGCGAGCCTGAGCAGCGATGCTTCATTGGGGAAGAGCGTGGCGACTCGCGTTCGGCGCTTGATCTCCTTGTTGAGTCGTTCAAGCCCATTCGTCGTTCGGAGCCTGCGGCGGTGGGCTGGAGGGAAGCCGAGGACGGTGAGGGCCTCGGGGACATTGGCCT